>Ga0180434_10008216_pt1 | contig 11571 bp, 8 predicted proteins | sample SS_ome_7_FD_132453 | JGI IMG/M metagenome (GOLD analysis project Ga0180434, IMG submission 132453) | Hypersaline lake sediment archaeal communities from the Salton Sea, California, USA - SS_1_D_2 metaG | ecosystem: Environmental > Aquatic > Non-marine Saline and Alkaline > Hypersaline > Sediment... | reverse complement strand
ATGAGCAGCTTGATACTGTGCTTAGTTGCCTGGATCAAACGTTGACCAAGCTCAGTAGGTAGGATCCTGCAGGCTAGTTAGCTTAAGCTTAAGGCCTGCCCATTTCAAAGGACAGGCCTTTTAGTGATCAATCGGCTGAAAATGCTGAGACAGTTATCCTAAAGAAAGAAATATTTCAACCAGCCGGGGATCAAAATGAGTTCCAGCACTATTTTTAATCTCCTCTATTGCCTCTTCCTTGCTTTTAGCTTTGCTGTAAGGACGATCGTTAGTCATAGCGTCAAAAGCATCAACAATGGCTAGAATCCGGCATTCAATGGGAATATCCTCGCCCTTTAATTTAAGAGGATATCCACTGCCATCGAATTTTTCATGGTGGCGAAGAATCAGATCGGCAACATCGGCAAGGTCCGGTGAAGTGATGGCTATCCGGTAACCCTTTTCCGGATGAAGGTGCATTATTTTCCACTCTTCATCCGTCAGCGGCCCTTTTTTGAAAAGAATTTTGTCGGGAATCCCAACTTTACCTAGATCATGAACCTGCGCCAATAAAGCAAGATCAGCCAGCTGGCTGGAAGAAAGCGTTACCGCTTCACCCATCCTACGACAAAGACTCTCTAAGCGCTTGGCGTGCCCCTGGGTAATATAATCGCGTTCATCTAAAGCTGCCAGAAGGGCCTGGACTGATTTGTTGCGGGCTTTGGTGCTGCGATAAAGTTTATCACGATACATTAGATCGTCAGCAAGATGATAGACTTCGTGCAAAGACTTCTCGGGGCTGGGTGCGGTAGCCAGACCAATGGAGAGACCAAGGGGCATATCGCTATGATTACTGTTATAAAGATCGATCTTTTCCCTGATCCGGGCTGCTATTTTTTCGCCTTCAGGTGTACTGGTATTAGCCAGGATCACGGCAAACTCATCTCCGCCGACCCGGGCTAAAATATCGACTCCTCGCACTGATTGTTTCAAGATTTCAGCGGCAGCTTTTAATGAACGATCTCCTGCATCATGACCCAGGGAATCATTTACCAATTTTAAATCGTCAAGGTCAGTCGTAATCAGAGTTATTGGATATTCACGACTTTGGCTCAGCCTGGATAGCTCTTCCTCGAAAAAAGCCCGGTTGTATAAACCAGTCAGCTGATCATGCATACTTAAATATTTTAATTTTTTTTCAAACTTAACCCGCTCGGTTATATCGCGGGCCAGTCCCCTAAAACCAATCTTGTATCCGCTTTTATCTGTTATCAGTGATATGGAAAGCTCCCCGTAGGCCACTTCACCATTTTTTTTAACCATATCTAATGTGAAATCAGTTTCCGGGTGACCACTTAAAAAGACCCGGTGGAAGGTCTGGAAAACCGTATCCGGATCTTTGTACAGCTGTTTATAACTCATGCCCATGAACTCTTCGCGTGTATAGCCGATCATCTTAGGCAGGGCATCGTTAAAAAACATGATATTACCGGCCAGATCAACCTCGTAATAACCTTCTTCAATCGATGATAAAATCTGACGATACCGCTCTTCCGATTCACGTAATTTTTTTTCAGTGCGTTTCTGTTCGGTTACATCGCGAATAAAACAGATCACTTCATTTTCACCGCTGGACTTGATCCGTGATTCAAAGCTGTGATTACCACTGGGAGTTTTTAAAGTGTATTCCATGGTCTGCAATTTACCGGTAGCCAGGGCATCATGAATTGCTTTTCCAATTTTCTCGGCTAAATCGGTAGGTAGGACGTCACTCATTTTTTTGCCGAGCAGTTCTTTCCGCGGCAAATATAAAAGCTCCTCACTGCTGCTTAAAATATCCAGGTAGTTACCTTCCCGATCGTGGCAGATAACTAAATCCGGACTGGCCGCAATAATCGAGCTTTTCTGGGCTTCGCTGTCTTTTAGCTTCTTGAAAGCCTGTTTATAATCGGTTATGTCTTCGCCGATACAAAGGTATTCTACCACTTCTCCTACATTATTAAATAAAGCCCGGTTAGTCCATTTAATCCAGCGGGCTGAGCCGTCAAAAGCGGTATTAGTATGTTCATGGGTTGCAATCGGCCTGATTGGATTTAAGGCAGCCAGGTGATCGATCACTTTTTGATAGCTGTCTGCTGGAACAAAAGCAGAAAGTTTACTACCGATAATAGTACTAACACTTACACCCATAAAAGCACAGTAGGCATAATTGGCAAAGGTAATTTGGTAATCCGGTGAGATTCTGGTTACAAGAGCAGGAATATCCTCAGCGATGGTCCGGTACCACTCCCAGCTTTCAGTTACCATCATCTGCGGCCGGATTTTCTGATTTGAATCGGTCATGTTCAACTCCATCGGATAAATTGTTTTTCTGCCGCCAGCTTAACATAAAATGTGATGTTTTTCATTAAACCTTTATATTACAAAAATCTATTGCTAGCGATTATTGTTTGCTCAATAGATGCTTAACCGCCGGCTGCCGGAGGGAAAAGGGCAACCGAATCTCCTTCTTGCAATACCGTTTTAAGTCCTTGGAGTTGATCAATGTTACGCCCGTTAATCAGGATAACAAGACCTACCGGCCGGCTGCCGTCGAATAAAACCAAGTGTCCCTGGGGGATGTCAAGGCAATCCGGCAGTTTATATTTCTTTCTCAAAACTGATAAAAGTTCTTCTACCCTGTTTTCACTTTCAACAGGCAGTGCAATATCCTCAGCTTGGAAGCCAAGAAGGTTACGCAAAAAAAGAAAGGATTTAACAGTAACCTTCACCCACATCACCTCAAGACATTGTGGTACAATCCGCAAGAAATCTTTCTTTCGCAGGCATCAGTTTAGAGGGGAACAGCTGCTGCCCTGTTCCCCAAAAACAATGATGCATTTATCAATTCAAGAGCTAGCTTAGCTCTTCCTCACGCAACTGGCGTTTAAAAATTTTTTCCGTAACTGTAAACGGTAAGCTGTCCCTGAATTCAATCTGACGCGGTACGGCATAGGAAGCGCATCGCTCCCGGCAAAAATCAATAATCTCTTCCGCTGATACCTGGCCTTGGTATTCATCACGTAACACTACAAAAGCTTTTATTCTTTCACTTCCTTCCCTCTCGGGGTCGGGAACACCAATTGCCGCCGCCATTGATACTGCAGGGTGTTGGTGTAAAATATCATCGATCGTGCTGGTGTATACTTTAAAACCTGAAACATTGGCCATATCCTTGATGCGATCAACAATGTAAAAATAACCATCTTCATCCATTTTCACGATATCACCGGTCGGCAACCAACCATCAACTAGTCCGTCACCGGGGTTGGGCCAATAGCCCTTCATGACCTGTGGACCCTTGATATACATGTGTCCGGGCTCTCCCTGGGGGCTGACTTGCCCGGTCTCTTCATTGATCAGCTTGATATCCGTATCGGGCACTGGCAGGCCGATACTGTATTTTTGCTTCGCTGCAAAACCGGTGATTTTAGAAAATCCGGTCAGATCAAGATGGGTGGTTGGACTCGTTTCCGTTAATCCATAACCTTCGGATATCGGCATTTTAATCTTCTCCGATATACCTTCGCGCACCTCAACCGGTAAATGAGAAGCACCGGAAACGATTTGGATTGGCATTCGCGGCAAATCTTTATCCCTTAACTTCATCAACTGAGTTGGAACAAGGGCTGCCATAAATGGTCTGTTTTCAACTAACATTTTCATGATATAGTCAGTATCGCGCGGGTCCTGAATTAGAATCAGGCGTAAACCCCAGTAGATACCGAAAAGTGCGCTGGAATCACCGTAAGAGTGAAATAACGGCACAGCGATGCAAAGCGAAGCTTTGCCCCGGATAGATTTTTCCAAGCTGGCCATGGCCCAGGGCATTGCCTGCAGAACATTGGCATAGCGATTGTAGTGGGTAAGCATGACACCCTTTGGTACACCGGTCGCTCCGCCGGTAAAAGCCAGGTACGCAAGATCTTCATATGGATCAATGTCAACTTTTGGCGGATTAGGTTCACTTGTGGCAATCAATGATTTAAAGCGGTAAATATCCGCCGGGTTCTCCACTTGCTCTTGCTCGGCCGGAGTATAATCAGTAAGCGACGTAACAATAATCTGTTTCAACTCGGTTTTCGGTTTAATTTTGAGGACTCTTTCCAGCTGCTCTTCCAAACAGATTACTGTTTCTGCGCCCGCTTCGCCAATTTCGAACTCGAGTTCCTGCTCCTTGTGCAAAATACTACAGGGCACGTGGGTAGCCCCGGTTTTTAGAATTGCAAAATTAGCGATAATATATTGGGGACAGGTCGGCAAAATGGTTGCCACCTTATCGCCTTTATTAACACCAAATCCGGCCAGGGCAGCAGCTAAACTATCCGCATAGGTTTTTAAATCGCGGTAGCTGATGCGTTCGCCAAAATAATCAATAGCGGTCGAGCCAGGGTATTTGGCGGCTGAGTGATCGAGAAGAGCAAAAAGAGGCTCTTCAGGGTAGGGTTCGAGGCTGTGAGCCAGCTTGTAAGGACCGAGACGATAACTGCTAACCCAAGGTCGTAAAGTTTCTGTACTCATCAATTACAACCCCCTATTCCCAGATGACCGGAACAACAAAATCGAGCCCCAGCCCTTTTAGTTTTTCCGGGCCTGGTTTTCCACTGGCCTGATCCCAGCCACGCAATTTGTAATAAGCTTCAAGTAAAATCGGCAGCTCATTAACATGTCCTTCAGCCGGTCCATCCGGCAGTGGATCTTCAAGCAGGCGTTTCGGCAGGGTATCGCCTGAGGCTGTCAACCCCTCCCTGTTACTAAAGGCTCGGGCCAGGTTATAGACCCTTTCACCGGCCTCTTTATATTCGGCTACACTTAAACCCCAACCTGTAACCAGATTAACCAGCTCAACCCAGTCTTCAGCGTTCAAGCATAAACCCATAAACTTGCAGGCCCCGACACAATCAAAGGTGGTAAGCATGTCTTCAAGGTCACGGGCCACCTTTACTTCACCCGGATCAGCGACAAAAGGATCCTTGATTTCGCTGTCTTCCACAATTAAAAATGGCACGTCGGAGAAAGTGGGTCCCTGGACGTAGGCGGTGACGTGATCGCCGCCGCGATTGGCAGTAGCGTAGGTTAGGCCGGTCATCTGTACCGCCCGGCTATCATAAGCCGGCAGTTCTAAACCCTTGACGTGCATGGCAAAGTGTTCGCTGCCCTGACCTAGTTTTTCGGCCATTCGCATCGTCCCTTCAGCCAAAAGATCGCCAAACCCTTCCCGGTTGCCAATTTGGGGTACAAGGTCAACAATTAATTCGGCATCGCCAAAGTTTATATCACGTCCGCCAGTATCCTCCTTGGTCAGAATCCCTTTTTCAAAACACTCCATGGCAAAGGCAATAGTACTACCGGCAGAAATAGTATCAATACCGTATTCGTTGCAAAGATAACCAGACATGGTGATCGCTTCAAGATCGTTAACAAAACACATACCTCCGAAAGTACCGACTGTTTCATATTCCGGGCCTTCGCCTTTATTCCCGGCATATTTACCTTCCCTGATTTCGGTTCCCCGCCCACAGGCAATAGAACAAGCAAAACAGGCCACATTCCGGGTTAACACTTGATCAGAAATAGCCGGGCCGTTGATAGCTTCAGATTGCTCAAAGAGACCACTTTGCCAGTTCCGGGTCGGAAAACCACCCCGGACATTAACCAGGTCAAGTACCACACTGGTACCAAAAGCCTGCATGGCCATTTTCATCATTGATTCGTCCATCAGCTCATACTGTTTTTTTACATGCTCCTTAAATGCTTCCGGTTCTTTAATCGTTGTCTTCTGATTACCTTTGACCGCAACAGCTTTTAGTTGCTTTGAGCCCATAACCGCTCCAAGGCCGCAACGTCCCGCCGCTCGATGATTTTCATTCATAATCGCCGCATATCTGACTAACTTTTCACCACCCGGTCCAATACAGGCTACATTATACTTTTGGCCAAGTTCATCAATAATTTGACTGGTTGTCTCCGAAACCTTTTTACCCCATAGCTGGGTCGCATCTTTCAAAGTTGCCTGATTATCTTCTACTACAAGGTAGACCGGTTTTTCTGACTTACCTTCAATAATAATTCCGTCATAACCGGTTTTCTTGAAGGCCACTCCCCAGTGTCCGCCTGAATTGGCCTGGCCCCAAATGCCGGTTTGCGGTGACTTGGCTACAACACTGTACCTTCCAGTACTGGGAGCAATCACACCTGTCAAGCTGCCGGCCATAAAAATTAACTTGTTCTCCGGCCCAAGCGGATCAGCGCCTTTCGGTACTTCATCCCACAGATATTTAGTAGCCAGTCCAGCGCCTCCCAGGTACTGCTTATGCAGATTATCCGGTATTACCTCTTCGGAAATAGCACCGCTGGTCAGGTTGACTCTCAGCAATTTGCCATGACAGCCGGACATAAAAACACCTCCACTCAGTGATCAAGGATTTTTACTGCAGTTAGTGAAAATCAAAGAAAAGCTTAATCTGCTTTGACCTATAATATTCTACTTCACTATACAATGACCGGCCGAATATTTCAACTCTTTTCAGACTAGGGCAATTAATAAAAACCGCCAGTTTAATTTATATCTTTTGCATTACTGTCAAAAGAGTTATAATAAAATCAATATATTTAAATTTTCAAGAATACTATCATGAAAGGGGTAGATTATTGATGGCTTATACTTACGGAACTGATGAATGGGAAAAGGCATACCAAGAAATGGTTGAGGAACGACTGGCTAAGATTGAAAAACCCTATATCATGGGGACCCCCGAGTGGGTTGCAACCTTCGAAAAACTGATTCAGAATGATGAAGAATATAAACGGGTAGCCAAAACCTGGGAGGGCACGGTCGTGATCCATATCCTGGCCAACCCTGCCAATGGTATTAATGATGACCTCTACCTTTATATGGACCTGTGGCATGGCGATTGCCGTTTTGTCAGGCTGGTACCTAAGGAGATCGGAGCAAACGGCGATTTTGTTTTAACAGGTGAAATGGAACGCTGGCAGGCCGTGATGAAAAAAGAGCTTGATGTTACAAAAGCTATGATGCAGGGTAAAGTAAAACTAAAAGGATCGCTTCCCACAATCGTCCGCTATGTAAAAGCATCGATTCGCCTTACCGACTTATCAGCAGAAATTGACACCAAATTTCAGTCTGATTTGAGCGAAGAAGAGAGAACTGAATACACAAAATGGTTTAACGACCTGCGTGCCCAATTTGGTTTTTAATATCTCCTAAATTAATGAGGTGGTTACCTTGAGCTATGATCGCGAACTATCTTTCGAATATAATAACCCAACTAAAATTATTTTTGGGGAGAACAGTGTAAAAGATATCGGCCTGGAAGTTGATAATCTTGGCGGTTCAAAAGCACTGATTGTCACCGATCAGGGCGTTACTCAAGCCGGATTGATTGAACGGGTTGTTGAAGCTTTAGGGCGCCGGTATGTCGGAACTTTTGACGATTGTGTTCAGGATTCTGGGTTTAAGCTGGTTAACGATGCCGCCGAATTTGCCCGCACCAAAGGCACTGATATTCTGATCAGCGTCGGCGGTGGCAGTGTCATTGATACAGCCAAAGGTATTTCCGTACTGTTGCGAGAAGGCGGACAACTGCAGGATTATGCCGGAGTGCAAATGCTAAACCGACCGCAAACTCCACACCTGGTTATCCCAACCACAGCCGGAACCGGAAGCGAAGTGACCTGGGCGGCTGTAATCAAGAATGAAGAAAGAAACGCCAAGGAAACCCTGCTTGATTATTATCTGATTCCCAATATTGCTATCCTTGATCCGACAATGATTGCCGGTTTGCCCCCGCAAATAACCGCCGGAACCGGTATGGATGCGCTGACTCATGCCATTGAAGGGATTCATGCCATGCAGCGTCAACCGATTGCCGATGCTATGGCATTACATGCAATCCGCCTGATCAGTGAGTATTTACCACGCTGTGTTGAGAATGGTGATGATCTTTTTGCCCGGGGCCAGCAGATGATTGCTGCCACCATGGCCGGAATAGCCTTTGGGAATGCCCAGGTTGGCCTGGCTCACGCTATTGCCCATTCGATTGGAGCCCTTTTCGGGGTGCCGCATGGCCTGGCAAACGGGATAGTGCTGCCGCATGTCATGCTTTTTAACCTTGAAGATTGTGCCGACCGCTATGCCCTGATCGCCAGAGCCATGGATCTTGATGTCCGTGGTTTGGATGACCTTGAAGCAGGCCGAAAAGCTGCTGAGGCAGTGTGGCAACTGACCAAAACAATCGGACTAACTCAGAAACTGAGGGATGCCGGGGTGCCGGAAGAAGGTCTTGCTGAGGCTGCCGAGCTCTCAATGTCCGATGCCTCAATCATCTATAATCCCCGAATGGTGATCGACGCCGAAGAAGTACTTGCTGTATTAAAACAAGCCTGGTAAGAAGCTCCGTCTATTTATACCAAGTGCTGACTTGTGTTCAGTTTTAGCTTTTAGTCTAAGCAGGGGCGGAAATCTTCACTTCATTCCTCCCCTACTTGGGTTATTAATTTTAAAACGGGAAATGTAAGCACCTTCGTGGTTAGATTTCTTCAGGAGTGTAAACGCACAAAAGAAACAATCTTTTTAAGAATTAGATCTTTGTCATAATCAAGTGGAGCAACATGCTGAGAGTTTTCCAGCCAGACCAGCTCTTTCTGCTTTGAACCGATCTGTGCATAAATCAGACCAGGGTCACGTTGATCGACAACCTGGTCATCTTTGGCTCCGAAAATCAGCGCCGGCTGTTTAATCTGTGCCAAATCGGCCCGCACCACGGCAGTGAGTTTAATCAACTGGTGAACGGCAGGTATGGAATGATTAGCGTAGTTAATTTCAACCGCCGCGGGGTCATTAATGGATTTCGGCCCGGTTGCAATCTGTTTCAAAAAATATTTGGCAAAGGGAACTGCTTTATATTTTAGCTCGCGTAACTTGTAAGGACTGCAGATCGTAACTACCCCTTTAATCTTGTCCGGATATAATTTAGCCAGACGCAAAGCTATGACCCCACCCATGGATAAACCCACGCAATAAATCCGGTTGCAGTGTGCTTCGATCTCGAAGAGCGCTTCCCGGGCCGATTGGACCCAATCTTCATAGCGGCAGCTATGCATCTCGGCAACTTTAGTGCCATGTCCTTTCAGCCTTACCCCCAGTGCGCTGATCCCTTCAGCAGCCAATTTTTCGCCTACCGCTCTGAAAACCTGCGGGGTGCCTGAAATACCATGAATTAGAAGGCATCCCTGCTCACCGGACTTAAAGAAAAAGGGTTCGGCTCCGGGCATAATGGGCGCTGTTTCCGCAGTAGGATTTTCCTTATTCGTGCTCCGGCTCATAGAACGGATTTTCAAACTCCTTTCCACAATAGCAACACTTTACGATTTTCTCCCTGCGCGAGGGATTGGAACTGTAAAATTTCCGGTGACAGTGAGGACATTCCCATTCAAACATAGAATCAGTCCCTTACCTTTTTACTGATCATACATTACTAAAGTTATATAGAATTATAAACCCATTTTATTTACGGGTAAATAGCTCGCGATCACTCATTTATAATCTTACCGAAGGAGGATTGGCTCACTCACGACGAAATCTTACCGAGGGGATGATAAATGTCTATGTCTACACAAAGTCGTCGCGAGTATCTAAACAGTATGAAGAAGCGATACCTGGAAACAAAATCAAAAGATGAGAAAACCAAAATTATAAATGAGGTAATAGAGCTATTGGGATATCACCGTAAATATGTCATAACTGCATTAAACAATCATCCTGTTTATCTTAAACCGAAAAGAAACAGAAACAGACCCTTAAAATATCTTGAAGCCATGCCTGTGATTGAATCTGTGTGGGAGGCCTTGGATTACCCTTGTGCCGAACGTCTGCACCCGGTATTGTTTGAAACCGCAAAACAGTTGGCCAAACATAACGAACTTGGTCTTAACCCAACCATTTCCGAACAATTACAGTTAATCAGCAGGGCTACTCTGGCCAGAAGGTTGGCTAAGTGGCGCTCACCAAAAAGAACACTGCCCCAGGCAAAACCTGACTTTAAAATTAGAAGGCAGGTGCCGATTGGCATTTATAACTGGGATGAACAACGTCCCGGCGCTTTAGAGGTTGATCTTGTAGAGCATAACGGTGGTTCAGCATTAGGCCATTTTGCCTGCACCCTTTCGGTAGTTGATATTGTTACCGGATATAGCCGCCGAAGGGCTGTACTCGGAAAAGGCCAAAAAGGGGTATTTACAGAAATTGAAAATATACTAAAAAGCTGGCCGTTTGCTGTATGGGGTTTTCATTCAGACAGCGGCGGTGAGTTCATTAACGACCATCTTTACCGCTTTTGTAAAAAAACCGGCCTTGATTTCACCCGCAGCCGCCCATATCGAAAAAACGACAATGCTCATGTAGAACAAAAAAATCGCCAGTTCGTCCGTGAGATTGTTGGCTATGAACGCTATGACTCCCCTGAAGAGGTGTCCTGGCTTAATGAAGTTTACGCTTTACTTGATCCTTATGTTAATCTTTTTCTACCAATGAGAAAGATAGTTTTCAAAGAACGTCAGGGTGCTAAAATAAAAAAACGCTACGATATTGCTAAAACCCCTTTTAAACGTCTGATCGATAAAGAGGTGGTAACTGATGAAACAAAAACTTCACTTCTGACTCAATACCAAAGCTTAAACCCCCTGGCTATCCACCGTCAGATCGAAATGCTCCTGGCTAGGGGTCCCGTAGCAATTTCTGCTGAATCTGCCCAGAATGAAGAATCTTCTTTGGTTCTTGTCTAGGGTAAGATTCTTATATGAGTGAGCTACCCTCATTGGGTAAGATTCTTATGTGAGTTGACACGTCCTTTGCCACGATTTCTGACGGGCGAGTTAATCCCTCTATTGCGCTGCCACTTATCTTGAAAGTACTTTTCTCTGCCATAGTATTAGGATTTCACAGCTTTAACCTGATCGAAAAATGCTTCAGAGAGGGCAGTTTTAACCAGTTTCTTGGCAGCGCAAATATTAGCTTAAGCGCAGATACTTTAGGTTACGCTCTGGCCAGGACCACGCTCAGGCAGTTTGGTGAGATAAACGATTCGATTATTAAAAAAGCACGTTACGGTAAAGTATATCAGGGTGGGACTATTGATGGTTTTAAAGTAGTGGCCCTAGACGGCAGTGAAGTTTTTCGCACGAAATGCAAAAGCTGGAGCTGTGAAGAGTGCCGGGTGACCGAAATCACCAAAGAAGATGGCACCAAAGAGACCCACTACCACGAGGACATAGTTGCTGCCTGTTATGTGGGCCGGCACCCCAACCTGGCGCTTGGTTTGGAGCGGGTTAAACGCGGAGAAGGTGAAACCAGCGCAGCGATGAGACTTTTAAAAGAACTATACCTGAGGCATAATCGCTATACCGATATCATTACTTTAGATTCACTTTATGCCAAACCACCAATCATCAATGAAATAATCGATCAGAATATGATTGCTGTAATTCGAGTCAAGCAGCAAAACTACCATATTATCCGTGACGCAGAAGGGTTGT
>Ga0180434_10008215_pt1 | contig 11573 bp, 11 predicted proteins | sample SS_ome_7_FD_132453 | JGI IMG/M metagenome (GOLD analysis project Ga0180434, IMG submission 132453) | Hypersaline lake sediment archaeal communities from the Salton Sea, California, USA - SS_1_D_2 metaG | ecosystem: Environmental > Aquatic > Non-marine Saline and Alkaline > Hypersaline >... | reverse complement strand
GTGTCCGCCGACCGCCTTGTGCCCGGAGACATCGTTGTGCTCGAAAGCGGCGACCTCGTAAGCGCCGATATGCGACTGCTGGAGGCCAACAAGACGCGCATCGATGAGTCTGCCCTTACGGGAGAATCGGTCCCCGTCGGCAAGCAGGTCGAGCCGGTGTCGCGCGACGCCTCTATAGCCGAGCGGAAAAACATGCTGTTCAAAGGTACGGCGGTAACGGCCGGCTCGTGCAAGGGCATAGTGACGCAGACGGGAATGGACACAGAGCTGGGCAAGATTTCCTCTCTGGTTCAGGAGGCCGAGGACGAAGAGACGCCGCTGGAGAAGCGATTGGAAGCGCTCGGGCAGCGGTTACTCTGGGTGACGTTGGGGGTCCTCGTTGTGGTTGCTCTGGCCGGGATCGTACGGGGCAAGGAAATCCCGCTCATGATCAAGACCGCTGTCGCTCTGGCAGTCGCCGCGATACCGGAAGGGCTGCCTATTGTGGCGACGGTGGCGATGGCACGGGGCATGTTGCGGATGGCCCGACGCAATGCCCTGGTCAATCGTCTCGCCGCGGTGGAGACGCTGGGCAGCACGACGGTCATATGCACCGACAAAACCGGAACGCTCACCGAAAACAAAATGACCGTCGGTCGGATCGTCCTCGACGAGGAAGAGTTTACGGTCAAAGAGCAAACAGCAGAATCATCCGGGTTCTTCCGCGACGATGAACCGATCCAGCCGCAGGAGCATCCGGCGTTGCTGTCGTTGCTTCAAGCAAGCGTGCTCTGCAACAACGCCTCGCTCGCAGCGGATGCGGACGACGCGGCGATAGGCGACCCGCTCGAGGTGGCCTTGCTGGAAGCGGGGGCCCAAGCCGGACTTGAGCGCCGGACGCTGGCAGAAGAATACCCCGAGCGAAGAGAGGAGTCTTTCGATCCGTCGGTCAAAATGATGGCCACGTTCAATCAAGACGATAGTACGTATCGCGTTATGGTCAAGGGAGCGCCCGAAGCGGTCCTGGAAGTGTCTTCACAAATACGGTCGGGTCAAGAAGCGCGGGACTTTCCCCGTGAGCAGAAGCAGCGGTGGAACGACAGAAACCTGCATTTGGCGAAAGAGGGGCTCCGCGTTCTGGCGGTGGCAACCAAGACAAGCAAATCGGTGGATGCCGACCCGTACAGCGACCTTGTCTTTCTGGGTCTGGTGGCGATGGTCGACCCGCCACGCCGGGAAGTTGCGGAGGCCGTCGGACGCTGCCGCAAGGCGGGCATACGCGTTGTGATGGTCACGGGTGACCATTCCGCCACGGCAGAGAGCATAGCTCAGGCCGTCGGGTTGGTTGACGACGAAGCAACCGAAGTTATCGAGGGCGCGCAAGTCAAGCCTCCGGATGAGCTGTCGGAAGAGCAGCGCGAGCGTCTGGTGCGGGCGTCGATCTTCTCGCGGGTCAGTCCCGAGCAGAAGCTGCACCTGATTGACCTGCACAAGCGGGCCGGAGAGGTTGTTGCCATGACCGGCGACGGCGTCAACGATGCACCGGCTCTGAAGAAAGCCGATATCGGGGTGGCAATGGGCCGGCGAGGCACGCAAGTGGCCCGCGATGCCGCCGATATGATCCTCAAGGACGATGCTTTTTCGTCCATTGTGGTAGCTGTCCGGCAGGGCCGCATCATCTTCGGCAATATTCGAAAATTTGTGTTGTATCTGCTTTCGGGCAACGCCAGCGAGATCCTGGTTGTCTTCCTCGCGTCGCTGTTAAACTGGCCGCTGCCGATATTGCCGCTGCAGATTTTGTTTTTGAACATCATCAACGATGTCTTTCCGGCGTTGGCGTTGGGCGTCGGGCGGGGGAGCGAAGATATCATGACGCAGCCGCCGCGCGACCCTAAGGAGCCGGTCATGACATCCGGCCATTGGTGGGCGATCTTCGCCTACGGCGTACTGATCATGGTGCCGGTGCTCGCGAGTTTCCGGCTGGCCACGACCGCGCTGAACATGAGTTATGAGAAAGCCGTCACCGTGTCTTTCCTGACGTTGGCGTTTGCGCGGTTATGGCACATTTTCAACATGCGGAGTGCGAAGAGCGGCCTCGTGCACAACGATGTCACGACCAATCGCTACGTCTGGGCAGCACTGGTTACATGCACGGCGCTGCTTATCGCGGCGGTCTACCTGCCGGGTCTGTCTTCGGTGCTCAAGCTGTTGGACCTGGACTTGGCAGGCTGGATGCTGGTAGCTGCGATGAGTATCATACCAGTAGCGGTAGGACAAGCGCTTATGGCGGCAAGCCAAAAAATCAAACGAGAATAATGGCAAGCAATCATCGAGCAAAAGCAAAGCTATGTCACGCTCTTGGAGCTATTTCGTTATTCGGTTTCCTGGTTGGTTGACAACGCCGCGGTGAGCGTAAACCGCATGGCTTGCTCGATGCTCATATCGACAGGCTCAACTTTGGACTTAGGCACAATAACCGTGTAGCCTCCTATTTGATAACTCATGGGAACATACACCGCCACCGTTTCATCTGAGCCGATTCCTTCGGGTAGTGCGGCGAAATCCTCTCTGGTTACCAGACCCATGAGACGCACGCCGCCATCGGTTAAGTTGACCATTACAACCTGGTCGAAATCCTTTTTCTTGGTGGAATCGAAGAAGCCCATGAGGTCTCGTATTGAGCCGTATAGAGATTTTATCAGCGGTATTTTGCCCAATACACGCTCGCCCCAGCGAAAAACTCTTCGAAAGACCCATACTCTGAGCAGGATGCCTGCTCCTAAGATGACCAACAAGCCGGCTAACACGCCCATTCCGGGAACGTACAGGTCTTCCGATATGACAGATTTAATTGCTCCACCCAGAAGTGATTCCGCTGAGCTTGCCAGCCAGTACAGCACATAGATAGTCACTGCCACAGGCAGTACAGCTATCAGGCCTTGTAGGAAGAGCTTGCCGATTTTCTGCATCGAGCTTTCTCCATTGACGTGTTCTATGAGCAGTTGAAGAGATGCAGCACAATCAATCGCTTAAACTGCGTTCTCCTATAAGAAGCCCTCGGTGTCAAACCGAGGGCCTATGTGAACCCCGGCCCAGTCTCGTTTGTTACCTCATGGCCGCCCGCCTATGGCGCGTCCGTCGAGACGAGTGCCATGACGAAGTACATTTTGTTCCGGGCCGAGGGCTGGACGCGTTCATGATTCTTCGATAAGTGACTTCAGTTTTGCTGTATCTGCCGTTAACGCAACATGCCCGCAGTCCATACAGACCAGCGCTTCGACGTCAACATTTGCGGTCTCCAGCTTAAGGAACTTCGCATCTCCGGGGCGAAAATGCACCTTGCCTGTAGCGCTGATTGTACCGCGTTTCATGTTCGTACTGCTGCAGCTTAGGCATTTCGTTGTCATGAAATAGGCCTCCTTTCACTCGAATTCAGTCGTGTTCTTCTTCCAGGTCCATCTTCAGGGAGAGGAATTTAAGCATGTCCTTGAGAGTAATCACTCCGACCAGGCGCTGGCCGTCCACTACCATAAGCCGGCTATTGCCGGTGCGATTCATAAGCGACAAGGCCTTCATAGCGTCGGTATGGGCGTCAACGGTATTTTCATCCGAGCAAGGCTGGGCCACATCTCGAACCGACCGCTGATTCCATTGCTCTCTTGGCAGTCCTTTAACCTGCTTGGCGGTCACACAACCACTAAGACGACCATCCTGCGAAACGGGAAACATCTTATAGTGGTACTTATAGAAGTAGTCGTTGACTAATTGTTCCACCGAGGCGGATGGGGGCACGGTGACCGGGTCTTCCTTCATAAAGCGGCTGGTCGGCTCTCCCGCCAATGCCTTGCGCGTCAAGACCCGCTGGTATGACATCTGAGAGGCCGACCGGATGAACATGCCGATCAAGAACCACCAGATTCCGGGTACAAAAGCGCCACCAATGAAGCTCACTATTCCCAGAACGATCAGAAATATCCCGAACCCGGAGCCGAAACCCGAAGCGACCCGGGTCGACCACCGCAGCGAGCCTTTGATCCGCCAGAGTATGGAGCGGAGTATTCTGCCGCCATCCAGGGGAAAAGCAGGAATCAGATTGAAGCCTGCCAAGATCGAGTTGAGCAATGACAAGTACCAGAGTACGGCTGTAACGGGCCCAGGCCATCCGGCGGTGGTGCCTACCGTGTAGATAAGATACACGATCCCGGCCAGAAGTATGCTGCTTAAAGGCCCGGCTGCCGCCATGAAGAATTCTGCCTTGGGACTTTCCGGTTCATCCTCCATCTCGGCTACACCGCCAAAGATAAACAAGGTGATTCCTTTCATGGGCAGGCCGAAGCGCCTCGCCACGATCGAATGGCAGAACTCATGGAAGATAATGGACCCAAACAGACCAAGAGCACCGGCTATCCCCATCCACCAGTAGGCCGCCTGAGAGTATCCTTCAAAACGCTGAGGAAAGAGGACGGCCGCCAGCGACCAGGTGATCAACACGGCCAATAGGAGCCAGCTTAGATCTACCCCTACTTTGAATCCGAATAGACTAAATAGATGTATCTTCTTGCCAAACATAGATAGTCTCGCCGTTGGAAACGTACCGTTCCGAACTCATCATGCTCAGTATCTGAATATGGCAGCCACAGGTTGCTGCTCAGGCAGCTTTTCCTGCGTAACGCTGTAGACCGCTCCGTTATGAATTAAAGTCAGCCTGGTGACGAGGTCTATCAGCTCACGGTCACCAGGTTTCGGCTCGGAACGCACTTGCTTGACTCGCTCACCATTCGGTTTACCCCATAAGGACTTTTGGTGGTCCACGAACAAGGTATTGACTCGTCCGTGGTTGGCGGCCGGCAGAATCTTCCGTATATCAGTGGAGACGTAATCCGTACCCGACAGGTCTCCGTATTTGGCCAGGCGGTCGCGTGTTTGCTGCTGAGAGTGGGATTGCACAATCCGCAAGGCGGCCTTGTGCAATTCGTTCTCGTGCAGCTCGTCGCCGGAGCCGGCCACGCCCTCTTCAACCAGACTCGGGTACGACGTCGACTCCCTGTAAGCGGCTTGGAGATACTCGACCCCTGCCAAAACCATCGGACAGGATTCAGCGGCCAACCGTTTTTCCACAGCCTTGCTGATAGCTTTTACATAGCGGTCAATATCCTTTTTGTGTCTGGCATCGTCCGCGATGTTACCGTGTCCGTGGAAGATCGCCGCGCTGCCGGCCGACTTGCCTTTGGGTGTTGTATGCAGTTGAATGTGCTCTTCGGTCTCATCGTACTGGAGCAGTTCCGCGAGACTTCGTGGCGCACCGGGGATCGGCTTTTCGCGTATCTGTAAATCATCGGCTTCGTAGAGCCTGGTCCTGCCTTGGCTCAAGGAAAGGATATAGAACCTGCTGTCACGCATCAGCAACGGGACCAGCGGCTTGATATGGAAGTGCCTGTCTATCCATAGCTGCTCCTGGAACTCCAAAGCCAGACTGTGCCAGCGAAAGAGGTCCGCAGATATGAACGCCGCCAAGCCCTTTTTCTGATGGCTCCAAACCAACGCATTCTGCAACAGATCGAATCCAGGCCGCAGAAGTTCAGAAGCCCGCTGGCCCGCAAAGCCGCGTGCAATCAACTGCTTTTCACATTTTCGGAGAAAGTTCTTGAACCTGATAGGGTCCTGCTTTATTTCAGAACCGGTCCTGTGGGTGGGCAGGTAGATTGAGATACACGGGTCTCTTTCTACGTTTAACAGTTCTTGGATGTCTATTGTTTTGAGATCTGCCATTGTTGAAGTTTCCGGCAAAACAACGACTCATGAGAAAGACATTTACTTACTCTTTCAGGCGGTATGATAACTCTGTGCAAGTAGCCAATCAATACGGCCAATGCTTAGTTTCCCGTAGGAATATCCTTATTCCCAGCCTTACGCTTTCCGAAGTGGGCATGTTCGGCATGAGCGGATGGACGTAAGGATTTTGCCGGCCAATATTAGGGAATCACCCTATTTCTCTCTTGCTTTCGGTGGGTTAAATAGTAAGCAACGCAGTATGAGAACCTTACTTAGAGGAAGAATGAAAGGAGCACATAACATGAACTGGATGCAGAGATGGCTGATCGCAGCGACCGTGATTCTGTGCGTGCTGGGTTGCAGCAGGAAAGAGAACGGCGAACAAGGCGTGTCGCCTGAGGCCCAACGCGCGAAGAAAGAAGCGGCTGAGGCGATGGAAGCTGCCAAAGACCTCGTCAGCGAAAAGAAAGAGGACTTCGTAAACACCATGCAGGCAAATCTGGATCAGCTTGAACAGAAAATGCAGGACCTCAAGGCCAAGGCGGAGGCAAAAGGTAACGAAGCGGCCACGGAATTCGAAAAACGCAAACCCGACTTCGACAAAAAATTGACCCAGGCCAGGGAAGAACTGAGCAAAGCCAGGAAAGCGGCCGGCGATGCATGGCAGGGCGTCAAAGACGCCGCCCAGACTGCATACGAAGAACTCGAAAAGACCTACAACGAAATAGCAGAAGAATACAAATGACGGCCATGCTTGATGTATGTAACGCGCATCTGACCAAGGACACCCGGCGGGACCTATGAGGTCGACGCCAGCGGAACTGTCCAAGACTCGCTGATGTCTACGACGTCGCTCTGCGTGAAGAATCGCAGTGTGCACTTTGTCTGTCAGCCATGAGGACTCAGGACCGGGATCTGTCCTGCTCCGGAAGCACACAAAGAACAATTGTTATCATGATAGCCGTTGAGTACTGAGGACCCAGTCTGAGAAGCCAACAGGAGCATAATAAGTGAATTGCTTAATCAACTTGAGCAAAATTCCTACTGAACTGGTAGGCTATTTCTTCTAAGGTAGGATCGCATGAGACCAATGCAATCGGGATGAGAAGGCTGTTTTATGATAGGCATGAAACTCTGTGACAAGTGTGGCTATCGGCATGGCCACGGGCATTGCTGCATAGACATCTATCAACAGCTCGGCCAGACAAAGGGGCCATCAGTGGCGGGGAGGGTCTTACTTGCCTTCGTGCTGCCGTTGTTGGTGTTTATAGGCAGCCTTGTCCTGGCCGAGTACCTGCTGTCTGCTCTTATGAGTGAAGGTGGTGTCAAGACACCTTCTGCTTTTCTGGCAGCACTCGCAGCGACGGTAATTTTCGTGCAGCTCATCCGAATCTTTACCAGAAAGCCGATAAACACCAGGAATGACGCAAACAAGAAAATATGAGCCGTTTTTCGAAAGGAGAATTGAGATGAACAGGTACTGGAAAATCGCAGTGGTGGTGGTTGTGGTCCTCGTCGGTTGGTACGTGGCCTTCGGCCAGCAGCAAAGAGGGGGCATGATGCGAGGCGGCATGATGCAAAGGCAGAGCGATGCGGACAAAGGCATGATGATGAGCAAAGCGATGATGGAAATGTGTCCGATGCACATGATGATGTGCAAGTCCATGATGAGCAAACACATGGTGGCTACCGAAGACGGAGCAGTAGTGGTGCTCGCAGGAAACAAGCTGACCAAGTACGACAAAGACCTGAATGTGACCCAGGAAGCCAAGCTCAAGATCGATATGGAAAAAATGCAGCAAAAGATGAAGAAAATGATGGAGGACTGCCCCATGCGGCAGATGATGCAACAGCAGATGCAGGGCCGGAAGGAAGGCTCCTGATCACGGTCGTTTGGATCACCTTCGTTGGGCCCGTGCCGCATGGTACAGTCGTCCGGAGAGTCGCTTCATTGCCATCGACATGTACCAAGGCTGACGCGGGCACCTCGTCGAACCGTGCCCGCATAGCCTGGCTGGACTGTGCAGAAAATTGCCGAGTTTATAAATGAGGAAGACAGATATGTTTTGTGCGATTATGCCCGTGCAGCGAAGCGGCATCCTGGCCCAGCCGTACCACCACATGGACGGTGGAATGCACGCGTGGCATTGGGGGTTGGGAATCGTTTTGCTCGTTCTTTTGATTGCCGGCCTAGTGGTGCTCGTCTATTTCTTGATACGCCAAACCGGGCAAACCAACAAAGACAGCGTACAGCAGGAGACGCCGCTCGAGACCCTGAAAAAGCGCTACGCGCGAGGCGAGATCACCCAGGACCAGTTTGAGCGGATGAAAAAGGATATGTGAAGTCATCACCAAACATGAACCGATTGAGCGTTACACGACTGGGATTCGCATTGGGCAGCCTTTCGGCTGTGCTGTACGGCGCGAGCATGCTGATTGTAATGACAGGGCCGCGGGACACCGTAGTCGCGTTCTTTAACAGTATCCTTCACGGAATCGATGTTCGGCCTATCATGCGGTGGGAAATGCCCTGGTGGGAAATGGTGGTGGGTATTATGGAGGTGTTTATCATCGGGTGGCTTTGCGGTGCGGCCTTGGCCACCTTTTATAATCTGATCGGCAGAAAGGCAGAGACGTAAATGCATGGTGAAGGCTATGCTTACGGAAATTGGGCCATTGTTATTACAATGATCCTCATAAGCCTGTTTTTCATATTCAAGTTTCTGCCTATGCGAACAAGCATGCACAGGCGGTCAGGTGGAGCGTTCATCGCATTTATTGTCGCTTTGTTTACCGAAATGTATGGTTTCCCTCTAACCATCTATTTCCTTGGTCATTTTCTTGGTATTGAGATACCACTTGATCATATCAGTGGGCACCTTTTGGGCGATTTGATAACCTACCTTGGTCTGGGTAACGGCTGGTTCATTGTCATGCTGATAAGCAACATACTGATTATCTTCGGTATATGGATGATTTCTACCGGATGGGAGCGGGTTTACGAGTCTGAGGGAAGACTGGTCACCGATGGCATATATACATATGTCAGACACCCGCAGTACAGCGGCATTTTTGTTATCACTCTGGGTTTTATGATTCAATGGCCGACTCTTACCACTTTGATACTCTGGCCTTTTGTGCTATGGATGTATTACAGGCTGGCACGCAGAGAGGAACAGGAAGCTTTGCGAAAGTTTCCTGAGCAATACCGCAAGTATATGCAGCGAACCCCCATGTTTTTCCCGAAATTGTCTAAACCGTTATCAACGAACAACAGTAGAAATTAATAGACAATTATCAGTTTGAAAGGGGGTGCACAAATGAAAGAAGTAAAAGCGTATATCAGACCGACTTTCTTGAATAGCATAATAGAGCGGCTTGAGGAAAAAGGAGCCAAGGATATTACCGTCGTTCGCGTGGATGCCCTCGGGGCTTTGGCGGACCAGGAGTTTGACCGGTGGCACTTTGTGCGGAAATACGATGAGAAGTACTTCACTGTGGCGAAACTCGAAATTGTCTGCCGTGATGACCAGGCAAAAGAGTTTATGCACACGATCAAAGAATACGGCCATACCGGGGAAGGCGGCGACGGCCGTGTCTTCATTACGAGCGTGGAAGACGCTGTTAACATAACTACGGGCCGTGAAGGTGAAGCTGCTCTGTAACAATATGGACTGATAAATTATGCTATTCGATTGTTATGCCCTAAGATTTGAAAACAAGAAGAAACAATAAGGGACCACACATGAAGAGAATAATATGAAAACGGATAATCATGAGCACGAGCACCAACACGGGCGTGAGCATAGAGAGCAGCAAGGAGATCAGTCACCGCAGAAAACACACCGGCGACATGGCGAACACAAGGAGCACGAAGAACATAAAGGACATGAGCACGGCTCACATCATGCTCACATGGTAGCGGACTTCAGACGGCGCTTTTGGGTATCACTGGTTTTAACAGTTCCGGTTCTGGCGCTGGCACCTATGATACAGGGTTTTCTGGGGTTGCGCGAAACATTCCATTTTCCCGGCGACAGTTATATCCAGTGGTCCTTGGCGACAATAATCTTTTTCTACGGCGGTTGGCCCTTTATCAAGGGCTTGTTCAGTGAGCTGCGAAAAAGGAATCCGGGCATGATGACATTGATTGCCTTGGCCATCAGCGTGGCATACTTCTATAGCTCAGCAGTAGTTTTCGGCCTAGCCGGCAAGGTTTTCTTCTGGGAACTTGCTACATTGATTGATGTTATGCTCCTGGGGCACTGGATCGAGATGAAGTCCGTAATGGGTGCTTCCCGTGCACTTGAGAGTCTGGTTCAGCTTATGCCCTCGGAGGCACATCGAGTGGCCGACGGCGGCGGCACGGAGGATGTACCTGTTAGTGAGCTAAAGCCGGGCGACCGCGTGGTTGTCAAGCCGGGCGAAAAAATCCCCATAGATGGGCAAATCACAGAAGGTCGGAGCAGTGTCAATGAGGCTATGCTGACCGGCGAAAGCAAGCCCGTAGAGAAGGCCGAAGGCGATCAAGCTATTGGCGGTTCGGTCAATGGTGAAGCATCATTTACGATGGAAGTTCAGAAAACCGGTGACCAGACATATCTGTCCCAGGTAGTCGAAATGGTCCGCAAAGCGCAGGAATCCCGCTCAAAGACCCAGGATATCGCCAATCGAGCTGCGTTCTGGCTTACGATGGTCGCACTTACGGTTGGTGGGGGCACGCTCGTTTTCTGGCTGATATTCGGACAGGCTTTTGAATTCGCACTGGAACGAATGGTAACGGTTATGGTCATTACCTGTCCCCATGCTCTGGGACTGGCGGTTCCGTTAGTGGTAGCGGTCTCGACAGCTATTTCGGCAGCAAACGGTCTGCTTATCCGTGACCGCTCCTCATTCGAGCGGGCCAGAGATGTTAATGCCGTGCTTTTCGACAAAACAGGGACCCTTACGGAAGGCAGATTCGGAGTTACGGACGTTATTTCTCTCGGGGATAAAAGTGAAGATGACCTACTCAAAATTGCCGCATCACTCGAAAGCCAGTCTGAGCATCCGATTGCGCAGGGAATTGTAGCCGCTGCCGAAGAAAAAAGTATTAACTTTGAGGCCCCGAAAGATTTTAAGGCCATTCCAGGCAAAGGCGCCCAAGCTAATATCGGCGGGAAGTCCGTCAAAGTTGTCAGTCCCGGTTACTTGAAAGAAAATAGTCTTTCTGTTGATGACGCATCTATTCAAAAAGTAGCTGAGCAAGGTAAAACCGTGGTTTATATACTCATTGATGATGATATCCAGGGTGCTGTTGCATTAGCTGATATCATCCGCACCGAATCAAAGGATGCGCTTAAGAAACTCAAGACTATGGGCGTGCAGACAATGATGATTACCGGCGATTCCGAAGCAGTGGCGAAATGGGTGGCCGGAGAGCTTGGCCTTGACGATTATTTCGCGGAAGTGCTTCCCGACAGGAAGGCAGAACAGGTCAAAGAAGTCCAAAGCCGCGGGCTTGTCGTTGCTATGACAGGTGACGGAGTCAATGATGCCCCAGCACTTACGCAGGCGGATGTTGGAATTGCTATCGGAGCAGGGACCGATGTCGCCATCGAGTCAGCGGACATTGTATTGGTTCGTTCAGATCCACGTGATGTGACTGCAATAGTCCGCCTGGCCAGAGCTACGTATCGTAAAATGGTGCAGAATTTGGCATGGGCTACCGGCTACAATGTTATCGCGATACCCTTGGCGGCAGGCGTTCTTTACCGTTTTGGAATTATTTTGAGCCCGGCGGTAGGAGCGGCGTTAATGGCTCTTTCGACAGTTATCGTTGC
>Ga0180434_10008214_pt1 | contig 11574 bp, 8 predicted proteins | sample SS_ome_7_FD_132453 | JGI IMG/M metagenome (GOLD analysis project Ga0180434, IMG submission 132453) | Hypersaline lake sediment archaeal communities from the Salton Sea, California, USA - SS_1_D_2 metaG | ecosystem: Environmental > Aquatic > Non-marine Saline and Alkaline > Hypersaline > Sediment... | reverse complement strand
GACGCTCGGCCGGCCTGTTCCGAGCCGGGAAGAGCTCGAGTGGTTCATCGGCCCGCCGCTCCACGAAAGCTTCGTTGAGCTCGTCGGTGCCGACGACGCCGCGCGCGGCGTGGCGCTCTATCGCGAGCGGTTCGGAGACGTCGGCCTCTTCGAGAACGAGCTCTACGAGGGGATCCCGGACGTGCTCGAATCGCTCGCGGGGCAGGGGGCGCAGCTCTTCGTGGCTTCGAGCAAGCCGAAGGTCTACGTCGACCGCATCCTCGACCACTTCGAGCTGACGAGCTGGTTCGAGCGCGTCTACGGCAGTGAGCTCGACGGTACGAATACCGACAAACGCGACCTGCTCGCCGTCGCCCTCGCCGACAGTGGCGTCGCACCCCCCGAAGCGACGCTGATCGGCGACCGTGCGCACGACGCGATCGGCGCTGCCCACAACGCCATCGACTTCCTGGGCGTTCTCTACGGCTACGGCTCCCGCGAAGAGCTCGAAGACGAAGGCGCGACCCGCTTCGTCCACACGCCGACTGAGCTCGTCCCCGCCCTCCGACTCCCCTGACGGCCGGCCGAACGAGACGCCGGACCTACGCTTCGGAGGCGCAAAGCGCAGAACGAAAACGGCCCGCCCTGCAAAGCAGGGCGGGCCGATCCGTCAATGAAGCCTGCGTGGAAGCTGGCCGACCGCCGCAACCGGACGTCGCCAGGAACGACGCCAGCCGCGACCCCGGCTAGTTGCCCCCCCGACGCATAAACGGCGGGGCATCGCTGTCGTCGCTTCCCGTGGTCCGCTTCCGGAGGAAGGCCGGCGTGTCGAGCTCGTCCTCGAAGGGCGACTCGAATCCCGTATGCGCCATCTCCTCGGCGTTCTGGCCCCCGTTCGCCACGCGCTGCTGCTGCTCGGGCTCGACCGGGGCCTCGGCGCGGGCCTGGACCGGGATCGGCTCGGGCTCACGCAGCGGCGTCACGTTCGGGGCGTCGACCATCGCGCGTTCTCGCTCGATCTCCTCCACCGGGTCCGGCACGCGCCGTCGCGGCTCGGGCGGGGCCGGCGGCGTGCGCCGCGCGTCCTCGCTGTCGAGGCCGGTCGCGATCACCGTGACGCGGAGCTCGTCCTCGCCCAGGGAATCGTCGATGACCGCGCCGACGATGATGTTCGCATCCTCGTGGGCCGCCTCGTGCACCAGCGACGACGCTTCGTTGACCTCGAAGAGGGTCATCTCGGAGCCGCCCGTGATGTTGATCAGCACGCCGCGAGCACCTTCGATCGACAGGTCCTCGAGGAGCGGGCTCGAGATCGCCGCAGCGGCCGCGTCGATCGCGCGGGTATCGCCCTGGCCGATCCCCGTACCCATCAGTGCCGTGCCCGCCTCGTTCATCACCGTGCGAACGTCGGCGAAGTCGAGGTTGATCAGGCCGTGGATCGTGATCAGGTCCGAGATGCCGCGGACGGCGTTGAGCAGCACCTGGTCGGCGATGCTGAACGCGTCCTTCATGGCGGTGCCCTTGCCCGCGAGGGACAGGAGCCGCTGGTTCGGGATCGTGATCAGGGTGTCGACGACGCTGTGCAGCTCCTCGAGTCCGTGGCCCGCGTGCTTCATCCGCACGCGACCCTCGAACGGGAACGGCTTGGTCACCACGCCCACCGTGAGGGCGCCGACTTCGCGGGCGACCTCGGCGACGATCGGGGCGGCCCCGGTTCCGGTTCCGCCGCCCATCCCCGCGGTCACGAAGACCATGTCGGAGCCTTCGAGCAGCTCACGCAGCCGGTCGCGGGCTTCGAGCGCCGAGGCGCGACCGCGATCCGGGTTGGCACCGCAGCCGAGACCGCGCGTGATCTCCGCCCCGAGCTGGACCTTGGTGGCCGCCCGGTTGTGCGAGAGCGCCTGGGCATCGGTATTGGCGGCGATGAACTCGACGCCTCCGAGACCGGACTCGATCATGGTGTTGAGCGCGTTGCCGCCGCCCCCACCGACACCGATCACCTTGATGACCGCTTCCTGGTGCGAGGAACCCTCGAACTCGAGCAGCTCCTGACCGTCGTCCGGCCCCAGCTCGAGGAGGTCCACCTCGGAGTTTCCGGTTTCAGAGCGATCGTTCTTCTTCTTAGCCATGCTTTCACCCCCCGACGATGCCTGGCAGCACCGCGGAATGTAACACGAAACTGTTCGTTTTGTGCTGGTTCGAGCGCCTTGATAGGCGCCTTTTTCCATTGAATTTCAGGCGACTCGGGATCGCGCGACGGGGATGCGGCGCGCGTCTCCGATCTCCTTGTCGTGTCCCGCTCAGTCGAACTCGGCGTAGAACCAGTCGCGCATGCGCTGCTTCACCCGGCCGAAGATCGACTCGTCGCGAATCCGGAAGCGGCTGTTGCGCGCCGACCGCTGCTGATCGAGCCCGAAGAGCACGAGTCCGACGCCCGTCGAGTACATGGGGCTCTTCACGACGTCCTGGAGCCCCCCGATCGACTCGGGCAGCCCGCGCCGAACCGGCGCTTCGAAGATCTCCTCCGCCAGCTCCGCGATGCCGGAGAGCGCGGACGCCCCGCCCGTGAGAACGAGACCCGACGGGATCTTGTCGATCAGCTCCGCCCGGACGAGCTCCTGGCGCGCGAGCGACAGGATCTCCTCGACGCGGGGCTCGATGATCTCGCAGAGCACCTTCCGCGAGACCTCCCGGGGGCGGCGACCGCCGACCGACGGGACCGAGATGTGATCGTCGGAGCCCAGGAAACGCGCCGAGGCGACCCCGAACTTCTTCTTGATCCGCTCCGCCTCGTCAAACGGTGTTCGCAAACCGACCGCGATGTCGTTGGAGAAGTGGTAGCCGCCCAGCCCGAGCACCGACGTGTTCTTGATCGACCCGTCCGCGAACACCGCGATGTCCGTGGTGCCGCCGCCGATGTCGATCATGCAGACGCCGAGCTCCTTTTCGTCGTCCGCGAGGACCGCGCAGGCCGAGGCGAGGGGCTCGAGGACGATGTCCATCACGTTGAGCCCGGCCTTGTTGCAGCACTTCACGATGTTCTGTGCGCTGGTCACGGCCGCGGTCACGATGTGGATCTTCGCCTCGAGGCGGACGCCGCTCATGCCGAGCGGCTCCCGGATCCCGTCCTGGTCGTCGATGATGAACTCCTGGGGGATCACGTGGATGACCTCCCGGTCCATCGGGATCGCGACGGCCTTCGCCGCGTCGATCACCCGCTTGACGTCCCCGTCCCGGACCTCCCGGTCCTTCACGGCGACGACCCCGTGCGAGTTGAAGGCGCGGATGTGGCCCCCCGCGACGCCGGCGTAGACGGACGTGATCTCACAGTCCGCCATCAGCTCGGCTTCCTCGACCGCGTGCTTGATGGAGTCGACGGTCGCGTCGATGTCGACGACGACCCCCTTGCGGAGACCGCGGCTCGGGTGCGTCCCGATGCCGACGATGTCGACGCCATTCTCCGTTTCCTCTGCGACGACCGCGCAGATCTTCGTGGTCCCGATGTCGAGACCGACGATCAGCTCGTCCTTCCTGGACATGCTTCACCCCCCGCTCACGAGTTCCGTGTCTCGTGAGGCATGAACGACTCCATCCGGAGCCATCCTGATATGGACGGCCTGGCCCATCCGGGCGAGACCGCCGCTTGTTGCCCACTCCTACCCAGGAGCAGGCGCGGTACGCAGAACCGCACGGTCCGCGTACCTGAGATCGATCAGCCGGGCCGTCACGATCGTCTCCTCTTCGTGATCGAGGAGCGAGGCGAGACGCGCCACGCGCTGGGAAAGCAAGCGTCGGCCGAGGAGGGCGCGCGGTCCCTCTTCGCCGAGCTGGAGCACGAAGCCCGAAGGGCTCCCGCGCAGCACGCCGTCCGCGTCCGCCTCGAGGGCGGGCAGGTGGAGCGTGAGCGCTGCGAGGTCGTGCGCGAGGCCCGGATGGCGTCGGACCTCGTCGAGAATCTGCATCGCGCCTTCCGGCAGCGCGTCGGGCTCGAGGGCGCTCCCCGCGATCCGGGGCAGCGCCTTGCGTCCACTCTCGGCGCCCTCGAAACGGCGACCGGTGGCGTCGACCCAGGCCCACTCCTCGTCGATCCGCCAACGGGCGATCGCGTCGCGTTCGACGACGCGGATGAGCAGGGTGCCGGTCGGCAGGCGGAGGACGCCTGCGTCCTCGATCCACGGATCCGAGACGAGCTTCGCGCGAATCGCCTCGGGGTCGAGATCGTCGAGGGGGCGGCCCGCAATCGCGCCGCTTGCCGCCGCGATCAGCGGGGCGGGAAGGGCGTCGGCGCCCTGGACCGCGACGCGCTCGAGGGGGGTCTCGCGGAGGACGAGCAGCTCCGCGACGGGGCCGGCGAAGCGCGCGCCGAGCACGACCGCGCCCACGAACGCGATGGGCGTGACGACCCGGAAGACGCGCCGTCGACTGGCCAGCAGCGCCGGGCGGATGCGATCGCGTTCGAGGCGCTGGCGTTCCTGCTCCCGCTTGCGGGCCAGGTGGTCGCGGGCGCGCCGGGCGCGCGCGGCGGCGACGGTCTCCGGGGTGCGGCCGCGAAGGCGGCCTCCGTCGCGAGAGAAGATCCGTTGGATCGGATTCATCGGGAGGGCCCTCCATGCCCGGCCGCGTCGCGGCCGATCAGCTGGACTTCCGTTTCGAGCTCGACGCCCGTCGTCTCGCGCACCTTTACCCGGGCGCGTTCCACCAGGGCGAGGACGTCCTTCGCGGTCGCGCCGCCGTGGTTCACGATGAAGTTCGCGTGGACGGTCGAGATCTCGGCGCCGCCTTCGCGGGCGCCCTTGAGTCCGGCCGCTTCGATCAGCCGCCCGGCGTAGTCGCCCGGCGGATTCCGGAACACCGAGCCGCAGCTCGGGATGTCCGTGGGCTGCGTCTCCGCGCGGTGCGCGAGCAGCCGGTCGATCTCGGCCTTCACCGTGGCGCGATCGCTCGGCGTGACCGAGAGCTCGGCCGCCACCAACACCGCGCCCGGCGGAAGGCCCGCGAGCTCCCGGTACCGGAAGTCGAGGTCGGCGCGGGCGACCGGGTCGGCGAGCCGCCCACGGGCGTCCATCCAGGTCACGCTGCGAACGACGTCCTTCAGCTCCCGCACGCCGATCCCGGCGTTCATGGCGAGCCAGCCGCCGAGGGTGCCCGGGATGCCGGCGCCGAACTCGAGGCCCGCGAGTCCGTTTTCGACGCAGTAGTTCGTGATCGTCGCGTGGGAGGCCCCCGCCTCGACGGCGATCGCGTCGTCGGCGACGCGATCGATCCGGCGGAGCTTCTTCAATCGGAGCACGACGCCGGCGAGCCCCGCGTCGGAGACCAGCACGTTGAAGCCGGCGCCGAGCACGCGGATCGGCAAGCCGTGCTCCGCGCAGAGTGCGAGCAGACGCCCGAGCTCCTCGCGGTCGGCGGGGGTCGCCATCGCATCCGCGGGTCCGCCGATCCGGAGCGACGTATGACGCGAGAGGGGGACGTCGAACGTGACGCGGTCGCCGAGCAGGGACTCGAGGGCGGCACGGCTGCTGGCTTCGATCACGCCCGACCTCCCGCTTCGAGGGCCGCGAGGAGACGCGGGCCGAGGGAGACCACGTCCCCCGCGCCGAGGGTCAGGACCAGGTCGCCGCCGGCGAGGTCGCCCGGCAGGGACGCGGCGATGGCGTCCAGGGATCCGCCGTGGCGCACGTCGGGGTGGCCCGCGGCCCGGACGGCTTCGGCGAGGCGCGCCGAGTCGATGCCTTCGAGGGGCTTTTCGCTCGCCGCATAGACGTCGGCGAGGATCACGCGATCCGCGTCGCCGAAGGCCGTCAGGAACTCGTCCCAGCAGTCGCGCGTGCGGGTGTAGCGGTGGGGCTGGAAGATGGCGGTCACGCGACCTTCGTGGACGCTGCGCGCGCCGGCCAGCGCGGCGCGGATCTCCGCCGGATGATGGGCGTAGTCGTCGACGAGCTGGACGCCCGCGGCCTCGCCCTTGCGCTCGTAGCGCCGGGACACGCCCGCGAAGCGGGCCATCGCCTTGGCGAGGGTCGCGGCGTCGACGCCCTGCTCGAGCCCGACGGCGATCGCGGCCAGCGCGTTCGACACGTTGTGTCGGCCGGGCATCGGGAGGTCGAAGCGGATCTCGCCGCGATCGCGCAGCGTCGCCGTCACCCGCTGGCCACCGGGGATCGCTTCGACCCGGTCGGCCCGGACGTCGGCGTCTTCGGCGAAGCCGAAGGTGACGACGCGACAGGTGAGGCGGGGCGCGATCTCCTGAACGCCTTCGTGGTCGATGCCGATCACGCAGGCGCCCCGGGCCGGGACGCCGTTGGCGAACTCGACGAAGGCATCGAGGAGTGCGGCGCGGGTCCCGTAATGGTCGAGGTGCTCCGGGTCGACGTTGTTGACGACCGCGAGCACGGGCCGCGTGAGCAGGAAGGAGCCGTCGCTCTCGTCGACCTCCGCCACGATCAGATCGCTCTCGCCGAGCCGGACCGGACCCGCGCCGCCGCTCGCCCGCGGCACACGACCACCGATCAACGCCGTCGGGTCGAGGCCCGCGGCCTCGAGCAGGTGGGCCGTCATCGCGGAGGTCGTCGTCTTGCCGTGGGAGCCCGCGATCGCGATCGCATCCCCGTCGCGCATCACCTCCGCGAGCAGCGCGCCGCGGCCGACGATCGGGAGGCCTGCGGCCTTCGCCGCGAGGATCTCGGGGTTGTCCTCGGAGATGGCGGACGATCGGACGATGGTCGCGGCGCCTTCGACGGCGGTCGCGTCGTGACCGAGTCGGACGTCGACGCCGAGGGTACGGAGGCGTTCGAAGGTCGGGCTCGCGGCGAGGTCGGAGCCCGAGACCGCGTGTCCGCGGGCGTGGAAGAGCTCGGCGAGGGCGGCCATGCCGATGCCCCCGATGCCGACGAAGTGGAGCGGACCCGGGCTGCGCGTCACGCGTCCTCCCTTCCGGATCCGTTGGGTTCTTTCTCGTCGTCCCGCCGAAAAACGGGCATGCGCCCTTCGAGGTCGGCGCGGCAGTGCTCGAGGATGTCTTCCGGGGCGTGCGGGCGGGCGAGGCGCTCGGCGGCTTCCCGCATCAGGACGAGGCGCCCGGGCGTCGTGACCAGTTCGGCGACGGCCTGCGCGAGCGCGTTCACGTCGAGCGGGCGCGCCTCGAGGCATCGCGCCGCGCCCGCTTCCTCGAGGGCGCGTGCGTTCGCCGCCTGGTGATCGTCCGCGGCGAAGGGATAGGGCACGAGCAGCGCGGGCATGCCCGCGAGCGCGAGCTCCGCCACGGTCAGCGCCCCCGCTCGGCAGATCGCGAGATCCGCCCACGCGTAGCGCTTCGGCATCTCGTGCTCGAACGCGACGACCTCCGCCGGCAGGCCGAGCTCCGCGTAGCGGGCCTCGACGAGCTCGCGCTCCGCTTCGCCGGTCTGATGGTAGATCTCGACGGACTTCTTGCGCAGGCGCGAGAGCGCTTCCGGCACGTGCTCGTTCAGCTGGCGGGCGCCCTGGCTTCCGCCGAAGACGAAGATCTTGAGGGGGGTCGTCGGGACGGTCTTCTCGGGCCGGTCCGCGAAGGCGCGGTAGAGGGCCCGCCGAAGCGGCACGCCGAGGCAGACGCTGTCGGCCTTCGGCGGCAGCGCGCCCCGGGTCGATTCGAAGCCGGCGAAGACGCGACGTGCGAAGCGGGCGGTCAGGCGGTTGACCCGGCCGGGGATCGCGTTCGGCTCGACGAGGAAGAGCGGCGTCCGCCGCAGGCGCGCCGCGAGGGCGGCCGGCATCGCGGCGTAGCCCCCGACCGAGATGACCGCGTCCGCTCCGAAGCGCTTCAGGACCCGTCGCGCGATCCACGCGCTGCGCAGGATCGAGAGGGCACCCTTCAGGCGGCCGATCGGGTTGCGACCCATCACCTGCTCGGAGGGCAGGACCTCGAGATCGAATCCCGCGTCGGGGACGAGCTTCGACTCGAGCCCCCGTGCGGAGCCGACGAAGAGCACGTCGTCGCCCTGACGGCGCAGGGCCTCGCCGAGCGCGAGCGCCGGCGTCACGTGGCCCCCCGTGCCGCCGCCCGCGATCACCCAGCGTCGATGCGCGGTCGTTCGTGTCCTCGCGCCGCCTACCATCCGTCCTCCTCGGAGGGGGCCGGCGTGGGCCACGGGATGACGACGCGCGACGCCGAGCAAGAGCCCGAGGGCCACGCAGCTCACGACGAGCGACGTGCGCCCGTAGGAGAGGAAGGGCAGGGTCAGTCCCTTCGTCGGGACGAGCCCCATCACGACCGACGCGTTCAGGAAGGCGGGGACCGTGAGCAGGGTGACCATGCCGAAGGCGAGGTAGAGGTCGAAGCGGTCCTTCGCCCGGCGCGCGGCCCGGGTGCCGGTCACCCAGAGCGCGGCGAAGGAACCGAGCACGAAGAGCACCCCCATCAGGCCGAGCTCCTCGGCGACGAGAGCCAGGACGAAGTCGGTGTGGACCTCCGGCAGGTACTCGAGCTTCTGACGCCCGTTGCCCAGACCCTGCCCGAAGAAGCCGCCGTGTCCGAAGGCGACGTAGGACTGCACCAGCTGCCAACCCGCGCCCTTCGCCTCGCGGAAGGGGTCGAGGAAGCCGGTCACGCGCCGCCAGGCGTAGGCGTTGTTCACGATGTAGAGACCGACGAGGGCGGCGCCCGCGATGCCGGGCAGCACGAAGCGGGGCCAGGGCGTGCCCGCGATGAAGAGCAGGCCGGCGCAGAGGACGACGAGCACGACGGCGTTGCCCAGGTCCGGCTGCATGAGGAGCAGGGACGCGGGCACCAGCGCGAGACCCGCGGCCTGGAGCGTGGGCTTGTAGGAGAGCTCGCGGCGTTCGTGTTGGCGCGAGAGCCAGGCGGCGACGGCGATCAGGGTCGCGCACTTCGCGAGCTCGCCGGGCTGGAAGCGGACGCCGGGCAGCGCGATCCAGCGCTGCGCACCGTTCACCTCGACGCCCGACACGAGGGTCGCGATCAGCAGCGCGACCGAGAGGCCCCAGAAAGGCAGCGCGCCATGACGGACGACCTTCGCCGGCAGGAAGTAGGCGACGGTCGCGGCCACGCCGCCGATCGCGAGGCCGACGAGATGGTCGAAGAAGAGCGGCGGGACCGTCGACTCGAGCGAGAGCGCCGCGGTCGCGCTGTAGCTCATCACGACGCCGAGTCCGATGAGGAGCGTGGTGGTGATCGCAATCCCCGGGTCGAGTCCGGGCGCGGGCTCCTCCGCGGCGTTCAGGCGCAGGACGTGGGCCTTCTCGATCGTCGTGCGGGTGCTCATGAAACGGTCTCCCGGGCAGCGCCGCTCGGCGGCGCGAGGTCGAGCACGGCCTGCTGGAAGGCCCGGCCGCGCGCCTCGAAGGACGCGAACTGATCGAAGCTCGCGCAGGCCGGGGCGAGCAGGACCACGTCGCCGTCGCGGGCGATGGCCGCAGCGCGCGCGACGGCGGCGTCGAGCGTGCCGACCGTCTCGCAGGGCACGTCGTCGGACAGCGCGGCTTCGAGCTCGCCCGCGGCCTCCCCGATCAGCAGCGCGCAGCGGACGCGTCCCCGCGCCGCGTCGCGCAGGGCGTCGAGGCTTCCTCCCTTGTGCCGCCCCCCGGCGATCCAGACGAGGCTCGCGCCGAAGGAGGCGAGGGAGCGGGCTACGGCCCCGACGTTCGTCGCTTTGGAGTCGTCGACGAATCGCACGCCGCGGATCGTCGCGACGTCCTCGCAGCGGTGCGGCAGCGTCTCGAACGCCGAGAGCGCCGTCGCCGCGGCATCGAGATCGACGTCGACGGTCGCGAGAGCGAGGAGCGCGGCCAGCACGTTGTCGGCCTGGCCGCGGAGGCCGGGGGCGCCGTCCAGCCGGATCGTCCGCTGCTCTCCGCCGCGCCGGACGATCGCGTTCGTGCCATCGAGCCAGGCGCCGGCGTCGACGGGCGTCCGTCGCCGGAATTCGAGCCGCTCGACGCCCGCCGGCAGCGGGATGTCGGCGCAGAGCGGGTCGTCCCCGTTCACGATCGCCGTGTGCCGCTCGTCCTGGCGGGCGAAGAGACGCGCCTTCGCGGCGCGGTAGCCAGCGAGGTCTCCGTGGCGGTCGAGGTGGTCCGGGGTGATGTTGAGCAGGACGCCGGTGCGCGGCGCGAAGTCCTCGACGCTCTCGAGCTGGAACGACGAGACCTCGAGGATCGCGAGGTCGAGGGGCTCACCGACGAGCTCGAGGGCCGGGAGGCCGACGTTGCCCGCGGCCCGGGCGCGCAGCCCGGCGCTCCGAGCCATCGCCTCGAGCAGCTTCACGACGGTGGATTTTCCGTTCGTTCCGGTGACGGCGAGGATCGGGACGGGCAGGGCGCGGAAGCAGAGCTCGATGTCGCCCCGGACCGGCGGTCGGCAGCCGGCGTACCGCGCGGCGGGGACGCCCGGGCTCGGCACGACGAGGTCGAAGGCGTCGAGATCGGGGAAGGCCTCGCCGACCCGGACCTCCACGGTTCCGGGCAGCGTGTCCAGGTCCGCGATCGCCTCGGGCGCGCGCTCGTCCGCCGCCACCACGCGTGCGCCTCGTTCGGCCAGGTACCGCGCGGCCGAGAGTCCGGACACGCCGAGGCCGAGCACGAGGACGTTCTGTCCTTCGAACTCCGTCATCTTCTTCCCACCGCGACCCCGGCGTCCCGTGCGATCGCGTGTCTGATACGGGGTCCGGCAAAGGGAGCCCCGGGAAATCGATTCAGCGCCGCCTTGCGGGCGGCGATTGGCTTTCGGTCACCGAAGCTTGAGCGACGACAACGCGACGAGGCCGAGGATGATCGACACGATCCAGAAGCGGACGACGATCTTCTGCTCGGGCCAGCCGAGTTGCTCGAAGTGGTGGTGGACCGGCGCCATCCGGAAGACGCGCTTGCCGGTCAGCTTGAACGAGGCCACCTGGATGATCACGCTCAGCGTCTCGATCACGAAGATCCCGCCGACGACGGCCAGCAGGATCTCCTGGCGGATCAGCACGGCGATCGTGCCGAGGGCGCCGCCGAGCGCGAGCGAGCCGACGTCGCCCATGAAGAGCTCGGCGGGCGAGGCGTTGAACCAGAGGAAGCCGAGGCCGCCGCCGACCAGTGCGCCGCAGATGATCGCCAGCTGCCCCGCGCCCGGGACGTTCTTGATCTGCAGGTACTCGGCGATCCCGGCGTGGCCCGCGGCGTAGGACAGGAGCAGGAACGTGCCCGCGGAGATCATGACCGGGCCGATCGCCAGGCCGTCGAGGCCGTCGGTCAGGTTCACGCTGTTGCTCGCGGCGACGATGATGAAGGTCGCGAGCGGGATGTAGAGGATCCCCAGGTTCGGCGTGAAGTTCTTGAAGAAGGGGACGGCGAGCTCGGAGTCGAAGTTCGGGCTCGAGTAGATGGCCACGGCGACGCCGAAGGCCGCCATCTGGGCGAGGGCGATGTCCACGAAGATCACGCCTCGTCTCACGACGTGGGCCCCGAGATAGCCGTGCATCGCCAAGAGAACCAGAGCGACCAGCATCGGGGCCGCCATCATTTCCACGAATCCGGCCATGCTTCCTCTCTCCGCTAGGATGTCCCGCCGCTCGTCGCCATCTCTTGCAGACGCCGGCATATCTCCGCGAACAGGTG
>Ga0180434_10008212_pt1 | contig 11575 bp, 6 predicted proteins | sample SS_ome_7_FD_132453 | JGI IMG/M metagenome (GOLD analysis project Ga0180434, IMG submission 132453) | Hypersaline lake sediment archaeal communities from the Salton Sea, California, USA - SS_1_D_2 metaG | ecosystem: Environmental > Aquatic > Non-marine Saline and Alkaline > Hypersaline > Sediment... | reverse complement strand
TCTCGATGTACTTGATCTTCGCCCAAGCCGGCTGGAAACGCATCTTATCATGATCCATCTCCATCCACTCATCAAAAGCCACCAAGAGCCCAATGATCTCCTGACGATCAAGCTTGTAGCCCCTACCCAGACTCCTATAGAACCCTGCCTGTTCATTTGGTCCCGCTTCCGCGCCTATAAAGCTATGAACCGCGATAGCCTCGATGAGGTCTTTTCTGCCATAAATATAGCCTGTGCTGTTTGGTCCGCCAACGTATTTTCCGCCGACTGCAACAAGGTCTGCTCCCATCTCCATGAACTTTGATTGAACATCCTTGGGGTACGTCACCCCCGCCGCGTCAACGATAACCGGTACACCATGGCGTTTACCGATCTCGATTACCTTCTCAAGTGGACAAATGTATGGATTCCCCCACGCTGGATACGCGTAATGGATCGCCGCTGTCTTCTCGGTTATGGCTGCCTCAAGCTGCTCTGGTGGACATCCCCATTTCTCGTCACCCACGAACACGAACTTCCCCCCAGCTACCTCCATGCTTCTGTCATAGACCAGTAGCCGTGCGTTGCGTTGAATGATTATCTCATTCTTTAATCCCTCTGTGTTGGGCAGTCGTCTCATGGCTTCTGGATCTTTCCCAGCCATACAAGCCGCCGCCGCAAGCACTAAGGCGTTGAATGCTCCGCTTGTTATCCATGCTGCTGGTGCGTTGATGGTCTCTGCGATGTGTTTGCCGCCATTCTCTATCAGGTCCCACATGTAGACATAGGACTTGTTTGCTTCCTCCATCGCCTCTAGTACCTTGGGGGATAGGGTGCTTCCTCCAAGTCTTGTTAAGTGAAATGCCGCGTTTACGACTCTTTTTGCGCCGTATTTGCTGTAAATGCTCATACAGGTTAATGCGGTGAAAAACGATAAAACACTATGCCTACTCGCGGCGCAGGAAATCACCGACATCATACAGGTTCTTTACTACCTTGAGGTCTCGGCTGGTCTCATAACGCCCATAACCTATACACTCCTCACCAAACATGACCAAACAGTAGCCACCTAGACGCACACCAGCAGTCCGTTCAATGATATTCTCATCAAAGACATCCTTATCGACCACGAAAAGCCATGCAGTATCCCTGTCAACATAGACTTTGTGAGTTGACGGCTCCTCTGCGAGTATCTGGAGGAGAATGCTACTGGGCTCGAAGCGTTGCCGGTTCTGCCCCAGATATGTGCCCGTGTAGACTAGTTCAGGTATATCCACAGGTGGGGCTAGTGTTGATGCGAAGCGTTTGTTATTGATGTTAACGACATCGGAGGGCTTGTATTTTGACCCGAGGTCTCGGAGGAAACGTTTCAATAACCTCATTGTTTCACCACCTTAGCAACAAAGAACCCCTGAGTACCGGTCTTGTCAGGCCAAAAGCGTCTGCAGTAGCTTATTTTCTGGTCGAGACTGATGTCATATAGGTTTGTGAGCGCTGGATCACCGGGCCCATCAAGCTCTACTAGTTCAACGTCATGATTTTCTAGTAACCACTGAATATTTTGCTCGTTTTCCTCAGGTTCAAGGCTGCAAGTCGAGTAGAGCAACACTCCACCAGACTCCAAGAGATTCAGTGCTTTGGTTATGAGCCTTTTCTGTAGCTCAGCATTACGTTCTATGTCTTCCCTTGTTCGCCTCTTGAACCATTGATTATCAGTGACGTAATTGCCTGAGCATGGAGCATCAAGCAGTACCTTTGTGAATCCTTCCTTGTCAGGTAGCTCTAATGAATCAACATGATGAATGCTCGTGTTGGTGACTCCACAACGTTCAACGTTGTTCTCGGTAGCAAAGAGGCGATCACGATTGATATCAACAGCAACGATTATGCCCTTATTCTGCATGTAGGCAGCTGCTTGTGTTGTTTTTCCACCCGGCGCCGAAGCCATATCAAGGAGGCGGTCTTCTTGTCTGGGTTGTAGTGCTTGTACTGGGTACTGGGACGCGGTTTCTTGGAGGCTGTAGTATCCTAGGAGGTACTCGATGCTTGCTCCAAGGCTGAAAGGGGAGTCTATTACCTTGAATCCATGGTCGAGGCATGGTATCTTCTCAAGCTCTACGCCTTGTTCTGTCAAGGTTTCTACTAGTTTCTCGTCTTTGGTCCGTAGTGGGTTTACTCTGATGGCTTGGGAGGTGGTCTCGTCTCCCGATAACGTTGAACCCATGGCTCTGTACCGCTCCATGAACCACTCCCATCCACTCATGCCTAGGAATTTGTTATGCTACGTTATAACCCCATGGAATAATTTATGCTAGTCGAGGAGAACAAGAAACCATGAAAAGGGGAAGAGTAAGGGAATTTGGATTAACGCCTGGACGAATACAGACTGGGAAACATAACACCATGGCTGATGTTGATGGAGTTGGCGTCGGTCACTGTACGGTTATCGAGGGTGATGACATCAGGACAGGGGTTACAGCCATCACACCCCACAGTAGAAACCTCTACGAGGAGAAAGTCTCGGCAGCGGTAGATGTCTTCAACGGCTACGGGAAATCTGTTGGACTCAGCCAGATCGTGAACGAGGGCACAATTGAGACCCCGATTATGCTCACCGAGACACTGAACACATTCAAAGTAGCTGACGCCTTGATTGATTACTTCCCAGAGAAGACAGGTTTCACCCCAAGGAGTCTGAACTCTGTGGTTGGCGAGACCAACGGGGGTTATCTCACAGATAACCAGAACCGTAGAATCGGAAAAGAGGAGGTCTTCATGGCGATTGATGATGCATTAAACTGCAATGGACCAGTAGCTGAAGGATGTGTAGGCGGAGGAACTCCCATGACAGGTTATGGATTCAAGGGTGGAATAGGTACAAGCAGCAGAAAGATAGGCAAAGGCACGGTTGGTGTTCTTGTTCAGCTAAACTGTGGCAGAAAAGAGGACTTGGTGGTGCTAGGTGCCCCGGTTGGTATGGAAGTTGATATTCCAAAGCCTGAGCCTAGCCCCGGTAACAGCATCATGATGATTGTTGCCACAGATGTTGTGCTCGAGTCAAGGCAGCTCTGGAAGCTCGCGAAGCGCACTATGCTTGGGTTGGCTCGTACAGGTAGCTTCAGCAGCAACGGTAGCGGGGATTACAGTATCGCTTTCTCGACAAGCAAGCTGGATCACGCTGATTTTGCTGAATCAGTTGATGCCTCTCCTGTGGGGGATGGTTTCATAAGTCATCTTTATGCTGGTGTCGTGGAGGCTACCGAGGAGGCGGTACTGAATGCCTTGTTCAAGGCTGAGACCATGCACGGGTATCAGGGGCACACCCGGTATGCATTGCCGTTAGATGGGGCATTGGCTGTCCTTGAATCGCATGGTTTACGCAAATAGTCCCATTGTTTCAAATACCCTTGAACCGGATCACTCATAGAAATGGGTATCAGGGTCAAGGGAGCAAAGGAAAATAACCTAAAATCAGTAGACGCCGAGTTCGGACCCGGCTTAACCGTGGTCACAGGCGTCTCTGGAAGCGGTAAGACCAGTCTAGTCTTTGAGACCCTATACCATGAGGCGCGGCGAAGATTCGAAGAGGTATTCCAGTTTGGCTCTGTTGGTCAGAGATTAACCCCCGCGCTTGTTGACAGCATAACTGGTATTGGTCCAGCGGTTGCAGTAGGTGAGAATCTCTTAAACAGAAACCCAAACAGTACGTTAGCTTCTGCTTCTGGTCTTCATCCTTTTCTGAGGCTGCTTTATGCTAGATTCGGGGCACAGGTTTGTCCACTATGCGGTGAGCCTATCAGTGTGCTATCTGAGGATGAGATAGTCGCAGAGATAACATATCTCAACAAGGAGGAGGAAATCAAGGTCAGTGTCCCTCTTGTACTAGACGCATATGGAAGTCATAAGAGTCTACTAAGTTTGCTTGTTAGTGAGTTCGGTGAAGCAGCAGTCATTGTTGATGAAGGGGCTTACTCTGGGACTGGACTTGCCCCAGAGAAGAAACACAGTATCACCCTGATTCTTGGCTTATTAGAGAAAGATTCTCCTCGTCAACAAGTAAGAGAGAAGATAATCCAGTCGAGAGCCCTTGGAGCCACACAGATAACAGCAGAGACAAGAAAAACCAAGCAAAGTTTCTCTACAGCATCAGTTTGTAGCAGCTGCGGTGAATGGATCACCGAGCTACAGCCAAAGGATTTCCATTACCCGGTGTCCAAGAAGGCGGCGAACGTCAAGTGGATGAGTAACACTATCACGGAGTTACTGAAGCTAGACGTTGATACAGCGTATGAGTTGTTCAAGAATAGCCACTTGATGATTCAATCCGAGCGCTTATACTCTGAGATCATCAAACGCTTAGAGGCTCTAAGAAAGGTCGGACTCGGCTACATAGGCTTAGACAGATCAAGCCCCACGCTAAGCAGAGGCGAAAGCCAAAGAGTACGACTAGCAGTCTCACTCACAAGCAGCCTTGAAGATATTTTACATGTGCTTGATGAGCCTACCATCGGTCAACACCCGCATGATGTGGCTAGGCTTGTGCCTGCTTTCAGGGAGCTTAGGGGTCCTGTGGTTTATGTTGAACATGATCGTGTAGCAGCTGCGTTAGCTGATCAAGCTGTGGATATTGGACCGGGGGCGGGTTCTGAGGGTGGAGAGATTGTTTTCACGGGTACTCCAAAGGAGCTGTGGAGTGCAGATACGGCTACTGGGAGGTACTTTAGCCTCAGGGAAAGGGTTCAGACAGGTAGGGAAAGGGGACCAGCATCAGAGTACATTATGATAACAGGAGCCAGCGCCCATAACCTGAAGGATATTGATGTCAGGATTCCAGTTGCTCGCTTAACCACGGTTACAGGGGTTAGTGGCAGTGGTAAAAGTACACTCGTTGAGGATGTACTTGTAGAAAGTCTCAGAAAAGGAGAACCAGTAGGCTGCAAGAAGATAGACTGTAACTTGAAGTCTGTGATGGTTGACCAGAGCCCCATCGGTAGAAACCCACGGAGCACACCAGCCACCTATACAAAACTCAGCGACATCATCCGAAACCACTACGCCGAGAAAACAGGATTAACCCCCAGCCACTTCAGCTTCAACAGACCAGAAGGCGCCTGCCCCACATGCAAAGGCATGGGAGCCCTAGAGGTAAAAATGCGTTATCTACCAAGCACATGGATCACGTGCAGCGACTGTGATGGACGCAGATACAGCGACGAGATACTCGAAGCTCAAATTGACATAGGGGGAAAGTTGCTGAATATCGCTGAGTTCTACGACCTCAGCATCACAGAAGCACACAGCCTCCTCAAGAAGACCAAACTTGAGAAGAAAAACAGACGCAAAGCACTACGGCTGATGAAGGCTTTGGAGGATATTGGTCTCGGCTACCTTACAATGGGACAACCAAGCCCCACACTATCAGGGGGTGAGGCTCAGCGAGTGAAATTAGCCAAGTATCTTGGTGGAAGACGGCTTGATGGTAGGTTGATTGTCTTGGATGAACCCTCTACTGGGCTTCACCCGCAGGATATCAACGGATTATTACGGGTATTAGACAGTCTGATTGCACGAGGAGCTACAGCGCTTGTCGTGGAGCATAATATGGACATAATACGAGCGTCCGACTGGATAGTGGACCTTGGACCAGGTGCAGGCCCAAAGGGGGGTGAAGTAATCTACACGGGTAGGGGCGGGGGGATCACGGACTGTGTCGGTTCTCTGACGGCGCAGGCGCTCAACGAAGAAGCGGAGATCACTCCACAAGAAAAACCCAGAACCGAAGAGGCAACCCAACGGACAATCACAATCAAAGGTGCAAAAGCTCACAATCTCCAAAACATAGATGCAGAGTTCCCCAAAGCCAAGATAACAGTAGTAACAGGCGTCTCAGGCAGCGGAAAAAGCAGCCTAGTCTCAGACACCTTGGAGACAGAGGCACGCAGACGATACCTAGAGACACTCAGCATGTACGAGAGACAAGGAACAAGAGAAGGACCAGAAGCCCCAGTCAAAGAAGTAACTGGACTAGGAGTAACAGTCACCATCACACCAGACCGAAGACTCTACAGCAGAAGAAACACCGTCGGAGCAGCCACAGAGATAGAGTTCCACCTAGCAACCCTACTATCCACACTAGGCACACGAACATGCACAGAATGCGGAGCAGAGATGATCCGTGAAAACACTTGGAGATGCCCACAATGCGACGCAACAGCACCAATCGCACCATCAAACAGGTTCGACCCAAACACCTACAGAGCTGCATGCCCCAAATGCAACGGCGTTGGAAGTCTACAGAAACCAAACCCGGACAAGCTAATCATCGCCCCAGAGAAGCCCCTCTGCGGTGGAGCCATGCATAGTCCCGGTTTCTTCCCCAAAGGATACCTGTGCCAACCCGGAAATAATGGTCATGATATAGTGCAGGCGTTCTCTGAGCGTCATGGTTTCAGTACCAAGGAGACACCGTGGAGCCAAGTGACTGAAGACGTCAGGAACATGTTCTATTATGGAGACCCTGAGCCAATCACAGTCACATTCAACAGCAAATCAGGCAGAGTCAGCACCCGCACAATTAGTTTCCCCGGTTTCTATGGGTGGGTCCGAGACTGGGACATCGGAGGTACTTACACCGATAATATCCCTTGTCCAGCTTGTCATGGAGCCAGACTACGACCAGAATACCTAGCAGTCAAACTCGAAGGCTACAACATCCACCAACTCAACAACCTGCAACTAAGCAAACTCAATGACACCATCAACAAGATAACCATACAAGAGAATCACCCCGCAGTACCAAATCTGAGAACCGCCCAACGGAGACTAGAGTTCCTTAACAAGGTAGGCTTAGGATACCTGCACCTTGGTAGGGTAGCAGCTTCATTGAGCGCAGGAGAGGCACAACGAGTTAAGCTAGCTGGGTTGCTTGGTAGCGAGATTACTAATCTCACTGTTTTGCTTGATGAGCCTAGTCGTGGTCTTCATCCAAGGGAGGTTAATGCCTTGTTTGACGCCTTGGCTATGCTGCGGGATGAGGGGAACACGATTATTGTTGTAGAACATGATTTGGAGATCATCGAGAAAGCAGATCACATTATCGATATGGGCCCCGGTCCCGGTTTTCATGGCGGCTTGATCGTTGCAGAGGGCACACCAGAAGAGATCAAGAAAACAAACTCGGCTACTGGGAGATGGATGAAAAAACAAACAGCATCTGTGAAACCCAGAAACAGAAATCCGAGAGAATGGATGACCATCAAAGGTGCAAGAGAGAACAATCTCAAAGGAGAAATGGTGAAGGTTCCTCTCGGAGTGCTCGTGGGGGTATGTGGGGTCTCGGGAAGCGGAAAAAGTACATTGATCATTGATACTCTTGGGCGTGTTCTTGACCCAGTTAAGCACACTACCAGTGTTGCCCGTGAGCCTCTTGAACCCGGTACCTACGATGAGATAACTAATCAACCCTTGAAGACTCAAATTATTGATCAGACAAGAAAAGGAATCAGGAGCCCAGCTAAATACCTGAGACTCGACAAGAAACTTGTTAAACTGTTCGCAGAGACCCCTGATGCCCATGCCTTGGGACTGGATGCGAGGAAGCTTGGGAAGAGTTGTAGTGTTTGTAGGGGTTCTGGAACCGAGAAGATCGATATGGGTTTCCTTCCAGACGTCTATACAGAGTGTGAGACATGCAAGGGAACAGGATACAGCCCCGAGGCATGGGATGTAAAACGCCAAGGCTATACGTTACCAGAGATCAACCAACTGACAATATCAGAAGTCTATGAGTTATTCAGAGACGAGCCAAGCATCACAGAGCCACTTAAAGCAGCGATAGATGTTGGACTCGGATACCTCGTGCTACATCAACCTGGATACAGCCTATCAGGAGGAGAAGCTCAACGCCTCAAGATAGCAGCAGAACTCTCTAAGCGGAAGAATGGCAATTCGTTGTATATTCTTGATGAACCTACACTGGGGCAACATATGGAGGATGTAGACCGACTGGGAAAGGTGTTACAGCGTCTCGTTGAGGAGGGTAACTCTGTGATCATAGTAGAGCATCACCCAATGCTACTGGCTCAGTGCGACTGGATAATAGAGCTTGGACCAGAAGGCGGTGAAAAAGGAGGCTATATGATAGCATCATGCCCCCCAGACAAGCTATCAGACACCCCTACGGCTCCATACATCAAAGAACAACTGGAGGTACAAAGATGAGCTGGACGCCGCTACTCCTCACCGATCCATCACCAAACCTCCGATACCTCGTACTAAAACATCTACTAGATGAACCGGATGAGGCAGCAGAACTAGAGAAACAACGCCTAGAAGACCCAATAGTCAAACAACTACTAACATCACAGAACCCAGACGGCTCATGGAGCCAAGAAAGCATCACAGGAAACGCTCCCAATGGCAAGGTACAGGTAACAGCCCAAGCACTAACAAGACTAGGCTTCCTAGAAATAGAACACCCAGCAGTAAAAAAGGGCGCAGAGTACCTCTACCGCCAACAACAGAATGATGGCTCTTGGCCACTAAGTAACTATGCTGAGGACTCGGATGGCGCGGATATCTATGATCGGATGAGCCTACAGACAAGCCACCCACTGAGAGGCTTAGCCGAGGCTGGATACGCTTATGATCCCCGTAGCGAGGCAGCATATGACTGGTTGATGGAGCAACAGCTGCCTGATGGCGCTTGGCCTACGGGTGTTGCAGGTGATGTTTATGGGTATGTGGCTGGATATAGGCGGCTTCCTCATAGTCGGTGGGGATGTAGAAGTAATACAACGGCAGCGGTAACATGTCTTAGCTTGCATCCAGAGCTTAGAAGAAGCAACGAAACAAGAAGAGGTCTTGATCATTTGCTTGGTCGTGAGACTCGTGAGCGACAGCATCTTGGATTTGATGTGGCTCGTATGGTTAGTGTTGAGCCATGCACCGGCTTTATCACGTATTATGCGCGGTTTGATATAACCCATATTCTGAAGCTCATAACACAGGCGGAGGCATCAACCAGTGACCAGCGGGTAAGAGACCTCGTTGATTTCGTTAGAGATCAGCAAGGTGAATATGGTCTCTGGGAATATGCTAAGCCAATGGCTTCAAGGTGGGTTACTTTTGATGTCTTACGTAGCCTCAAGAGTGTTTTATCTGAGTCTGATTGGGTGAACATGGAGCCACGAACACCGTTCCAGCCATATCCCTCCAAACGTAAACGGTTCTAGCACCTGTTTTTTATTTTCAGAGATAATTACAGTATTCGAGTATAATGCCTGAAATGAAAAAAGTGGATATAAAAGACCTTGGCGAGATCAAGGCAATAAGCTCGCCTAGGATTTCACCAGATGGCTCAAAAATAGTGTTTGTCCACACGGAGATGGATTTCGAGGAAGACACATACGTGAATAACCTCTGGATGGTAGACACCGACAAAGGAAAACCCTACCAGTTCACAAGAGGCAGAGGCAAGGACAAGAACCCCTCTTGGAGCCCAGATGGAAAAACAATCATGTTCACATCAACCCCACCAGCCAAAGAGGGAGAAAAAAAGAAAACACAAATCTATTTGATACCGGTGGATGGTGGCGAGGCTCAGCAGCTAACTGATGTTGAGGAGGGCGTAGAGTCACCTGAATGGAATCCAAAGGGAAAACAGGTACTGTTTGTCAGCAGCGTGGAGCGCTTTGATAGAGGAGATAGCGATGTCAAGGTCATTGACAGACTCAGCTACAAGTTTAACGGACGAGGCTTCTATGAGAACGTCAGAAAACACCTGTTTACAGTGAAGGTATCTGGAGGTAAACCCAAGCAAGTCACAGAGGGCGAGTTTGATGTCAGTAGCCCCAAGTGGAGCAGCGACGGAAAAACAATCATCTTCAGCAGCAACCTTGAACCAGACGCAGACGTACTGCGTCGAAGCTACCTCTACAAGGTAGACGCCAAAGGCGGAGAGCCTGAGAAGCTTACTGATACCTTGATGAGTATCAGCGGTATTGCTCCGAAGGGAAAAGACATCGCTTTCACTGGACACGATTATAGAAACGGTTCAGGAAGCAACAGCGAGGTCTGGATACTGAAGAATGGAGAGGCGAAACCCATCACACGTGAGTTTGACCAAGACCTAGGCACAAAGCTAAGCTGCGATATCAGGGTAAGCAGCCCATCAACCAACCCATCATGGAGCGAAGACTACCTCTACTTCACATCAACATACACTGGAGTAGCTGGACTCTACAGGATACACAAGGACGGCGGAGACGTTGAGAAGCTTATCGGGGAAGTTGATCACAGTGTTGAGACCTTTGACATCAATGAGGATGGAGCAATCGCTTACACCACTCTCAGCACTACCGAGCCTATCGAGCTATGGGTCATGAAGAAGGACAAGACAAAGCAACTCACAGACCTCAACAAGAACTACAAGAAAAAGACACAGATAATGCTCCATGAGCGGTTCGCGTTTAAAAGTAACGCGGGTCACGAGGTTGAAGGCTGGCTCATGAAGCCGCCGGACTTTGACCCAGAGAAGAAGTATCCAATGATTTTGCACATCCACGGTGGACCACGAGGAGCCTATGGAAACAGCTTCTTCCACGAGTTCCAGATATTAGCCGCACAAGGATGGGCGATAATGTACATCAACCCATGGGGAAGCGGAGGCTACTACGAGGAATACCAAGCAGCACTACCTGGACACTATTTCGAGCAAGACTACGATGACTTGATGAAATCGGTAGATGTAATCATCGAGCGGAACAAGTGGGTAGACACAGAAAAGCTGGGGGTCACAGGTGGGAGCTATGGGGGTGTGATGACAAACTGGATCATCACCCAAACAGATCGTTTCGCTGCTGCCTCAACACTCAGGAGTATCACAAACTGGATCACTTTCTTCGGAGTAAGTGACATCGGCTGGACCTTCGGCAAGACTGAGATAGGTGGAAATTTCTGGGAGATGGAAGAGGAGTTCATGAAACGTAGCCCCATCAGATACGTAGGTAACGTCAAGACACCAACACAGATCATCCACAGCGAAGAAGACTACAGATGCCCCATGGAGCAAGGAGAACAACTCTTCACTGCTTTGAAGCTACTAGGTGTTGATACTGAGTTCATAAGGTTCCCTGGGGAGAACCACGATCTAAGCAGGTCAGGTAAACCAAAGCATCGCGCTGAACGCTTAGAGCATATGGTGCGTTGGTTTAAAAAATACCTAAACTAATTTTCCTTCTTTTTCTTGCTGTTTTTCTTTTTCTCGGCCTCAGAGGACTCTATTTTGGTTGGTTGATTTTTCTTGTTTTCTGGCTCGGTTTTGGGTATTCTTTGTTTTCGGGCTACCATTGGACCGATTATTGATGCGAAGATAATTGAGAATAATACGATGGGTATAACGATGCTTCCAAAAAGCTGGGTATCAGGGAAGAAGACACCAGTAGGGTCATACTCAGCAACATACTGACTAAGCACTAGACTGCTAGGTCCAAGAATGAAAAAGATACGTGTAAAGGCAATCTGTTCTCTAGGTATTCCTTGGACATAGCCAATAATTGATGCAACGAGATAACGGACAACAATAAGCAATGCAGTA
>Ga0180434_10008211_pt1 | contig 11575 bp, 6 predicted proteins | sample SS_ome_7_FD_132453 | JGI IMG/M metagenome (GOLD analysis project Ga0180434, IMG submission 132453) | Hypersaline lake sediment archaeal communities from the Salton Sea, California, USA - SS_1_D_2 metaG | ecosystem: Environmental > Aquatic > Non-marine Saline and Alkaline > Hypersaline > Sediment... | reverse complement strand
GCATTCAGACTGGATCAATATTCAACCTGGAGAATCTACTTATGCCCAAGATCATTGTCGCTCTGATTATTGCCGGCTTCTATTCATCTCAATTGATACAAACGGTAATTGCCGCAGAACCAGCTACGGACGGATGTGTGGTTCTGGTGAGTGTCGATGGACTCGCTAATTTTTATCTGGATGATCCAAAAGCTGATATGCCAACTCTGCGAAAACTCGCACAGGACGGGGCACGTGCCCAGGGAATGGTCTGTTCGTTCCCCACAGTCACCTGGCCCAACCACACGACACTCGTCACCGGAGCGACACCTGCCCGGCATGGAGTTATCGGCAACAACTATCTCGACCGCAAAAGCGCATCCTCGGTTCCCTTTATTCCCGACCCGCTGTTTGATAAAGATCAGATTGTCAAGGTGCCTACGATTTACGACGCAGCCCACCGTTCAGGCCTGGTGACTGCGGGAATCATTTGGCCGGCCTCGCGCAATGCCCGTACCTTGGATTGGACTGTGCCTGACATGTTCGGCAAAGAAGCCTGGAGTAAATACGGTACGCAAACCTGGCTTGAAGAGTTAAGACAGGAGGGCCTGCCCGTAGACGAACATGGTGCCTGGACGGGTGAAAGCGGCGGAGGCGTGAAACGGGACTGGCTCTATACCCGCATGGCTCGCCAGTTATTTAAGAAACATCCTCCTAATCTGCTCGTAATCCATCTCGTCGAAGTCGATCATGTCGAACATAAACATGGTCCCCGCAGTCCCGAAGCGTACTGGTCTGTCAGCTATGCCGATGATCGTTTGCGCGACATTGTCGAAGCCATCAAGCTCTCTCCTCACCGTGATAAAACCACGCTGGTCATCGCCAGCGACCACGGTTTCTTTCCCATCACTAAAGACATTCGCCCCAATGTGCTGCTGAAACAGCAGGGACTGTTATCCAAGGAGAAAAAACAGGCCTATTGTCTCTCACAAGGGGGCGCCTGCATGGTTTATCTTCTGGATGAAGAGATCAGCGAGAAAACCCGCGCAACCTTAAAGAAAAAACTGGCTGCCGTGGAGGGAATTCAGGCGGTACTGGAACAGGATGAATATACAAAACTCGGGCAACCTACGCCCGCAGAAGATTCCCGTGCCCCGGATTTCTGGCTGGCCGCCAAATCCGGTTATTCATTCACCAACAGTGATGCAGGTGAGGAAACCGTCGTGGCACGAAAAACGCGTGGTGGAACTCACGGATATCTTCCCGATCAACCGGACATGCTGGCGACGCTGGTCATTTCCGGCTATGGGGTCAAACCGGGCACTGATCTCGGAAAAATCCAGAGCCTGGATGTGGCCCCCACCATGGCGCGTCTGTTAGGGATCAAACTTCCTACCGCTCAAGGAAAGCCTTTGGAACGTGCCCTGATTCAAGACTGAATGTTTCAGCAGCCCACCCGATTGACCTGCAAACTTTCCATAACTCCCAATCAGAGATGAAGATGACGGAATCACAACCCCACCCACGGAAATTTGAAAATCGGATTGCCCTGGTAACAGGCGGCTCTCGTGGCATCGGACGGGCGTGCTGCCTGCGGCTGGCCCAGGAAGGAGCGCGGGTTGCCATCAACTATCGAAAGGGATTGAAGGAGGCAGAAGAAACTCTGCATGCGATCGAGGCAGCCGGAGGCAACGGCATGCTCGTCCAGGCGGATGTTACTTCGAGCGAGCAGGTCGATCGAATGGTCGGGGAAGTCGAGGCCCGCTGGGGGCACGTCGAACTGCTGGTCAATAATTCGGGGATCTTCAGCTATGAATCTCATACCGAATTGACCGAAGCCGCCTGGCGCCAAATGCTGGAAGTCAACCTGACGGGAACGTTTCTGGTTACCTGGCGTGTCAAAGAGGGTATGTTGGAGCAGAAATTTGGCAGGATTGTGAATATGAGCTCGCTTTCGGGTCTGCTGCCGCGTCCGATGTCGATTGCATACGCTGTCAGTAAAGCAGGCGTCGTTTCCTTTACTCAAAGCACGGCGGTCGCCTGGGCCAAAGACAATATCCGCATCAATGCCGTGGCCCCGGGATTGATCGATACGGAGATTCTGTCTGGCGTGAATCAGGCAGATCTCGAAAAAATCATTGAAGCGACTCCCATACCCCGGATGGGTCATGTTGATGAGGTTGCCTCGATGGTTTCGTTTCTGCTGTCTGAAGAAAGCAGCTTCACCACCGGCCAGACGCTTGTCATCAGCGGCGGACGTTGCATGCTCCCCTGATTCGCGTCTGCGATTTATTTTCTGCAGATCAGGCAATAACGTCTTTGATCACATGGGCTTCCTCGACGCCGGTCAAACGAAAATCGAGTCCCTGAAATTTGTAGCTGAAACGTTTATGATCAATGCCAAACAGATGCAGCAACGTCGCATGAAAGTCGCGTACGTGCACGGGGTTCTCCGCGGCAGCATATCCGAATTCATCGGTCGTCCCATAACTCTTGCCTCCCTGTACTGCTCCCCCACCGAGAACCAATGAGAACCCTTTAATATGATGGTCCCGCCCGGATCCCTGCGCCATAGGGGTTCGGCCAAACTCACCTCCCCAGACAATCAAAGTATCATCATACAAGCCGCGCTGTTTCAGATCCTGAATCAGAGCTGCTGTGGCCTGATCGACTTCTTTCGCCGTAATTTCGATGGAGCGTTTAATCTCGCCATGATGATCCCAGGCACGATGGTACAACTGCACAAAACGAACACCACGTTCCAGCAGACGCCGCGCGAGCAGACAATTAGAAGCGTAAGTGCCGTCGCCCCCCTCAGTACCGTAGGCTTCCATGGTCTGTTTCGATTCATTGCCCAGATCCTTTAAGCTCGGCACACTGGTTTGCATTCGAAACGCCATTTCGTACTGGCCAATGCGGGTCGCGATTTCGGAATCGTGAACCAGATCATCAAAGCCACGATTCAACTGATTCACAGTATCAACGAGTCGACGCTGCTGAGCCATCGACACGCCGTCCGGTCGGTTCAAATAGAGAACCGGTGCCCCGGTTGATTGAAACTGAACACCCTGGTAGCGCGAAGGGAGAAAACCACTATGCCATTGGCGGGCAGCAATCGGTTGTGCCTGTCCCCCCTTTCCGACACTGGTCAGAACGACATATCCCGGCAGGTCGTCACATTCCTGTCCCAGACCATAGAGTAACCAGGAGCCCATACTGGGCCGTCCGGCTTGTGAAGAACCGGTATTAAACAACGTATGCGCGGGGTCATGATTGATCTGATCTGTGTACATTGAGCGAATAATGCATAAATCGTCGGCAACAGACCCGATCTTGGGAAACTGACTACAAATCCGCTGGCCACTCTCTCCGTAACTCTCGAAATCAAACTGCGGGGCAAAACACTTCAGTGTCCGGCCCTGCAATTGTGCTATCTGCTGTCCTTTCGTCAGCGATTCCGGCATCGGCTGATCGTGCATTTTGCGTAAAGTCGGTTTTTCATCAAACGTTTCCAGATGAGACGGCCCTCCCGCCATGCAGAGATGAATGACCCGTTTGATCCGTGGCTTGAAATGCGGTTTCTCAATCCCAGTCTGCTCCGATTCGCCGGCTCGAGTGTCACGCGATAACAAAGCCAGCAATGCCGCTGGACCAATGCCCAGAGCTGACTGCCGCAAAAAGCTCCGCCGAGTGGAATTGATAAATGACATGTAAGATTACCTTTATTTAATAACGAGTGATCGTTTCATGCAGGTTCATAATTGCTCTGGTCACGCTCGTCCAGGCAGCCAGTTCGACCGGATCGTTCTGCTTTGTCTCTGCCTGTTTCAAGCCAACCGATAAAATGTGTTCTGCCTCTTTCGGGGATTTCTGATAGACTTGCCGATCTTCCTCAAATAAACTTTTCAACAGAGCAACTTCATCGGGACGGGGATCCCGCATCAACGTCTGCTGCATTAACCAGCCCAGTCGCGTTTCGAATTCCTTCTGCGGGGTTTCCTGAATAACTCGTGCCGCCAGAACCCGAGATGCTTCCACAAAAGTAGGATCATTCAATAAAACCAGTGACTGCAGCGGCGTGTTGGATCGCGAACGCCGCGCCGTACATTCTTCTCGAGCCGGCGCATCAAAGGCCAGCAGACTGGGATGCAGAAACGTACGCTGCCAGTGTGTATAAAGGCCGCGGCGATATTGCTGGTCTCCCTGATCATGTTGATAGGTTCTTTTCGGAAAGTTCAATTGCGCCCAGTAACCGGCAGGTTGATAGGGTTTCGCACTGGCACCGCCAATTTCCAGATTCAGCAGTCCGCTGACCTGTAGTGCATTATCTCGAACCATTTCGGCTTCCAGACGCCAGCGCGACTGACGTGCATAAAGCCGGTTATAGGGGTCACGCTCGCGCAGCTTATCAGAAAAGGCTGACGACTGCTGATACATTTCTGATGTTACCATCAAACGGACCATGTGTTTGACGTCCCAGCCACTGTCGATAAACTCACTGGCCAGCCAGTCGAGTAGTTCCGGGTGAGTCGGCATTTCACCTTGTGATCCCAAATCATCCACAGATCGTGCCAGGCCCTGCCCGAACAGCAGCATCCACAACCGATTCACAAACGTGCGAGCCACCAGTGGATTCTCGCGTGACGTCATCCAGTGCGCGAGGTCCAGTCGGGAGGCACGTTGCTTTTCCGGTAAACCGACCTGCGGCAGAAAGTGAGGCACGCCGGGAGTGACGATATCACCGGAATCGTCCATCCAGTTCCCCCGGGGCAGTACGCGAATGGTGCGTGGCTCAGTCGCAGTGGTCGCCAGTGTGGTCACGATCTTATTTTGCAACTGTTTTTTCTGTTGTCGCAACCTCTCCAGATGCTCTCTGACTTCAGACAAGAGAGGTGTACTTTCACGAAAAGCGGCTTCAAGCTGCTTTTCCTGCTCGGCAGATCGTTTTTCGGGAGCAATATTGAAAAGCTGCTGCACTTTGTCCGTACTCGCTAACGCTGAGTTTATCACTTTGATATCTGAGGCAATTAAAATGCGAAAACGCCCCAGGTTATGCCCACTACCATGCCGCTGCACAATTCGAATTTGAATCGCCTGATTCTCAGTCGTCTTCCCCTGCTCCTCTTCTGATTTCGGAAAATTACCTGCCAGAATCATTTGTTGCCATTGACCGATCTGAGGTAGAATCGCCCAGCCTTTTTTGCTTTCATTCAAAAAATTATCCGGCGTAAATCCCTTTTGGGAGTGTGTAGCAACTGCTAACTGCCATTCGGCCTTATTCCGGGCAATCATCAGTTCAACCCTATTCACAACGAGATTTCCATTCCCCGCACGCCCCGGCCCCTTGTTGGGCAGCGACGGGTCAGGCAACAGTTCCAGCTTTAAGGCAACAGGTCCGGTCGCGGGAATGGTACTGTTTTCTAATTCCAATAAATATTCGTCACGATCAGGATTTTTCCCACTGGCTAGAATCGAACCGTCTTTGAGAACTTTCAGCTGGGCTCCGCCGGTCGACTTCAGCTTTTCGGGTTTCAGGAGCGTCCAGCGTTTTGCATCAGCTACCACCTGCTTTTCCCAGTTATGACGTGCTGCAGTCAATTCGGGAGTCTCACGCGAATATTCCTGTTCGGCCTGCTGAATTGCTGCATCAAGTTTTTTTAATTTCCGGGCCTGTTCTTCCGTCGGCACCGGAAGCTGCTCAATATGATTCGCCCCCCTGACAATCCCCAGCTCTTTGATATCTGCAAAAAAAGCTGCGAACTGATAGAAATCTTTCGTCGTAAAAGGGTCAAATTTATGGTCGTGACATTCCGCACAACCCAGGGTTGATCCGAGCCAGACCGATCCTGTCGTTCTGACTCGATCTGCCGAGTACTTTGCCAGATATTCTTTCGGCTGAACACCCCCTTCTGCCGATGCCCGGTTTAACCGATTATAGGTCGATGCGACTTTCTGCCAGAGTGTGGCATCGGGCAGAAGGTCACCGGCGAGCTGTTCAATCGTAAATTTGTCGAACGGCTTATTTTCATTGAATGCCTGGATCACATAATCGCGATAAGGAGACACACTGCGAACCTGATCTCCATGATACCCGAGCGTATCGGCATAACGGACCAGATCCAGCCAGTAGAGCGCCATCCGCTCACCAAAATGCGGTGAATTCAAAAAGCGGTCAACCAGTCTGTCATAGGCGGCTGCATCCGGTCCGGCAGAATACTCTTTCACGATAGAGGGATCTGGCGGCAACCCGGTCAGGTCGAATGACAAACGACGGACCAGTGTTCTCGGATCGGCAACCGGGGATGGGGAAAACTCCGTTTCTTTCAGTTTGCGTTGAATAAACGCATCGATGGGATGCCCTTTTTTGCCATTCTCAGCTTGTGGCACATCGGGTTTGACCAGCGGAGTCAACGACCAGTGCTGCTGATAAGGAGCGCCCTGGTCGATCCATGTTTGCAGGACTTCAATTTCAGTACGGGATAACGGTTTCCCATGCTCAGTCGGCGGCATCAGTAGACTTTCATCGCGTGACGTGACCCGGTGAATTAGTTCGCTTTTTGCCGCATTGCCTGCCACGATGGCGCGTGTTCCCCCCAGATCCTGAATCGCTGATTCGCGAAGGTCCAGACGTAGATCTGCTTCACGGGTTTTCTCATCAGGCCCATGACAGGCTAAGCATTTATCCGAGAGGATTGGTCTTACATCTCGATTGAACTCAATTCGAGAATCCCCCAAGACGGTTCCTGTAGAAAAACAGAGATAGATAACAGTCGCCAACCCGAGTCTCATTTTGTGACTTCTCCCTCAAAAGAAAATCATCAAAGCTGACTTGCCTCTGATCGATGCCGTTATCTGTGGAAGATCCGGCTCACAACGATCGCGTCTGGTAGAACTAGATGCATTCACTCCCGCAAAAACAAATTTGACAAATCTGAGAAGTTTCTGCAATGAGTGAATCTGCGGTCAAAAAGGACGTTCAATCGCATCGATGCAATAGAGCGTCGCCCCGAACTGCCATTTAGAATGGATTCAGTCGGAGACAGCTTCGCTATACTATAGTGTAGGCAGTCCGTAATGCAGCTGCAAGCAGATCCTGGGAGAGAAGCAGAGACGGGTTGTCCGGTTCGGCGGGTGAGAAGCCCTCAACTGAGGATATCGTGGATTACTTCGCCGTAATCCCGTTCCAGTCGCTGTCGGCCGGGATAGTTGAGCCGGGTAGTATCGAGGCCCATCTGGTGTAAGACGGTCGCATGCAGGTCAGTCACATAGTGGCGATCTTCAACGGCATGGAAACCCAATTCATCCGTGGCACCGTGAATATGGCCCCCTTTAATTCCCCCGCCGGCCATCGCGACGCTGAAACCATGTGGATGATGATCACGTCCCGACCCCTGCACGGAACTATTGTTATCACGGTGTTCCGCTCCCGGGGTGCGGCCGAATTCAGATCCAATCACAATCATGGTTTCATCCAACAAGCCACGCTGCTTGAGGTCTTTGATCAAACCGGCGATCGGCTGATCGACCTGGGCAGACAGGTTGGAATGCAGTCGTTTGATATCACGGTGCGAGTCCCAGGCTCCGGCGTTACCCCGATAACCATGGAACAGTTGAATAAAGCGAACGCCGCGTTCTGTCAGACGCCGCGCCGCCAGACACTTCTCTCCGAAGCTTTTCGTGTTCTTCTGGTTGAGTCCATACAGTTCCTGGACGTGCTGGGATTCTTCCTGAAACGACATGACCTCCGGTACCGCCGACTGCATCTGGAACGCAAGCTCATAAGACTTGATCCGCGCCCTGAGGTTCTGATCATCAGGATATTTGATGCCGGCCTGACGATTCAGCTTGCCCAGTAGACCGAACATTTCCTGCTGTTCCGTGGGAGTTAAAGAGTTGTCGGCAGAACGGACAAACGCGAGGGGATCTTCAGGATCCACTTTCAGCCGCACTCCGGCATGCTCCGGTCCCAGATAGGAAGAACCGTGGGTCCAGGCAGCACCGCAACAGTCTGCACTCGGATTACCCAGAACGACGTAGTGCGGCAGGTTCTGGTTTGCTGTTCCCAAACCATAGCTAACCCAGGATCCGACTGTGGGAAATGCACCTTCGGTGATTTTGCGTCCGGTATGGTAAGTCAGTTGTGCACCGTGATTGTTATCGATAGTCCACATGGAACGCACCAGTGTCAGGTCATCGGCACAAGATCCGAGATGGGGAAACCAGTCGCTGATTTCCAGGCCGCTCTCACCATATTTTTTATAACCGGTCTGCAGCGGCATCAGGGCTTTATAGATCTTGCGTTTCTGCTTGGAAGGGTCGAGTAGAACCTCATTGATTTTATCTTTGTTCAATACCGATTCGGCAAAAGGAGTGTCTTCAATCGACTTGCCCGCATATTTATTCAGAGCGGGCTTCGGATCAAAGCTCTCCAGGTGACTGAGTCCCCCGATGAGAAAAATCCAGATCACCGACTTGGCACGTGGCACCATATGGGGAACCAGCCCCGCTTCTGCGGCCTGCAGTTCACCTTCCTGAAACAACAGTGAAGAGAGAGCCATACCGGTCATTCCCATACCGGTTTCGTTTAAAAACGTCCGGCGGTTCATTTGGGGTAAGTGAAACATTTCAATCTCTTTCATCCTGTGGTGCAGTCTCGACACATTAACGAATCGTGACAAAATCATTATGGTTGAACAGAATCGTAACGAGCTTTCGATACTGCTCTGTCGTCGGTAGTTTGTTGTCCTCGGCTGACTTCATGAGAAACTCACGACAGAGTTTGCGTTCTACCTCGTCGGGTTTACGAGACAGAATATGCAGATAAGCCCGATCGATGAAGGCATCAACATTTCCTGACGTGCTCTCTTGAATCTGAGACGTCAGGTTTTGACTTGCCAGTAAGGTGAGCTTGCTGTTCGCGAGCGCCAATGCCTGATGCGGCTGGACGCTCATTTCCCGCATATAACATTCCGAGACACTGGGACCATCGAAAATCTGAATAAACTCAACCAGTTTTTCGTGCGCGTGTCTAAGATAGATACTCTTACGCCGCGAATCCTGAGCTTTGTTATTGTCAATGTCCGGCCCGCCTAACTGTGCGTCGAGACGCCCCGGAATGTAAAGCAGGTTGTCCCGTACAACCTCACCCTCCATCCGTCGTGCCGGCTTTTTCCAGAGATACAGATTATCGGGGTCAACCGCGGCATTCTGGGGAGAACCGGTTCCCGCCATGCGATAGGTGGCACTGGTGACAATCAGGCGGTGCATTTCCTTCATGCTCCAGTCGCGTTCAACGAATTCCGCCGCCAGCCAGTCGAGCAATGCCGGGTGCGTTGGTTCGCGCCCGTTACCGCCAAACTCATTGACGGTGGGAACAATGGGCTGACCGAAATGACGCAGCCAGATGTGATTCATGGCCACACGTGCTGTGAGCGGATTCTGACCATCGGTTAACCAGCGTGCAAATGCCAGCCGACGTCCTGAACTGCTCTGGGGATATTTGGGCTGCTTGCGGGGAGTGTATTTCGTAGACAACTCCGCTTTCGCTGCCTGCTCTGCTTTCTCCAGTTGCTTTTGTGCTGTTTTCTGTACCTGTTCCGCTTTTTTCAACTGCTGTTTCGCTTTGTTGATACTTGCCTGCTTTTTCCCCTTCTCGGCCTTCTTCAGTGTCGCTTTTGCCTGCTGCCGTTGTTCCTCTGCGGAAGCCAATTTCCATTTCGCCTCTTCGATCGCCGCTTCCCGCTGCAGTTGCACCAGTTGTTTTGCCGCTGTCTTCCAGTCATCCGTCTGTTTTTTGCCGGCCACTTCCATTGCTTCGATGGCAAACTGAGCTTCGAGGACTGCCAGTGCACTTTCGGCTGCTGCCCGCTGTCCGGGTTCTTTGGCCTGCTCCATCATGCCTTTCGCCTGGTCCAGCAAATCCTGCTTCACAAACTTACGTCGCGCGGGCTGACTGGCCACGAGTGGTAATGAAACGGTTTGGACCTCGTATTTCCCTCCCAGAAATTCCGGAGTACCGGGAACCATACTCTTATCCTTGAGGGGCCGTCGTTCGTCTCCCGCTTCTAAAAACCAGGTCTTCGCGGTTAACGACTTGTCATAGGCACGGGGAATGCCGTTTTTCGCAGTATCAAGTACACCGGCCACGCGATCGGTGCGGACATGGTATGGTTCGAAAATGGCCCGCATCTGGTAATATTCTGTCTGTTTGATCGGGTCGTACATGTGGTCGTGACACTTCGCACATCCCACGGTAATACCCAGGAAGGCCTGCGAGGTATGTTTGACGACATCGTCCATCCACTGATCTCGCTCGGCATGATAGTTCCGCGCCAGAAATCCCGTCGCACGCAATGAGTCCCAGTCATCGGGTTTTAACTCGTCTGCAGCCAGCATTTCTATCAGCATCTGGTCATATTTTTTGTCCTCATTTAATGACTCGATAATCCAATCACGCCAGTGCCAGATATGTCGCTGGCTGACCCGCAGGGCATCTTTGTAGCCAGCCCAGTCACTATAACGCCAGACATCCATCCAATGCCGTCCCCAGCGTTCCCCGTAAGCGGGATGAGCAAGCAGACGGTCTACGACTTTTTCATAAGCCTGATCGTTGTTTTTCCAGTCTTTCAGAAAGGCTTCGATCTCTTCGGGGGTTGGATTTAATCCAATCAGGTCGAGATAGACTCGACGTAAGAGTACTTCGGGCGATGCTTCTCCAGCGTGCTTCAGATTTTTTTTGTCATGACCGGCGGCAATAAAATGATCGATCGGATTTCGGGGCCACTCAAGGTCATTCACCAGGGGAACTTTTGGGCGTTGAACGGGCTTGAAGGGTTTCCAGGCATACCGGTTTTGAAATTCTGTAAACTCGGCCGTCAGCTGTTCCCGTTTTTTCTTCGTCTCTTTCGACGGAAACCGGGTTTTGTCTCCGGGAGCGGTGCCGCTCAGAATTTCCTGGAGATTGGATACCCCATCTCCGTCGGCGTCCTTCTCCGCAATCAACTTCAGACGTACTGCCAGATCTGCTTCGCGATTTTCTTCCAGGAGTTTGTCTGCTTCCACACGTAGCTGATTGCCAAACGCATTGTGCGGAAAGTCTTCCAGCGATTCAGCGCCTTCGGCATGATCGCTCACATGGCAGGTTTTGCAGGAATGCAGATCCTGGGACAGGTATTTTCCGTAATAGCGAATGAAGGCCTGTCGGTTCCCCGGATTTCCCCAAGCTGGGGTCGTCAACGTGAAACCCGAGATGAGCAGCAGCCAACTGATGATTTGTCTGTTGAGATCAATCATATTATTACCATCGGTGTTCTGTCTGGTGGGAGCCAGAAAATCACGGTCAAACTATGCGGGCCGAACTTGAAACCGGGAGCCAAACGGCCCACTCATACAGGTAAGAACTCAGGCAGGAAGCTCTCTTATCATCTTAAGTATGATTAACTTAAAGTGAGCTCAATGAGTCATTTCTATATAATACTAAATTATTTGCCGAAAATCCAGCAAAATATGACATTGTGGCCAAAGTAATTTACAAGAATGGCTTTATTCTAAACGGCTCCCGGCAAACCTGTATTCAAATTTACCTGTAAATTCTGTT
>Ga0180434_10008210_pt1 | contig 11576 bp, 11 predicted proteins | sample SS_ome_7_FD_132453 | JGI IMG/M metagenome (GOLD analysis project Ga0180434, IMG submission 132453) | Hypersaline lake sediment archaeal communities from the Salton Sea, California, USA - SS_1_D_2 metaG | ecosystem: Environmental > Aquatic > Non-marine Saline and Alkaline > Hypersaline >... | reverse complement strand
GGCGCCCCCTGGCAGCCTCGGAGCCGAGGCAGAGGTCCTCTCCCCGGTAATGGGATTTGAACCCAAAAAAAGAGCGCCGCGGAGTGTCTGCACTCCGCGGCGCCCCGGCGTCGATGACGTTTCGCAGTCCCGCCCCTCTGGACTGCGTCAACGTATCAGCCGACGCCTACGGCTTTCCTACCCCCTTGTCGCGCACAGCCTATCGTTCCCACAACCGGGCATCACCTTTTCGAACTATTGTTCGCTCCCGAAGCGCGGGTTGACAACCCCCCTCGCGGAATTTTTCAGCCGAACGTTTTCGGCGGTGGGCGGTATAATCGCGCGGTCCCGGGCACAAAGGGCTGCGGTATGCCGGCCGACGAGTACGCATCGGCACTTGATTATCTCTTCTCGGCCACCGATTACGAGAAGATGCGCCGCGTCCGCTACAACGCCGACACGTTCAGCCTGGACCGCGTGCATCGGCTGCTTGATTTGATCGGTGCGCCACAGTCGCGCCTGCGCAGCGTCCACGTGGCCGGGACGAAGGGGAAGGGTTCCACCGCTGCCATCGTGCATGCCCTCGCGGCGGCCTGCGGCCTGACGGCGGGGCTCTACACGTCGCCGCACCTGGTGGACCTGCGCGAACGCATCCGCGTGGGCGGCGGCATGATGTCGCGGGCGGACCTGGCGGCGCGCATCGCCGGAATCCGGCCCGCCGTCGAGCGCCTGCGCGGCGAGGGCGACCCGCCCACGTTCTTCGAGATCTTCACGGCCATCGCCTTCGACCACTTCGACCGGGCGGGCGTGGACCTGGCGGTCGTCGAGGTCGGCCTGGGCGGCCGGCTCGATGCCACGAACGTCCTCGCGCCGGACGTGGCCGTCATCACGGCCATCAGCCTCGACCACACGCTGCAACTGGGCGGCACGCTGGCAGCGATTGCGGGCGAGAAGGCCGGCATCATCAAGCCGGGTGTACCGCTCGTTTCGCAGCCGCAGCCGGAGGAGGCGGCCGCCGTCGTCGAACGCGCGTGCCGCGAGGCCGGCGCGCCGCTGGTGGTGGTCGGTCGCGACGTGACGTACGCGTGGTCGCCGTCGGAGCGCGGCGGCCGGCCGGGCGTCGCGCTCGCGGTGACGACGCCGGCGACCGCCTACGACGGACTCTTCCTGCCGCTGATGGGCGAGCACCAGGCGGTCAACGCGGCCACGGCCGTCGCGGCGGCCGAGCGATGCTCCGTCCTGGCAGAGCGGTTGACGGTGGATCGCGTGCGGACGGCGCTGGAGTACGTCGAGTGGCCCGGCCGGATGGAGTTCGTCCCCGGCTCGCCGCCGATGGTCATCGACGGCGCGCACAACCGGGCCAGCATGGAGCGGCTGATCGAGGCGCTCGGCCGGCACTTCCCGGGGCGCCGCGCGGCCGTCGTGTTCGGCTCCGCCGCCGACAAGGACGTGGACGGCATGTTGGCCGCCCTGGCCGATGGTCTGCCCGACACGCCGGTCGTCGTCACGCGGACCGACAACCCGCGCGCGGCCGATCCGGCGGACCTCGCGGCCCGCTTCCGCGCGCGGACAGGGCGCGAAGCCGCCGCCGTGCCCGACGTGGCGGAGGCCGTGCGGCGGGCCGCCGACGCCGCGGGTCCCCATGGGCTGGTCGCCGTGTGCGGGTCGCTGTACCTCGTGGGGGAAGTCAAAACCGAAATCGGAAACCGGAAAGCGGAAATCGGATAGTCGCAGCCCAGCGTCCCGGCGAACTCCCGCGTGGTGGCCTTCCCAGGCCACCACGCTTCCCCGTTGCCGCGAGACTCGCGGCGGCCTGGGAAGGCCGCCGCGCGGCAAGAGGGGGATCAACTCGCGTCTACTCACCTTCGCCGAACACCTCCGCCTCGAAGCGGTAGACGTTCACGTCGGGCGAGGCCCACGCATTCGCCGGCAGGCCGGCTTTCATCCGGCAGCACTCCGACAGGAACTCCTCCAGCGACCAGCCCGTTTCGGTGGCGACCTGCGGCAGGAAACAGCCGGAACCGTGCGGTCCGTCGATGCGGATGCCGTGCCGGCCCACTTCGATGTCGCGGAGCGGGTCGGCGACGTTCTCGAGCGGCGAGAGGACCGAGATCTCGATATCGATGTCCTCCAGTTCGCCCGCGGTCACGGGCTGGGTCAGGAACCGCGGATCGCGCAGCGCCGCCCCCGCCATTTCGCGGACCGTCTCGACCACCGGGGCCCGCGACTGGAACGTGCCGATGCATCCGCGCAGCCGGCCGTGGTTCTTCAGCGTGACGAACGCCCCGCCGGGGGCCTGGAGGGCCTCGCTTTCGACCGTGACGGCCGGTGCCGGCCGGCCGTGCACTGCCGCCTCCACCGACAGGCGGGCGACCTGCAGGAGTGTCTTCTTATCGCTCTCGGAGAGCATGGCTAGTCCCTCAACAGTCTCAGCAGAACGACCACCGTGATGATCAGCGCCATCAGCACGACGGTGGCCAGGTTGAAGTAGCGGTCGATGAGGCGCTTCGCGCTGGGGCCCAGCAGATACACCAGCCCGCCCACCGCGAAGAACCGCAGCGACCGGAAGATGACCGAGGCCAGCAGAAACTGCCAGACGGCAATCTCCGCAAACCCCGCTACCCACGAGAAGACCATGTACGGCACGGGGGTGAGGGCGGCCACCGCCACTGCCCAGAACCCGTACTGGCGGAAATAGTCGAGCGCCAGGCCGGCCTTCTCGCCCAGGTTGACGTGGGCCATGGCCGAGACGACGCGCTCCTCGCCGATGGCCAGGCCCAGCAGCATGGCCGTCGTCCCGCCCAGGATGCTCCACAGGCTGCAGATCGCGGCCCAGCGGAAACTGCTCTTCGGCCGGCCCAGGCACAGCGCCCCGAGGAGCAGGTCGGCCGGCACCGGGAAGAAAATGGCCTCGGTGTACGCCAGGGCCGCCATGGCCTTGCCGGCGTGGCGCGTCTCGGCCCAGCCCAGGACCCACTCGTACAGCCGGCGGACGGGGTGGAAGACCCGGGCCAGCCAATGGCTCCGGACCTCCTCTTCGATGAGGGTGTCGGTGACGCCGGTCGGCGCGGGTTCGTTTTCGTCGGGCACGGGGGATGATCCTCTCGATGTGCGGAAGGCCGACGCCGGCCGCGGGCGCCGCAGCCCTCTTCAGCGAGTCTACGCAGGCGTGGCGGTCCGTACAAGGCAAAACGCTCTGTGCATTGACTGGGCCCCACCCGGCACCTATGATTGAGAATGAAAGGCTGCCGGAGTCGGTCGACGACCAGAAGCGAACCTGACCTGTGCTCCGACGAGGGCGGTCCGATGCTCACGATGGCCTCATCGCCGAATGGTCTGACGGTTCGAGCCCCCGCCAAGGTGAACCTGACCCTTCGCGTCCTGGGCACGCGCCCCGACGGGTACCATGCGCTGGAGAGCCTGGTGGCCGGTGTGACGCTGTTCGACACGCTCCACTTGGCCCTCGACGACGGCATGTCGCTGGCGTGTTCGGGCGCCGCCGCGGGCGCCGACGTGCCGGCGGGCGACGCGAACCTCGTCCTTCGGGCCGCACGCGTGCTCCGCGAAACGTGCGGCGTAGGGGAAGGGGCCCGGCTGGCGCTGGAGAAGCACATCCCGCCCGGCCGCGGGTTCGGCGGCGGGTCCAGCGATGCCGCCGCGGCGCTGGTGGGCCTGAACGCGCTCTGGGACACAGGCCTCGGGCGGGAGGAACTGGCCCGGCTCGGGGCGACGATCGGCAGCGACGTGCCGCTCTTTCTCGGTCCGCCGCTGGCCGTCATGCGCGGCCGCGGGGAGGAGATCGAGCCGGCTCGCGGGAGGTCGTCGTGGCACCTGGTGCTGGCGTGGCCGGACTTCGGCCTGTCGACCGCCGACGTCTACGCCGCCTACGACCGGCTGCCGGCGAAGGAGGACGGCGGGCCGTCAGCCGCGGACCTGCTGGACCGGCTGGATGGTCTGGCGCGCGAGGCCAAGCCCTTTCTGGTCAACGATTTGGAGCCGGCGGCCGATAGTATAAGAGGCGCCCGGCCGGGCCTGCGGGCCGTCCTGGAGGCCGCCGGGGCCGAAGCGGTCGGCATGACGGGAAGCGGATCGGCCTACTTTGCGGCCGCCGACACCGAGGCCGACGCCCGGCGATGGGCCGACGCCGCCCGCAGCGGCGGCGCGACAACGTACCTCGCACGACTGCTTGGGGATGGGATCGAGCAACAGGAGATATCGCCATGAAGGTTACCAACGTCACGGTCAAACTTGCGCCTCAGAGCGGCGACCGGCTCAAGGCCTTCTGCACCATCACGCTCGACGACGAGTTCGTGGTGCGGGATCTGAAGATCATCGAAGGGACGAGCGGCCTGTTCGTGGCCATGCCGTCACGGAAACTGACCGACCACTGTCCGAAGTGCGGCGGGAAGAACCACCTGCGGGCCAAGTTCTGCAACGATTGCGGCGCCCGCCTGCCCGACAGCCGCGCTCCGGAGGAAGAGGCCCAGGGCAAACTCCACGCCGACGTGGCCCACCCGATCAACTCCGAGTGCCGCAACCGCATGCAGGGGGTCATCGTGGATGCCTACCGGGATGAACTCCGCAACGCGGGACGCGAGAGCGAGGCCGACGCCCCGGCCGAAGAGTTCCGCGACGAACCGTCGCCGCCGGCCCCCGAGCCGCCGAAGCCCCAGCCCCGGGCCGAGCCCCAGGCCGAGCCCCAGGCCGAGCCCGCGCCCGCTCCGGAGCCGCAGGCGGAAACGCCCGAGGCGCCTCCGGTCGAAGCCGGGAGCGAGGCGGCCGTCGAGGAGACGGGCGGCGAGCCCGCACCCGAATCGGACGACAACGAAGAGGACCCCGCCAAGGGCCACATCTTCGGCGAAGGCATTCTGTAGCCCGCGCGACATTTCCGCTGGACTTTGTCTCCGGCGCGGCTATACTGCTGCACTTTCAGCCCGTACGTTTCCGCGCACGGGCGGCTTGACGAGGGCGGCGGTCGCGTGACCGCCGCCGAGCCGCGACGCCTCGCCGGCGCCGCGGACGCTGGAACGGGACCCGGTCCCGTTCCGTGATGGACCCGGGCGACGCGCCCCACCGGCCGCCGTCCCCAGCAGAAGGAGCCGTCCCATGCCTGCGCGCAGCGGTGCGCACGTTCTCCTGGAAGCACTCAAGGCCGAGGGCGTCCGGACCATCTTCGGCATCCCCGGAGGGTCCGTCATCCCCATCCTCGACGCCCTGTACGACGACGAGGACCTCCGGTTCATTCTGATGCGGCACGAACAGGGGGCCGGCCATGCCGCCGACGGCTACGCCCGGGCCACCGGCCGCGTGGGCGTGTGCGTGGCCACCTCCGGGCCCGGCGCCACGAACCTGGTGACGGCCCTGGCGACGGCCAACTTCGACTCGGTGCCCATGGTGGCGATTACCGGCCAGGTCAAGACCCACCTGATCGGCAACGATGCGTTCCAGGAAGCCGACATCACCGGCATCGCCCGGCCGTGCACGAAGCACACGTACCTCGTCAAGGACGTGAACCGCCTGGGCGAGTGCCTGCGGGCGGCGTTTCACATTGCGCGGACGGGCCGGCCGGGGCCGGTGCTCGTCGACATCCCGGTCGACGTGTCGGTCGCCACGACCGACGCGCCGCTGCCCGACCGCGTCGACCTGGCGGGCTACAAGCCCGTCGTCAAGGGCAACCGCCGGCAGATCAAGCGGGCGGCGGAGGCCGTCAACGAGGCCCAGCGGCCGGTTCTGTACGTGGGCGGCGGCGTGGTCATTGCCGGCGCGTCCGACCTGCTGCGCGAACTGGCCGCCAAGGCCGGCATCCCCGTCACCACCACCCTGATGGGCCTGGGAACGTTCCCGGAAGACCACCCGCTGGCCCTGAAAATGCTGGGCATGCACGGGACGGCCTACGCGAACTACGCGGTCCAGGAGTCGGACCTGCTGATCGCCGTCGGCGCCCGCTTCGACGACCGCATCACGGGCGACGTGACGACCTTCGCGCCGCATGCCCGCATCCTGCACGTGGACGTCGACCCGACGAGCATCTCGAAGAACATCCGCGTCGACATCCCCGTCGTGGGCGACGCCGCCGACATTCTCCAGAGCCTGCTGGAACGGGTGGAGGAACGCGACCGGTCGGAATGGCTCGCCCGCATCGAGGAGTGGAAGAAGAAACATCCCCTGAAGTACGCGGCCGACGGCCTGAAGCCGCAGTACGTGGTCCAGCAGATCTGCGAGGCCTCGGCCGGCAAGGCCATCGTGACCACCGAGGTCGGGCAGAACCAGATGTGGGCCGCCCAATGGTTCACGCATCGGCACCCGCGGCACTTCATCACGAGCGGCGGCCTGGGGACGATGGGGTACGGCTTCCCGGCGGCCATCGGGGCCCAGGTGGGCATGCCCGACGCCATCGTGGTCGATGTGGCCGGCGACGGGTCCATCCAGATGAACATCCAGGAACTGGCCCCGGCCGTGTTCAACCGGATTCCCGTCAAGGTCTGCATCCTCAACAACGGCTACCTGGGCATGGTCCGCCAGTGGCAGGAACTGTTCTACAAGAAACGCTACTCGGGGACGGAACTGTCGGGCAACCCCGACTTCGTCCGCGTGGCCGAGGCGTACGGCGCCAAGGGCCGGCGCGTGACGGCGAAGGAGGAGGTCCGGCCCGCGCTGGACGAGGCGTTCGCCGACCGCGACGTGTGGATCCTGGATTTCCACATCGACAAGGAGGAGAACGTTTTCCCGATGGTGCCGGCCGGCGAGGCCATTGACCGGATGATCGGCGGCATGGCGTAAGGCAAGTGACGAAGTGACGGAGTAACGGAGTAACGAAGTAAAGAAGAGCGAGAGAGGCGAAGTATTGCGGCGCCCTGCGCGCTCGGCTGGTACGCGTTGGGCGTTGGCGGCGGCTTGTTACGACGTTACTTCGTCACTGCGTCACTGCGTTACTGTCTTTGTGCTTGTGCCGCCCCGCCGGCGGGATAAAATCAAGGGTTCCCAGGAAGCGAGGTCGCTGCCATGCGACATATCATCAGTGCCGTCGTCGAGAACAAACCGGGCGTCCTGGCCCACATCGCGGGCCTCTTCGCCGGCCGAGGGTTCAACATCGACAGCCTGGCCGTCGGCGAGACCGAGGACCCCGGCCGCAGCCGCATGACCGTCGTGGCGCGGGGCGACGATGCCATCCTCGAACAGGTCCGCAAGCAACTCGGCAAGATCATCGACGTCATCAAGGTCCAGGACTTCTCGGGCCTGAAGGTGGTCGAGCGCGACCTGATGCTCATCAAGGTGTCGGCCCGGCCGGAGAAGCGCGGCGAGATCTTCGAGATCGTCGAGGTGTTCCGCGGCAAAGTGGTCGATATCGGCCCGAAGCATCTGACGCTGGAGGTCTCGGGTCCCGAGGACAAGATCAACGCGTTCATCGACCTGCTCAAGCCGTACGGCATCAAGGAGGTGGTCCGCACCGGCCGCATCGCGCTGGTCCGCGGCGAGTAGGGCCGGACCGCGCGGCCGTCGCAGAGGTTCGCCGGCCCGCTTGCGGGCCGCGGGCAGTGGCGGCGCAGGGAGTGCGGACCCGCGTGGCGTAGCATCGGAACCGAACCTGCCTGCACCACATGTTCATAGGAGACGACCATGGCGAAAGTGTACTACGATGACGACGTCGACCTGCAGCCGATCCTCGACCGGACGGTCGGCATCCTCGGCTACGGCAGCCAGGGCCACGCCCACGCCCAGAACCTGCGTGACAGCGGCGTGACGGTCCTCGTGGGCGAGGTCGGCGGCACGCCGAACCACGCCCTGGCCGTCGAGCACGGCTTCACGCCGATGTCGGCCGCCGACGCCACCAAGCAGGCCGACCTCATCCAGATCCTGGTGCCCGACGAGGTCCAGCGGACCGTCTACGCGAAGGAGATCGAGCCGAACCTGGCGCCCGGCAAGACGCTGGGCTTCAGCCACGGCTTCAACATCCACTTCAAGCAGATCGTCCCGCCCGAGGGCGTGGACGTGATCATGGTGGCGCCGAAAGGCCCCGGCCACACGGTCCGCGGCGAATTCGTCGACGGCGAGGGCGTGCCGTGCCTCTTCGCCGTCCAGCAGGACGCCTCGGGCGCCGCCCGCAACGTGGCCATGGCGTATGCCAAGGCCATCGGCGGCACGCGGGCCGGCATCCTCGAGACCACCTTCGCCGAGGAGACCGAGACCGACCTCTTCGGCGAACAGGTCGTCCTGTGCGGCGGCGTGACCAGCCTCATCAAGGGCGGCTTCGAGACGCTCGTCGAGGCCGGCTACCAGCCGGAACTGGCGTACTTCGAGGTCCTGCACGAACTCAACCTCATCGTCCGACTGCTCATCGAGGGCGGCCTGTCGTACATGTGGTACTCGGTGTCGAACACCGCCGAGTACGGCGGCCTGACGCGCGGCGACGTGCTCGTCGACGCCGAGGTCCGCCGGCGCATGAAGAAGATCCTGGCGGACATCCGGGACGGCTCGTTCGCCAAGGAATGGGTCGACGAGTGGGCCTCCGGCGGCAAGAAATTCAAGGAACTCGAAACCAAGGAACGCGCCCACCCGATCGAGCAGGTCGGCAGGCAACTCCGCCGCATGATGCCGTTCATCGACGAGAAGGAAATCGACTGAGCCCGTGCATCCGATTCGGGGCCGACCGCGGAGGACGCGGCCGGTGACCCCGACAAACGGAAGGGGCGTGTCATGGCCAAGGACGAAGGCATTCAGACCCAGTGGGCGGCCTGCATCCGGGCCGCCTCGTGCGCCGCGTGGATGACCCTGCTGGCCGGCTTCGTAATCGTGTTCTTCATCGGTGTGATGTACCTGATCATCGTCCACACGCCGTTCCTGGGAGCGGTGGGCGCTGTGTGGGGCGTGCCGCCCAGGGCCGTGGGCATCATCATGATCATCTTCACGGGGGCGCTGAAGTTCTTCCTGATCCTGTGGCTGCTGGTCTGCGTGTTTCTGTCGGCATGGGCCCGCCGGCTGAAGGCGGTCGAGACGCCGTAGCCCACGGGGTCCGGCAGTCCACGAGGGCGTGCCGTCACCCGCGCCCGCTCTTGAGGCGGGCGAGGGCGTTGGTCACGTTCTCGGCAAAGTCGAAGATCGCATCGAGGCCGGTCGACAGGAAGACGCCCCAGACGCGGTCCTGCGGGGCGCACAGGATGAGGCGGTGCCCGGCCTCCCGGACGCGCTTGCGCAGGCGCAGCAGGCTCGAGATGCCGCTCGACGTCAGCAGCCCCAGGTCCGACATGTCCAGGACCACGTCGCAGCAGCCGTTGCCCTGTCGGGCGTTGACTTCCGCCATGTCGTCCGAGAGGACCGGGTCGTCGCTCAGGCGGACGACCAGCGTGTCGTCATCCCATTTCTGAACGGGCATCGTCTCTGTCTCCGCAGTGCGAGTGCGTCTATCGGCATCGCAGCAAGACGGCGTCGGCCAGGTCGTGCGCCTTGCGGGCGCCGTCGACGTCGGCCAGGAACCGCCAGGCATCCCGGCCGTAGCCGGCCGTCGGCCGCAGCCCCGGCACCAGCCGCTGGAAATACGTGTTCAGTTGCCGCATATGCAGTTCGCGGACGTACTTGGCCGCCATCGACGCCAGCGCCGTGGCCAGGCTCCACTCTTCGCAGCGTTCGCAGATTGTCAGCCGCATCTCGGCCGGCCCGCCGCCGGCGCCGGACCGCACCAGGCGGTAGGCGCTTCGGTGCGGCGACTCGTCCAGCGTCTCCACGCGCTCCATCGGAAACGCCTGGGCCAGCAGGTCCGCATAATACCGCCGGCCGCCGTGGCGGTCCATGGTCACGTGGACGGGCTCGTCGGGCCAGCGGCGATGGATGGCGGTCAGCAGTTCGGCCGCCAGGGCGAACAGTGCGCCGGCCTTGTTGCCGGTCGTGGCGACCAGCCGGTTGAACCGCGCCGCGGTGGCGACGTTGACCCACAGCCCCTCGCACCGTCCGGCGAGGCGCGCAAGGCCACGCCCGAAGTGGTCGGCGGCCGAGGCGACGTCGTCCGCCGTTACGGAGTCCGGCAGCCGAAGGTCCTCCGGCGCGTGCCATGGACCGCCGGCCGCGTCGCCGGCGTGCACTCTCGCCTCGGCGCTATCGCAGGAAGGGCCCGTCTGGCGGACAAGGGCGGAGAGCGTTGCCGGCCGCCGGCCGGACGCCGCCAGGAATCCGAGCACGGCCCGCTCCAGCGGCCCCACGCCGCAGGCCGTGTAGGCGGCCTTCGAGTCGCACACGACCACGCGCGAACTCGTGCCGCGCGGGCGCTTCCGCACGTGCGACCGCAGGGCCGACCACAGGTTCGGGTCGGCCGGGGCATCGCCGGGCAGGCGGACGGCCGCCGCCGAGACGACGAGCGGGCCCAGGTGCGGCCCGTATCCGGCTTCATCTATCCCCACGAGGATCGCCATCGCGCCGCCGCTTCGCCCTCGGTTCCCCCGATGCGATAAGCCGATTGTACGGCGGGCCTGCGGGGCGGGCAAGCATATCGTGGCGGGGCGCGCATCGCGCGGGACAAACGGGCAACGCGGCCGGGTTTTCGGTCGACAAGACGGCGCCGGGCGGGCAGAATCGTGCCGAGGCGCGGGCGGCAGGGAGAACCGGATGGATAATTTGGCGGGCAGGGTGACGAGCCTCGGCGGCCTGGCGGTGATGCTCGGCCTGGCGGTGCTCCTCAGCGAGCGGCGCCGCCGGATCAGCCTCCGCGTCGTCGTGGCCGGCTTGGGGCTGCAACTCGTCCTGGCGGTCGTCATCTTCCTGACGGACATCGGCGGGGCCCTGTTCAGGGTGGCCGAACACGCGTTTCGCTTCGTCATCGCCTCCAGCAACGCCGGCGCGGAGTTCCTGTTCGGCGGCCTGGTGACCGACGCGGCCACGGTCGACGGCCGGCCGGTGCCGCTCGGCATCGGCGCGACGATGGCGTTCCAGGTGCTGCCGCTCGTCATCTTCTTTGCGTCGCTGGCGGGTATTCTCTATCACCTGGGCATCACGCAGCGGGTGGTGCGCGGGCTGGCGTGGATCATGAAGAAGGCGATGAAGGTGTCGGGGGCCGAGAGCCTGGGGTGCGCGCTGTTCATCTTCTTCGGCATCGAGTCGACGACCGCCATCGCCGCCTACATCCGCCGGATGACGCGGTCGGAACTTTTCACCTTGATGACGGCGTTCATGGCCACCATCGCGGGGACGGTGATGGGCGCGTACGTGTCGTTCGGGGCGTTGCCGGGCCATCTGCTGACGGCCAGCCTGATGAGCGCGCCGGCGGCCATCGTCATCGCCAAGATCATGGTGCCGGAGACCGAGGAGCCGGTCACGCTGGGGCACGTCCGGTTCGCGCCGCCCGTCGAGACGGCCAACGTGATCGACGCGGCCGCCCGCGGGGCGGAGCAGGGGCTCCGGCTGGCCGTCACCATCGCCGCCATGCTCCTGGCGTTCGTGGGACTGGTGCACCTGGTGAACATGGGCGTGGGGGCGGTGTCGGGCCTGTGGATGGACCAGCCGCTGACGCTCCAGCGCGTCATGGGATGGGTGTTCAGCCCGCTGGCGGTCGTGATGGGTGTGCCGTGGGACGACGTGCAGGAGGTCGGCCAGTTGCTCGGCACGAAGACGAT
>Ga0180434_10008209_pt1 | contig 11577 bp, 9 predicted proteins | sample SS_ome_7_FD_132453 | JGI IMG/M metagenome (GOLD analysis project Ga0180434, IMG submission 132453) | Hypersaline lake sediment archaeal communities from the Salton Sea, California, USA - SS_1_D_2 metaG | ecosystem: Environmental > Aquatic > Non-marine Saline and Alkaline > Hypersaline > Sediment... | reverse complement strand
TTACGGGATTTGGCCCCTTGGAGCGGGGGTCGTAGAGGAGCGGATATTCTGCTATAGCGCGCCGTTGGGAGGCACCGGCTACTTCGGCAACGCCCTTGGCGTGGGCGACTTCAACGGTGACAACAAGGACGACCTTATCGTAGGCAGCTCGATCGGCAGCCCCGGCGGCTGCGTGTACATCGTTTTCGGGCCTGTGCCGCTCGAGGGCGTCATCTACGGCTTCCCCGCTGGAGTACCGCTAGCCGAGAAGGCGGACGTGATCATTTACGGGGATGACGAGTCTGACGACGGGTACGGAGGGACCGTCGGGATCGGTAGCGCGCTCGGAACCGACATCGCCGTGGGCGACATCGACAATGACGGTTACGATGATATTATCGCTGCCGCACCCAACTGGAACCGTCCGCCGATCGAGAGCCAGTTTCCGTTCCCGCCGACGGGCCCGCCCGACCTCTACACCCGCACCTGGGGACGTGTGTACGTGTTCTTCGGGGAGCCGAATCCACCCTCCGAGAGAACGATCCCCCACCACCATCAGGGCCTCACCTGGGCTGCATGGACAAACATCAGCAACAAATACTTTGACGCATCTCGCTATGTGCCCCTGTTGTGGTGTGCGCCCTATTACATGGACGTGACTGTTGCCACGGGTGACCTGAACGACCCGGCGGCACTGGCCGCTCCGGGCGACGAGGTTGTCGTCGGCGTACCGAGTTCAGGTCCGATCGAGTGGTACGATTCCGAAGAACAGGAATGGCTTGAGCTGTGGCCGCCCGGCTACGCCAAGCTGGCCTACATGGGACCCGCTACTCCCCGAGGGGGCGAGTTGCCTTGTTTCTGGGGAGTCGCTGGCAATGGAAACATGTGTGATCCTGGGCACAAGACGTCCGATGTGTTCGGCGGCGGAGTTGCCTGCGGCGATGTCAACGGAGACGGTAAAGACGATTTAGTCGTCCGGGCCGTAGGGGGTGACGAAACCGGGGGTTCGGACCTTAACCGTCTGAACCCAGAGCAGGAGTTCTACGACCTCGAGCCATACGCCGGTGAAACCTTTGTGTTCCTAGGTGGCCTCCAGCCCACGATGGGTTACGCTGATGACGTGTACAACGTCAAGATCTGTGGAGCCCACGGCGGCGATTCTGTTGGCAGTTACTGGGTTGGCATGGCCATCGGGAGCAGGCTCGGTGGCCTTGCCGTCGGCGAGATGAACGGCAGCGGACCTGCGGACGTCATCATTGGTGCGCCCGGTGTTGACCATAACTCCGAGTATGACGACGACGCGGGCGCCATCTACGTGGTGTATGGCAGCCCTTACGTCACGCAGAGTTCGCACTGGTGGATCTCGCTCCAATGGCCTGAACACCCCGAGCACTGGCCGAGCAACCCTCAGATTCTCTGGGCGCTCTGGTACAAGGGGCCCGTTTATGGTGGTGAGGACAACCTATGGGGTCAGAAAGTCGTTGCTGCACCGGTGCGCTGGGGCAAGTCGATGAACCTCGATGCTCTGCCTGATCTGCTCATCGCGCGGCCCTACCACAACGACTGGGATTTTAGCGACGAGCCCGTCGTAGTTGTGTTTGGAGGCGATCCCAACGATTATTGATTACGACTGACCGCGAACGACAGAAGGGGTTCCGTTGCCCAGTGTGACGGAACCCCTTTGAAGGTACGGTGCGCTAAACGGTTTTCGTTCCCGTGTGCGGATCAAAGCAGCATCCAAGAGAGCCTGACCTATAGTGTGGGCGGGCCTCAAAAGGAACGCCGCCCCGCACATGTAATGCGAGGCGGCGTTGACTAGCCATGTGGATCAGCCGACCAGGCCTGGCCAGCGTCCCACTCACGCCGCAAACGGGACACCGCGACCTGCATCCGTCATACCTGGCATCTAGCCGATGGCGCGACCGAGTAGTGCGTTTACCATCGTTGCCGGGAACTCACCGGGATACCGGACGAACTCCACGTGGCCGTCGAGATAGAGCACGTTCATGCCGCCCGGAATGTGATGGAACTCGATGTCGTCTCCCTCTTGAGTGGCCGGATTCTCGATGGCATCCCACATGATCGGTATTTCGCTTTGCGCTGCGGCCGTGGCTGCAGGGTTATTGATATCCGAGATCAGGAACCGTTCGATGCCCTCGCGCAGACGGTAGATGGTAGTACCGCCGCCGTTCCCCTGGACAATCACCGTACCCGCTGGGACCCCGTACGAGGCCGCGTACCCGTCAACGATACCCTGAATAGCGGAAGGCGCCAGAGGACCTGTGAGGCTGATGTCCCGGTCTGCAGCAGCATGGTAGTCAGCAGGGGTATTATAGGTCCCGAGGAGCTCAGGGATCAACAGGCCCGCCACCATTGAGCCGAATACATGGTGGTTTTCCGTCATCCAGCCATAGTACCAGTAGCTCCGGTCATCAAAGTCTGTCGGGTCAAGCGCATCCCCGAAACACCATGCACCCCCCGGACATTCGAGGAAATCGATCGGGATCAGATGTCACATCCGACGGACAAAAATAGATGTGCATGTCCGACAGATACTCTGGATAGATGCTCTCTCCCGCCGGATTCGCCGCGAACCCTTCCGCGTCCGGCTCAGCAAGATTGTCTTCGGTAGCGCACGGCGGTGAGCGCCCGTCCCACTCGTTGGCGTACATTTTGAACACGAGACCCCATTGTTTGAGGTTGTTGGCGCAACTTGCGCGACGCGCGGCTTCACGTGCCCGCGCAAGTGCCGGCAGCAGTATGGCCGCCAAGATGCCGATGATCGCGATGACCACCAGCAGCTCGATAAGTGTGAAACCCTTTTTTCTGGACATCGTCTTTCTCCTTTCAGAAGGTAGACCCCTGTATTACTATACATCTCCTGCGAATGCTCGCTGTGTTGTCGATCACCCCCCTTGCGTAATACCTCTTGCACGCATACTGGTCCGGGCGCAGGATGTAAGAGTTACCAAAGACATGAGAATATGTGGGATAGCCTCTTTGGTTCCACGGTGAGACGCGAAGATATGGCGCTACACCTCCCCTTAATTCACAGTGCAGCTCCCCCACCCGTTCTTTACGGCGATTATCATAGCACATTCCGCTGCACTTGTCCAGAGAAAAATTGCGGGCGAAAAATCGCCTGCTAAGGGGAAGTGCACCAGCATCTTGCGGACGGTGTTGTCGGCCTCTCCTCTGCGGCGTAGGGGCGAACACATGGGTTCGCCCCTACAACCCGGTGGGTGCTTGTCATCCAATTGTGCGGCTGGAATCGCGACATCTGCTATAATAGTTCCGGTATCTGCTCAAAACCGGGCAGGGTTGGCTGCAGCGCATAACCCGACGAGGGCATGGAGAACGTGAATCGCAGGATCGGCATAACGACGACGATACCGGTCGAGGTGGTCTTTGCCGCTGGCGATGTCCCGGTGGACCTGAACAACGTGTTCATCGCGGGCGAGGATCCTGCATCCCTCGTTGACCGAGCGGAGATTGCAGGCTACCCGACGACCATCTGTGCGTGGGTGAAGGGTATTTACGCGGTAGCGGCTGAAACGCGCGACGTTGACGCCGTCATCGCGGTCACCCAGGGCGACTGCAGCAACACGCACGCGCTCATGGAGACCCTGGAACTTCGCGGGATTCCTATCATCCCGTTTGCGTACCCCTATGATGGCGACCCGGACCTGCTGCGGTTGCAGATTGAAAAGCTCACGGAAGCGCTCGGGACGTCGTGGGAGGAGGCTATCAACGTGAAACGGCAGCTCGAACCGGTCCGACAAAAGCTGCGCCGGCTCGATGAGCTCAGCTGGCGTGAGAATATCGTGACCGGCGAAGAGAATCTAGTGTTTCTCGTCAATTCGAGCGATTTTGAGGGTGACTGGCGCGCATACGAGGACAAGGTTGCCGCGTTTCTTGACGAAGTGGCCGGCAGGCAGCCGCGGGAGGGTGGCGTCCGTCTCGGGTTTGTAGGTGTCCCGCCGATCTTCGCGGACTTCCACCGCGTGGTCGAATCGACGGGTGCGCGGATCGTCTACAACGAAATACCGAGGCAGTTCGCGATGCCGTACGATACCGACGGGCTGGTGGAACAGTATGTCGCGTACACGTACCCGTACGGGGTATTCAGACGGATCGATGACATCGAGCATGCTGTCGTAGAACGCGACATCCAGGGGCTCATACACTACACCCAGAGCTTTTGTTTTCGCCAGATTGAGGACATGATACTCCGTGAAAAAGTCGAAATCCCGGTACTTACCGTTGAAGGTGACAAACCCGGTCCCGTGGACGCCCGAACGAAAGTCAGGATACAAGCGTTCGTCGAGATGCTGCGCGGAACCCGCTGAGCGGCGAGGAGCGTCTATGAAATGTGAGTTCGAGTATGGCAGGCGGCGATTGGAGCTGGATATTCCTCGGGGGCGCGTCAAGGCTGTCCTCCGACCGCAGCCGGTCGATGGTATCGCTGACATTCGGGCGGCGCTCGAGGCGTCTCTGGACGAACCGTACCGATCAGCTCCGTTCAGCGACTTGCTGACGGGCGCGAGGTCAGCCCTGATCGTCACTGTGGACAACACGCGTCCGAGCCCGCGCTACGTCTTGCTGCCCATCCTCAGACGGTGCGACAAAGCGGGTGTGAAAGCCACCATCTGCATCGCTACGGGCAGACATCGGCAGATGACCGACGACGAGGTCCGCCGGCATCTCGGCAGGCGTATCGCGGACAGGTACGAGGTTGTCCAGCACGATGCGTTCGATCGGAAAAGGATGCGACATGTCGGGACGACGAAACGCGGCACGGAGATACTCGTGAACGATATCGTGTTCAACCACGATCTGGTGATCGGTGTCGGAATCATCGAGCCGTCGTATCTTGCCGGCTGGTCGGGCGGGCGGAAGCTGTTGATGCCGGGGCTGGCGTATTGCCAATCGATAGATGAGAACCATTTCTGGCTCAATGACCCGAACACGAGAATCGGTCGGCTGCACGGCAACCCGTTGAGCGATGATGCGCTCGAGTTCGCCAAGAAGCTGCCGTACCATTTCATAGTCCATACAGTTGTCGGTCCGAATGATGAAGCTACAGGTGTCGTGTCGGGCGATCCGTACCATGCCCATGAACGAGGGTGCCGCCAAGCGCTGGATATCTATCGCGTCAGGAAGGCGGTCGGGCCAATCGTCATCTCGTCGCCGGGCGGTTACCCGTACGATATCGATCTCGTCCAGGGGAAAAAGGCGATCGTGCCCGCGACGGAATTGGTCGAGCGGAACGGCGTCATTATCCTTGTTGCCGAGTGCCGGCATGGGTTGGGCGCGGAGACTACGTTTATCCAGTGGCTCAGAGAAAAGACGCCGGCGGAGATTGTCCGCGATGTGCAGAAACGCGAGCTTTTCTCGCTCGGCGCACACGGTGCGGCGATTCTTGCCCGGCCTATCGTCGAGAAGAACGCGAGAGTTGTTCTGGTCACGCATCCGAGGGTGGTGCGGGCATTGAAGGGGACGTTTGTGACGGCGGTACCGCGTCTCGAGACGGCGTGGGAGCTGGCGAACATCATCTGTGGCAAAGACGCGGATGTCGTGTTGGTCGAGAAAGCGCGCAGGCTCATATGCGAATGACGGTTGTCGTTAGGTCGAGCGGTGCAGGACGGATAGGAGGACGACCATGAGACGTGTCAGCCGGAGGACATTCATACGAGGTGCCGTGGGGACTGCCGCAGGGGCAACGGTAGCGCAGAGCTGCGCCGTTGTGCCGACGGGTACCGCGCCACCGAGCGAACGGGTTCTCGTCGGGGTAATCGGGCTGCGCAACCAGGGAATGAACGATACCAGAGCGTTCATCCGGTCGAAACAAGCCGAGATCGTGGCGCTGTGTGACGTCGACGAGAGCATTTTGATGAAAAGCGCTCGTGAGGTGGAAAACATGCAGGGCAAAACGCCGCGAACCGTGAAAGATTTCCGGCGGCTCATCGAGGATGAAGATATCGACGCGCTTGTCATAGCGACACCTGACCACTGGCACGCGATCCCGACCATACTGGCATGCCAATCCGGCAAAGACGTCTATGTGGAGAAGCCGCTCGCGCATAACATCATTGAAGGGCGTGCGATGCTCGATGCGGCGCGGAAATACAACCGCGTGGTCCAGATGGGGACGCAGCAGCGGAGCGGGAGACATTTCGAACGCGCGGTTGAATATGTCCGATCCGGCAAACTGGGCAAGATCGGTCTGGCACGAGCATGGATATGTCACGACCGACCGGAGATAGGCACTCCGCCGGATAGTGCCCCGCCACCCGGTGTGGATTACGACATGTGGCTTGGTCCTGCACCGAAACGGCCGTTCAACCCGAACCGATTCCACTATGAGTGGCACTGGTTCTGGGATTACGGTACCGGCGAGATGGGCAACTGGGGTGTTCACCATCTGGATATCGTGCGGTGGGCGATGAACGCCGATTGTCCCACAGCGGTATCGTGTACCGGCGGGAAGTACGTTTTCGAGGACATGCACGAGACGCCGGATACGCACATCGTGACGTACGACTATCCGGGGTTCAGCATCGTCTGGGAGCACCGGCTGTGGTCTACGCGCGCTATCGAGGGTATGGGTTCGGGCGCGGCATTCTACGGATCGGACGCTACGCTTGTGGTGGACCGCGACGGGTGGCGGGTGTATCCAGATGAGCCCGCGCAACAACCTGTCCGCGGGATGGGTTCTGAGCAGCACCAGCGGCACGTGCACAACTTCATCGAGTGCGTGAAGACGCGGCAGCGACCGCGGTCCGACGTCGAGGAGGGACACAAGACCACGGTGCTCTGCCATCTCGGGAACATTGCGTTCAAGGTGAACAGGAAGCTGGCGTTCGACAGCAGTGCCGAGACGTTCGGCGACGATCCTGAGGCGAACAGCCATCTCGGTCGAGAGTATCGCGCGCCCTGGACGCTGCCGAAGGTATGAGCCTGCAACGCTTTCTGTAATCCGGTGACGATTGGGCTGTTGAAAAACTCTCGTGAGCTGATTAGATGTCATTCTGAGCGAAGCGAAGAATCTGTTTTTTCAACCCTTTCGGAACAGCAGATTCTTCGTCCACGCCAAAGGCGTGGCGGACTCAGGATGACAGGTAAAGGCACTTTTTCAAGAACCCCACGATGAGTCATTTTCCGACGTATCTCGAGGAACTGCGGGAGTGTCATCTGTGCGAGCATCGGTGCGGGGTGAACCGGCTCGAAGGCGAACGCGGTGTCTGCAGGGTAGGGGTGCCGGAAGTCGCCTCGGCACAACTCCATCCCGCACCGCCGGAAAGCTACACGGTGTTCATGGCGGGGTGCAACTTCAAGTGTGTTGGCTGCCAGAACTGGACCATCTCGCAGTATCCGGATAACGCTCTGTCGATGCGCGGGTACGTTGAACCCGCTGCACTTGCGGCCGAATGTGTGGCTAAACTCAATTCTGCGGCAGGCCGACGTATGGGTGCTGACAGGATATTCTTCTCCGGCGGGGAGGCGACGATCCATCTGCCGTACATCGAGGAAGTGGTGCGCGAGGCGTGCACAATCGACCCGGACGTCAAGGTGAACTTCGATACCAACGGGTTCATGACTGAGGAGAGCCTCCGGCGCGTGCTGGCGTTCACCACGTCGATTACGTTCGACATCAAGGCACACCGTGAGGAGGCGCACAGAGCGCTGACGGGTGCGCCGAGCGGGCCCGTGTTCCGGAACGCGGCAGTCGTTGGGCGCGAAGCGCCGGAGAAGCTCTGGGAGTATCGGGTGCTCGTAATTCCGGATATGAACGAGAACGAAACCGAGCACATCTGCAGGTTCGTTGCCGAAATTGATCGCGGTTTGCCGGTGAACTTCTTGGCCTTCAGACCAAATTTTCTTGCAGAGAACCATCCGGGCGCGTCCGCAGCGCTTATGGAACGGTGTGTTGCGACAGCCCGCTCGTGCGGTTTGAGAGACGTGTCGTGGTCGGGATACACCAGTCTGCCGGGTCGACTCGAACAGCCTGTCGCAGCGCTCCGGGAGAAGTACGGTAGCGAAGAAGCGCTGATCGCGGCATCATACGCGTTTTCCGCCGGTTGTGGTACGCACCCGAGGGATTGTACGCACTGCAGCGCCCGTGGCGCGTGCCCGGTGAAACGGTATGAGCCAAGCCGGGTAACGTGACGGGGTGCCCCGTGCGGACTGTTTAGCAGGTGGACCTAATGGGGACTACGTAGCGCCCGCCTCAGCTCAGGCGACGGCGGGCAGGCGTGAACGCGTCCTCGTCGAAGATGCGCCGTGGCGTGCCTTCACTATCGCGGGCGAGACGCCCGCGAGACAGCCGGCAGGATGCCGGCGCTACGGGGGGCGCGGCAATTTCGGAGATGGCCGCTAAGAATGGATTTGTGCCGGGATTTCGGTTAGAATAGCTGGAAACGTGCGTCGGGTAGTGTCGAGTATACAGGAATAGTCGGTGAAGAAGCGCCTACAACATAAAGAGTATAGCCGGCGGATTTGATGAAACTGCGTGTCGTTCTGATACCGATCGCAGGGATAGCTATAGGGCTCGGACTGGGAGGGCTCATTGTCAAGGCGGTCGGCGAAAGCCCCGTCGAGACGTGGAAATTGCTGTTCACGAGCTCGTTCGGGTCTCTTACCGGTATCTGTCACACGCTCTTCAATGCCACACCGCTTATCTTCACGGGGCTCGCGGTTGCGGTGGCGTTCCGTGGCGGTCTGTTCAACATCGGGGCGGAAGGTCAGCTCATTCTCGCGGCGTTCGTGGCAGCGTGGGCTGGGAGTAGGTTGTCGTTCCTACCAGGGCTGTTTCTCATCCCGGTCTGTATCCTTCTGGCAGCCGTAGCGGGCGGCGTGTGGGGAGCAATACCCGGCGCGCTCAAGGTGCGGTTCGGCGTCCACGAGGTGATCAACACCATCATGATGAATTTCATCGCCATCGGTATCGTGAACTATCTCGTGACTGGCCCGTTCCTGGCTCCGGGTGACCAGATACCGGAGACTGTACCGATTTCGCCGGCTGCACATCTCCCGAGGGCGGCACGGCTTCTGGCGCCGTTCGGCGTTGAGCTGCCGTCGTCGCTGCCGCTGAACGCGTCATTTCTGATCGCGGTTGCCGCATGCGTTGTGCTGTACCTGTTCTTGTTTCGCACGAAATGGGGATTCGAGCTGCGGGCGGTCGGGCTCAACCCGGAAGCTGCCCGAGCGGCGGGAATCAACGTCGCGAAGAATGTGGTGCTTGCCATGGCGCTGAGCGGCGCTCTTGCGGGGATGGTCGCCGTGAACGAGGTCATGGGCTACCGGTACCGATACTATGACGGGTTCTCTCCCGGCTACGGTTTTCTTGGCATCGCGGTGGCGTTGCTCGGACGGAACCATCCGTTCGGTGTGCTGTGCACCGCGATACTGTTCGGAGCGCTCGTGCACGGCGGGTTGACGGTAGATATGCTCACAGAGCGCGTTTCGAGGGACATCGTGTACATCGTGCAGGGGATCACCATCGTGGCAGTCGCCGGCGCGGCTGTGTTGGGACGAAAACGGATAACGATGAGGGCTCGCGAAACAGACGCGCCGTTGTAGGCGGTTGCGGAGGCACAATAGAGGCATCGCCCGTGGACGTGTTGATAGCGTCAGGTATTCGTCTTGCAACGCCGCTTACTCTCGCGGCAATAGGCGGGCTGTTCTCCGAGCGCAGCGGTATTGTGAACATCGCCCTCGAAGGGCTGATGCTTTTCGGTGCGTTCGTGGCCGCGACGGCTGCGTACTATTCCGGGAACCCGTGGTTCGGCGTTCTGATGGCCGCCGTGGCAGGTGGCGCCATCGCGCATATCCATGGGCTGGTATGCATCAAGTTCAAGGGCGACCATATCGTAAGCGGCATCGCGATCAACATCCTCGCACTGGGCGCACCGCCTTTTCTTGCGCTGGCGCTGTTCGGCACCACCGGTTCCACCCCGGAGATCGGCCGGTCGTTGCGGACGTGGAACGTCGCGTGGCTCGATAGTCTTCTGGGCGCATACTCGCCGCTGGTGTATCTATCATGGGTTGCCGTGCCGTTAGCGTACCTGCTCGTGTACCGGACACGATTCGGCTTACGGCTGCGTGCGTGCGGCGAGAACCCATGGGCCGCCGAAACCGCCGGGGTCAACGTGGCGGCGGTACGGTACATCGCGGTGCTGTTGAGCGGCGTGTTTGCCGGACTCGGCGGCGCATTCCTTTCAATCGGGTACGGGACATCGTTCGTGAGAAACATGACGGCCGGTCGCGGGTTCCTGGCGCTTGCGGCGCTCATATTCGGCAAATGGACGCCCGGCGGCGCACTTCTCGCCTGCCTGTTGTTCGGCTTTGCGGACGCGTTCCAGATGCGGCTGCAGGGTGTCGGGCAGATACCACCGCAGTTCGTACAGATGCTTCCTTACGTGCTCAGCATGCTCGTCCTGGTCGGTGCCGTGGGACGCGCACGACCGCCCGCAGCGCTCGGCAGAGCGTACGACAGGGAACAGTCCTCCGCCGGCGGTTAGGGGACAGGGCGCGGCAAGCAGCGCCCCTACGATTACGTGGGGGTCGATATGCCGGTCAAAAAGGCACCGAGTGCAAGACGGCGCGGTTCACGTCAACTGCGCAGCCCATTTCGCCGCGTTAACGAGGAGCGTTGTGAAATTCTCGTCGCGGAAAATCGCGTAGGTCTCGTGTCCCGGCCTCACGTATACGATACGACCTTTCCCTCGCGTCCACGCACAACACGAACGGAACGTCTCACCTCTATCCCAAACTGAGCGCAATATGACGGTGTCGGGTTCAGGAACATCGAACTTTTCGGAGTACATCTCGGTTTGCGGGATAGTGAACTGCCCGGGCAGTCCGGCGGCGATCGGATGGTCGGGCGCTGCAACCTGAATATGTTCCGGTTCCCCCTCTTCCCGCCATGCGCCGAGCCCGCAGCTCGTCCCCATGAGCCGTTTGAACGGTTTTGAGAAATGCGCTGAATGGACGGGCACGAACCCGACCCCCTTGTCGGTAACCAGTCGTGCCACTCGTTCGGCGTTCTCATCGGTAAGGTCATCGTGCTTAATGTGGCCCCACCAGACGATCACGTCCACTCCCGCAAGTGTCTCGTCGTCAAGTCCCTGGTCGGCGTCGCGCAACGTAGCGGTTTTCGTCTCGAAGTCAGGAGAGCCGGCGAGGACCTCTGCAAGAGCTGCATGAATCCCATTAGGGTATACCGCTTTGACCCTGGCATCGGTACGATCTTGTTCGGCCTCGCCCCAGCACAGCGCTACTTTTGCCATATCACTTCTCCCTTTCGATCAGTTTACTGATATCGCTCAACCGCACATCATTACTCCAGCGGTTTCACCCAGATATTCGTGAACCAGACCGGTCCATGGTCGCCCTGCAACCGCAACGGGCCGGGATCATCCAGGTTGCTTGAATCGTCCTTATCGTAGGTCTTCCCGGGACATTCGGCGTTCTCGTGTATCAGCATGCCGTTCTGGTACGCGGTGATCTTCCGCCCGACAACTTTCGCCTCGATCACGTTCCATTCGCCGGGCGGATTGCATGCGATCACGCGCGGCGGGAAGAAATCGTAGAGCG
>Ga0180434_10008207_pt1 | contig 11578 bp, 6 predicted proteins | sample SS_ome_7_FD_132453 | JGI IMG/M metagenome (GOLD analysis project Ga0180434, IMG submission 132453) | Hypersaline lake sediment archaeal communities from the Salton Sea, California, USA - SS_1_D_2 metaG | ecosystem: Environmental > Aquatic > Non-marine Saline and Alkaline > Hypersaline > Sediment... | reverse complement strand
GGCGTCCATGCGGTCGTAGAAGGCGGCGATGCGGGCATCGTCCACGCGGCCGCCGTTCCACAGGAGGCGCTCCTCGTTAACGATTCGATAGAGCGTGTCGGCCCCTTCGGCGACGATGACGGCCAGCCGCGGCAAGCGCGAAATCAGGCCCATCTCGTGAAGTTCCCGGAACGCCTTGCCAAAGGCGGACGAATTGCCCAGGTTCCCGCCGGGAACCACGACCCACTCGGGCACGTCCCACAGCAGACCCTCGACGACGCGGTACATGATCGCCTTCTGGCCCTCGAGGCGGAACGGGTTGAGGCTGTTCATCAGGTAGATGCCGAGTTCCTTGGCCACCTGCTTGACGCGGCGCATGCAGGTGTCGAAGTCGCCCTCGACCTCGACGACCCGCACGCCGTAGTCCAGGGCCTGGGCCAGTTTGCCGTAGGCAATCTTGCCGCTGCCCACGAGCACGACGGCGGGGATGCGACCGTCGACGGCAGCGTACATGGCGACCGAGGCGCTGGTGTTGCCTGTCGAGGCGCAGACGGCCCGCGTTGCGCCCACCAGGTGGGCGTGCGTGAAGGCGGCCGTCATCCCGTTATCTTTAAAACTTCCTGATGGATTCATGCCTTCATACTGGAGAAACAGCCGCCCCGCGTTCATGCCGGCGTAGGGCGCCACGCGGTCGGCCTGCTGGAAAACGGTTTTACCCTCGCCCACGGTGATGACGTCCCGCGGCGGGGCAAAGGGCAGGAGTTCGTGGTACTGCCAGACGCCCGAGAAGGCGAGCGGGTCGCCGGGCACGGACCACTTGGCCTCGAAATCGTTCAGGCGCTTGGGCAGAACCGCCTCGGACCAGTCGTAACGGACGTCAAGCAAGTCACCGCATGTCGGGCATTCGAAGAGCGGTTCGGTCACGTCGAACCGGGTCCGGCAGTCGACGTTGATACACTCCTGAAATGCGATATCGGTGCGGATGGACCTCACGGCGACCTGCCCCCTTCAGCCCCGGCTCCGATGGCATGCCCCTGCGCAGCGGCCCTCGCCACGCGGCATGTCCGGGTATCTCGGCCGCGCGCGGGTATCGTAGCGGGGCCGACGGAGGGCTTCAATCAAAAACGCGCCCTGCGGCCGGGGAAGCCTGCCCCCGCGACCGGACAGGCGCGCCACCTTGTTCGCAGCCCGCACGCGAGTCTCAGAGCGCCCAAGGCGTCCACGGTTTGCCGGCGCGGGTCATCGCAGGCGGCGACGCCTTGAACCGTTCGGCCATGGCCCGGCTCTGGGCCTCGTCGAACCCGAAGAGCGCCACAACCCCCAGCGTGCCGAACGGCGCCAGGAGCCGGCTGCCGTTGGGCGCGTGCCGGCCGTAGGTCCCGAGGAATTCGTCGCGGTCGCCCTCGGAGTCCCACAGGGTGACCCACACGCCGCGCGGCTGCCGGAGGTTGCTGGCCGCAGCCTTGGCGTCGCGGCCCGAGGCCAGCAGGTAGAAGCGGTCGCCGCCCCATCCGGCGGCGCCGTCGTTGGTCCAGGCGGAGGAGGTCTGCATGCTCATCAGGCTCCGGCGAACCCCCGGCGGGTTCGTCAGGATGGCACAGAGCATCTCGCCGACGGTGTTCGTATGGACCACCCGCCGACCATCTTCCTCGATGAGACGCTTGACGGCGTCGTCATCCACCAAAACGGGGTCGTCGCGCATCGCCGCATCCCAATATTTCTCAGGATGAAGAATCTGCTCGGTGGACTGGGGCGGGTCCTTGACGGCCGCTTGGAGGTTTTTGCCGACCATGCCCCTCTTGCCCATCATGGCGGTCAGCAGGTTGCCGCGGGCCAGGAACTCCGTGCCGCAGATATACGCACCCAGAAGGACGGTGAAATAGCGCGGCGCCTTGATAAGCGCCTGGCTGCGCTGCATTTCCTCGGCACCGTACTCCTGGAGTTCGGCGGCGTCGAACTCGCCCGACATCTGGGCCCGGACCATGTACCGCATCATCAGGGCCGTGGCCGACCCCTCGGTCACCGACATGCCCGTCAGATCCAGGTCCTCGGTCTTGCCCGCCATCTTGTCCATGAAGGCCCGGAGGTCGACGTACTGATCGTCGAGGGCGTGTGTGAGTTCGTGGGCCAGCATGACCCGTTCCACGAGGGCCGGCAGCGGCTTGCCGCGGTTCACCAGGTACAGCGCCCCGTCCTTGGGTTCGTAATAGCCGCCCACCTGCTCTTCCATGAGGTCGAGCAAGGTATCCTTGAGGTGGCTGTCGGGCGGCAGAAGGCCGACCATCTGCAGAAACGTCTCCGTCGCCTTCTCCTGGGCGGGACTGCAGTGCTCGGCTACCTGCTTGTTCAGATACGCGCGCACATCGGCCGGGGACGCGAAACGTTTGTCGACCGGCTTCTTGAACTTCCAGCCGCGCAGGGATTCGACCTCCTTGGCCACGTGGTCGGCCACCTTGGCCAGCCGGGCGGATTCAGCGGCGTCTTGCTGCGGCTCTGCCGCGACGGCTGGGACGGTAAGGGCGACCAGCAGAACAACGCCTATCAGCATACGGCGGAGGTGGACGAGCATGACAGACTCCCTTTGGAACCAGTGGCCGGCTTGCGGGTTGATTATAGGCCCGGCGAAGGCCGGCTTCCATCTGAATCCCTCAGGCCGCACCGCCGGTCAGTTGCCGCCAAGCCTTCTTGTAGGCCTGAAACGCCCGCCGGCCGTCCCGCGTCAGCCGGTACTCGGTGTGCGGCTTGCGGTCGAGAAACTCCTTACGCTCCTGGACGTAGCCGGCGTCAACCAGCCGTTTCATGTGGGCCGACAGGTTGCCGCGGGTCAGGTCGGTGGTGGCCAGGAGAAAGTTGAAGTCGGCCGTCTCACACTCGTTCAGCACCGAGACGATGACCAGTCGGGCGGCTTCGTGAATCAGGCCGTCGAGCCCATTGCTCGTCGCATCCACGGGGGTGGTCATGACGGCACCTCCTGGCCCGTTGTACCGTCCCGGCCTCTCTGCAATCCGCGGACCCACCGCCGCCAACGAATATGCTTAGCCGCTCCGCTGACGGCGAAGGCCGCCGCCGCCAGCACAACCCACACCTCCGGCGCCGACGCCCGATATGCGAGCGGGAGCACCGAAATAGCGACGATGGCCAAGCCCACCACGCCGTCCTCCCATTCCCTTGCCAGGCAACCCCGCACGAGCCACAGGCCGCCGAAAAGGGCGCCAAACGGCACAATCAGAAACAGCCAATACGACGCCCGCGGCCGAAGCAGAATCACCGACGCCCCGAAGATCGCCAAGTAGAGCGCCACCGCCAGGCCCAGCAGCGCGACGCGGGCAACCGATGGTCGTCTCGGCTCCACCGACGGGAGGCCGGCCCCCCTACGTGCCCTCTTCAGCGCGAAGAACAGCCCCCAGTACACCGGGCCAATGCCGACGAAGATGGCTATCCACGCGGAGACGTAGTACGGCGCCTCCCTTTCCCCCAGCCCATACATGAGGGCTCCAGCCAGCCCGATCACGGCCGCCGTCACCAGGATTGCCATTCCGCTGGCGGCATCCGCGACGCGGACGGCCCGCCCCATGGCCGCGCCCGCGACCGTCGGGTCGGCCGGCCCGTCCGCTTCCGTCACCGGATGGTGCAATTCAGCGTTCATCGCACACCTCCTTTCGCGTGCTGTTTGCCTTACAAACTAGTTTACACCAAGGTGGCCTCCCGCGTCAAGAGGGTTTCCCAAGAAAAACCGGACGAGCGCAGAGACAGGCAGGCAGCACGCGCGGCCGGGCCGCTGCCGCTTCCGGGACATCGTGCCCTTTTACACCTTCGCGAGGCAGGATTCCAGGTACCGGCGGCTCTTGACGACCTCCTGCGTGACGCCGTTGGTCGTGGCGGCCATGGCCCCGTCGTGCACGTGGGCGTGGGTGAAGATCTCGGACCACCCCTTGAAGCCAATCGCCTTCAGGGCGGCCAGGATGGGCGTGAAGTCCATACCGCCGTGGCCGGGCAGTGCGGCCAGCGGATCGGCGGCTCTTTGTTCCTTCGTCGGACGTTGCCACAGGTAGATGTGTGCGAGTTTGGGGCCAATCTCCTTCAGCAGGCCGCCGATGTCCTCCGGGTTCTGCGGCAGATGGAACGGCGCGAACGAGATCTTCAGCCGCGGGGACGCCGCGAACTCGCAGAAGTACCGAAACGAGTCCGGCTGCCACAGCAGCGCGTTACCGTGATTCTCGATGCCGATGTCGACGCCGACTTCCTCGGCCACGGCCGTCTGGGGCTTGAGGCGCTCGATGAAGCCCTTCATCGCCTGCTTCACATCCTTCGCACGGCCGGTCGAGCCGCAGATGGCCAGCGTGCCGCCCAGTTTCGCGACGACGCGCAGTTCATCCGCCAGGTTGAACGGGCCGGGCTTGTATGGGCTGGTGGCGCCGAGGCGGGTGCCGTGCTCCTTCAGAAGGGCCGCGAAGGCGTCCAGGCCCATCTCGTCGACCTGCTTGCGGTGCGGGACCCAATTGGGCCACCACACGTCGAGCGCGTCGCAGCCGGCCTTGCGGACCTCCGGCACAACCTCGCGGATGTGCACCTTGCCGTACAGGCTGGAGGCGAGGAGGTAGTTCAGGCGGAACGGCTCGCCCTCGCCGTGGCCCCCAGTCGGTTCCGGCTTGCCCGCGGCGGCCAACAAGGCGCGAGTCGGCAAGGCCATGCCGGCCAAAGCGGCGCCCGTTGCCTTCAAGAACGTTCGGCGAGAGTGGATGAGCACGGTGCCTCCTCCGATCCCATGCGGGCCCACAGTTCGCAATCGTTTACTTCGGCTTGCCGCAGCACTTCTTGTATTTCTTGCCGCTGCCACACGGGCACGGATCGTTGCGGCCGACCTTCGGCTGGTCGCGGACGATGGTCTTGACGACCTCCTTGCCCTCGTCGGCCATCTGGGCCTGCTGCGACATGCGAAGGGCCGCCTGCCGCTGGGCCTCGTAGGCGCTCTCGGCGACGGCGTGCTCGCTGGACTGCCCCGCCCAGATGCGCGCGAGCGCATCCTGCCGGACCCACCGCGCCCGGAAGAAGAGGTCCGAGAACTTTTCGCGGGCCGAATCGAGCATCCGCTCGAAACTCTCCAGCCCCTCCCGCTTGTACTCGATCAGCGGGTCCTTCTGCGCATAGCCCCTCAGGCCCACACCCGACTTCACATGGTCCATGACCAGCAGGTGGTCTTTCCACGACGTGTCGTGGACCTGAAGAAGGATGTACCGCTCGAGTTCCGTCATCCGGCCGCGGCGATCGGAACGCGCCCGGGCAAGCAGAAACTCGGTCACGGCCTCACGGGGCTCGGGCGCGGCCTCGCCGCCAGCGACCTCGCCGTCGCCATCCTCGGGCTGCGGTGCCGACGCCCGGACCAACTGGCGCGGCACGAGTTCCAGGCCCAGGACCTCCGCCGCCCACCCGACGAGCGGCTGCCACGACGATTCCTCGTCCAACCGACGCGCGGGAAAATGCTCCGCGAGCCCATGCTCGACCGTGCCGGCAAGGCGATCAGACTCCTCGCACGCCCGGGCAATCTCCAGCAGCCGTTCCCGCACGACCAGGGGATCGCGGTCGCGCAGGTCGTCGGCCGACACGTCGGTCAGGTAGTACCGCGACGCCCATGCCGCCAGGCCCTCGAAGTCGTCGCTGCCCTGGCCCACCTGCGGCGAAAGGTGCTCCTCGATGGCGAACTCGATCGGGTACGACCGCTCTTTCTCGGCGTACATGGTTTCGAGACGGCCGAGCAGCATCCGCTCGGCCCCGTCGCGGTCGAGGCCGGCTAGGTCGGAGGGTGCGAGGTTCATCTCGAACTTCTTGTTGGCCCAGTCCGCGAGGGCCGCCTGGCGGAACTCGTCGCGCAGAAACTCGGCCAGCGGCGCGGTGTCGACCGACTCGATGCGGGCCTCGGCCGCCTCGGCCAGCCGCTCGGCGATCTCGTCCGACGGCCGGTCCCGCAGGTCGGCCTCATGCACCTTCACGCCCAGAAACGATTCCGCCCACTCCGCCAGGCCGCGGTAATCGGCCTGCGGCGGCGGCTCGTCGGCGTCTTCCGGCAGGTCGTACGAGTCCGGCACGAACTCGCCGAGCGTCTGCGTGATGCTCTCGCGCACTGCCTGGACGGCCTGACCCTTGAGGAAGTCGACCAACTCGGCCGTGTCCTTGCCCTCGAGTTGGGCGGCGTCGACCGGGGCCCCCATGGTCCGGCGGGCCCACTCGGCCGCGGTCTCGTAACTGTAGGTTTCCGACAGGTACGAGTCGCAGGCCGTTTCGACGCTCTCGGCGAGGAGATCCCAGACGAACTCGCGCAGGTCGTCGGCCTCCAGGATCCTCTGCCGCCGGCCGTAGAAGATCTTCCGCTGGCGGTCCATCACCTCGTCGTATTCCAGGAGGTGTTTGCGGATATCGAAGTTGCGCTGCTCGACCTTCTTCTGGGCGTTCTGGATGCCGCGCGTCAGCCACCGGTGCTCCAGGGCCATGCCCTCTTCCATGCCGACCTTCTCAAGGGCCGACCGGACCCAGTCGCGGGCGAAGATGCGCAGCAGGTCGTCCTCGAACGAAAGGTAGAACCGGCTGGAACCCGGGTCGCCCTGGCGCCCCGTGCGGCCGCGCAACTGGTTATCGACGCGGCGGGCCTCGTGCCGGTCGGTACCGATGACGTGCAGGCCGCACGGCGGATTCTCCGTGCACTCGGTCCGGCCGCGCTTCGGGAAGTCCGGATCGACCTTCGGCTTGAAGCAGTGGGCGCAGTTCGTCCGGGGGTCGTATTCCGGGCAGCCGACGCAGCACTTGTAGCCGAAGTCGGAGGGAATCTGCTGCTTCGCCACGTCCCAGGGGCCGAAGCAGTTGTGGTAGACCACGCCGTCGCCGAGTTTGATGTCGGTGCCTCGGCCGGCCATTTCGGTGGCCACGGTCACGTTGCCTTTCGGCTTGCCGTCGGGCCCGACATGCCGGCGGCCGGCCTTGGAGACGATCTGCGACTCCTTCTCGTGGAACTTGGCGTTGAGGACCTCGTGCGGGATGCCGTAGGTCCGCTCGAGCAGTCTGCTCAGGTGTTCGCTACTCTCAACGCTTGTGGTGCCGACCAGGATGGGCCGGCCCGCCTCGTGGTACGCCTTGATCTCCTCGACGATGGCCTGGTACTTCTCCTTGCGGCTGCGGTAGATGAGGTCGGCGTGCTCGATGCGCGAGAGCGGCCGGTTGGTCGGCACCGCCACGGTCTCCAGGCGGTAGATCTTGTCGAACTCGGCGGCCTCGGTCATGGCCGTGCCGGTCATGCCCGAGAGTTTGTCGTACATCCGGAAGTAGTTCTGGAGGGTGATGGTGGCGAGCGTCTGCGTCTCTTCCTTGATCTTGATGCCTTCCTTGGCCTCGACGGCCTGGTGCAAGCCGTCGGACCACTGCCGGCCGGGCATCAGGCGGCCCGTAAACTCGTCGACGATGATCACCTGGTCGCCGCGGACCACATACTCCTTGTCGCACCGGTACAGGTGATGGGCCCGCAGGGCCTGGTCGATAAGGTGCGGCCAATCCATGTTGCCGGCCACGAAGAAGGACCCGACGCCGACGAGTTCTTCGGCGCGGCGGACACCCGCCTCGCTGAGCGGGCACTGATGCTCCTTCTCCTTGATCTCGAAATCGCGTCCCGGCCGCAGTTGTTTCGCCACGGCGTTGGCCTTGGCGTACTTGTCGGTCGACTCGTACGCGGGCCCCGAGATGATGAGCGGCGTGCGGGCCTCGTCGATCAGGACCGAGTCGCATTCGTCCACGATGGCGTACGCCAGTTCGCCCTGGACCTGCTCGTGGACGCTCGTCTTCATGTTGTCGCGCAGGTAATCGAAGCCGAATTCGTTGTTCGTGCCGTAGGTGATGTCGCACGCGTACCGGATCTGCCGGTCGAACGAGTCCATCTCCGACTGGATGGCCCCAACCGTCAGGCCGAGCCGCCGGAAGACCGGCTGCATCCACTCGCAGTCGCGGCGCACGAGGAAGTCGTTGACGCTGACCACGTGGACCGACCGGCCCGCCAGCGCATTCAGGTACGCCGCCAGGGTGGCCACAAGGGTCTTGCCCTCGCCGGTGGCGAGTTCGGCGATCTTGCCCTCGTGCAGCACCATGGCCGCCACCAACTGCACGTCGTACGGCCGCATGGAGTACAGGCCGCGACGGTCGATCGGCTCGCCGGTGGCCTGGTCGATGAGGCTCGCCTTGCCGCGCATGGCCTGGCGGATGCGGTCCTGGACGTCGGGGTGATAGTCGGGCGGGGCCTCGCCGTAACCGACCCAGTCGTCGGGCCGCTTGGCCTCGAGCATGCGCTCAACGATGCGCTGCGGCACCTCGCCTCGGCGAGGATCAAACAGGCGCGGCCGCTGCTCCAGCGCCTCCACCACAAACGTCCGTTCGTCGCCCGCGGCAGCCACGTCCTGGGGCCGGTACGGCAGCCACTCCTGGTACCATCGGGAGGCCAGCACGTCGCGGATGATCCGGGCCAGGCGCTCGTAGCCTACGCCGAACGGGTCCGGGCGCTTGGCATTTTCGAGGAGATCGCGGATGCGTCCCATGTCGGACGCTTTACCGGCGGGGTGACCGTTGCCGTCGCCCTGCCCCACCCCTTTGCCCTTCTTCGGTGATGGGGCTCCGCCGTTGGCCTGAACCCAGCGGGCCTCGCCCAGGATGTGGCTCCACGGCTCGGACCCGAGCCAGACGGTGCGTGCGGCGGACTCGCGGGCCACCGCGAACGCCTCCGGCAGGAGGTCGTCCAGCGTTTCGCCCGCCGCGAACCGCTGCCGGAACTCGTCGGTCTTGGCGCGCAGGGCCTTATCCGAGAGTCTCTGCATCTCGGGTTCGAGGGCGTTGATCTTCTCGACGCGCTCCAGGTACCCGCGCACGAGGCGCTCGTTGCGCGACCCGAACACCGCCTGGGCCATCCGCCCGATAAGTTCTGCTATACCATCCAGGGCCATAGTGGAAAATGCGCACCGCAAGAGCGGCGGGAACGCGGCGGCACGTCGCGGGCTTCCGCTCGTCTGCCCGTCGCAGCACTCGCCACGGCCATTCGGCCAGTCGTATGCAAACTCCCGTACCAGTATATCGGTCGGCTGCCGGAAGGTCAATCAACGTGGGCCCGACCTTAACCTGCGTCCCGCCCGGGTTGACCCGCGCCCGCCCGGCGATTATAGTGGACCGTGATGCACATGGGGCAACCGCCTCAGAAAAGACCTTGCACGAAAGGAGCCGCTGCATGGCCGATGGCTTGACCGTCGACGTGGTTATCGTGGGAAGCGGAGGCGCCGCCCTCCGCGCCGCCTTGGCAGCCCGGGACGCCGGCGCGAGCGTTCTCATCCTCACCAAGGGCGAACTCGGCAAGGCCGGCGTCACGGCCCTTTCGTGCTCGGACCGCATGGCGTTTCACGCCACGCTCGAACACACCGAACCCGGCGGGCCCGACGCGTGGCGATACCACGCCGAGGACATCTATCGTATCGGTGGCCGCGTCTCCGACGCCAACCTCGCCTGCATCCTCGCCCAGGGGGCGGCCGAGGCGTTCCACTTCCTGGACAGCCTGGGCGTCCCGTTTGCGAAGGACGACGCCGGCCGGGCCGACCAGTTCGTGACCGATGGCTCGAAGTATGCGCGGGCGTGCTACACGGGCCCGCACACGGCGAACGACATCCACGAGGCGCTGCGCAGCGAGGTCCGCCGCCGCGGCCTGCCGGTGGTCGAGAACGTGATGGCCGTCGACGTGGCCCTCGACGCCGCCGGCCGCGCGGCGAGCGTGCGCCTGGCCGACGGCGGGCTGGTCCGCGCCGGGGCCGTCATCCTTGCCACCGGCGGCGCGGGACTCGCTTACGAGGTCAACGTCTTTCCGGACGGCATGACCGGCGACGGCCACGCCATGGCGCTGCGGGCGGGGGCGGAACTGGTGAACCTCGAGTTCATCCAGTTCGGCCTCTCCAGCGTCAAGACAAAACTGGCGTGCTCCGGCAGCCTGATGCGGGCTTGGCCGAGGCTCGTCAGCGGCGACGACCGCGAGTTCCTGGCCGACTACTTCCCCGCCGGCACACCGCCCGAGGAAATGTACGCCGTGCTCTTCCGCAAGGGCGCCTCGTGGCCCGTCTCTTACGAGGAGCCCAGCCACGTCATCGACGTGGCTGTCTTCTCCGAGATGCAGCAGGGCCGGACCGTGTGGATGGACTTCTCGCAGAACCCCGCGGGCCTGGACCTTTCGCGGATGGACCCGGCCCTCTGGGGGAAGTATGCGAACATTGCGCGGCTCCGGCTGACGGAACCGCCGCTGGCGGACTCCCCGCTTGAGCGCCTGAAGGCCATCAACCAGCCGAGCGTGGCGTGGCTGGCCGAGCGCGGCATCGACCTGGCGGCCGACGACCGCATCGAACTCGCTCCCGCGTGCCAGCACTTCCAGGGAGGCATCAAGATCGACACCCGGGCCGCCACCACCGTCCCCGGTCTCTTCGCCTGCGGCGAGGCGGCCGGCGGACAGCACGGTGCAAACCGGCCCGGCGGCAACGCCCTCATGGACAGCCAGGTCATGGGCAGAATCGCCGGCGAGCAGGCGGCCGACCTTGCCCGGACCGCGCCCCCCGGCGACCCTGGCGAGGCCGACGACGTCGAACCCCCGACTCGCGGCGAGGCTATCGACGTTCGCGAGGCCCGCCAGCGCATCCAGCACCTGATGACCATGTACGCCAGCATCAAACGGACCGCCGAGGGCGTACGGGCGGGTCTGGCGGAACTCCGCGACCTCCGGGGCCGTCCCTGGAACGCCGGCGACGCGGGGGAGGCGTTTCTGGCCGAAACACGGAACATCGCCCTGGTAGCCGAGATGGTCCTGACAGCCTGCGGCGCCCGGCCCGAGAGCCGCGGACCGCACCTGTGGTTCGATGCGCCGGACGCCATTACACCGCTCCCTCGGAAGGACCCCGAGTGGCGGAAGTACAATGTCCTTCGCCGCGACGCCGACGGTGGCATCGCCATCGAAACCCGCCGACCCGTGGAGCCGGACTGGGAACTCCTTCAGCACACCGACGCGTGACGAGCACTCCATGAGCGACAGGCGCGAGCACCTCGACCGCATGGTCCGGACGCAACTGGAGGCGCGCGACATCCGCGACCCGCGCGTCCTGGAGGCGTTCCGCGCCATCGACCGCGCGCGATTCGTGCCGCCGGACCAGCAGGTCTCGGCCTACGCCGATTGTCCCCTGGCAATCGGCCATGGCCAGACCATCAGCCAGCCGTACATCGTGGCCCTGATGACCCAGGAACTGGATCTGCGCGGCCACGAGCGCGTCCTCGAGATCGGCACCGGGTCGGGGTACCAGACGGCTGTGCTCGCCCATCTGGCGGCTGAGGTATACACGATCGAGGTGCATGCGACCCTTGTCGAACGTGCCCGGGCCACTCTCGACGCGATAGGGTGCCGCAACGTACACTATCGCGTGGGCGACGGCCGGCTGGGCTGGCCCGAGGCGGCCCCGTTCGATCGTATCCTCTGCGCCGCGGCAGCCAAGGACATCCCGGCGCCGTGGATCGACCAGTTGGCCGACGGTGGCCGTCTGGTCGTGCCCGTCGGCAG
>Ga0180434_10008206_pt1 | contig 11580 bp, 8 predicted proteins | sample SS_ome_7_FD_132453 | JGI IMG/M metagenome (GOLD analysis project Ga0180434, IMG submission 132453) | Hypersaline lake sediment archaeal communities from the Salton Sea, California, USA - SS_1_D_2 metaG | ecosystem: Environmental > Aquatic > Non-marine Saline and Alkaline > Hypersaline > Sediment... | reverse complement strand
CGCTCGACCCCGAGCAGCTCCGCGAAATTGACGCTATCTTGGCGTCGTTGGATGATCCGACCAAGCTTTACTGGGGTTTGCTTGGTGAGCGGGCCGGCTTTGTGGGTGTGTGTGAATGGGTCATCTACACAGGGGGCTCGATAGTAGGCATTAATTCGGGTAATAGCGATATTCAGACACCTAAGTGGTTATCCTTCGGATGCGTTCCGGGCCTACGCGGCTGGTTGGTGCGTGATCAGGCAACCGGGATCGAGTTATATAACAAACTCGTTCGGGTCGCTAAGAAACCAGCAAATTCCATCAAAATCGTATCTGAAATCGAGCAGGAAGTACAAAATCTGTCGAGGTACTATTTGATTTCCAAAATCATGTTCCCTTCTCTGTGCCGGTCATTTGTGATCCAGAATAACACCACTGCCAAGATTCGATGTGCTCGGGCCGCACTGGCGGTTGAGCGGTATCGAATTGACCATGGGCGTTTCCCCGTATCGCTCGAAGAGGTGGTGCCCGGTTATCTGGATACTTTGTTGCTCGATCCGTTTGATGAGAAGCCGTTGCGCTACCGGTTGACGGACCGCGAAGCGATCGTTTATAGCCTCGGCGAAGATGGCATTGACAACCAGGGCGAAGTCGAACATCGGACAAAGCAAGAGAAGGTTCCCGGTGATCTCGGATTCATCCTGCTAATGCCGGAGGATCGTGGCCTGCCCGCGCTCGAGCCGGCTTACGAGTGCCAAGAAACCGCTTCCACGCAGGCCGCGGTGAGCCAGCCCGATTAGCGTTGTGGCGTGGCCGTGTTATGATCTCCCAACGACGATGCCTGAACTACCTGAAGTTGAACGCGCGCGAAAGCTGGCTGAACGGGTTTTAGTCGGCAAGCGAATCCGTAAGGTCACGACGGCCAACGATGTGATCGTGTACCAGGGGGTGTTGCCTTGCCGGTTCGCAATGGCGTTGAAAGGATGCCGAGTCGAAGCCATTTGTCGTCGAGGCAAATATCTTTGGTTCGCGTTGGATCGTCGGCCCTGGCCGCTGTTTCATTTCGGCATGACGGGTTCTTTTCAGGTTTACACCGCTATACGTGACCGTCCCCGCTTCTTCAAGGTCGAACTGCTGATGGAGGACGGCACGCGATTGGCCATGCCCAACGTCCGCCGACTGGGGCGGATTGGTCTACGGAAAGATCCCGAAAGCCAGCCGCCGGTCAGCAAACTGGGTTTCGATCCGTTGCTCGATATGCCCACGCCCCAAATGTTTGCAGCAATGATGGCCAAGCGAAAAACGCCCATCAAGGCCCTGTTATTGAATCAATCGTTTGCAGCAGGCGTGGGTAACTGGATTGCTGACGAAGTGCTTTACCAAGCACATATCGCCCCGCACCGCCGGGCATGTGATCTGCGTGTTGATGAAGCCAAGCGACTCGCTTCGTGTCTGCGTCGAATCGTTCGCAAAGCCGTGGCCGTCAATGCCGACAAGGAACGTTTCCCGAAGACGTGGCTCTTTCATGATCGTTGGGGCAAGAACCGTAACGCCAAAACCGTCCACGGCGAGAAGATCATTCACGAGACCATTGCGGGCCGAACCACCGCCTGGGTACCGAGTGTGCAACGGTAACCGGTTACCATCGCCAGGTCATAACGCCACGTATACACTTTGACGCGCACAAAAAAGAAAAGGGCCAGCCTCTGAAAGACCAGCCCTTTTCGATGAATTCGCGAATTACCAGCTTCGCACTAAAGCTAGCAAATCTTCAAACAAATTAACGACGACGACGCAGCATCGCCAACCCGCCGATCAATAAGAACGACAGCGTGGCAGGTTCGGGAATCGTTACAATCCAGGCGCTGGTTGTGCCAACGCTACCGGCGAAAACCAAACCGTCGGGCGACATCGCACCACTGTCGGCGGACATGTTGATTGCAGCCGGGACATTCGCAACATGCTTGCTGTTCAAGTAATCCACAAGTGTCATCGGCCAGTAAGCTTCGATGCCGGCGTGGCCCGCGAGCCCCGTGATCTCCTCCAAGTTCCAAGTGTGTTTCATCACGTAAGGGGTCTTTTGCTGGGCAGCGCTGTAGTCATACAGATTCATGAAGATCAAGTTGCCGTCATCCGAGATGTCACATATCTTGGCGTCCACCGCACCCTTGATGTTGAACCGCTTCCAACTGCCATCGGCTTGTTCCCGCATGGCAATGGCATAACGGACGAGCTTCTTTTGGCCATGGCCAGCCACAACCCGCAAACCGTTGTCAAGCTCGACGATGTCTCGCATATAAGTCAGATCACCCACCCTGAAGTCGGGGTACGTGAGGCTGGTGAGGGCTGTGGCGGCGGGGGCGGTGGTGTCGTAGATGAACCCCTGGCCATTGGCGCCACCCTTACCGGTGACGTAACGGCCATCCTGCGAAACACCAAAAGCGATCACGGTACCAGACATCGTGACCGGCCCGGACCCATTGTTATAAACGCCGACATTCGTGCTACGATTATCACCCACTAGCATCGTCCCGTCCGGCGAGACGTTACGATACCAATGACCCGCAGTCGAGGCCAGAGCCCCGCCCGTATAACTCAAGCCATTAAGGTTGGTATCCCAACCCGCAATACGATTTCCATTCGCACTGATCCCGAAACCGCCACCATGACCCGCAGTCGTATCGGGAACCGGCAGAGCCGTGAAGCCTGAGCCCGACTGCCAGCTGAACGGATTCGCAGTGGCCAACGTACCGGGGTCCTGCGTTCCGTCGAGGTCCGAATCGAACTTCGCACGACCGGTCAGGATGGGGCCGCCCACCGTGTCATAATTCGACACACCAAACACTTCCATGTGGCCGCCAACGTTGCCGAGGTCCGTGAACGTCCGGTCCGCTATCGCACCGAAGGCCTGGCCCCCACAAATCAATAGCGAAATACTCGCTACAACCGCCAACTTTCTCATCTCTCTTCTCCTTTCCTCGTCTTTTCCGCGGAGTCACGACTCTGATTCGCGCGAATCAGATTAAAAACCCGCTCCACATTACCCGACATGAACCAACACGCATTCCCAATCGAAGAGATGCGCAAGCCTAAACAAACATGACTCAATCAACACGCAATACAGATTCGCTCATTACTGGGAGGCAAAAGGGAGATAGGAGTCCTTCCGGTTTACTTGCTTTGCATTGTGCTGAACCGAAAAGACCGATTCAAAACTTCCTTCCACCTCGACTCAACCCCATCGATACTCGTCTCCAGGGCCGCACAGCCTTACGACATGAACTGTGCTAGTCCTACGCTCTTCCCCTTGATCCTATGCGAAATTCAAAACAATTGCAACACTTTTGTCAGCAAAACCGGTCGACTTGTTATTTCGCTCACCTAACTTTTGCATCTTTCCACCACACTGACTTGATTCTTGTTCCCGCTACTACAAACCACCTGTCAACAAAGCGTGGCAGCCTAACGGAACCGACGTGACGAAATAGGCGAAAAACCCCCTCATCGCCACGATCATCTGATGTTCATATTAATTGCCTGTCCAAAACGATGCAAGAAAAAAGGTAGCTTTCTTAGTGTTTAGGCTAAAAATATAGACAGTTTCACTGAAAACGGGTCCTGGCTTTGACGTTCCAACGCCCTTTGTTATTTATATTTGCTCTAAGGGCCTTTTTGGGGTGAGTTCTTTCTATGGCTTTAATTTGAAAAGTCTAAAAAATGAAAGATCTCGTCAGGTTGCTCGACGATATGTCGGGCACCGTTGTCGATGAGTTCTTGCCGATCGCGGTAGCCCCAAGGTACCCCGACGGGTAGCAGGCCCGCGTTGATGCCTGTTTTGACGTCCGTGGCGGAGTCGCCCACCATCAGGACCTGGCGGGGCTCGAGATTCATTTTCGCTACGATCGCCAACGCGATACGCGGATCGGGCTTACGCCGTTCCTCGTCGTGATAACCCTCGACCGCCAGAAACGACCATCGTCCAAGGAGGGCTTCCACCATCGGCCCCATGTGTTCGTGAGGCTTATTGGAGAGAATCGCCATGTGAATGCCCCGCTCGGTCAAAGCATCGAGCAAGTCGGCTACGCCCGGATAGAGGACGACATGTTCCAAGCGGTGCTCACGATAGAACGATGTTACCTTGGCCGCCATCTCATCGATCGGCACGTTGGCTGCGTCCTGAACCGCACGTCGGCACAGCGTAGGCATCCCCTCGCCGATCCACGCCCGCACCTGGGCCGCGGGCTGTGGAGGCAAGCCGTAAGTTTTCAAACCTTCGTTCACCGCATCGGCAATGTCCGGTAACGTGTCAACCAAGGTCCCGTCGAAATCAAAGATAACGCCTCGAATACTCATCTCGTACTCACCGTCCTAAGCTCGCAAAAGTCGGTTAGGGTCTCGCAATGAATCAATGGTAGATAGATAGTCGTCTCAGCATACGTCATCCATAGTCGTCAATGCCGAAAATGCACCGGCGTGCCGACGCGCACCATCTGGCTGAGTCGGAGGGCGTCCCAGTTCGTGAGCCGAAAGCACCCGTGTGATCCTGTCTTGCCGATCAATTCCGGGTTGGGTGTGCCGTGAATCCCATATCCGGGCAAGCTCAGCCCGATCCAGCACCGGCCCACCGGGTTGCGTGGGCCAGGTGGAATCGTCAACGGCTGCGCCACCTTTTCTTTCACTTCCGGCCACATCTTGGGGTCAAACGTATACGTCGGGTCCTTCGCGATGACGATGACGCGGGCTTGACCGCTGGGCAATTTCGACCTGCTCGCGGCAATGGAGCAGTGGAATAGCGCCACCAGTTGCTGTTCACGGTCGATCACGCGGATCACTTTTTCGGAGAAGTTGATCTCGATGCGGTCGGCCGGTTGGGGGGGCTTCGGCTCTGCTGGGATGGGGACGATCACTTTGTCTCCGGGCTCAAGGGCTGAGATGTTTCGCTCCGGATTGAGTGTTCGGATCAATTGGACAGCACAATGGAACTTTTCCGCTAGGACGGTCTCCAACGACTCATGGCCAAGCCGTCGAAGTTGACTTCGAGCGACCCAGCTGTCCGGTACGGGTCCGATCTCCGCCAAGTCAGCCGATTGGATCGTGTATTTGCCAATCACTTCATCCGGCCTGAGTTCCAAAGCTGCCGCCGTCGCGGCGTTGAGCTTACCATTCCTTGGCAAACCGCGGACACGTTGAAATTCCTTCGTCGCCAGCGTTGTTTTCGGACCGACTCGGCCATCGATAAGTCCCGGCGAGAAGCCCACTCTTTCCAGTGCGATTTGCCAGGCGAGATGACGCCGAAGAGCAATCTCTGCCGCGTCAGGCGTGGCCGCGGGGCACGTACAAGCGAGCAAGGCCACCAGGATCGCGCACGTCCGCGTTACGGCGTGACGCGACTCGAAAGACCGGGTCCGCTCAGCCAGCTTCCTTTGATCGCTCGGTTGGTTTGCCATGGAAGATCTTGCCATACGACATTCCTGTTGCCTCCTATATCCGTGGAGGCCGCCCCCGGTGTCCGCGATTTTTGCTGGTCTCGGTAACGTTTTCCGCACGGGTCCGTAGCTTGCAACACCGCCGCCTACAGCAGAATCATAACGCCCTTGCACCATGTCATCTACACAGGTACACCTTCAAGCGATCGGGCGGGTCCATCGAGAAATCGCTTTATATGCCTGATAAGTGGGAAGCTATTGGACATTAGTATTCTAAAGCATCAATTCACCTTAATGGCGCCTGCCTATCGGGACGATACCCCTCCTAGTTACAAGGGCGAGGGTTTTTTGTGTTTTGCTGTGTTGCCCCCTTAGATCTGGAGACCCCCCCATGCAAAACCCTTATGTTCAGTTTCTGGTGGAACGTGACCTTGTTCCGACCAGTGTGACCAAGCGACTGACCGAGAACCGGCGCTTTGTGCGCGAACCCATCGGTATGATTGCGGTCAATCATGGACTTCTTAACCCAAACGATATTGACACGATCCTCGACCGTCAGCGTGAAGAGAGCCAACTTCGTTTCGGCGACATCGCGGTTGATATGGGTTGCCTGACCCGCGAGCAGGTTGACAACCTCGTCAAGATTCAAGAATTCCGAGCCGCCGCGGACATCACCGAAGCTTTGGCCCTGGGAGGCGTTCTTTCCGTTGAGGATGCGGGTCGCTGCCTTGGGTCGTACTTGGTCGGTGATCACGAAGTGATCGCGATGATGTCAGATGAGTAAAACGTTTCGCATCGGGGTGGAGCCGAATGCCTGACTCCTTAGTCAAGAAGCTCAAGAAGACGACGCGTTTGCCAAGCCCGCCGGGAACCGCCCTGGAGATCCTGCGGCTTTCGCAACAGGACGATGTGTCGATTGGTGATCTGGCCAGCACGGTGGCGTCCGACCCGGCTCTGTCGGTCCGTCTGCTCAAATACGCCAACTCCGCCATGGTCGGCATGAGTAAGGAGGTTACCAGCGTCCGTGATGCTGTCATGCTACTAGGCATTCGTTCGGTTCGGCTCATGGCTTTGAGCTTCTCTTTGGTCTCGACCAATGATGGAGCTGCGTGTCCCGGCTTTGACTACGGCCAGTTCTGGTCGCATTCGGTGGCCTGTGCCGTCGCGTGCCGTTATTTGGCCCGACAAGATCCGCGCGTGGCGCCGGAAGAGGCGTTTGCCGGCGGCCTCCTGTCGCACATCGGTAAACTGGTGTTAGCGGTGGGTATGCCGAGAGAGTACTCCGCGATCCTCGAGAAAGCGGGGGGAACGCTTGGCGATACGCGACAGAAAGAACACGAAAAATTCGGAATTTCCTATCCCAAACTCGGGTCCCAATTGCTCGAGGAATGGGGTATTCCTGGGCGGCTTGCCTGTGCCATCCGCTGCCAACTCGAAGCGGATAATGAGGATACACCGGAGGACTTGAGGTTCTTTGCGACTCTTCTGGGCAATGCGGCAAGAATCGCCGACTTCCTCTGTCAGCATCCGTTGAACAAGGCTCCGGCTCACACATCCGGACAGCACGGCGAGTCAACACACGAGGAGTCCGCGCAACCCGGCAACCCGGCAAACGGCGGTAACGAAGAAAGTGACGATCAGCCGTTTGAGCCCCTCGTTCAGTGTGGTCTTTTTGACACGGCTGAGGCGGCCTGCGAAACCGTGGACGCGATTTGCAAAGAGTTCAAGGAACTCGCCACCATACTTTCGCTGCATCAGGGAATCGTAAACAACGCCGCGGAAATCCAGGCGCAGGCGGGCGAGGCGCTGGGTGAACTCAGTCTCGCCGCTCAGTTCAAGAGTGACGCCATTGAGAAGGAGAACAAAGGTCTCCAACAGAAAGCTTTCACGGATGCGTTGACGGGTATTCCCAACCGCGCCGCCTTCGACAGGCGTCTGTGTGAAGCGTGGGCCGAAGCGGTGCGTACGAGTCGGTCCCTCGGACTGGTTATGCTTGATGTCGATCATTTCAAGAAATTCAACGACACCTTTGGCCACCGGACCGGGGATGCAGTCCTTAAAAGCGTCGCCAATTGCTTGCCGCCCTGTGTGCGAAGTGTCGATTTCGTAGCTCGCTATGGGGGTGAGGAGTTCGCCGCCATTTTCCCGAATGTGGATCGTCTCACCGCAGCCCAGCTTTGCGTGAAGATGCGAAAAGCGGTCGAGGATTGTGTGGTTGACTTCGAAGAGAAACAGCACCGCGTGACCGTGAGTCTCGGCTCGTGCGTCCTCGTCTGCCCGGGGCCGCCATTCACGCCGCACATGTTGATCGAAGTAACCGACCAACTGCTGTACCGCTCCAAGCAGAAGGGTCGGAATTGCTGCAGCATGAAGCAGATTCAACCCGCCGGTCAGTTGGTCACCTCCACCTAACCGCTTTTTTTACGCCACCACCACACGAGCAGCCTAACGACCGAAAGCGACATGTGACCTCGTCTCCACGTGTCGGGCTTGGCACACTCCGTACCCCACGACATAATGCCATGAATCGGGTCGACATACAGCGCTACAGTGTTAGCGGAGTGTTATGGTGAACGCGACGGCCGTCACATCGAGCCAGCCTCTCCTGAGGATTGAGAAAGCGACGCGGATCTTTCGCATGGGCGAAGTCCAGGTGCCTGCCTTGGTTGACGTGGATTTGGTCATCGAACCGGGTGAATTCACCGTTGTCCTCGGGCCTTCCGGGTCGGGCAAGAGCACGTTGCTCAACTTGATCGGCGGGATGGATCGCGCAACCAAAGGAAGCGTGTGGTATGACGATACCGACCTCATGGCTTGCGACGACGAGGCTTTGACCGATTACCGCCGTGACAAGGTGGGGTTCATTTTTCAGTTTTACAATCTCGTGCCGACACTCACCGCCTACGAGAACGTGCAGGTGGCGACGGAACTGGTTGACGATCCGCTTGATCCGGCGGCAGCGTTGGAACTCGTCGGGTTGAGCGATCGTGCGGAACACTTCCCGTCGCAGTTGTCCGGCGGTGAGCAGCAACGCGTCTCCATCGCGCGGGCTTTGGCCAAACGACCGGAATTACTGCTTGCGGATGAGCCCACCGGGGCACTTGATCTGACAACCGCCCGTAGCGTGTTGTCGATTCTCCAGAAACTCAATCGCGAGCAAGGTTTGACGGCCATCATCATCACGCACAATTCCGCCATTGCGGGGATCGCACACCGAACGATTCGGCTGGTAAGCGGACGTGTGACCGAGACGCAGCGAAACGAAAAACCCATTGCCGCTGAAGAGGTGACCTGGTAACGGACAATATGACTATTGCTTGACGTACAATCCTAATGCGCGCACTGAACCAAAAGCTCGTTCGTGAGATTCGTAGCAGCACCGGTGTGCTCTTGTCGGTTATTGCCATTATCGCTGTGGGGACCGGTTCATTTGTGGGTCTCCGGTCGGCACAACGCATCCTCGAATCAAGCCAACATGCCTATTACACAACCTATCGTTTCGCCGACTTTTGGGTGAACGTCAAGAAAGCGCCCTTGAGTGCGGTCGAACCGCTTGCTCAGTTACCCGGCATCAAGGCACTCGAAACACGTGTCGTGTTCGATGTGATTCTGGATTTGCCCGGCATCGACCGGCCGCTAGCGGGTCGGCTCATCTCCACACCCACCCGTGGTTTCGCCGACACGATCAACGGGATCCACCTCGTTCGCGGATCGGGGTTTTCGGATGCGAGCCGGGCCAACGGGGAAGAGGTCATTCTGGGCGAAGCATTTGCCGAGGCGCACGGACTCAAGCCCGGCGACTCTATCGAATTGATTCTCAACCGCAAACGCGAGTCCTTCGTCATCGTGGGGACCGCGATCAGTCCCGAATATGTTTACATGGTACGCGGCGAAGGGGATCTCGTCCCCGACCCGAAACATTTCGGCATTTTGTATGTCAAAGATCGTTACGCCCGCGAAGTACTCGACTTCCAGGATGCTTGCAATAACGTGGTCGGCCAACTGGTGCCCGGCACAAACCAGGATGTCGAGCTCTTGCTGGAGGAAATGGACCGCAAACTTGATTCTTACGGCGTGTTGGCCAAAACACCACGCGACCGGCAAGCCTCCAACCGCTTCCTGTCGGATGAGATCAAAGGTCTCGGCATCACCGCCCTCATCATGCCGACGATTTTCCTGACAGTCGCAGCGCTCGTGCTCAATATTCTCATGAGCCGGCTTGCCGAACGACAGCGAACCGTGATTGGCACCCTCAAGGCCATCGGTTACTCCAACCGAAAGGTGCTCGTTCACTTCTTGGGTTTCGGTTTGGTGGTGGGCGTGGCAGGGGGCTTGACGGGAATCGCCGTGGGCATTTCGATGGCGGTCGGCCTCATTCGCATGTACAGCAAGTTCTATCAATTCCCCACGTTTTTGTACCAGCTTCATCCGGACCTCTTTCTCATAGGCATGACCATTAGCATCGTTTTTGCACTCGCGGGCACTGCCCGTGGCGTCCGCCGCGTGCTCAAGCTGCATCCCGCCGAAGCCATGCGCTCCAAACCGCCGGAGCGGGGCGGCGCGGTGTTTCTCGAGAAGTTTCCCGGATTGTGGCGACGGCTGGGCTTTCGATCGCACATGGCCCTGCGAAGCCTCGCCCGCAATCGCGGACGAACGTTGACCGGTATTTTTTCATCAGCGCTGTCGACGGCCATCGTCCTCGAGACGCTCGTCATGTACGATTGCGTGTACTACATGGTCGATTTCCAGTTTGAGCAGGTTGCACACAGTGATGTCAATATTGGCATGCGCGATGAGAAGTCGGTGGCTGCTTTGTTGGAAGTCCGAGACTTACCTGCCGTGGATTATGCCGAGCCGGTTTTGGGGATCGCGTGTGACTTGCGCAAAGGGCGTTACTCACGCCGGATTGCCATCACCGGTTTGTCTCAGAAGCATCGCCTGACGACGCCCATGCAACAAAACCTTCAGCCGATTGATGTTCCGTCGGAGGGCCTTGTTCTTTCGCGCAAGTTGGCTCAGTTGCTCGGGGCTAAGATCGGCGACCAGCTGGAGCTCAGGCCGATTCGTGGATGGCGCGAACCGAGGTCCGTCCGCGTCGCGTCAATTGTGGATAGCTTTCTTGGTTTGGAGTGTTATGCGGATCTGCATTATTTGAGCCGACTCGTCGGCGAGCAGGCGGCCATCAGCTCGCTTCAGCTTTCCGTCGATCCGGCACGAATCAACGTTTTGTATCGCGCCATCAAGAAAGTGCCGAATGCCCAAGGACTCTCCGTGCGGGAGGACGCCAAAGCCAACATCGAATCCACGCTAGTCGAGACGATGAGTTTCTCCCTGGGGCTTCTGATTGTCTTTGCCGGCGTGATTTCGTTTGGCAGCGTGATCAATTCGTCGCTTGTCGAAATCGCTGAACGCACACGGGATGTTTCCAGTTTTTGCGTTCTCGGTTATCGTCCCAATCAAATTGCTGCGATTTTCTTTCGTCAGAACATGATCGTGTTTGTCCTTGGGCTTATCGTGAGTTTGCCCATCGCCTACGGTCTGATTTACTGGATTGCCCGCGCTTATGATACGGAGTTGTTCCGCATGCCCGTGATCATTCGGCCCTCGACGGTCATTATCGGTGCGGGGATCTCGGTTTTCTTCGTCTTGATCGCCCAGTGGTTTGTCTATCGACAGATATGTAAGTTGGATTGGCTCGAGGGGATCAAGGTGAAAGAGTAGGCAAGTCGAAAAATTGGCGGGCCTTCGGGTGTGGACGAATCCAATCGCACCCAGGCGAGGAGTCGGCTGTGAAAAAGGCATGGTTCTGGATACTGAGCATCGTCGTTATCGTGGTTGTCCTCGTCGTATGGAGTGCCATGCAGCCGGACGCTATCGTGGAGGTGATTCAACCTCACACGCAGACGGTTCGGGCTTACGTAGAAGAACGTGCCGTGACGGAGTTGCCGCATGATTATCTGGTCGCCATGCCCATTGGCGGATGGTTGGAGCCGATCGCACTTCGCGAAGGTGATTCCGTTTCCGCCGGCGATGTCGTCGCCAGTCTCGATAAAGATGATCTGGCCGACCGTGTCCGACAAGCGGAGCAGCGTGTCGAAGAACTACAGACCAATATCGCGGAAACTCGAGATCATCGGCTGGAAAACAACATGCTGGTGGAGACCCGGGCGACGGT
>Ga0180434_10008203_pt1 | contig 11582 bp, 11 predicted proteins | sample SS_ome_7_FD_132453 | JGI IMG/M metagenome (GOLD analysis project Ga0180434, IMG submission 132453) | Hypersaline lake sediment archaeal communities from the Salton Sea, California, USA - SS_1_D_2 metaG | ecosystem: Environmental > Aquatic > Non-marine Saline and Alkaline > Hypersaline >... | reverse complement strand
CAGGAGATGCCGTATCCGGTCTGACAACGAATGAGCCCATCCATCGCCCAGGAACCCATCCCGCTCGTTTACAAGCGGATCCGCGAGCAAAAACACAACGGAGAGCTTGTCGTGACCGGAGAAAGCCATGAGCGCCGACTTATCTTTCTTCGAGGGGTGTTGAAGTTCTCCCGAACCACGGTTACCGGCGAGCGTCTGGGTGAAATCCTTTTCAAACTTGGTAAACTCAACCAGACTCAGTTTGCGAATCTGGGAAAAGCCCTGGAGAACAGGAAGGAAAAAATCGGGAAAATCCTGGTGGAAAGCAAAATTTTATCCCAAAAAGACGTCTTCTTCTCTCTTCTCTATCAGGCACGATCCATTGCCCTCTCTCTGTTTCATGAGGCAGGAGGAGAGTGGGTATTCAATGAAAAGGTTCCGGATATCCCGGAGGATTTGAATTTCAACATCGAACTTTCCAGCATCATGGCCGAAGGCGTGAAGAAGCTACGAAATTATAACTACTACAGCACCCGTTTCAAGGACATGAATCCCCATCCGATTCCCATCGCCCCGGAAAACCGGGAGGTTCTGTCGCCTGAGGATATGGAATTCCACGCCAGACTGAACAGGTTTGGAAAGGTAAGTACTGGCCGTCTCGCCGGGGAGATGAACCTTCCCGGCGAAATTTTTTGGCAACGTATACTCATCCTCCATCTACTGGGATCGCTCGATTTCAAGGCGACACCACCCGCTCAGCAACCGGATAAGAACGTGGAGGAAATGCTCGCCTACCATGACAAGCTGAAAGCAAACAAGCTGGATTTCTACGATTTGCTCGGACTGCAAAGAACAGCCACCCTGCAGGAGGTAAAAGACGCATATTTCTCCCACGCCAAGCGGTTCCACCCGGACCGAATCAACACCCCGAACGAACCGGAACTCAAGGAGAAAGCCAATTTTGTCTTCGCGACGATCAACAAGGCCTACGAAACCCTGAGCAATGAAGGCAGCCGGCGGGAATACGACCGGGGTGGGTTTAAGGAAGAGGAATCAGCGGAAGCCTCTCAAGAGAGCTCGAAAGAAAGGGCCCGCATCCTCTATCTGAAGGCCAAGACCCTTTACAACAGTAAAAAATTCTGGGAAGCGGCCAGCCTGCTCAAGGAAGCCGTCTATCTCGATTCCAGCAAGAGCACGTATTTGCTACTGGCAGGCCTGGCACAGACACCCATACCGGACATGAGGCGTGAGGCCGAGAAAAACCTCCAGAAAGCCCAGGAACTGGACCCCTGGAATGCCGAAATCGCCGTGGCCCTGGGATTGCTTTATTTATCGGAAAATTTGACAAACCGCGCTGAAACCCTGTTCCAGAAGGCCATCAGCATCAATCCAGACCACGCCCTGGCACGAAAGAAACTCAAGGAACTCGGCGTCAATTACGGAAGAAAGAAGGGGCTCGGCGACCTTTTCAGGAAGAAAAAGCGCTGACCACCTCCATTGACGGCGGCCACAACTGCACAGCCGACCCCTCCATGGCGTGAACTGCATCGCTGAAGGGTTTCTGACTTCATTTTCTTTCCCCTTCAGGGTATGATTAAAGGGGAGGCAAGATGAGACCACGCGACGGAATGAGATGTGTAGCGCGCGCTTGGACCTGTGCCCTGGCCCTGTGCCTGCTGAACGGATGCGGCGGCGGGACACCCCGTGAGGATACCCCGGTTTCTCATGATGAGACGATTTCAGCATCGATCTCCGAAGAATCCACTGTTGCCGAGACACCGGCGCAACCCTCATTTCAGGACGGCGAAGACCTGGGTGAGCCCTGTCAGGAACATCATTACGTGGTGGCGGCCGGAACCAACGCCAGCCTTGAATTCCAGATCCTGATGGGGCGTGAGGTATTGATGTTGGAAGCCTATGCGGAACGCCGATTCGATCTCGAAGAGATTTCTCTGAAAGACGGTGGAGACTATTGGACAGAAATGGGGGTTACTCGTGGAACACCCACTCTGTACCTGGAAACCATCGACACCATTACCGACAGATGGGGAGTGCGTGCCGAGGAATTGCTCCAGAGACACGCCGAGTCACAGGGAAAATTAATCTCGATATCGAGAACCCTGAAAAACCGAACCCAGTACAAGATACGTCTCACGCCAGAAGGATTCGGATTGTTCGAAAAGCTGGGGAAATGGTGGCCGGAAGACAAGGTGGCCGACATGAGCGAGGGGGAGGTGATCGAGGCATTGGGAAACGTCATGGAGGTAGAGCATATCGATCAACGGTTTGGCACCTTCAGGCTACCCGTTGAAATGATTCCCGTGGATTCCCAAAGCCATATCCTCAGCATCACCTACGATATCTCCTTCCCCGCTTCGCTGCCCACCCGCACGACGGGCACCAAGCTCTGGCAAAACGTACGCATCGGCACGCTGACGGACTCCAAATTCACACTCAGGTTCGACTACGATGACCGGCGCCGCCTGTTTCATGTTTACGGACCCTGGTTCGAATCGAGTTGCTTTTAGAAAAAAGGCACCGTTTTTTCTTGATCCATACGGCTCAAGCGCCCGTATTTCGTATCACAAACCCTCTTCCAAACCGGCATCGAGAAGTTTCTTCACTTTCTTGGCCTGTTGCTGAACCTGCTCGTTCAAACGACGGGCCTTTTCGGCAACCTCGGTCTTGAATTGATCGTCCTTGATTCCGGCCAAGTTGATCATGACGTTGTAAAACGCCCCCTCGGCACCACTCGCGGCAGTCAATCCCGCCACTCCGGAATCGGACAGTGAATTCCGGTTGCCTTTACGGGCCACCGTGTGCGCCAGTTGCACGCTCTCGAGACACTTTTCCAGCACCGACAAGGGGATCAGCGTGGCTTCCTTCGTGGCTTCCTCGATTTTCCCGTCCCGAAACGCCGTCTCCTCATCGGTCCCCTTGGGTAGAGCAAACGCATCCATCACCCGGTTGAATGCATCTGTGTCCTTGTCCATGGCCTCAATGAAAAAATCTTTCAGAGACTGCCCTTTCTCCGCAACGGCGATCATCTCTTCCCTCACATCACGGTAGGCTTTCTTCGCACACGTCAGGTTCCCCACCATGGCACTTAAAGCGGCCGATAGTGCCCCGCTCAACGCCGCAACGGTGCCCCCGCCCGGAGCCGGTGAATCCGATGCCAGCTCATCGCAAAATTCATAACTGTTCATTGAAGCCAATCGTCCTTTCTGGCGGAACCGGTATTCGATGATTTTATGCCCTGGATCGAACTCAGCGACCTCCTTCAACCCGAGCGTCTGAACGGCCACACGCAGGATTTCCTTCTCCGAAACACCCGTAGAAGCGTGCTGTTTGGCCAGATAGTGCCTGCCCACCACCAGCATGGCCTCGAGAGGAACCAGTCCGACCAGTTCACTTCCCGTTACCCTAACACCAAATGTGGCGGCAAATTTTTCCGCTTCTTCGAACAATCGGTGGAGAGGAGTGATCTTATAGTTCAACAGGTTGAACGACATCTGCGCCATGTCATATTCATCGATATACCAACCCACACCCCTCACGGCCTTGAGTGTCCCCGGGACCTGTTCCTTTTTCCCGGTCTCTTTGTTCTTGACCATACGCCCCTTTTCACGAATACGGCTGGCGATTTTCCGTGCGATGCGCACGTCGCGCGTATTGAGATTGATATTGTAGGCGATCAGGAATTCTCTGGCACCCACCACCGTGGCTCCCGATCGGGCATTGAAGTGTGGCTCTCCGAAGTCAGGTTTGAATTCATCCTTTTTAAGTTTTTCCGCAAGCGCCTCGTATTCTCCACCACGTATGTAGGCCAGACTCCTCCGCTTCTCGCTGGTGGCGGCTTCCTCATACAGATACACAGGGATCCGCAGTTCGTCCGCCACGCGCTGCCCCAGCCTCCTGGCAATCTCCACGCAATCGGCCATGGAAACACCGCTAACCGGGACAAAAGGACAGACGTCGGTGGCTCCCATGCGCGGATGGGCACCCGTATGTTTGGACATATCGATCAGTTCCGCCGCTTTTTTTATCGCCCGAAAGGCGGCTTCCTCGACCCCTGCCGGAGATCCGGCCATGGTCACCACCGTACGGTTCGTATCCTGCCCGGGATCGACGTCCAGCAGCAGAACCCCATCGGTTCCCGCTATTTCCGCCGTGATTTGATCGATCAGCGCCCGATCACGGCCTTCCGAGAAATTCGGAACACACTCAATGATTTTATCCATGATGCCCTCCCGTTGTTTTGTTTTTCTTTTTACGCTGCTTTCTGCGCCAGGCTTCGATATCTCGATGGTTTCCGGAAACGAGCACATCCGGAACCGAGAGCCCCCGGAAGATCCGCGGTTGGGTGTACTGCGGGAAACCCATTTGGTCCTCGATATAGAACGAATCGGTCTCAATGGATTCCGGATTTCCCACCACGCCCCTTATCATGCGGCTGACACTCTCGATCAGCGCCTCGGCAGCCACCTCTCCACCCATTAAAACGTACTCTCCCAGAGAGATCTCTTCATCGACCAGCGCATCCACGGCACGTTGGTCCACGCCTTCATAACGACCGCAAATCAAAATCAAGTGTTCTCCGGTGGCGAGCTGCTTCACCTTGGCTTGATTCAAGCAAACACCGTCAGCGGAAAAGAGAATCACTTTGCCGGGGCGCTTGGCCCGAATCGAACCAACGGCATTGAAAAGGGGCTCTGGTTTCATCACCATTCCTGCACCGCCGCCGAACGGCCGGTCATCCACCTTACGGTGTTTATCGGTGGTAAAATCACGTAGATTATAGATATCCACGTGAATCACCCCTCTCTCCATGGCTTTCGCAATCAAGCCATGACGCAGAAAATCCCGGATCATATCCGGAAATATCGTGATGACTGAAAAGATCATCGGTTTAAATCCTTCAGGCCACCCGGAGGGTCGATCACCAAAAGCTTCTCCTCCGTGGACATCCGCAGTACGAGCAGGGGATGGTAGGGCACCAGAATCACTCGATCTTCATGCACGACTTCAAGTGTAACGCTTAGGCCGTGACGGGTGATATCCCGAACCACCCCCCAGCACTCGCCCCGCGAATCATGAACCGAAAACCCGAGCACCAGGGATTCGTCGCCGACACGATCGCCCAAAGCCGGCACCTCGCTGTACAGTGAATAGGCCACAAGAGACAAGGCGCTCTCGATGGAGTCCACCTGGGAAAACTTGAAAATCAATCTTCTGCCGACCTGTTTCACGTATTCCAGTGTCAGCGATTTCTGATACTTGCGGGATTTCAAGATGATGAGGGTTCCCGGTTCTGGAAAACGCTGGGACAATTCCGGGGTTGGCTCCACAACAACCTCCCCCTTGTTACCCCTGACTTTTATAACTCTACCAAGAAAATTCAAAAAAACTATTGATCGAGATTTTCGATGATTTCTAAATTATACCTTCTTCTCTGCTTCATCCCGGCCGCAGCGAGTATGGTCCTGATCGCCCTGGCGGTTCTCCCCTGTTTTCCAATAACCTTCCCGAGATCGGTCTGTGCAACTCTCAATTCCAATATGGTCGTCTGTTCGCCATCAATCTGTGTCACGTGAACTTGATCCGGATTGTCAACCAGTGATTTGCATACAGTTTCAACGAGTTCTTTCACGTTGGCCTCCTTAATTATCCGTGTTAACCTTCTTTACTAGCGATCTCACAGTTTGAGAGGGTTTTGCTCCTTTCTGCACCCAGGCATCGTATTTCTCTTTGTCGATTTGGATCTCTGCCGGATCACCCAACGGATTATAATGCCCGATTAACTCAATGTAACGGGACTCTCTCGGCCTCTGTTTGTCGATGGCAACAATGCGGTAAAACGGTCTATGTTTGGTCCCGCCTCGGGTCAATCGAATCACAACCATTCCCTTTGTCTCCTTATCTGTAGTCTCTCTTCCCGACGCAACCACTCCCCCTCGAAAAGATATTTTAAGATAGAATCCTCGCTCAAAATTCAAACAAAAATGTACACCTCAATCTACATCATTTTGCCGAAAAAGTCAAATTTTTTCAACATCTTTCTGAAAAACGGCTTCTTCATGGTCTTGCGCAACTCCAGAAACTGTTTCAGCAGTTGATTCACTTCCTGAACCGGTCTTCCGCTCCCCCTCGCGATTCGCAGCCGCCTGCGCCCGTTGATGACCTTCGGCTTGACCCTCTCCTCCCGTGTCATGGAATTGATGATGGCCACCATGTGTCGGACCTTGTCCTCATCGACCTCCATCTGGTCCGGATTCTGCCTTCCCGCCAGGGGAGATATCGGATGGGGAAGCATCCCCATGATATCCTTCATGGAACCCAGCTTCTCAATCTGCCGCAACTGCCCGGCAAAATCCTCCAGAGAAAATTCATCCCGCAGCAATTTCTGAGCGACTTTCTCGGCCTCCTTTTCATCGAACTCCTTCTCGGCTTTCTCGATGAACGTCAGCATGTCACCCATTCCCAGGATTTTGGACGCCAGGCGTTCGGGATGGAATTTCTGGAAATCACCGGGTTTTTCACCCACACCGATGAACTTGATAGGTTTCCCGGTGACACTGACCATGGACAGGGCCGCGCCACCACGCGAATCGGCGTCCAGTTTGGTCAAGGCGATCGAATCGATACCGATGTTCTGGGAAAACGCGAGTGCGGAATTGACGGCGTCCTGACCTGTCAGGGCATCCGCGACGAACATGACCTCCGTCGGATGCAGTGCATCTTTGACATGCTGCAATTCCGACATGAGATCATCATCGACATGAAGGCGACCGGCGGTATCGGCGATGATGTAATCATATCCGTACTCCCTTCCCCGGGCGAGTAGGTCCCTGACAATACGATTCAAAGGCCCGCCGCTGTGTTGGAAAATCTGGGCCTTTACCTCGGTGGCGATGATCTCGAGTTGTTCCGCTGCCGCCAACCGCTTCAGATCCAGCGAGCAGAGTAAAACCGTCTTCCCCAGAGCCTGCAGGTGGTGGGCCAGTTTGCCCGCCGTGGTGGTCTTCCCCGTACCCTGAAGCCCCACAAGCATGATCACAGCTGGCCGGGTGGTCGATGGATTCAGGTCCCGGCTCTCGCCGCCCAGAAGCCCTTCCAATTCCTGGCGCACGATTTTGACAATCTGCTGGTATGGCGTTAACGCCTGTTGGACCGCCTCTCCGAGGGCTTTTTCACGAATTCCTTCGATAAAGCGCTTCACCACCTTAAAGTTGACATCGGCCTCCAGCAACGAGAGTTTAATCTCCCGCAATGCCACCCTCATGTTTTCCTCGGTAATTTTGGCCTCACCCCTGAGGTACTTGAGCATGTGGCTGAATTTGCCGCTCAGATTGTCCAGCATGGTTCGCCTCGTTTCATTTTAACACAATAGCCCGGTCAGTCGGATACCTCATCGGTCATCCCACCCCCGACGAGATCTGGCTGCGGCATGAACCCTTGCACGGCTCCAATCCCTGCGTTGGTAGAGAAAGAAAATCAACAGGAAAGCACAAAGGTTGGAAACCAGCATGCCGGCCCAGATGCCCGTGGCGGCATCGAGATCCACCGGACCTTTCAGGACGACGAATGACAAAACATAGACCGTGGGTATCCGGAAAAGCCATATCCGGGATAGATTGACCGCCATCACCGGCAATGTGTAGCCCGCTCCCTGGAACGCCCCGTTGATGATGGCGGCCAGGGCGAAAAAGACAACTCCCGGTGCGATCAGGAAAAACATCGTGCTTCCCACTTTTTGCACCAGCGGATCACCGGGGACAAATATCACCGCGAAATGGCTACCCAAGAACGCCACCAGGACCATGGACGGACCGATGATCCACAGAACCAAGCGGATCCCTTTGGAGACCGCCTGCTTGGCCCGGCCGGTCAATCCGGCACCGAGATTCTGACCGACGATGGCGGTAACCGCTGAGGACACGCCGATGGCCGGCATCATGAAGATGTGTATCACGCGGGTGGCGATACCATAGGCACTCAGGACGGCGGTGCCGAACCGGTTCACGATGCCGATGAGGACCATGAATCCAAGGGATGCGCCAGCCATGCCGATCGAGGCGGGAACCCCGATTTTGACCAGCAGGGGAATCAGTTTGAAATCCGGCTTCATATGTCTCAACTTGACCCTGACCCCCTTGCGTCCCCGCAGGAGTTGGCTGACACCGATCATCGATGCCACTCCCCGGGACACAACCGTGGTCAGGGCGGCTCCGCTGACACCCAGCGCGGGGAGCCCCAGCAGACCGAAGATGAGGATCGGATCCATCAGGAGGTTGATACCCGCCGATATCAGTTCCACTTTCAACGGGGACTTGGTGTCTCCATAACCATTCATGACCGATTGGTACACGAAGAAAGGAAAGGCGAGGGGCATACCCATGACCATGATTCTGAAATAGATCAAGGTGGACTGCATGGCATCGGCCGGCGTGGCCAGCATCAGAAGCAGGGGTTTGGCCAGCACCGTGCCGAGAACCGCGAACAGCAACGAGAAACAAAAGAGGAAAAGCAAGAGATTCCCGGCCACGCGGTTGGCCTGCTCTGTACGTCCGGCACCGGTGAACTGAGAAACGAGAGAGGTCCCGGCGACGGAAAATCCGATGGCCAGGGATACGATAAAAAACAGGATGTTGAAGGATATGACAGGTGCGGATATGGCCTCCCGACCCAACCGACCGAGCCAAAAGGTGTCGGCCAGATTGTAGAAGGTTTGCACCACCGAGGCCAGTGCCATGGGATAACCGAGACGGATGATGGCCCGGGTGAGATTCCCCTCCAACAAATCAGGCTTCTGCTTCTCTGACATGGAATGCGAATTATACCCCATGGCTGTGGAATGTCCAAACCCAGGCGCCGTCGGTCTAGATTTCAATGCCCGGCCGCGCCGAGATTCCGTCGTTGTAATAGTGACGTCTTTCCCACATCTCGGTGATGAGATGGGCACGCTGAAGTACCTCAGCCGGTGCCCGCCGCCCCGTTAGGATCAACTCCGAGGGAAGGGGCTTGATATCCATGATTTCGAGCACCGGCTCCGGCGGCACGATTCCAAAATGAAGCGCCACGTTGATTTCGTCCAGCACGATAATATCGAACAAACCCCTGATCAAAGCATCCTTCACGGCTCTCAACCCATGGGCTGCGGACTCGCGTTCTTCCTCGCTCACGGGCTCGTCTGAAAAATGGAACCGCGCCACGCCGAACTGTTCGAATACGATGGAATCCTTCATCCACCGATGTATGGCCAGGTGCTCCCCGTATTCTCCGCATTTCATGAACTGGGCAAAAAAGGTCTTTAGCCCGCGGCCCGCGGCCCGCACGGCCAGACCGATCGCCGCCGTCGTTTTGCCTTTGCCGTCACCCGTGTAGACCTGAATCAATCTTCGATTGCCCATATATTCATTATAGCAGAATAATAGAGCGGAGGCCGTTCGGGTGAAATGGTCGGCCCATTGACAGTATGTGCCAGGACTCTATAATGCAAGATGGGAATACCCATGACAGGGAGGACATCGTGACACGATCCATCCAAAGATCCGTGTGCTGGATCATGATTATTGGCCTGGGGGCAATGGCGGCAGGCCGGGAATCCAAGCCGTCGTCCCTTCCCCCGCTGACGCGCGATATGGCCCTTGCCTTCAGCAAGTTGGCGCTGAAATGCGTTGAAAAAGAATTCCCCAACAAGCCCGGCCACGTGATGAACGACGTGACAGAGGTGAAGCGTCCGAGAGCACTCCATCCGGCCTTCTACGGCTGTTTCGACTGGCATTCGGCCGTTCACGGTCACTGGATGCTGGTCCGAATTCTAAGGCGTTTCCCGGATATCACCGGCGCGGAAGCCATTCGAAAGACCCTGGGCAGAAACCTGACCCGGGCCAACCTGGCCCTTGAAGTCGCTTACCTGAAACAACCGGGAAAAGAGAGTTTTGAACGCACCTACGGCTGGGCTTGGCTGCTAAAACTGGTGGAAGAACTGCATGACTGGGAGGACGAAGATGGCCGCACGTGGCGCCGGAATCTGGAGCCGCTGGAAAAGGAAATCGTCAACCGGTACCGGGCATTCCTGCCAAAGCAGACCTATCCCATTCGCACGGGGGTCCACCCAAATACGGCGTTCGGACTGGCTTTTGCCCTCGATTATGCCCTGACCACCGGTGATCACGAATTCGCCGGTATTCTTCAGGACAGAAGCAAGGAATACTTTCTTAACGACACAGGCTGTCCGGCCGGTTGGGAACCCGGTGGTGAGGATTTTTTTTCACCCTGCTTGATGGAGGCCGACCTGATGCGCCGTGTCCTGCCTGCCAAAGATTTTTTTGACTGGTTCGATCGATTCCTGCCCGGCATCTCCATGCGAGAACCCGCCGGGCTTTTGCGTCCAGCCGTGGTGACAGACCGCAGCGACGGCAAACTGGTACACCTAGACGGGTTGAATCTCAGCCGTGCCTGGTGCATGTCGCATGTGGCCAGGGCGCTACCCGAAGACACACCCGCGCGCAAGGTGCTCCTCCAGGCGGCCGCCGACCACGCCGCAGATGCCCTGGCCCATATCACCAGCGGAGACTACGCCGGTGAGCACTGGCTGGCCTCCTTCGCGACCTACCTGCTGACCGACTAGCATTTCTTCTTGTTTGATGGGCCGATCGGAACCGTCTTGACGCCACCCGTGTTTTTCACTAGAATGGTATCCGATATCGGAAAAGGCGGCGGAAATCCATGAGAGCCATATGTATCGCAGTGGGCAGCGAACTTCTTCTCAAGGACAGAATCGACACCAATTCCCTCTACATCGCACGACGACTTCGGGAGCACGGCATTCTCATGGACATGAAGTGGGTCGTCGGTGACGACGGAGAGAACCTGCGATGGACGGTAAAAAACGCCTGCAGGCGATCTCAATTGGTCGTAATCACGGGAGGACTCGGTCCCACCGAGGACGATATCACCCGTGAAGCGGTGGCCAACGTCTTCAAGCGGGAGTTGATATTCCGTGAGGATATCGTCGAGGAGATCCGGCAGATCTTCCACAAGCGAGGGATCCGCATGCCGGAGATCAATACCCGACAGGCCTTCGTCATCGAGGGCGCCGAAGTGCTCTCCAATCCGGTGGGTACGGCTCCCGGTCAGTATCTGCGCGAAAAAGACTGCCACATCCTCCTGCTTCCCGGACCGCCGGCCGAGATGAATCCCATGTTCGACGATGTCCTGCATAAAAAAATCGCTCCTCTGTCGAACTATCGGGTACATGCACGGACCATGGCCTTCGCCGGGATCACGGAATCGGAAACCGACGCACGCATCGCAGACATCTATTCGCGCTACCCGAACACCCGTACCACCATCCTCGCCTCACCGGGATGGATCGAGGTCTCCTTGATGGGACGTTCCAGGAAAGATCCTTCCGAAACCATTCGCCAGACTGACGAACTGGCCACAAAGATTAAAACTGCCCTCGCCGACCATTACATATGCGAGGGAGACCTCCGCTTCGAGGCCTATATCCTCGAAGAGCTTCACCGACGCCACCTCACCCTCGCCGTGGCCGAAAGTTGCACCGGCGGCGGTCTGTCCGACCGTCTGACAGATAT
>Ga0180434_10008201_pt1 | contig 11583 bp, 9 predicted proteins | sample SS_ome_7_FD_132453 | JGI IMG/M metagenome (GOLD analysis project Ga0180434, IMG submission 132453) | Hypersaline lake sediment archaeal communities from the Salton Sea, California, USA - SS_1_D_2 metaG | ecosystem: Environmental > Aquatic > Non-marine Saline and Alkaline > Hypersaline > Sediment... | reverse complement strand
ACCTCAGGGTCAACGCCCTGTGGCAGCGGCTCCAGCGCAACCCGCTGCTGTATCTGCAATTGGCCCTGCTGGCGCTGATCGCGTTGGCCCTGTTGCGGCCGAGTTGGCAGGGGATGCAGCTTCAGGGCGACCGGTTCGTGCTGCTGATCGACCATTCGGCCAGTATGCAGGCGACCGACCGGAAGCCGACGCGGCTGGACGAGGCCAAGCGCCGGGCCGGCGAGCTGATCGACCAAATGGGCTCGGGCGACGCGGCCATGATCGTCAGCTTCTCCAACACCGCCCGGGTCGAACAGGGCTTCACCGACGACCGCCGCCGATTGCGCCGGAGCCTGGCCGCCATCGAGCCGACCGCCCGGCCGACGTCGCTGGCCGAGGCATTGCGGGTCGTCGCGGGCTTGGTCAAGGCGGCTCAGGGTGTTCCTCCGGAGGCCGCGGACAGCGCGGAGGACTCGGCCACGGCGGAGGAAGCGACGCCGGAGGTTTTCTTGTTCAGCGATGGCGGGTTCAGCCCGACCGATGCGATGTGGCTGGGCGAGGTGCGTCCGACCCTGGTCCCGATCGGCAGCCCCGATGCGCGGAATGTGGCGATTGTCGCCTTCGACGTGCGACGAAGCGATGGCGCACGCCCACGGTTGCAAGCCTACGCCCGGCTGGAAAACTTCGGGCCGGAGCCGGTCGACGTCTTGCTGGAACTTTCGCGCGACGGCCGACTGATCAACGCCGACCGCGTCACGATCCAACCCGACGAGGCGCAGCAGGTCGAGTTCGATCTGGCCGACGTCGACACCGGCGCGTTCCGGCTTCGGGCCGCGGTGGAGGACGATCTGGCCTTGGACAACGAGGCGTTTGCCGTGGTCCAGCCGCCGCAGCCGGCCAACGTGTTGGTTCTCACCCCGGGCAATCCTCCGTTGGCGGCGGCGTTGAAGACCGGCACCGCCGCCGCATTGGCCGAAGTCCACTTCGAGCAACCGGCGTTCTTGCAGTCGGAAGCCTACCGCCGGCAGACGCTCAGCGGCGGATACGATCTGGTGATCTACGACCGATGCCGCCCGGCCGAAATGCCGCAATCCAACACGTTGTTCATTGGTGGCCTGCCGCCAGTCGAAGGCTGGTCGGCCGGTGTGCGGGTGTTGGGTCCGACGATCATCGACGTCGAGTCGACCCACCCGCTGCTTGAGTGGATCGAGCTGGGCGAGGTGCTCGTGGCCGCGGCGACGCCGCTTGAGGTGCCGCCGGGCGGACGCGTGCTGATCGACTCCGACACCGGGCCGCTGATGGCCGTCGCGCCGCGGCAAGCGTTCGAGGACGCCGTGCTTGGCTTTCCGTTGGTCGAGCAGGCCGGCAACGCTCGCCTTGCCCAAGAGTCCTCGGACGCGGCGATTTCCTCGAAAAAAAGCGGTCCCGATATCCGCCTGAACACCAACTGGCCCGCTCGCCCGAGTTTCCCGGCCTTCGTGCTCAATGTGCTGGAGTACCTGGGCGGTCGGCCCGAGGTGGGCAGCGAGCATCTTCGGCCGGGGCAGGCGGTGGAATTTTTGGCTGCCGGCAACGGTGAGCCGATGCAAGTCGTTATGCCGCAGGGGGAAACGGTCGATTTGTTGCCGTCGGGCACAATGGCGGCCTTCGTGGGAACCACCGGTCCGGGGGTCTACGACCTGCGGCAGGGGCCCCAAATCCACCACCGTTTCGCCGTCAACCTGTTCGACGCCCGGGAGAGCGACGTTCGGGCCGACCCCCTCTCGGGTAGCCGTGGCGGCGCGTACCGATTGGCGGGCGACACCACGTGGCAGACGGCACGGCGCGAAGTCTGGCCGCTACTGGTCGCCGGGGGGCTATTCCTGCTCCTGTGGGAATGGTATACGTATATCAAACGCGTGTCGTTGTAATGGCCCGTGTGTTTGAGCGGTTGTGGCGACCGCGTTTTGGTTTTCTCGCGTTTGCTCCCTTGATTCCATTGATGCCATGATTCCCAAGCTCCGTCGTGCCCGATCCACCACACGAGGCCCGCACGGCTCGGCTCGACCGAAGCGGCGCAAGGTCTTCAACCAACTGGTCGAGAACCGTCTGATCAGTCGGGTCAGTTTCGAGGAATACCGCAGCAAGGTTCGCGACGTGTACGACGGACCGCAGGGCGCCTTTCTGGCGACATGCAGCCTTGTCTCGCTCCATGCCCCCTTGGGCGAGCGTTTCTTCCGCAAAGGGCGGTTCGATCTGCGCGGGGCGAAGCGGATCCTCGACGTCGGCAGCGGCGCCGGCCAATTGGCTAAGCACCTAATCAAGTATGCCGACGCGGACGCGGAGGTAATCTGCACCGATCTTTCGCCCGAAATGCTCCGCCGCGCCCGGAACCGGCTGAACGACCCCCGGCTTCAGTTCGTGGTGGCCGACCTGAGCCAGTTGCCCTTCCCCGACAACCACTTCGACTGTGTGACGTGCGGCTACGTGCTGGAGCATCTGCCCGAGGCCCAGTTAGGGCTGGCCGAGCTTGCCCGAGTGATGAAACCCGGCGCGCGGATGCTGCTGCTGACGACTGAAGACAGCATCTCGGGCGCGATGACTAGCCGGATGTGGCGTTGCCGGACGTACAACCGCCGCGAGTTGGTCCGGACCTGCGAACAGCTCGACCTGCACTGGAACAAGGAACTCTGGTTCACGCCCATGCACAAGGTCTTCCGCGCCGGCGGGATTTGTGCGGAGTTGGTGAAGCGGTAGGGCGATTCAGGCGATACAAGCTCGAAGCGCCAGCGAGTGGGTTCCCATTGTGGCATCCAAACCCACTTGCTTGCGCTTCGAACTTGTATTGCTTGGCCTCCGGTGCCCACTCCCCCTCAGTAATTCGGCGTGGGCGGGCGGTAGTGGTCAAGGTGGATCGACTGGAACCAGGCGATCGTCTTCTCCAGACCCTCGCGAAGCGGAATGCCGGGGCTCCAATTGAGCCTTTCTTGGGCCAAGCGGATGTCGGGCTGACGCTGCAACGGGTCGTCGGCCGGCAAGGGCTCATGGCAGAGCGTCGACGAGGAGCCCGTCAGTTCCAAGACGAGCCGGGCCAGCTCAAGAATGGTGAACTCGCCGGGGTTGCCGAGGTTGACCGGCCCGATGAAGTCGTCCGGACCCTCCATCATGCGGATCATCCCTTCGACCAGGTCGTCGCGGTAGCAGAACGATCGGGTTTGCGAGCCTTGGCCGAAGATTGTGATGTCCTCGCCGGTCAGCGCCTGGCGAATGAAGTTCGAAATGACCCGGCCGTCGAACGGATGCATGCGTGGGCCGTAGGTGTTGAAGATCCGCACGATGCGGACGTTCACGCCGTTGGCCCGATGGTAGTCCATGAAGAGCGTTTCGGCCGCCCGCTTGCCCTCGTCGTAGCAGGCGCGGGGACCGAGCGTGTTGACCGAGCCGCGGTACGACTCGGGCTGGGGGTGGACCTCCGGGTCGCCGTAGATTTCGCTCGTGGAGGCCTGGAGGACCTTCGCCCGGCACCGCTTGGCCATGCCCAACACGTTGATCGCGCCGACGACCGACGTCTTCATCGTCTTGATGGGGTTGTACTGGTAATGGCCCGGCGCGGCGGGGCAGGCGAGGTTGTAGATCTCGTCGACCTCCAAGTAGATCGGCAGAATGACGTCGTGCCGGACCAACTCGAAGTTCGGCTCGCCGAGCAGGTGGGCGACGTTCGACTTCTGGCTAGTGAAGAAGTTGTCCAGGCAGATGACGTCGTGGCCGGTGGCCACAAGCCGCTCGCACAGGTGCGAGCCGAGAAAGCCGGCCCCGCCGGTCACGAGGATGCGTTTCAGCGTTGACATGGTTGGAGGTCCCCAGAAGGTCGGTTCTTGCCTAACGAATTATAGCCCGCGGAAACCACCCTCATTGCCACATCGACTCGGCCAGGCCGACGGCGGCGGGGATGGAAATCATCAGCGGCAGCCAGACGGCCAACGCCGGATCGATCAGGTAGATCGCTCCGAGATGCTGGCAGCCGATGATCAACAGCAGATAGAACGTGGTCACGCCCATGCACAGGGCGATGGCCAGGAACACGTTGCGGTTCTCCCGGCTGACGACCAGCGGCAGCCCAAGGAACAGAAGCGTGATATCCATCAGCGGCTGGACGATTCGGGTATGGATGGCCACGCGGATATCGGCCCCGAAGTCGAGGCTGGGGTTGCGGAGCCCTTCGATCAGTTGCACCGTCGAGGCGAACTGGCGGAAGGCCTTTCCGCCGGTGAGTTGATCGAAACTGACGTTGCTGACGACGAAGCACTGGTTGGGCTTGAGCCAGTCGGGCGCGTCGCGCGGCGTCAGCACCACCACCTGCTCGCCCAATCGTAGCGATGGCAGTTCGGCGAGCCCGTCGGGTTCTTCGACCTCGTCCAACAGGTAGCCGCCGGGACGTTGTCTGTTGGGGCGGTGGTAATAGGCATTGGCGGCCGAAAGCTGGCTGCCGTAATCCTGCATCTCGCGCGGCAGGAGAAAGTTCGGCTGCTCGATCCGCTGGTCGGCCCGATAGGTCGCCTTGCCTCGGATGAGCACGTTCGTCTCGTTGTCGTACATCGGCTCAAGATTGCGGCCGACGTCTCCGAGGAGGTCCTTCGAGCTTCGGGCCAACTCGTCGCGGAACCGCGGCATCAGAAGCTCGCGATTCGCGGCCGAGAAAAGTGCCACGGCCACCGCCGCCAGCACGACCGGCTTGATCACCCGCACGCGCGAGATGCCGGCCGCCATCAGGGCCGTCATTTCATTATGCCGCTGGATCCAGGAGACGGTGAACATGGCGGCCACCAGCGTGAGCAGGCCCGCCGTGCGTTCGAGGAAGAGCAGCGCCTTGAACGAATAGAACGAGACCAACAGGTTCAGCAGTCCGCCCGCCTCGTCGCTGCAGCGCAGGAACCCTTCGAGGTTCGTGAAGGCGTCGAAGACGATATACAGACCCGTGAGGCTGACGTAGCAGACCACGAACGCCTTGATGAACTGGCGGAGCAGGTAGCGGTCGATGATGGTCACGGCAGACCCTAGGGGAAAAACCCGAAATCCGAATATCGAATACCGAAATCCGAAACAAATTCAAAGCACGAAAGGATGAATGACGGAAACGTTCATGGGCAAACGGGGGTGGCGGTTCGGAAGAGGTTTGCGGTGGTGGTTTCGATCATTTGGATTTCGGTAACACTTCAGCCGTCTGAAGTACGTCATTCCCGCGCAGGCGGGAATCCAGGCGATTTGTGCAGTTCACTGGGTTCCCGCCTTCGCGGGAATGACGGAAAACGCCCTGCCGTCAACGTACCGCTCCATTCGGCTGAAGTGTTACGGATTTCGTATTTTGGACTTGTTTCGGATTTCGACATTCGTATTTCGTGCTTCATTCACTCGATGGCGGCCCGGATTGCCCTGCCCAACGCCGCAATGCCTTGCTGGATGCTCTCGCACGATTGGATGCCGAAGCTCAGGCGGATCATGTTGCGAGCCCGGGCCGTGCCGTCGGACGGGTAACAGTATTCGCCGGGGATGTAAAGCACGCCTTCGTCGACGGCCCGATCGAACAGCGGCCCGGCCAGCCCCGTGTCGAGCCCCTCGGGCAGCCGGAGCCAGACGTAGAGGCCGCCGGTCGGGCGGACCCACTGCAGCCCGCCGATCGGGCGCAGCTCGCGTTCGGCCGCTTCGAGGATGGCGTCGATCTTTCGCCGGTAGTTTTCCCGCAGCCGCCCGACGTGCTCGTCGAACAGCCCCAGCTCGAGCACGGTGGCCATCAGCACCTGGTTGAAGTTGGGCGAGCCGAAGTCGATATTGCCCTTCTCGGCCAATACCGGTGCAACCAACTCGGCCGGCAACATCCCCCAGCCAACACGCACCCCGGGCGAAAAGGACTTCGAGAAGGTTCCCGCATAAACCACCCACTCGCCGGTCGGGTCGAACGAGCGCAAGCTCGGCATATCCTCGCCGTAATAGCGCAGCTCGCGGTAGGCGGCGTCTTCGACCAGATAGATCTTCTGGTGCCGCGACCAGCGCTGGGCAATTTCCAATAGCGCCGCACGCCGCTCGGCCGGCACGGTCACCCCGCTGGGATTGTCGTAATAGGTGGTCACATAGATCAGCTTGACCCGATCCAACTCGCCGGCCGCGTCAAGTCGGGTTAATTGCTCGTCGACCGCCTCGGGGATGAGCCCCTGGTCGTCGATCGGCACGCCGACAGCCCGGGCGCCGAGGTTGGTCAGGGTCCCCAAGTACACGAAATAGCTCGGCGCGCCGCAAATGGCCACATCGCCCGGATTTAGCAACGCGTCGCTGACCAGGTAGAGCAATTGGTTGCTGCCGGCGGTGACAACGACCTGATCGATCGAAAGCCCCGTCTCGGCCGCGGTCTGTCGGTCGGCCTTGAGAGTCCGCTGGAGGATCGCTTCGCGCAGCGGCGGATAACCGATCGTGGTGCCGTACTGCAGGGCGGTTCGGACCTTCTCCGGGTCGGTCCACAGCGCGTCGAGCGCCCGCTGGGTCACCTCGATCGGGAGTGTCTGGGGATCGACGAAGCCGGCGGCCAGCGAGACGAGTTCCGGCTGGGCCAGGGTTTTGGCCATAATGCGGGTGACCAACGTCTCTCCGCTGGCCCATTGTGCCCGTCGGCTGAAACTGCTGCCGCTTGACATGGATATCCTGAATGCTCCCCGTGTCGTGTCATGATAGTCGAGTCTGGCAGCATAGGGTAATCTCGTCGGCTACGTCAAGGTGTGCGTCCTTGCCGCACAGCCTCCCCCACTGCCCACGGCAGGCCGATTCGACTACGATGGACGTTCGGAGTGGGAACAGTCGTTGTTCGACCGAGTTGGCATGTCGCTCATGAGATTCCAGGCTGGTAGAATTCGACAAACGCTGGCCTACGTCGCCTCGGCGGGGCTGAATCTGCTCTACCCGGGCCGATGCGTGTGGTGTGCCGCGGAGCTGCCGGAAGACGCGTTGGCGGCGGGCCTTTGTGGCGACTGCTCCCAACGGCTGGCCCCCCAATCCCCCGCTGGCTGCCCAAGGTGTGGTGCGCCGAAGAACCCACGGAACGACAAGGCACGCGACTGCCGGTTCTGCAAAAAGACACCATTGCAGTTCGATACGGCAATACCTCTCGGGAGCTACAAGGACGAACTCCGCGAGGTGGTTCTTCGGATGAAGCGGCCGGGCAGCGACGCGTTGGCCGCGGCAATGGGCCGGCTCCTGGCGACACAATGCCACGACCGATTAGCCGCAATGTCGGTCGATTGTATCGTGCCGATTCCGATGCACTGGTTCCGGCGCGTGTGTCGCGGCACCAACAGCCCGGAAATTCTGGCCCAATGCCTGGGCAAATCGCTCGATGTGCCGGTCTACCGCGGGGCATTGGTTCGTCGACGCAACACTCAGCCACAATTCAACTTAACGCCGAAAGAGCGGCTGCGGAACCTGCGCGGAGCCTTTCAGCTCGGCGGCAAACGGCTCCCCCCGGCAGCCCGGGTGTTGCTGGTCGACGACATTCTGACCACCGGCGCGACGTGCAGCGAGGCGGCCAGCGTGCTAAAACAGGCAGTCGCCGAAAGCGTTGCCGTCGCAGTCCTGGCCCGGGCCCACGGAACGGACTCGGTGTAGCGTATAATAGACTGTATAATTCCTCCAGTCTCTCACCACCGCAAACCGAAGCTCCCCGCTTATGGAGAACAACGGGTCTTCCATGGATTTTCCTCCGAAAAAACCCAAGCACCGCCACCCGTTTCGCAAGGCCGTCCTTAGCGGACTGGGGGTGGTGGTGCCGCCGCTTCTGACGGTGCTGATCTTCGCCTGGGTGATCAACACGACCTACCGCTATGTCCTCGCCCCGGTCCATAGCGGCGTCCGCGAGGCGATCGTCTGGGCCGTCGCCGATGTCCGCGAGGATCTGCCGGGTGCTAAGCCGGGCGAGCAGATCGTTGCCGTCGCCAATACCAACTACTACCGGATGGACAATGGCAAGTACGTCCCCCTACAGGTTTACGAGGTGGTCCGGCGCAACCGGGGCGACCAACCGCTGCCGGAGACCGGCAAGGGCGTCTACCGACGGTACGTCGAGGTGACCTATCTGCGGCCCTACTACGCGATTCCGTTCTTCCTGTCGGTCTTCATCCTGCTGTTGTACCTGCTGGGCAAGTTCATGGCGGCCGGCATTGGGCGGTTCTTCTGGCACCGCTTTGAACGGCTCATCCACCGGCTGCCGCTGGTCAGCAACGTCTACGGCTCGGTCAAGCAGGTCAGCGACTTCATGTTCGTCGAGTCGGAGATCGAGTACACCCGGGTCGTGGCCGTCGAGTATCCGCGGAAAGGCATCTGGACGACCGCCTTGGTCACCGGCGAGAGCATGCTCGACATCCGCAACGCGGCGGGCGAGCCGGTGCTCTCGGTGCTGATTCCCACCTCGCCGATGCCGTTCACCGGGTTCACGATCACGGTGCTCAAGAGCGAAGCAATCGACCTGAACATCACGATCGACCAGGCGTTCCAGTTCATCGTCAGTTGTGGGGTGGTTGTTCCGCCGCAGCAATTGCAGGCGATGGCCGAACCTGCTATGCTCGCAGGTTCCGGGGCGAGCGGCAGCGCCGTCGAGACCCCCGACGCCCCCCAGCCGACCCCAAGCCGGCAATAACGCGGCAGTACCGCGACCATGGCCACATCTTCCATCCGTATCGGCACCCGAGCCAGTGCATTAGCCCTATGGCAAGCCCAATGGGTCGCCCAGCGGCTGGCGGCGCTCGATGTGTTGGCGGAAGTGGTGCGGGTGAGCACCCATGGCGATCGAGACCATGGCCCGTTGGAGTCGATCGGCGGGCAGGGCGTCTTCACGAAGACCATCCAGCGCGAGCTGCAAGCCGGTCGGATCGATCTGGCCGTCCATAGCCTCAAGGACCTGCCGACCGTGCCCGTGCCGGGCTTGCGCTTGGCGGCCGTTCCCCCCCGGGCGCCGGCCGGCGATGTGCTGATTTCGGCCGCCGCCATTGCGCTGGATCAATTACCCCAGGGAGCCGTCGTCGGCACCGGCAGCCCCCGCCGCCGGGCCCAATTGCTGCACCTTCGCCCGGACCTGAACGTCCGGGGTATTCGCGGCAATGTCGAGACGCGGATCGAGAAGCTTCGGCGCGGCGACTACGATGCCATCATTCTGGCCGAGGCGGGCGTCACGCGGCTGGAACTGACCCACGAGATCACCCAGCGCCTGTTGCCGCGGCTGCTTCTGCCGGCGGTCGGTCAGGGTGCCTTAGGGTTGGAAATCCGCTCCGACGATCACGCCACCGAGCAGGCCGTCCAGCCGCTGGACGACCCGGCCACGCATCGGGCCGTCGCGGCCGAACGCGCGATGATGCGAACGCTCGAAGGCGGGTGCCTTGCCCCGGTCGCCGCTTGGGGCCGCCTCGAAGACGACCAACTCAAGCTCACCGGCCGCGTGCTCAGCCAGGACGGGCGTCAGAAGCTCGAAGTCACCGAAGTCGGCCAGCCCACGGAGCCCATCGAACTCGGCCGCCGCATCGCCGAAATGCTCCTCCAGCACGGTGCCGCCGCATTGATCCGGCAATCGCACGGTTCGGGGTGATCGAAGGCTGTCTAGCGGCCGGGTTTGCCCGGCCGCTACACGGCGAATGCCGAACAGCCAGGTGCGGTCGCACACCCTTACACATCAACGATCACCTCGGCCAGCCACTGGTTGGGCTGCTGTTGCTCGACTTTCAGGCCGTGGTAGGTGATGGCTTTCACCTCGGGGCCAAACTTGTGGCGCTGGGGATCGATCGGCTCGCCGCGGACGGTGCCGGTCAGCCCGTCGGATTGGACGCCGACGTTGAACTCCACCAACACCAGGTGGTCGGCATGAAAGATGTAGAGCAGTTCCGAAAGCCAGTCGTGGAACAACTCGTCCCAGCGATCGGCCTCGATGTCGATGAATACTTCCTGCCGGGGCCGAACCACGTCGAGATTTTCGACCATCAGCGAGAACAGGGCCTCGCCGGCCTCGACGAACAGTTGGGTCACGTTCGGCGCCCGAATCCGAAGCCCCACGTCGGCCGTATGTTCGAAGATTTCGTACATGGTCCCCCCGGGAAAGACCCAATGTCCAATGACCAATGACCAACGGTCCCTCTCTTGGCGAACGCATCTGCGGGTGGCGTGCGGCGAGGCCAAGACCACAGGCTCATTGGACATTGGTCATTAGTCATTTCGCCTGCTTCGGATTCTGGATGTCCCCCACCTTATCGCCCCTTTGGCCTCTCGATCCCCATCTCGGCCATCAGCAGTTGCAGGTCCGCCCACGCCGGGCGTTTGGCGTTCGGGTTGCGGAGCAAATAGGCCGGGTGGTAGGTGCAAAGGACCTTGATACCTTGGTAATCATAGAAGCGACCTCGCATCCGGCCAATGGGTGTATCGGTCTTCAGCAGATTGTGTGCCGCGACCGCGCCGAGGCAACAGATAAACTCAGGCCGCACGATGGACAGCTGCCGATCGAGGTACTCGCGGCAATTCTCGGCCTCAACCGGCAGCGGATTGCGGTTGCCCGGCGGACGGCAGCGGAGGATGTTCAGGATATAGACGTCCTGGCGCCGCAAGCCCATGCCCTTCTCGATCATGTCGGTGAGCAATTGCCCGGCCCGACCGACGAACGGCTCGCCCTGCCGATCCTCGTCGGCCCCGGGCGCCTCGCCGAGAAAGGCCAGCCTGGCACGCGGATTGCCCACGCCGAAGACCGTCTGCGTCCGCGTCGCGGCCAGTTCCGCACAGCGGGTGCATGCGGCCACCTCGCGGGCGACCTGGGCCAAAGCCTCCTCGGGATTCTCGGGCGGGGGATTCTCGGTCATGGGGGTATGGCTCGGCTCGTTAGGACTGGCCGCTAGCTCTGCGGCCGACGCACGGCGGAGGTGGGTCACGCCGGCACGCTGTAAGGTTTCCAGCCGTTGGGCCACGGCTCGGGTTGCTCGATGGGCCATCAAAATCGCCTCCTTGGGGGAAAATATCGTGTCCCACCCCTGCTCAGTATAGACCAACGCCGCTCCGGCAGGAACCGGGCCAAGCCGAGGGGGGCGCTATTGGAGTCTCTTGCGCAAGCCCGCGCCGCGAGGCATCTTGGCAAGCTGCGCCGAATCTGTCAAAATTGCGGTAGTTCAGCTGGTGAGGTCGGGGGCCTGTTTGTAGTTCCGCCTTTAGGCGGCCGTTTGCCGCAAGACTTCATCGAGGACGCCTGACAAGTTCTGGCGAACAAGGCAGGTAAGCCAACCGTCATTCCCGCGCACGCGGGAACCCGGCGGCGACCGGCACTCGGCTGGATTCTCGCCTGCCTCGAAAATAGGCGGTCGAAGACCACCACGGAGGACACGAAGAGCACGAAGCCCGGTTGGGATGTTGCGATCGGATACGCCGAAGGAGTGATACTCCCCAGCCTAGGGTCGCGCAGCGCACGCTACGGCCCTCGTGGGCGACCGCTATACGGGAAGCAATCGCGAAAACGTGAAAGAGCGAAAGCGCGAAAGGAAAGAAAAATCAGGTAGTATCCGAAGAATGTACCCGGCAAGCGAGACCATCACAATCTTTCAGTTGTTTCGCGTTTTTGCCCTT
>Ga0180434_10008200_pt1 | contig 11584 bp, 8 predicted proteins | sample SS_ome_7_FD_132453 | JGI IMG/M metagenome (GOLD analysis project Ga0180434, IMG submission 132453) | Hypersaline lake sediment archaeal communities from the Salton Sea, California, USA - SS_1_D_2 metaG | ecosystem: Environmental > Aquatic > Non-marine Saline and Alkaline > Hypersaline > Sediment... | reverse complement strand
TGTTTTCTAGCTGAATTTTGTTTTCGAGCTCAATGTGGGAGGCGAGGTCAGAGTTGGGCGTGGCTGCAGTGTTGGCGGTGGCGGCAGTGTTGGCGGTGGCGGCTCTCGCGGTGGTGGGCGCTAGCGGCTCAGCCATCTGCAGGACCCCGACGAGTGGGGCGTGCCGGTCGTGTGACGGAGTAGGGGACGAAGGGGGCACATCATGTCGCCGACGTACCTAGCGGCATGCCGAGGTGGCGCGGGGGATACGCTCCCTGGGTGGCGAGCTGAGCGATGTGCGCCCGGAGAGGAGTGGTCTTAACACTCCTCAGTATGTGTGGTAGAATACGCGGCCGGTGATTGGGCCGTCGTGGGTTGGGTGGATGCGCGGCGAGGAACAGATCATCCCGGGGGGTGTAGCCCCGGCCGCGTGTTTGAAGTCGCGAATGGCGAGGAACCGGCTTGGTGTCGCTTACGACGGTTAGAATGCAAATGCAGCCGTTGTCCGGTCGGTCCTCAACCGAAGCCAGGCATTTGCTGGGAGGGAAGTGATGAGGCGAATCGCTGTTATTCCGATCCTGTGCGCTCTGCTGATTGGGCTGGGGAGTATCCCCGCTGCGGCATCGGACCCAGAGAGTGAAGCCGGCCGAGAATTGGTCAGCATCCACATGCGGGATGCGAGCGTTCAGGACGTGGTTCAGACGATCGTCACGGCCTCAGGCGCGAACATCGTGCTCGGCGATGTCAGCGGCCGAATCACCCTCAACCTCGATAACGTTCCGGTCGAGCGCGTGATCGAGATTGTCTGCGCGGCGAAAGGCTTCCACTGGTGGCGAGACGATGACGGTACGTACTTCGTCTCCTCGGAGCCGCGACCCGCGCCGTCCGCGGTTGCCGCTGTGGTTCCAGGCGTCCCCGACCAGGACGGAGCGCAGCGCGTCTCCCGCATGTACCATCTTCAGTTCATGCCGCCCCAGTTCGTGGCTTGGCTTTTCGGCACATCCGATGACCCTGGTCCGCTTCCGGTCCAGGCCGACGCCATGCCGAGCGATGTTGGGTCCGTGTTCATGCGCGGCGGAAAGAGCTTCTCAACATCGCCCGGAGTGGGTGAGCTTGGCGCAGGAGGTCGAAGCGGCGGTGGCGGCGGTGGACGAGCTGGCGGCGGCGGCGGTGGTGGCGGCGGACGATCTGGTGGTGGCGGCGGCGCCGGTGGGGGCGGCGGGTTCTTCGGGAGCGGCGCGCTATCCGAATTCCTGCCCGAAGAGATCGATGCGATGATAGCATTCCCGCCGCTCAACTCGCTCATGATCCGCGGCACCGAGGAGAGCATTAACGAACTCATCGAGCTGCTGAAGCTCGTCGATCGGAAGCCTCAGCAGATCATCATCGAGCTCCAATCGGTGCAGGTGAGCACGACGCTTCAGAAGCAGTTGGGCGTGGACTGGTACTACGTGGCGGGTAACACGCGGGTTGAACCGCAGAACATGACCGTGCCTCCCAGCATATTGGTCAGCTATACGCCGCCCGGCGCGGCGCCGAACTTCGCCGCCACGCTTACGTACTTGCTCGAAACAGGCAGGGGCCGCATCGTCGATGCTATCCGCGTGTCAACGATGAACCTGCTTCCGGCCGTGAACGAGGTCGTAGTCGACGTTCCTTGGGTAACGGTTGGCGGCATCGCGGGAGATCCGTTCCGAGGGACGAACATTCAGACTATTTCGGTGGAGACGTACTCAGTGGCGACGACGCTCCAGATCACGCCGCGCATCAACGGAGACGGCACGATTACCATGTATGTTCCGTACTCGAAGAGCGTAATCAGTGGTACGGTCATCGTACCCGTCCCGGGGGGCAACGTCGAATACCCGATTACTACGACGAACAACCTCTACACTACGGTCAACGTTCGAGACGGCGAAACCTTTGTTGTTGGCGGCTTCATCAACAAGGATGAGTTGGAGACCGAGCGTAGGCTCCCTATACTCGGTCATCTGCCCATCATCGGAGAGCTCCTGTTCACCCGTAGCGTCCGCAGTGTGAACGAGACGGAGACGCTGTTGTTCATCACGCCTCGTATCGTGAAGGAAGAGGCCGCACCGGCCACTCTGGGGCCGATCTAGCCCGCCGGGCGGCCCGGCTTCGAAACTCGCTCGGAAGCGGCGCTCGCGGCAGGGTGCCGCTTCCGCTGTCTTGGTGGTTCCTTTATGTCACACGGGCAGGGGTCCGCGCTTCTCGTGGACCTGGGAGAACGGTCGTATGAGATCCACATCGGTGCCGGCCTGCTGGCGCGAGCGGGCAACCTTATTTCGGCCGCTGGCGGCTCTCGCGGCTTCGTAGTGACTCATCCCGTCATCGCTCGCCTGCACGGCGAGACGCTGGCGCGCGGGTTGGGCGCCTTTCGTGCCGAGACTCTTCTCGTTCCGGCGGGGGAGCGTCAGAAGTCGATTAGGCGGGCAGCCGCATTGTGGGACGAGCTACTCGATCGGGGTGCCGACCGTCGCTCCGTGATCGTAGCCTTCGGAGGCGGGGTGATTGGGGACCTGGCCGGGTTCGTCGCGGCCACCTTCATGAGGGGCGTTCCTTATGTTCAGATTCCGACGACCCTGCTGGCTCAGGTGGACTCCTCAGTTGGGGGAAAGGTCGGCGTCAATCATCCGAAGGCGAAGAACCTGATCGGCGCGTTTCACCAGCCCCGCCTTGTCGTGGCTGATGTGGCGATGCTCTCCACGCTCCGGGCACGCGACTATCGGGAGGGCCTGGCGGAGGCGGTCAAGACGGCTGCCATCGCAGACGCCGATCTCTTCGACTGGTTGGAACGGAACGCGGCTGTCCTCTCGCGGCGCGATACCGGTGCGATATCACATCTCGTGCGTAGGTGCTGCGAGATCAAGGCAGAGGTGGTTCGCGCCGATGAACGCGAGTCCGGGCCGCGCGCGATCCTCAACTTCGGTCATACGGTCGGACACGCTCTCGAATCGCTCACTGACTACCGAAGTCTGCGCCACGGCGAAGCCGTCGCCATCGGCATGGTGGCCGCCGCCCGGATCGCTCGACTGTTGGGCCTCCTGTCGACGGACTGCGAGGAGCGACTGGAGCGGTTGCTTTCGTCGCTTCGTCTGCCCACAGGCATTCCGGGCACCACGACGGAGGCGATCATGGGCGCCATGCGGTCCGACAAGAAGGCGGTCGCGGGGGTTCCTCGCTTCGTGCTTCCACGTGGTATTGGGGAGATGGAGCTGGGGGTCGAGGTGCCCGAGGCGACGCTGAACGAAGGACTGAAGGAGGTATGTGCCGGTGAGTGAAACAGGCGTCGAAGCGATCGTCTATGATTTTCACACACACTCGTTTCATAGCGATGGTGTTCTCCTTCCGATCGAGCTCATCCGCCGGGCCATAGTCGCCGGCTACGACGCCATCGGTATCACCGACCATAGCTCACCAGGGAATCTTCGTGCCGTTATCGAGGCGCTCGTTGCCGACTGTCGGCTGGCGGAGGAGCACTGGGATATACGGGCCATACCGGGTGTGGAGCTGACTCATCTGCCGCCCCCCGCCATCGCGGAAACGGCCGCCGATGCCCGCCGTCTGGGAGCGGAGCTGGTGATCGTACACGGGGAAACACTGACCGAGCCGGTCCCCTCCGGCACGAATCTCGCCGCCCTCCGGTGCCCCGAGGTTGACATCCTCGCGCACCCCGGTGCGCTCAATGTGGAGCTGGCCGGTCTCGCCGCACGCAGCGGGATCTTCCTCGAGATCTCGGCGCATCGGGGGCACGGCCTCGGCAACGGTGCCGTCGTCGCCGCCGGGCGTGCCGCGGGGGCGTCATTCCTCGTCAACAGCGACGCGCATGCGCCCGACGCGCTGCTGAGCGTCCGGATGGCGCGTCGGGTCGCCCTTGGAGCGGGCCTTTCCGAGGAAGAGGCGGAGGTCGTGCTGAACGACAATCCGCGGCGGCTGCTGGAGAAGATCGACGGCCGCCGTATCGGGCGAATACCAAGCGCGCAGTAAACGCGCCGGCCTGGCGCGCCGGTGTGCCGTTTTTGACACTCGTTCGGGAGGCGTGATATACTCCGGCTGCCTTTCGGCGATCCCCATGTGAGGTGAGTTATATGTCACGCGTTCGCACCGCTCTCATCAGTGTATCCGACAAGACGGGCGTAGCGGAGTTCGCGCAGGGGTTGGCTGCGCTTGGGGTCACTATCGTGTCCTCGGGCGGAACCGCGGCCCACTTGAGGGGTGCGGGAATAGCTGTGACCGATGTTTCGGAGTACACCGGCTTCCCCGAGATGATGGACGGGCGCGTGAAGACGCTCCATCCGAAGGTTCACGGTGGGCTTCTGGCTCTCCGCAACAACACGGAACACATGGCCGCGGCCGACCGTCATGGGATTACCCTCATTGATCTGGTCGTGGTCAACCTCTACCCGTTCGAGCAGACCATAGCGAAGCCGGACATCTCCCTGGCTGATGCCATCGAAAACATAGATATCGGCGGTCCGTCCATGCTCCGGTCGGCGGCGAAGAACTACCAGTCGGTAGCCGTTATCTGCAATCCGTCGCGATATGCAGCGGTGCTGGAAGAGATGCAGGGGACGGGCGGCGAGGTGACGGACGCCACGCGCGCCCGGCTCGCCGTCGAGGCATTCGCTCATACCGCCCGCTACGACGCCGCGATCTACAACTACCTCTCCCGCCAGTCCGACGCAGCAGAGCTGTTCCCCGCTCTCTTCGTCTACCCGTTCGAGCGCGTTACAGATCTTCGCTACGGGGAGAACCCGCACCAGCAGGCCGCCTTCTATCGTCGAGCGTCCGGTACGCCGGTGGGGCTTGCGGCGGCGCGGCAGCTTCACGGCAAGGCGCTCTCCTTCAACAACTACCTCGACCTCGACACGGTGCTGGGTTTCATTCGGGAATACGCGGAGCCGGCCGCTATCGTGGTGAAGCACAACAGCCCCTGCGGCGCCGCCCTCGGGGCAACGCTGGACCAAGCGTACCGCGACGCCCTCGCCACCGATCCCGTGTCGGCCTTCGGCGGCATCGTCGGGCTGAACCAGCAGGTCGATCCAGAGACGGCGCAGGCGATTGCGGAGGGCATAGAGCGGCATGGGTTCATGGAGTGCATCCTGGCGCCGGGCTACCACCCCGACGCGCTCGCGATACTCCAGCGCAAGAGGGACCTGCGGCTGCTCGAACTGCCCGACATCGCCGCCGGAGACCCATGGGCGCTGAAACACGTGTCCGGAGGCCTGGTTGCGCAGTCGCCGGATGACGCCAGCGATCACGCGGATCTGAAGGTTGCGACCAAGCGGGCACCGACGGCGGAAGAAGAAGCGGCGCTGCGCTTTGCCTGGATCGTCTGCAAGCACACCAAGTCGAATGCCATCGTGATTGCGAGCGAGAGGAAGGCGGTCGGTATCGGCGGGGGCGTGACTAGCCGCGTGGATGCCGCACGTCTTGCCGTTGAGAAGGCCGGCGAAAGGGCGAAGGGCGCCGTCCTCGCCTCGGACGCCTTCTTCCCCTATCCCGACGCGGTTGAGGAGGCAGCGAAGGCGGGCGTCACGGCGATCATACAGCCGGGCGGCTCCCGGAACGACGCGGAAGCCATAGCGACGTGCGACAAGCACGACATAGCGATGGTCTTCACGGGCGTCCGGCATTTCCGCCACTAAGAACCGCTATCAGAACCGCCGGCCCCGGCTTCTGGCGGTACATGGGCGGTTCTGATTGCGGAGCGCAAGCGGTTTTGATAGACGCTCTAAGCGGAGCCGGCCGAGGTGGGTATGTGTCATGGCGTCGACACGTTGATTCCAGGAGCACCATGAAGCGCACGCTGAGGCAAGTAGACGCGGAGATGGCAGGCGTTCTGGAGGAAGAGCTCGAGCGGCAACGCACCTCGCTCGTCATGATACCGTCGGAGAACTACGCCTCGAAGGCCGTTCTCGCCGCGCAGGGATGCGTCATGACGAACAAGTACGCCGAGGGGTATCCGGGCGCGCGCTGGTACAACGGGTGCGGTTCGGTGGACAAGGCTGAACAGCTCGCCATCGACCGCGCGAGGGAGCTCTTCGGCGCCGATCACGTAAACGTCCAGGCGCACACGGGATCGCAGGCGAACATGGCCGCCTACTACGCGGTGCTCGAGGAGGGCGACACGATGCTCTCCCTGTCGGTCGACCATGGCGGCCACCTGAGCCACGGCCAGAACACGAACTTCTCCGGACGTTACTACCGGGTGCACCACTACGCGCTCGACCGCGAGACGGAGCTGCTGGACTACGAATCCGCCCGCAAGATCGCGCATCTCTATCGGCCGAAGCTGATCGTCGTCGGGTTCAGCGCCTACCCGCGGATCGTCGACTGGGATGCGTGGCGCGGGATTGCCGATGAGGTGGATGCGCTGCTCATGGCTGACATCGCCCACATCGTCGGGCTCATCGCGGCCGGCGTGCATCCGAGCCCGACCCCTTATGCCGACATTGTGACGTCGACGACACATAAGACCCTTCGCGGTCCACGCGGCGCTTTCATCATGTGCAAGCGCCATCTCGCCGACGTCATCGACCGCGCCATCTTCCCGGGAATCCAGGCCGGGCCGCTCATGCATGTCATCGCGGCGAAGGCCATCGCCTTTAAGGAGGCGATGGGCGAGGAGTTCCGCCAGTACCAGCGGCAGATCGTAAAGAACGCGAAGGCGCTCGCCGAATCGCTCCAGGAGCGTGGCATCCGCCTAGTGTCCGGCGGCACCGACAACCACCTCATGCTCTGCGATCTTCGGCCGCTGACCCTGACCGGGCGGGATGCGGCGAACCTGCTCGAGGAAGCGGGCATCATCGTCAACAAGAACTGCATTCCGTACGACCACCAGCCGCCGGCGATCGCCTCGGGGATTCGTCCCGGCACTCCGGCTCTCACGACTCGCGGCATGAAGGAGCCGGAGATGCGGCAGATCGGGGAGATGATGGCACGGGTGTTGCGGAATCCGCTCGACCCAGAGGTCCGCAAACAGGTCCGCAACGAGGTGCTGGAGCTGACCGCGCGGTTCCCGGTCTACGATGATGTGGACGTCGTCTGAGCACTGCGACCCCTGACCGGGAGAGGGCACGAAGGCCGCTCCGCCATGTCACGAACTCCCGCCGGGGCTCCGATCCGCCGACCTGAGGCCCTCCGATGACATACGAGAAAGCTGTGGCTTACCTCGAATCCCTCATCGACTACGAGCGGACGCCCGCGGGTGCGGCCGCGGCGCGCGTGTGGAATCTCGACCGCATGCGGCATATGCTCGAGCAGTTCCAGAATCCTCACCTGGGTCTCCGCTGCCTCCACATCGCCGGCACGAAAGGGAAGGGCTCGACGGCGGCGATGGCGGCATCGATGCTCACGGCCGCCGGGCGGCGTACGGGTCTCTACACCTCCCCTCATCTCGTCTCTTTCCGCGAGCGAATCCGCATCGATGGGACGATGGTCCCTGAGGCGGACGTCGTTGAGCTGGTTGAAGAGATCATGCCGGCTATCGAGTCGATGCGGGCCGGCCCCGTAGGCATGCCGAGCTTCTTCGAGGCCTACACGCTCCTCGGGATCCTGTACCTCACCCGGCAGCAGGTGGACATCGCCGTCATGGAAACCGGCCTCGGGGGGAAACTCGACGCAACGAATGTGGTTAATCCCATCGCCTGTGGGCTCACGCGCATCGGGCGAGATCACACGCAGGAACTGGGTGATACCATAGCCGAGATCGCGCGGGAGAAGGCCGGCATCATCAAGCCCCGTGTCTCGGTCATCTCAGGTCCCCAGTCCCCGGATGCCATTGAGGTTTTCCAGGAAGTCTGCCTGGAGCGCGGCGCCCAACTCCTCGTCGTGGGTGAGCCGCCGGCGCCTCGCCTCCTCGAAACCCGGCCGGACAAGTCTCACCAGATGATAACCATCCAAGGCCGAGAGCGGCTCTACGGCGACCTCAAGTGCCCGCTCCTGGGCGCGCACCAGGCGGAGAACGCCGCCCTCGCCGTCGGCCTGGTGGAGATCGCAGAGGAGCACGGGATCGAAGTAGGGGAGGATGCCATCCGAAAGGGCATCGCCTCGGTGCGTTGGCCGGGGCGGTTCCAGGTCGTCAGCAAGAGGCCCTACATCGTCCTGGATGGGGCTCACGACGAAGTCGGCGCAGCGGCGCTTGCGAAGACGATCGAATCCATGTTTCCTGGTCGGCGTGTGATCCTAGTGCTCGGGACCGGTCGGGATAAGGACGGAGATGCCATCGCCGCCCATCTCTGCCCGGCGGCCGATGCAGTCATCGCCACGGCGAGTAGCTCCCCTCGAGCCCTCGACGCGTATGAGCTCCAGCGGTTGGTCTTCCGGCGCTGCAAGCACACCTCCGCCTACACCCCGGTTTCGGCGGCGATCCGTGCGGCCATCGACCAGGCCCGTCGCAACGACGTTATAGTGGTCACGGGGTCCCTGTACGTCGTCGGGGAGGCGATGCAGACGCTGGGGGTGGCGGATTGAGGCTTGACGAGGGGTGGTAGAATGAGGTGCGTGAGCACACCGGCAGGGAGTTCGCTTTGAGAAACGTGCCTCCGCTCGTGGCGAGGGTCGCCGACGAGCTTGACAAGTGTAATCGCTGTGGTTTCTGTCAGACGCGCTGCCCGGTGTATCGCGTCACGGGCCGCGAGTCCTCGGTGGCTCGCGGCCATCTCGCGCGCATTCGGGCGGCCGCTTCCGGGGAGATTCCGTTTGACGATGAGATTAGGGATTCGCTGTTCGAATGCCTGATGTGCCGAGCCTGCACTGCTGAGTGCCCTCCGGCGATCAAGACCGATCGCGCTGTCTTCGCCGCTCGCGCCAGCTACTTGGCACAACGGCAGTCGCCGCTTCAGCGCGCCATCTTCCGCACCGTGTTGGGCAATCCGCCCCTGCTCAGGGCGGGCGCGCGCGTTCTCGGATTGCTCAAGCGAACCGGCCTCACAACCTTCTCGAAGCTGTTGCGCCTTCTGCCCTGGCTCGACCGCGGATATTCCGAAGCACCAGCGTGGATGCCGGCACCGAGCACTTTCCTTCGGCAGCGGATAGCTCGCCGGACCCCTGCCGGAGGCGCGAGCGGAAAGGTCGCCTACTTCGTCGGCTGCGCTATCGACTACGCCTTCCCCGACGTCGGCGAGTCCACTCTCGATTTGCTGGAGGCCGCCGGGTACGAGGTCTCGGTGGCATCCAATGTGTGCTGTGGGCTGCCGCCGTACTCCTACGGCGATCTCGAATCGGCGCGCGCCCTCGCCCGCAAGAACATCGAAGCACTGCAAGCGGCCGGAGACGAGATAATCCTCAGCGACTGCGCAAGCTGCTCTTCCTTCCTGCGGGATTACCTGGATCTCTTCGAGAAGGACGACCCCATGCGGGCGGCAGCGGAGGATGTAGCTGGGCGGGTGAAGGAGCTGTCACAGTTCTTCGCCGAATCCTCCCTATCTGACCGCTTCCAACCCGTCGTCGCCGTGGTGACATACCACGACCCCTGTCATCTCAGCCGCTACCACGGGATAACGCGCGAGCCGCGGGAGCTGCTCCGGAGCGTGCCGGGAATCGAGTATCGAGAGCTGCCCGAGGCCGACTGGTGCTGTGGAGGTGCGGGAAGCTACTCCATGTCCCACCATGAGCTTTCGATGCAGATACTCGAGCGGAAGATGAACAACATTCGCGCGACGGGAGCCCAGATCGTCATCACGCCCTGTCCCGCTTGTATGATGCAGCTCCGCTACGGGGCCGAGAAGTTCGGGGTTCCCGTCGAGGTGATCCACCTGACGGAGATGCTTCGGCGCGCCCTTCCGCAAACCGCCGCTGCCGTTGGGGAGGCGGCGCGCTAGACGATCTCCCGCGTGTCCGTCGGGCCAACGGGTGTCGGCGCGAAGAAGGGGTTCTGGCGGAACCTGTCGTCGAGAATCACCGCCGGATGAGTCTGCAGCGCGATCACTAGCATGTCGCCTGAAACCTGGCGTCGGTCGTACTGGCACACCATCACCATGGGCAAGCTCGAGATCTCGTGGGTGACTTTGGATTCGAATTCCTCCCAGGCGAGCGCGTCTATCCGGTCTTCGCGGAGCCAGGATACGTCGTTGGCGATCCGCATCGAGTAATACCCCTCGCGCTGATTGTCCTGCAGCAACACCTGGAGCAGATCTATCGTCCGGTCCGGATCGAATACGCCACCCTGGAGATAGAAGTCGATCTCCGAAATGATGAGGAGCTGGCTGGACGCTTCGAGCGTGGGCAGGTCGCCGCCCAGGTCCTGCAGCGCCTCCCGCAGCGCCGCCGCCGACCTTTCCGGCCCAATCCACACGCACCGCTGCTCGGCACGGATGCCCGTCGACACGAATGGCCCCATGACGTCCATCTGCTGGGCGGGGGTGTCGAAGATGGCGCAGATGTGATCCCCCCAGCTGAACCGGAATGCGTCGTACCCGAATTCGTTAGGCGTCTCCACTCCACTAACCTCTCCCGCGTCCTTTCGACGACCGCGGAGAATACCCTGGGTGGTTCCGGCGACACGGGTGACTCAGTCCGTCGCGAGTCGAGCCGATAAGCGGATTCGGGGGCGCATATTCGACTCGCTTTCGCGCGCTCGTCCTGGCTGAGCTGCGCCGCGCTTCCCCTCGAAATACCGCTCCCCTCGGAGTCGTCGCGGTTCGCTGCCGCTCGCAGCCGCTGCTGAGGAAAACGTGGAATAGTTCATTTGGTGAGCTGGCCAGATCCCCGCTGAGGTGAGTGACCATGATGTGTAGAAGTGAGGATTTGGCCGAACGGCTATGGCCTGAGAAGCTGCAGGAAATCCAAGACGCGCTGAGCCGTTCATGTGCCGTACCCATTCTGGTTGTTGAACCATCCGGCCGCCCACTCGCTGCATGTGAAGATCTATCCCAGTTCTGCCGTCGCTACACCCGTTGCGTCACCTTGTCTCGCCCCTGCCTTCGGTGCGGCCGGTCAGACCGCTTCGGTGAATACCCCGATGTCAACCTCAGTGCGCTCCAAGACTGCTCGGACTTACATCGGTGTCCGCTGGGCCTCACTGATGCGGCCGCACCGATATGCTCCGCTGGCGAGACCCTCGGCCTACTGTTGAGCGCCCAGGTGGTGCTGGATGAAGATGTGCCGCGATGCCCTGTGGGTTCGAGCCCCTGGGCAGACGATGTGGATGGATGGAGAGAGCTTGTCGCACAGGTGCCGCACGTATCGCGCGACCAAATGCTTCGGCTGGCGGCCGCCCTCTCGGCGGCCGCCTGGCTCTTGGGGGCTCTGGCTTCGGCTCGACGCCGGAACCTACGCCTGTCGGACCGCCTCCGGCGTCAGAGTCGATGGATTCAGCAGCAGACGGTCACGGATTCCGTGACGGGCATCCCCAACCGCCACCGCTTCGCGGATACGCTCGAGGCGGAGATCCGACGAGTTCGTCGCTACAAGCGACACATGTCCGTTGCGGTGCTCGCTATAGACGGGTACCGCGAGATCGACGAGGAGTTCGGGCACAACGTAGGGGATGCCGTCCTGTCGTCGGTCGCCAATTGCCTGACGTCTACGCTGCGACAGACCGACTTCATCGGCCGAGTCGATGGCGACGCCTTCGCCGTGC
>Ga0180434_10008199_pt1 | contig 11587 bp, 11 predicted proteins | sample SS_ome_7_FD_132453 | JGI IMG/M metagenome (GOLD analysis project Ga0180434, IMG submission 132453) | Hypersaline lake sediment archaeal communities from the Salton Sea, California, USA - SS_1_D_2 metaG | ecosystem: Environmental > Aquatic > Non-marine Saline and Alkaline > Hypersaline >... | reverse complement strand
TGTTGCGCTGATTTTGCTGGAGTTGTGAGTCGATTATGGCTTAGCTTGAAGGCGCCTTTCCAAAGAGTGTTGAGCTTGACTGTTTCCTAATTCGGTGCTATCATATGGGCTTGCGTAGGGGGCCGCCACTACGGAGGAATCCTGTTTATGGATATGGGAAAACTATACGAATCGGCCACATCTGCGATTGAGCGTGGGAACTATGACTATGCAATCACGCTGCTGATCCAGTTGCTCAAGATACAGCCGGAGCATCAAGAGGCGCGCCAGAAGCTTCGAGAAACGGAAGTGCGCAAGTTTCAGCAGTTGGGCAAGGGGGCCTCAGGGAAAGCCATGGCATGGCTGACTGGTCTGCCGGCAGTGTTCAAGATTATCATCGGCAAGATCGGCAAGAAACATGAAAGTGTCATGGCTGAGAGCGAAAACTTTCTTGCCAATGATCCAACCAACAAATTTGCCTTGACGTGCCTTGCCCAGGCAGCGGAAGCTTCTGATCTCAGAAAAGTAGCTATCGATACGTATTCATGGATTCACGAAAATTACCGTAGCGATATTGCTGCCATTCTGAAACTCGGTGAACTGCATACGGCGGACAAAGATATCTCCAAGGCAATGCAGTATTATGAGCTTTATAGTAAGCTCAAGCCTGAGGATCGTACAGCGGAACAGCAGCTTCGTGATTTGGCCGCTATGCAGACGATGGACAAGGGTTACAGCGATAATGCAAAAGCGGGCGATTTCAAGAAGCTCATCAAGGACAAGGACGAGGCCAAAGAGCTGCAGGAGAAAGAACAGATCATCCGCACGGATGACGACGTTCAACGTGCCATGGATCGTGCACACCGCGATCTCGAGCGCAACCCAAAGGATCGAAAAGCACTGCTTTCGTTGGGACAACTCTATCGCCGTGCAAAGCAGCATGACAAGTCGGTCGAGGCGTATCAGCGCGTCCTTGAAATTGACCCTACCAACGTCGAGGTTCAGGATGCTCTTGGCGATCTGAAGTACGAGCAGATGAAAGAGGAGATCAAGCAACTTCAGGTTGAGGCCGACAAGCCGGATGCTGCGGCAGATGCAGCGGAAAAGGTCGAGGCAAAGAGAAAGGAAGCCGTGGAATTCATGGGTTCAGAACTCGACCGTCGCGTCAAGGCGCGTCCGACTGATCTGCAGGCACGACATTTCTATGGTCGGTATTTGTTTTCGCACCAGAGTTGGGACGGTGCGATAGCCCAGTTGCAGCATTCACAGCGAGATCCTCGATATCGGCGTGAGGCGCTCAACAAGCTTGGCCAATGCTTCTACCAGAAGGGCATGTTCGATATGGCCGAAAGCCGCTACAAGGCGGCCTTTGATGGTGTTGAATTTATCGATGAGCAAGCCAAGGACATTCTCTACAACTGGGCGGTTGCAGCCGAATCCGGCAAACATATGGACGTATACGAAAGCTGCATCCGCAGGATTTTCGAGAACGACATCAATTACAAGGATGTCAGCGACCGCATGGAAGCGGTATATAAAATCAAGCGAGGAGAGGGATAGGAAAGACTAGTTGTGAATCTGCCGATGTTTCGGTGAATTCACGGTTTTTGCAGAGAAGAGGAGATTTGAATGCCTCATTTGGCGTCAGCGAAAAAGGCGCTTCGCAAGAATGCGAAACGTCAAATCCATAACAAGTCAATCAAATCCGCGGTGAAAACGCGCGTGAAGAAGCTCTTGAATGCCATCGAAAGCGGCAACGCCGATGACATGAAAAGAGAACTCGCATTGACCACGAAGAAGTACTATCAGGCCGTGACAAAGAAGGTGATTCACAAGAATTACGCGGCCCGACATATCTCACGACTCAGTCGCAAGGTCAACGCGGCTTCCAGCAGTTGACGTTTGCATATTTTCACGGCATAACACCAATGGGGACAGGGTGCAATATCCTGTCCCTTTTTGTATTGGATGATCGGCAGGCGATTACTTCTGCAAGGCCTTGGCAACTGCATCAAGGAGTGTCTTGGGTTCGAAAGGCTTTTCGAGGAAGGACTCGGGCTCTTCGCCGACGAGATCGCGGAGTTTCTCGGCTGAATAGTGGATTCCCGTTTTGCTCTCCAGCGCTGTGGCGATTATGACAGGGATAGAGCATGTTTCGGTGTTCTTGCGAAGATCATTGAATACGTAGAAACCCTGTTTGCCGGGCATCATTACATCCAGCACAATAAGATCGGGCTTCTCCTCTTTTGCAGTCGGCAGCACGTTCTTTCCGTCGGATACCTCTGTGAACTCGTACTCCTCTGTTCCCAGGATTTCTCTTATCAAAGTCCTGATATCAGGGTCATCGTCCGCGATCAACACAAGTCTCTTTTCCCGATCCATTGACCGGCCCTCCAACTAGCTACTGTATTGGCTGATTCGGGTCTGTCCGATCACCTTTCGGCAATTGGGCGGTACGTGAAATATCCACTTGCTGCGTTTTGTCCTCTGGAGCCACAACTCCTCCTGAAAGGACCAGTTTGAAAGCTTCGTCTTTAGTTATGTTCAGAGGTATTACTTCTTCCTCGGGGAAGAAAAGAAGCCAGCCCGTGACTGGACTGGGTGAGTTTGGAAGGAAAATGCGCAGCATTTGTTTGCCTTCGGGCGTACGAATGCCCTCCAATCCGTGGCCTGTGACGAACCCTATGGAATAAATGCCTTTTCGGGGGTACTCCACAGCGACGACCTGACCGAACTGACGCTGGCGGCCGTTTGTGAACATGTCTGTCACTTGTCTGACGAGAGGATAGATTATGCTGACTATCGGGATCTTGGCGATGCGTCGCTCAATCCATTCAAATATCCTGCGCCCTATAAAGGTCCCCAACGTGAAACCAAGTGCCAGTAGAAATGTCAATACAATGGCCAAAGCAACAATATCACACCCGACCAGGATCAGCGTGTGCCAGGATGCGCCTGCTACAATTCCAGTGATGTCTTCAATCTTTAGTAGAATTGCCTTGCCCAGCGTGGCATGAATGAACTGGAAACCTTTTGCCAGGATGAAGACAGTCACCAAGAGAGGAAGCAACGCAATCAGCCCCGTGACGAGAAAGCGTCTGACAGGATGTCTGTGTGTTTCGGCAGGGTAATGTTTGACAGCAGTCATTATTGTATCCTACTGCAAATCTATGACTATAGCCTGCTCATCGCAGTTGGGGAACTTCGCGCACTTCACGCAGTCCAGCCATATTTTGTGCGGCAGCCTCTCTTTTGCTATCGAGCTGAATCCGAGTTTCGAGAAGAAGTCGGGAACATAAGTGAGGGCGAAGACGCGGGGAATGCCGTATTGACGCGCCTCTTCAATGCAGCATTTTACTATTTCTCGACCGTAGCCCCTTCCTCCGGCATAATTTCTTACCGCCAGAGACCGTACTTCTGCAAGGTCTTCCCATACGATGCGCAATGCTCCGCAGGCCAGCACATCATCACCTTCTGTGCAGACCCAGAAGTCTCTAAGACGTTCGTAGACCTCGGTCAAGGGGACAGGCAAGAGCGTCTCTTGCTCCGCATACTCCGAGATCAACTTGTGAATCTGCTCGGCGTCTTTAATTTGGGCTTTGCGCGCCATTTTAGTTCTCCGAGAATGGAGCGAGTGTATCCCGGATCTTCAAATTCTGAAACTTGAGCCGTCACAGTTGGACCAGGTGTGCGAGACGCACGCTTGGCAATCCAACTACCTGCTTGAGCGCTGCGTCGGAAATGGGGGCATCAAGATTCATTATTGTCAGCGCCTCGCCCCCTTCCTTGCGGCGACCGAAAGTCATAAAGGCGATGTTGACCTCTTCTTTGCCCATGATCTGTCCCAACGCCCCGATCAGGCCGGGCCGATCCTCCGCACATACGACAAGAAGGTGCCCGTTTGGATTGGCCTCAACGTGGAAACCGTCTATCAACACTATGCGCGGATCCGACTTTCCAAAGATGGCTCCGCCGACACTGCGTTGGATGCCGTTTGTTGAGACTTCCAAGAGAATCAGGCTACCATAGTCTTCGGCCTTTTCGCTTCTGACCTCACGCACTACAATACCCCGGTCCTTTGCGAGCAACGGGGCGTTGACCATGTTGACGTTTCCCTCAAGGATCGGGGAGAGCAATCCTGCCAACAGGTAGCGAGTGAGAACGGATGTATCCATCCTTGCAATTTCGCCGAGATAGCTGACCTGGATTTTCCCGAGTTGTCCGCCGAGTAGCTGCACCTGCAAAGCGCCCATTTTTTCCGCGAGCTGACAGTAAGGCTCAAGACTACTCAGAACATTGGGATCCATGGACGGGAGATTTACCGCATTTCGGACACCTCGTCCAAGGAGTGCGTCGGCCATCTGCTTGGCGGCGTCCTTGGCCACATTCAACTGGGCTTCCTCGGTCGAGGCTCCGAGGTGAGGTGTACAGACAACCTCTGGCAGCTCCACGAGGTTCCAATCGGTCGGAGGTTCGGATGAGAACACGTCAAGAGCTGCACCGGCAACCTTGCCGCTCTTGATTGCATTGCATAGGGCCTGTTCGTCTACAATACCACCGCGCGCGCAGTTGATCACACGCACGCCATCCTTCATAATCTCGAACTCTTTTTCAGAAATCAATCCAGTAGTATCCGCTGTGCGCGGGATGTGCACGCTGATGTAATCTGCAACCTTCAAGAGGTCTTCCAGCTTCGTTGCGAGTTGCACACCCATCTCGGCTGCTTTCTCGGCTGTGATATACGGGTCAAGGGCAACGACGGTCATGTTAAATGCGAGCGCCTTTTTGGCCACATCGGCGCCGATTCGACCGAGGCCGATGACGCCCATCGTCTTTCCGTCGAGCTGCGTGCCGACAAACTTGGAGCGCTCCCATTTTTTCTCTTTGAGCGAGGCTTGGGCTTGCGGGATATTGCGTGAAAGCGCAAGCACGAGTGCCATTGTCTGTTCGGAGGCGGAAATCGTATTGCCGCCAGGAGTATTCATCACGACAACGCCTTGTTGAGATGCAGCTTCGAGGTCGACATTATCCACGCCGACGCCGGCACGTGCGATTGCTTTCAGGCTCTTGGCAGCTTCGAGAACGTCTGCGGTCAGCTTGGTGGCACTTCGAATGACAATGCCGTCTACATCAGCTACAGCGGCCTTTAGGTCATCACCCTTGAGGCCGGTCTTCACAATCGCTTCGATTTCCTTTTCGGATTCCAGGATTCTTGCTGCTTCTTCAGGCAGTTTATCACTAATCAGGACTTTCATCATATTTCCTTCGCGGTCTTCATCGTTTTGTTTATTCTACTTGTTTCTAACCTGCCAAAAAGATATCTTGCGCAGCGCGCAGGCTCGCGCCGACATCGAATTTATGTCCGAGGTCAGCGAGTGTCATTTCAAGAGCAGCAAGCACTCCGATGACATCGATTTTGTCTACATAGCCCATATGACCGATCCGGAAGATCTTGCCTTTCATGTCGGCCTGTCCGCCAGCGATTCTGATGCCATGATCTTCCGCCATTTTGCTCGGGATCTTGGCCCCATCGACACCTTCCGGCACTTTGACAGCGGTTACGGAGTTTGAAGGTGATTCAGCAAATAGCTCCAAGCCTAGAGCCTTTACTCCGGCTCTTGTTGCGTCTGCAAGCTTAGCGTGACGTTTCCAGACGTTCTCCACGCCCTCAGTGACGATCATGTCGAGCGATTGCTTGAGTCCGGCAATCAACGTAATGGCTGGCGTATAGGGAGTGTCGGACTTTGCCATGCTCTTTCTGGCGGCTTTCAGCGACAGATAGAACGCCGGAGCCGAGACCTGTTCGACCTTTGCCCATGCCTTATCATTGACTGTTAGGAACGCAAGTCCCGGCGGAATCATCAGGGCCTTCTGTGATCCCACGACCAGCATATCCACGCCCCATTCGTCTGTCTCAATCTCTACGGCCCCGACACTGGAAATGCCGTCAACTACCAGCAAGACGTCGGTATCCTTCACAATCTTGCCGATAGCCCGGATGTCGTGGACTACACCGGTTGATGTCTCACAAAGCGTTGTGTACACAGCTTTTATCTTCGGGTCAGCGTCCAAGGCCTTGCGGATATCCTCGGGATCAACAGCGTTGCCATAAGGCATTTTGATCTCGACGGTCTCAATGCCAAACGCCTTGGCGATATTGCCCCATCGTTCGCCGAACTTGCCGCCGCTCACAAAGAGGGCCTTCTCGTCCTTCCTTAGGATATTGACAATCGAGGCTTCCATCGCCCCAGTGCCGCTCGATGTGAACGTGACAATATCGCTTTTCGTGCGGAAAACCTGCTTTAGAAGACCGGTGGTCTCTTCAAGTAACTCGCGGAATTTGGCTGTACGGTGGTGGAATATGGGCCTGGCCATTTCCAAGAGAGCTTCGGACGGGACATCGACTGGCCCAGGGGTCATGAGTCGCTTCTTTTGCATCTTTCTGCCTTTCCCATTGAACGAAAACTGCGGGAACGGCCCTCAACTGGCCGCCACATCTGGTCTTTCCCCATCAGAAAAATGCATTTTACCAGAACGAGTTGTGGATTCAAGGATAGCGGACAAGGGCCGAGTCGATGCATGGATTTCGCGGCAAATCAAGCTGTTCCGGCATTGAGCTTTTGCATGTGGCCCATTTCGGAAGGGGTCATTGGCAACTGTAAGATCGCGCCCCAATACCAAGGGGCATCACTGCTTGCCTGAGGATTATGTATCGAATCGTGGGGCCCCTTTCCGTCCAGTGTTTTGCGGTATTCTTTGACACTCTGCGGGTCGGACCGTATAATCAAAAAAAGCAAGTCGGGTGTCTCTCGGAATACGTAATCTACAGCGAATCAGAGTATGTGCGACCTCTGTTGTGCAGCTCTATCGCAGAAAGAGGCGAGAATGACGACAATTGGCGTAAGCGGTGCGGCAGGCCGTATGGGCATGCGAATTCTGACTCTTGCAAATGAGGATCCTGATCTTCAGGTGACCGCCGCCATTGAACGGCCTGAACATCCCGATCTTGGCAAGGATGCTGGTGAGATTGCCGGTATCGGTCCGATTGGTGTGTTGCTCTCCGAAAAGCAATCCTCCAACATGGAAGTCCTTATAGATTTCTCCAGTCCTCAGTCGACTCTGGCTCGACTGCGCAGCAGTGTGAAAAATGGCACCAACATGGTGACTGGCACGACCGGCCTAACGGATGAAATCAACACCGAGATAAAAGACGCCGCGAAATCAGTTGCTCTGCTCGCCTCACCGAACATGAGCGTTGGAGTTAACCTGCTCTTCAATCTTGTAGGCGAGGTAGCCGCCGCATTGGGCGAAGATTTTGATGTCGAAATTGTCGAGGCCCATCATCGCTTTAAGAAGGACGCTCCCAGTGGAACCGCACTTCGACTTGGCGAATGCATCGCCGAAGCACTCGGACGTGACTTGAGCAAGGACGGTGTTCACGGTCGGTTTGGGCAAGTTGGCGAACGCACGACGAATGAAATTGGCATGCATGCCATACGTGGCGGTGACATTGTCGGAGAACACACCGTCTACTATGCTGCTCTCGGCGAGCGCATTGAAGTAAGGCACGTCGCTCAAAGCCGGGACACATTCGTGCGAGGTGCAATCCGGGCGGCGAAATTCCTTGCGCACAAGAAGCCCGGACTCTATACGATGGACGACGTGCTCGGCCTGAAATCCTGAAGACAAGCCTTTTCGCTATCTGGATGTTGCTTGGACAAGTGCTTTTCCAATCAAGGGAGAGATTGGAATGTCACAATACAACAAACTGTCCAGCATCGAACGAGCGTGCTCGCGGCCCTATTCCCTGATCGTATTCGATTGGGACGGCACAGCGGTAACAAGCCGCAAGGAGCCGGCCGATGCCGTGGTCAGACGCGTCGAACCCCTTAGCGAATTGGGCGTGACATGCGCTGTAATTACCGGCACGAATATCAACAACCTCGACGAGCCCTTCTTTCAAAGAATCAAACCAGCGCTCCGACATAATATCCTTGCATGCATGAATCGCGGGTCAGAAGTCTTCGGTTTTGATGAAAACGGAGATCGCACGGTCCTGTACAGTCGCAAAGCTCGTTTGCACGAAGATTCGGAAATGGATGAGATCTCAATCACTGTTCAAAAAGAACTGCGAGATCAATACGGCCTGCAAACGGAGATCGTCTTCAATCGATTAAACCGCAGGAAGATAGACCTGATTCCCGAACCCGAATGGGCCGATCCGCCGAAGGCTCGTATTGGTGAGCTTTTGCAGGCTGTCAACGAACGACTTGCGACCGCCGGAGTCAGGGGTGGTATCAGCAAGATCATTGATCGAGTCAATACTCTTGCTTCGGAGAGTGGGGTTCACATTTGCCTGACGACCGACGTCAAGCACGTGGAACTGGGCCTGACCGACAAATCGGATTCAGTGAAGTACCTTGTCGAAGAGTTTGCACAGCCGCAGGGGATAGACGTGGACGAAATCGTATTTCTTGGCGACGAATTTGGCCCAATCGACGGCTTCGAGGGGAGCGATTTCAAGATGTTCTGTGTTGAGGGAGCTACTTATCTTTCAGTGGGCAAGGAGCCAAATGGCGTGCCTCCAGGTGTCTTACACCTTGGCGGCGGCATTCCCCGGTTCCTCGAGTTCCTTGACCAGCAGGTTGGCTTTCATCGCAACAGAGAATAGACATCCAAGAACGTTCGTAAACGCAAGAGGCTTATGAACACAATTCCTATTGACCCGAGGTGGAATGTATGCGAACAGCCGTGGCAACCCGAGCGCAACCAGGTATGGGAAAGTCTTTGTACACTCGGCAACGGCTACCTTGGTGTTCGCGGTCATCCTGACGAGGCATTTGATGCAGGTCCAGGTCTGACGGGTGCATACGTTGCCGGGGTCTTTGCTCCAGATCCTGCCGGAATTCCGGAGCTAGTCAACTTACCGAACTTTTTTGCAGCCGAGATTTTGTTTGGCCGCCGTCGAATGCGGATGGCCCCGGGACGAGTCAGTGAGTATATCCGGCAGCTTGACATGAGAGCCGGGGTGTTGCGACGTTCGTTCGTCTACTCTCAGGACGGCCGTGACTCGCTTGTGTGTTTTGAGCGTTTCACGAGTCTGGTTTCATCCCATATTGCAGCGCAAAGCGTGTCGATCACGCCACTCAACTGGGGCGGTAGAGTTGAGGTGAAGTTCTTCATAGACGGAGATGTTAAGAACCTTTCGAAAAAGCATTTGCGCCTGTTGTACAAAAACCGAATGGGCACTGAACGGGTCTTGCTGAGCGCGCAGACACTGGGGTCCGAAGTCCGCATTGGCGTTGCCTTCCATTCACGCGCATGGGTCCGCAAGACTAAACCTCCTCTGCCTCAGGAATGTGTCAAAAAGGGAAGTATAGGTGTTCGCTATGCGACTGAGTTGGAGTGCGGACAGCGAGCAACGTTTGATAGGGTAATAAGTGTCTATACTTCTCGCGATCCTGATGTCACCAGCGTCGAGAGAAGTTGTCTGTCGGCAATTCGTAAGTCAAGGGGACTCACATACGGCAAGATCCTGCGCTCTCATAAGCTGGCCTGGCAGCGGCAGTGGAAGGCGAGTGACATCGAAATCGACGGTCCCGAGGACGACCAGCGCGCGATTCGTTTCTCAGTCTTTCAACTTGTGCAGGCGTGTTCGCGATTTGACCCTACCGTAAGTATTGGAGCAAAAGCTCTCTCCGGGGAGTCGTATAGGGGGCACGTTTTCTGGGACACCGAGATATTCATGCTACCGTTCTTCACTTACACCGATCCGAAGGCAGCCCGACGGCTGCTCATTTATCGCCTTTATACACTTGACGGAGCGCGCAGAAAGGCGCGGGACGAAGGTCATGAGGGAGCAATGTTTGCCTGGGAAAGCGCTGGTACAGGGGAAGAAACGTGCCCGCGCTACGTGCCTGATCCGAAGACAGGCGAGCCAGTGAGGGTCTGGTGCGGTGAGATAGAGCAACACATCTCAGCTGACGTTGTTTATGGCGCTCACCGTTACTTGTGCGCTACTGGTGATCGCGAGTTTCGCGACAACGCTTTTCATGAGATTGCTGTCGAGACGGCGCGTTTCTGGGCAAGTAGGGTTTCGTGGAACGAGGAGCTGAACGTTTATGAGGTTCGCGATGTTATTGGTCCCGACGAGTACCACGAGCACGTTGACAACAACGCATTCACCAACTACGCCGCCGCGTGGAATCTTCGTACAGGAGCCGAAAGTGCTCGAGCCTTGTTGAACAGCCGTAAGGGCAGGCTGCTTAGATTGCGGACTCGCCTGGGTCTTTGCGGAGAGGAACCTGAACGTTGGGAGACAATAGCGGAGAGATTGTATGTGCCTTTCGACAGGCGTTGCGGTCTGCACGAACAACACCAAGGGTTCTTCAAGCTCAAGCAGTCCAATGCCCGCAGATTATCATCACGTGTTTCGCCGCTACCCGAGAAAATCCGCATGCCAAAGATCTGGGCCTCGCAGGTTCTCAAGCAAGCTGACATCGTGATGCTGATGATGCTATGGCCCGACCAGTTCAGTCGAAAGGTGAAGAAAGCTGACTGGGAGTACTACGAGCCACGCACCACGCACGACTCTTCACTGAGCACAAGCGTTCACTCCATTGTTGCCAGTGATCTGAATCTGCCGATGAAGGCTTATGACTACTTCCGTATGACCGCTTTTACCGACCTCCATGATAGGATGGGCAACGCGAAAGACGGCCTGCACGCAGCCGCTCTGGGCGGAACGTGGCAAGCAGTTGTCAGAGGATTCCTTCAGTTGCGCGTGACTCGGGATGGCTTATCATTCAATCCCCGACTACCAATCCGATGGCTATCTTTGAGATTGAGATTGCGCCACAGGGGTAAGATTCTTGAGGTCAAAGCTGACAGGAAATCTGCGACGGTTTCTTAGAACCAGTGGCTTGTCGTGGATGTAATACAGCGTGTTCAGTTCAAGGGACTGAACACGCTGTTTCTGAATGTGGATTAACGGCCAAGTGTCTACTATTGATCGCTTCATTTCTTCCTTTGCGCTATTCGTTTTAGCATCTCTGCCTGTGGAGCGATCGAGTATATCTTGACCTCGTATGGGTCTATTCGGTCACTGAAAACGCCCTTTTCATCTACTGCAAGCATGTGAGGCTCATACCAGCATTGGACGTTCTCTCGAGCTTCTGTGCCTGCGAATTCGGGTGCAGTGACCTTGATCTGGGCCGGGAAGTCGGAGATATTTGTCATGAGGATGACGGCTGTGTCGCCGACTTGCTTTACCTTGCACTCTATCTCCTTTTGCTTTACCAGCGAATCTCCCAGGATACCGACCTCCGGCTTCCATTTGGCATCGGGAGCAGCAAAAACGGGAGCCATTTCGGCAAGCTCTTTGGTCACAAGCTGTAGATATGACCAGAACCGGACAGAATCATCCTCTTGGTGTTCCCCTGTGGGAGCGGGACGTGAGAGTGTGGACATCGGCGGGCCGGGCCAGTAGAAAAGCCCATTGGCGCCATGTATCACGGCATTGTAAGCCATAAAGCGGCTCTGAATATAGGACGGATACCCTTCCTTGCCGGTATCCGAAAATGCTTGAAGAACGACAAATACTGGCTTT
>Ga0180434_10008198_pt1 | contig 11588 bp, 9 predicted proteins | sample SS_ome_7_FD_132453 | JGI IMG/M metagenome (GOLD analysis project Ga0180434, IMG submission 132453) | Hypersaline lake sediment archaeal communities from the Salton Sea, California, USA - SS_1_D_2 metaG | ecosystem: Environmental > Aquatic > Non-marine Saline and Alkaline > Hypersaline > Sediment... | reverse complement strand
ATACGGAATCGTTGAGTTGAGAACTCCACGTGTGCCGCGCCTGGTTATCTCGTCCACGTGGGGCATAAGGCCATCGGCCATGAATCTGTCCATCACCCTCCAGGTCGCTCCGTCGATTCCCAGAAGAAATACCTTTGGCATCGCTATTTCCTTCTTCTCAGGATGTCCGAAAGGACATCTTTCTCTTCCTTCAATCCGAATATATATAATAACGCAATATAGACTGCCAGGAAAGCGGCACTTAGAGCAAGGGTCCCGGGGAGATCTTCCCACATCAGCCATACCTTGAGCAGGTAGAACACCGCGAACGTGATCGCTCCAGCCGCGGCGGGCTTGTAGATATCAGGCCTGAAAGGAGTGAATCCGTAAAGCACTTTCACCTCTATCACCCTGACTATGTTGAGAAGACCGAGGGATACCGAAGTCGCCAGGCCCGCACCGGCGATTCCGTATCTCGGTATCAGGATCACTATCAGGACAATGTGTAAGCCCGCCAGCACAATAGAGTTCACCAGATTGAGCTTCTGCCTGCCGGTCATCGACAGTATGAAGCCTATCGGACCTACCATGGCGTTTACCATCTGCCCGACGGCCAGGAGACGGAGCGCCGTCCCGGCCCCCGCGAAATCCTCTCCGAAGACGAGGAGGAGGGACGGGGAGAAAAGCATGAACACCAGGAAGACGGGTAATCCCAGGCTGAATATCCATTTGGTCACCGATTTGAAGTTGGCCTCGAGCTCGGCGATCTCGTTGTTCTCCCAGAGCTCTGAGATGATGGGAGCGAAGATCTTTCCGAACGAGATCAGGCTCAGAGAGATAAATGGAGATATGGTGGCAGCTGCTCCGAAAAGTCCGGTGCTGGTTGCGTCCTTGAAGAAACCGACCATGATCGTGGTGGACTTGGTGATGATAATGTTCATGAAGCGCGCGAAGACGAGCGGCAGGGAGTAATAGAAAAGCTCCCTTGTTACAAGCCGCTTCGCGGTGGCCTTGAAGTCGAACGGCGATATCCGTCTCGCGAAATAGAATGCCAATCCCGCCGCCACAACATAAGAGGTCAGCGCCCCGAATATCACTCCGAAGAGCCTCAGTCCAGCTACAAAGAGGCCTATTATCACCAAGAGCCTGACAACCGGCCTTGTTATCAATTCCACAAGCACGCTGTACTTTAATGTCTTAAGACCTTGGCTGTAACCGTTCAGTACCATCATCAGTGCGAAAAAGGGAAGTGAGAGTATGTAGACTCTGAGTATGAGGTCGAATCCCTCAACATTGGAAAAAGGCCCCCTCCCCAGTAACGGTGCCAACATCATGACGAGCAGGACTATTCCGATTGAGAGGCAAAGCGATATCAGCATCCCGCTGAAGAGCGTACCCTTAACGGCCGACCGGTCCCCTTTGGCCTTATACTTGGACGTGAGCCTGACCATCCCCGTATTCAGCCCGAATACGGCAAAGATCCCCAGCACCTGGAAGATGCTGTTTGCCAGCGAGTACTTGCCGAAGAGTTCGGCCCCGATGGTTCGGGTTATGACCACGCTGGATCCGAACATGAATATGATGTTGAAAGCGGTACCGATCGTATCGATACCGGCGTTCTTAACAATGAGACCTATGGTGGATTCCTGAGGCTGTTTCACTTCCGACCGGCTTCCCTGCGCATCCATTGCCTCTCGTCTACCGCCTTAGCGGCATTGAAGATCAGCTCACACGGTATCTGCAACACAAACAGGCTTAGCCGCGACCTGTGACCCCCACAATAGGCCACACCGATACACGGCGCCGAAAATCATCGCACATCATAGCCTATCGACAGTGTCTTTTCTATACCTTAATGAATCCCCCCGGGCCGTTTTCCGTACCCCGGCAAAGGACGGCCCGCACGGCCAGATATTTCGGTTGAGACCGGCTGGACAGGCTGATGCCCTTAACAACTCAAGAAAAGAGGCCCGGCAACGGAGGGTCCGGAGTCCGGGGGTAGAGGGAGGTGTTGACACGGCTGAGACCGCAGCAATAGAATAGGCGCAACCTATGGGAATTCCGGTTGAGGCCGGCTGAGGTCGGAGCGACCTGGAATGATCCTTTACCGCCCTGTTACCGGGGGGAGGCATGCGGAGACTTCTCAAGCAGGACAGGATAATGACATCGGTAGGACTGGTCCTGGGACTTCTCATAGCCCAAAAGATAGTCGCCTTCGCCCGGGGTATTGTATTCGCTCGAATCCTCGGTACCGCTGAATACGGCATCTACACGCTGGGATTCTTTCTGGTGCTCATAACCGTGGCCGTCACCAGCCTGGGCATTCCTTCCGCGTTTCCAAGGTTTGCGGCCCGATATAGGGGAAAAGGAGGTTTGAGATCTTTCTTCAGAAGATCCTATGCCATCAATATCTCGTTCTCGGTGGCGGTGGCCGTTGTCATATTGCTATTTCCGTCTTTCTTCTCCCGCCTGATCTATGGCGACGACTCCTACGACCGGGTCATGATGGTAGTGGCCGTCTGCATACCGGGCCTGGTGATACTCACCAATCTCTTCACCACATTCTCGGGTCTCAAGCTCTTCCGCGCGGGGGCGGCGGTCCAGTTCAGTCAGGTGGTCATATTCGCAGGGCTGGGGGCCGCCTTGGCGGTAATCTATGAATCTGCAACGGGCGCGCTTCTCGGGTACGCTCTCTCGATACTGGTGGCTGTCGGGCTGTTCCTGCCGCTCCTCGTGAGGTACCTGCAGGTCGAAGATCCTGACCACGTGCCCCTCGAGGAGGAGGGCTTCTACGGAAAGCTGCTGCGCTTCACGATCTGGTTTACGGTGACACCTATCCTGATTCAGGTCTTCCACTATGTGGACCGTTTGAGTCTTCAGCGGCTCATGGGCGCGTCGGACCAGGGCGTCTACTCCGCCGCAGTGAACCTCTGCGCGACGATATCGGCGGTGGGCCTGGCGGTGAACAACGTGATATTTCCTCATCTGAGCACCACATGGGAGGAGGGAAGGAGGGAGCAGGCTCTTGGAAATCTGGATCTTACCATAAGAGTTACGGCCGTCGGCCTTTCGGCGGCCGGGCTCGTGCTCGTCCTTCTCGGGAGACCGCTGATACTCTTATTGCTCGGGGACGCATACGCGAGCGGCGCCGATGTGTTGCCCTATCTCGTGGTTTTCTATCTCCTCACTGTGTCCGTCTGGCTGTTCGGGGTTTTCGCAAGTCTCATTGAGAAGACATATGTTTCCACAATTGGGCTGGTGACCGCCCTCCCGGTCAATGTTGTGCTTAATCTTCTTCTGATACCCAGGTTAGGCATTGTAGGGGCGGGATTGGCCACGATGCTCTCATATACCCTGCTCTGGTTCGTATTCGTAGGCGTCTGCGTTCGTCTCGGCATGTCACTCAAACGGAAGACGCTGGCTGCATCCCTGTGCCCGTTTTTCCTCCTTCTCCCGGGGCTACCGGCCGCAATCGCACTCTCCGGCGTGGTGTCCGCCAGCCTCTTCACCGACTGGTTGATCGGCCAAGAAGAACGGAGGCGCATCCGGGCGGAGGTCTTCGGCTTCCTTCGCCGCAAACGCGCTTCGTAGCGTCGTCACTCCTGTGACGACAAAACGTGTGCTCCGCTCGCCTTATGCTCGCTGATAGGAACTACATTCGTGGTGACGGGAGTCGCGACGCTACGATGAATGCTACCGCTCCGGTCAGTATCCTGCGCAGCGTCGGGTCTCTGCGCCGGAGGTGGGGCGGTTCTCCGTGCGCGACGCGCCCCGGGGCAAGTTTGGCTTGCCAAGGCGGCATTGACCCAATACAATTTGCAGGGTGCCGGGGTGGCGGAACTGGTAGACGCAGGGGACTTAAAATCCTCTGGATCGCAAGATCCGTGTCGGTTCGACTCCGACCCTCGGCACACCACTAAAGTAAACTCTTAGCAGGACCGCCTAATCCTTTGCAGCATAGGTAGAAAAATCTACTGCAGGTGCCCTGTTTTGCCTTGACTTAGGCCCTCCTGCGCTTTAGAATAGATATGGCCGGTACGAGGTTGAAGTGCTGGGGCAGGGAAGCCTGGCCGGCCCGGTTTATTGACAGACTTCTGAATAACAGAGGCCTGAAGGTAATCCGGGCTGACACGAACCCGTTAGCTTCCTGCGCGGGAGAGCGTCTTTGTAAACCACACAACGCTCACACACGGATTTCGGAGCCGATGCCACACGCGCCCGACCGTGTCTCCCGCCGGGAAGCACCAGAGGCGCTTGCACACGAACCCCGTACCGGCAAATGCGAACTGGCTTGACACCTCGTGAGCTCCCGCCTATGCTTACCTTTGTCATGTTATTCGGCAAGGTGACATCTTGAGGATTCCGACGCTGCTGCTGGTGCTTCTTATGGCCCAGGTGGGCTGGAAGAGCGACCAGAAGCTTCCCAGGCCACCGGATGTGTCTGAAGCCATGGTGGATTCCATGGCCGGCGCATACTATGAGGCTAAGCTCAGGTGCTATCCCGCCCTCGCAACCAGGAAGGGCGTCCCCGGATATGACGGGAGGCTTTCCACCTATTCTCAGAGAAGCACCTTCGGGCTTCTGGCGCGGGTAAGAAACGCGGGCAATCGCCTGGTCACGCTGGATGAGGACAGCCTGAGCATGGGCAAATGGGTTGAATACAAGGCATTGCTTGCCGACATGGCCTCTCAACGCTTCCTGCTCGAGGATCTCGAGGTGTGGCGGAGCCGGCCGACCATCTATGTCGATGCCTGCGTGGACGGAATCGCCTTGCTGTGTCTTGCGCAAATCGGCCGGGGTCAGTCTATTGACCCGAGCCCGAGATTGGCTGCGGTCCCCACAGTCATAAAGCACGCGAGACGGAACCTCACAGACCCGAGCGAGTTTCACTGCCGCGTTGCGGCCGACCGGCTTGGGGACCTTATCCGAATGCTGGAGAACCTTCGAACCCGGGTCTCGTCGGCGGCGATCGATTCGGCACTGATTGATCAGACGGTTGTTTCACTGAGAAGCTTCGGGGATTTCATCGACTCGCTCGCGCTCTCGGCAAGCACCAGGTTCACATTGGGCTATGATGAGTTCCTGCTGCTCATGGATACCAGGAATATGATTAGCGATTTGCCCGAGGATATCCGCGCATATGCAAAGGGCGTATTGGACCGGACAAATGAGGAACTGGCGGGGTATGAATCGGGTGATCTCGTGGCGGGGGGGCACCTCGGCATTGAGGACATAGAGGACTGGGCGGCGCGCGCCCGTGATTTCATAGAGATGAAAGACCTGGTAAGTCTCCCCGGGAAAGAAGTTGGCAGCGCAGACGAATTGGGATTTTCGGAGCTTCCGGATTTCGCGGCCGGGGTGTACAAGCATGTGCTCTATATCCCGCCGGCGCCCGATGCTCCGGAGGCAGGCAGGGCTATTATCTATGTTCCGCCCGAAGTTAGGGAGCCGGGAGCAACTGCCGGCGGAATCATCACCTCAGAGGCTTTCCCCGGCCGGCACTTGCAGGCATACTACTCGGCTGTCAGCCCCTCCCCGGTCCGCAGGATGAATACGGATATATTCGCGGCCAACGGGTGGGCGCTCTACTCTCAGGAACTTATGGCCCGGGAGGGATTCGGCGGTGAAGAAGCGATCCGTGATGCACTCTTGAGGAAGAGGTTCTACGCCGCCGGGACCATAGCGGCGATGAACATACTTCTGGGAGAATTCACAGTCCAGGCAGCGGCTGATTTCATGGTAAACGAGACAGGAGTTTCAGAGGCCTATGCCCGGGAACTGGCCGTGCAATACGCGCTGGAACCCGAACTGCCTATGAGTTATATTATCGGTGAAAGACAGATAAACAGGATTAGAGATGAGATAGAGAGCATCCAAGGGGAGGAATTCGATTTGAAGGGCTTTCATGATAGCCTCCTAACCTCAGGCCGTTTGCCCCTGTATCTTCTGAGGAACAATCTGGTTTCCGGATCAGTGGGGAGGCGATAGGGTGACGAGGGGTCTACTGGCGGTGACCGGCAAAGGGGGGAATATGTCTTACCGTAATCTCAGAGCAGTTTGCCTTTCGGCATTTCTTGTGTTGTCGCTGGTCTGGTCTTCAGGAGCGACCAAACTTGCCGGGGAGTTCCTTGCCACCGGATTCGGTGCCAAAGCCCTGGGTATGGGCGGGGCCTTCGTTTCCATCGCTGATGACGCAAGTGCGGTCTATTGGAACCCGGCGGGTCTCCATCAGCTGGACCGGCGGCAGGCTCTGGTAATGCATTCGCAGCGTTTCGGGGGAATGGTGGACTACAGCACTTTCAGTTTCGCGATGCCCCTGTCCCGTGAAGAGGGTGCCGAGGCTACCGGTGCGATAGGACTTGTATGGCTGCGGGTCAGCGATATCGCGCTCACGTCGCACCTTAATACGCCCGGTGTTGATTTCATAGACGAACGCGACCCCGAGACCGGCCAGCCTAACGGCAAGTGGGATCCGGGCGAACGCAGGCTCTGGGATCCCGACCGGGTCCGCTGGGAAAGCGATCATGAGATCGCGGGCTTTCTCTCATACTCTCGTAGGGTTTGGGAAAACACGGCTGTGGGTTTCAATGCGAAGCTTATCTGGAAGGAGCTTGCAGAGATATCATGCCTGGGATTCGGACTCGATGCCGCGCTCCTTCACAGGCTTACCCCCAACTGGAACGTGGGAATCAACATTCAGGATTTTACCACCACACCTCTCTACTGGGACGGCTGGTACTACGACGCCGATTCGCCGAGCGGTAAGTACAAGGTGAGCACCACTGAAACCATAAACCCTTCGCTTAAACTGGGAACCTCATACAGGTTGCCTATCGCCGCCATATCCGGAGACGTGGTCCTCGCAGCAGATACGGACTTCAAGTTCGAAGGCCTGGAAGAGGAAGAGGCCGACTTCTCATTCTCCGAGGTGAGCGGGGACGTGAGATTGGGAGCGATGTACGAATACAACAGGATGTTGCGGGTGGCGGTCGGTATGGACCGGCAGAAGCCCAGCGCGGGCATCGGCCTGACGGTAAGCCAGTTCGATCTGGATTACGCCTTCTGGCGGGACGCCGAGCTCGACAACACCCACCGTATATCGGTGAGCATGGATTTCTAAACGGGACAGACCTTCCTTAAAGGAACAGGGGAGAAAGCAGCCTTTGCGTAAGAACATTGTGGCGGGCAAGCCTGCTGGGGGAAACACCTCTTTCACAGTATCCAACCCGTATGACGGATCGCCCGTTGAGGATGTGGCGGTTGCGACCCAAGATCAGATAGAAGCCGCCCTGGCAGGCGCAGACGGTGCAAAGCGGAAGGTGGCCTCGCTTACCAGGCACGAACGCGCAACCATTCTTAAAGGCGTCTCCGAGAGATTGGCCTCCCGCAGTGAGGAGATAGCCCGTGTCCTTGCAACAGAAGTGGGCAAGACCCTCGGAGAAGCAAGGGGAGAGGTGGCACGGGCCGTTTCCACTTTCAGCTTCGCCGCGGACGAGGCAAAGCGCCTTGCCGGCGAGATCATCCCTTTCGACGCAGTAGCCGGCGGTACGCGAAGACAGGGCTTCAATATGCGTGTCCCCATCGGTACGGTCATAGCCATAACACCATTCAACTTCCCCTTGAACCTGGCCGCCCATAAGGTAGCCCCCGCGATGGCGGCCGGTAACCCGGTTATCGTCAAACCTGCCAGTCAAACGCCCTTGTCCGGCCTCGTCCTGGGCGAGATTGTCCTGGATGCGGGCTTTCCTCCTGAAGCGGTGAGCGTCCTCTGCGGCCCCGGAAGCGAGGTGGGCACGGCACTGGTGCGGGACCCCAGACCCCGTATGGTGACCTTCACAGGGAGTGTGGATGTAGGTAAGCGGATCGCCGCGGAGTCCGGGTTCAAGAAGATAGGGATGGAGCTGGGTTCCAACTCCGGGGTCATAGTCACGGAGTCCGCCGACCTGGATTTCGCGTGTAAGAGAGTCACCCTGGGGGCCTTCGCACTGGCAGGCCAGGTGTGTATATCCGTCCAACGGGTTGTAGTCGCCAGGTCGGCCTTCCAAGATGTGGTCGACCGAGTAGCGCGTCTTGCCGAGGGGCTTAAAGTGGGCGATCAGCTGGACGAGGCTTCCGACATGGGCCCCATGGTATCGGCGGCTGATGCCGAGCGGCTGGAGACATGGGTCGAGGAGGCGGCAGCCCAGGGGGCTTCGATGAGGACCGGGGCCAGGAGGCAGGGGAGCGTCTATGCTCCCACAGTTTTGACATCGGTCCCCAGGGAGGCCAGGGTTTGGCGGGAGGAAGCTTTCGGTCCGGTTGTCTGTATAAATGCTTACGATGATTTTGACGACGCCCTTGAAGCGATCAATGACTCGCGTTACGGCCTGCAGGCGGGTGTCTTCACCAACTCGGTTGACGAGGCCTTCAGGGCGATCGAAGCCCTCGATGTCGGAGGCGTCATAATAAACGATTTTCCAACCTACAGGGTGGATCAGATGCCCTACGGGGGGGTCAAGGATAGCGGCATCGGCCGGGAAGGGCTCAAGTATGCCGTCCACGAGATGACCGAAGAGAAATTGGTCTGTTTCAACTTCTGGAAGCCGGAATAGGGAGGATACGATGGATCGCATTGCCGCGCTCAAAGATGCAGTAATCGCAGGGGAGATGGCACAGGCCAAAGAACTCACCGAGCAGGCGCTCGAAGCGGGCCTTGAGGCTAAAGAGATTCTGGATCAGGCCCTGATAGCCGGTATGGACAAGGTCGGGGAGCTCTTCAAGTGCAACGAAATATACGTTCCCGAGGTATTGCTTGCCGCCAAGAGCATGCAGAACGCGATGCAGGTCCTCAAGCCGCACCTGGTCAGGGGCGGTATCAAACCCAGGGGCAAGGTGGTGGTGGGTACGGTCAGGGGGGACCTTCACGACATCGGCAAGAACCTGGTGGCCATGATGCTGGAGGGAGCCGGTTTCGAGATAATCGATCTGGGCAATGATGTGCCCGCGGAGAAATTCGTAGAGGCGGCCATCGATAACGGCGCCGGCGTAATAGGCATGTCGGCACTCCTTACCACCACCATGCACGTAATGAAGGATACGGTGGAACTCCTTAAGGAGAAGGATCCCGGGGGCAAGGTGCGGACAATGATAGGCGGGGCACCGGTTACCCGCAACTTCGCTGATCAGATAGGAGCGGACGGCTACGGTGACGATGCCGCCACCGCCGTCGACATAGCTAAGGGTTTTGTCGGGAGCTAGCATGGATATTCTTGAACTGCTGGAAATGAGACCCGTATTGGGTGATGGTGCCATGGGAACCATGCTCCAGACCAGAGGCCTCAGGACGGGAGAATGTCCTGAGGCATGGAACCTGGACCACCCGCAAGTCGTCGAGAGAATCCACAGGGAATACCGGGAAGCCGGGTGCGATTTCGTGACCTCCAATACTTTCGGCGCCAATCCACTGAAGCTGGCCAGGTTCGGCATGGATTCAAAGCTGGACGATCTGGCCAAGCGCGGCGTGGAACTCGCCCGGCGGGGAGCTCGTGAAAACTGCATGGTGGCCGGGTCGATTGGTCCTACGGGAGAGCTCCTCGAGCCCTACGGCGATACTCCGCTGGATGAGGTCAAAGCGGCTTTCCTGGCGGCGGCCCGGGCATTGGACGGCGCCGGAGTGGACTTCTTACTGATCGAGACCATGACCGATCTCAATGAGGCACGGCTCGCCATAGAAGCTGCACGCGAGGTATCATCCCGGCCTCTGGCCGCAACCATGTCCTTTACCAAGGGCGCTAAAGGCTTCAGGACGGTGATGGGGACGTCTCCCGAAGAAGCGGCCCGGGGGCTTGCTGAGGCCGGTGCTCATATCGTCGGTACGAACTGTGTCGGCGGAATGGCCGAAGCCATAGGGATAATGGAAGTAATGGTACCGGCTTCCACAACCCCGACACTTGCCCAGCCCAACGCTGGATTACCGGAAGTAGTCGCAGACGGCGTCGTCTACCCGGAAACGCCGGAAAACATGGGCGACGCCCTTGAGACCCTGCTCGGCACCGGTGTCAATGCGGTCGGCGGCTGCTGCGGAACAACCCCGGCTCACATAAGGAAAATGGCGGCCTTCCTCGGCAAAGTCTGACCGGTTTGGCCGGAATTGGATCTCCTTTTCATAGAACCGTAGCGTCGTCACTCCGGTGACGACGAAACGTTGCCACGGGAGTGGCAACGCTACGAAGGACCGAGGCCGGAGCGAAGCCGTATCTCGTGGCGTCGCGACTCCAGTCACAACGAATGTAGTTCCGAACAGCGACGCTACACGGAAGATTCGTTGTGACGGCACTGGTGTAGCGTCGGGTCTCTGTGCCCGACGGTGGTCGGGTCTCTGTGCCCGACGGCCCTCGTCGCGGGTGGAACCGCGACGCTGCACGGAAGATTCGTTGAGACGGCACTGGTGTAGCGTCGGGTCTCTGTGCCCGACGGCCCTCGTCGCGGGTGGAACCGCGACGCTACACGGAAGATTCGTTGAGATGGCACTGGTGTAGCGTCGGGTCTCTGTGCCCGACGGCCCTCGTCTCGGGTGGAACCGCGACGCTGCACGGCACCTGCGCGGCATTGACTCCTTTTCCGGCTGTCGTTAGTATCTCTTGGAGAACGGAGTGAGTTATTCCATGAAGTGTTTTCTCGGCATTGACGTAGGTGCCGTGAGCACCAACCTGGCACTGCTCGATTCGAACCTCGACGTGGTGTTCCAAAGGTATGTGCGGACGGGGGGCAGGCCCTTAGCATCCATAAGGTCGGTAATAGACGCAGCGGGCCGATCCTCCGGGGACCTCGATATCGTGGCCTGCGGCACTACCGGTAGCGGGCGGAGGCTGGCGGCGGCCCTGGTGGGGGCGGACATCGTAAAGAACGAGATCACGGCCCATGCAACAGGAGCCCTACACTACTTTCCGGAAGCCAGGACCATCATTGAGATCGGCGGCCAGGATTCCAAGGTCATACTGGTGAGAGATGGGGTGGTAAGTGATTTCGCGATGAACACGGTTTGCGCGGCCGGAACAGGGACCTTCCTGGATTATCAGGCGAGCCGGATGGGGGTCACGATAGACGAGTTCGCCGGCCTCGCCGCGGAGGCCGGTGAAAGCGTCACCATTTCAGGAAGATGCGCCGTATTCGCCGAGACCGACATGATAGAGAAACAGCAGCGTGGGGCCGACCGCGGGGCCATAGCGCGCGGGCTCTGTGAAGCCCTGGCCAGGAATTTCCTGACCGGTGTCGCCGCAGGACGCAGGATTGACCCGCCCGTAGTGTTCCAGGGGGGAGTGGCTTCGAACATAGCGGTGCGGCAGGCGTTCACCCGTGAACTCGGATGCGAGGTAATGGTACCGGAGCTTAACGACGTCATGGGCGCAATAGGTGTGGCCATACTTGCCGGCCGCCACCGCCGGGCGGACGAACCGACCAGGTTCCGTGGCTTCGAGGTGCACCCGGGTGAACTCGCCACCCGGGATTTCGAGTGCGACGGCTGTTCAAACCGTTGCGAGATTGTGGAGATTCTCCACGGCGATAAGCTCCTCTCAAGATGGGGCAGCCGTTGCGGGAAGTGGGACGTAGCCTGATGCAATCAATAGGTT
>Ga0180434_10008196_pt1 | contig 11590 bp, 8 predicted proteins | sample SS_ome_7_FD_132453 | JGI IMG/M metagenome (GOLD analysis project Ga0180434, IMG submission 132453) | Hypersaline lake sediment archaeal communities from the Salton Sea, California, USA - SS_1_D_2 metaG | ecosystem: Environmental > Aquatic > Non-marine Saline and Alkaline > Hypersaline > Sediment... | reverse complement strand
GCTTGGTGCCTCCCGCCTCAATGCCTCCGTACATCTGCCCCTGTCCGCTCATGTGCTGTTGCCAACACTCTATTTGGTCGGGACCGCCCTGTCAAACACGCAGTGATCCGTAAGCTTGAACGGTCCCGTCCGGTTTCTGCCGAATCGGATGCCAGTTGAGATCGTCTCGTTGCGCCTGCAATGATCATGACAGAAAACCGAAAACAGATAACCCAGAAGAACACTGGTTTGACTTGGTGTAGCCGCTGTGCTAGCATACCTAGCGGCTCTATGTATTGCCTTTCAGGGGCATCTCTGGAGAGCACGGGAAGACACGGGCGTGACCGTTGACAGAGACCATCCGCCAATCAGCGAGCTGGTCAGCCTTTCCGGTAGGAGCGCGGTGATAACCGGCGGTGCAACCGGCCTGGGCCTTGCTATCTGCCGCCGTATCGCCGAGGCCGGGGCACAGGTACTCATTGCGGATGTGGACACAGAAGCTGCCCGGAAGTCCGCCGTCGCGCTCGCCGCGTCCGGTCACCAGGCCACCTCCACACACTGTGATGTCACCAACGAGGCATCAGTGACGGGCATGGTCAGGACCGCAGTGGACAAGATGGGCGGCATAGACATCCTGGTGAACAATGCGGGCGTGTACCCACGCATACCCCTTACCGAGACCACTGCGGATGACTTCGATCGCGTGCTTGCGGTGAACCTCAAAGGAGCATTCCTGTGCAGCCGTGAGGCCAGCAGGTGCATGATCGAGCAACGAAAGGGGGGGTGCATAATCAACCTCGGCTCGATCGATTCGCTGCACCCCTCTTCCAGCGGCATGGCCGCCTACGATTCGTCCAAGGGAGGCATTCTCATGCTGACCAGGAGCATGGCGAGGGAGCTCGGAGAGTACGGCATCCGGGTCAACGCCATCGCCCCCGGGGCAATCAAGACCCGGGCGATCGCCACCCACACCGCCGCGTCTCCCGACGAAGGGACGAGAGAGCAGCTCCGCGAGCTGAAGGCCTTCATGACGCGGATGGCGCTGGGAAGGATGGGAGACCCGGACGAGGTCGGCAGGGTTGCCCTGTTTCTTGCCTCCGATCTCGCGAGCTACGTTACCGGCACCCTGGCAGTAGTTGACGGCGGCTACCTGGTGTCATGAAAGACCAGCACGGCGGAACAGCCGCAGAGTAGGTGTGACATGGCTAACGTGAGAGTAATGACGGATAGCGTCGCCTGTATTCCCGCGGAGCTGGCCGCAGAGAAGGGAGTGAGAGTCATTCCCGCAGCCAACATCATGTTCGGTAGCGAAAGCTACATTGACGGGGAGACCATCACCGCCGCACAGGCTTATGAGCTGATCCAGAGGGACCCTGACCGGTTTGTCACCTCGGCGATTACTCCGGCTTACGTCATGGAGGCCTACCGGGAGCTCACCAGAGAGTCAGACCAGGTCCTCTTCGTCACCATATCCTCGGCGCTAAGCGCAGTCTACCGGACGGCTACCGCGGCTGCAGAGCTGTTCAGGGCTGAGTCCCCCGGCGCCACGGTACGGGTGCTGGATTCTCTGGCCTGCGCGAGTACTCAGGGACTGGTGGTGCTCACCGCTGCCGAGGCTGCCGCCAGGGGCAAAGACCTGGAGGAAGTCATCTCCACCGCCCGCCATGTGCGTGGCCAGACCGGCGGCCTCATGATGCTGGACACCTTACGCTACGTCTACCGCACCGGCCGTATGTCAAAGGTCGCGTCACGGGTGGCCTCCATATTCAACGTGAGACCCATAAACCGCCTCACCCCGGAAGGCACCGTTGAGTTCGCCGACCGGGCAAGGAAGAGATTAGATGGCCTGAACCGGCTCCTGGCAATGATAGGTAGGGAGGCCGGCACCAGGGACCTGCACTTCATGGTGACCCACGCCGCCGCCCCGGAGATGGCTGAAGGCTTCACCGAGCGTCTCAGGCAAGAGTACAACTGCCTCAGCATGATTGTCAGTGACTACAGCCCGGTGATGGGCTACGGGGCCGGCCCGGGAGCCATCTTCGTCGGCTTCCATCCGGAGATACAGTAACATGGTCTCAGGGGAAACACGGTTCCGGACGTATTGCATCACCGCGATCGATACGGTTAGCAGTGCTTGCCCCGAACCAGGCGGACTGGACTGGTGATGAGAGAGGGGACGCAGACCAGCAAGACCCGACTGCCTGCACTGGAGAGGCTCAGGGAAATCAACCGGGCCTTCCCCGATGCCGAACAGCTCCGGGAGCTGAAACGCTCCGGGGGCAGGATATTCGGCTGGCTGTGCACCTACACCCCTGAGGAGGTAATCCACGCGGCGGGAATCCTGCCCGTCCGGATTGTCGGCTATCCGCAGGAAACCGACCTGGACGATGGTACCGCCTACCTCTACGTCAACTCCTGTTCCTTCTCCCGCAGCTGCTTTCAGCTGGCTATACGCGGCCAGTATGACTTCCTGGACGGCGTGGTGGGTGGCTCCACCTGTGACGGCGTCCGGCGCCTGTTCGACCTCTGGCGCCACTACATGGACACGCCCTTCTACCACGTCCTGAACATACCCCGGAAATATACCGAGAAGGCCCACCGGCTCTACTATGACGAGGTACTCAAGTTCAAGGCGCACCTGGAGGACTGGCTCGGCCAGGGCATCTCCGATGATTCGCTCCTGGATTCGGTTCACCTCTACAACGAGTCCCGTCGTCTCCTCCGTGAGCTCTATGACCTGCGCCGTGTGGACGCCCCGGCAGTGACCGGCGCCGAGACCCTTGAGGTCATGAACGCCAGCTTCCGCATGCCCAAGGAGACCTTCAACCAGTGGCTACAGGAGCTTCTCTCCGAGATCAAGCTTTCAGTCAGAGCACACGCCAATCGCGTACGGGTCATGGTAGTCGGCAGCGTACTCACCAACGCCGACTTCATCAGGTCTATCGAGGAGGTGGGAGGGCTGGTGGTCGCCGACGAGCTGTGCACCGGTACTCGCTACTGGGGCGACCCGGTGGTGCTGGACGGAAAGACGCCCCTCCTGGAAGCCATCTCGCGCCGTTACCTCGGCAACTTCCCCTGTGCTCGCATGTACCCCTCCGACGAGAGATTCAACCGGATCATACAGACAGCCCACGACTTCCGTGTGGACGGCGTTATCAGCCAGAACATCCGGTACTGCGTTCCCTATTGCCATGACCTTCCCCTTCTCACCCAGAGGCTGAAGGCAGAGGGCAAGCCCACCCTTGCCCTGGACGTGGAGTACGGTACCGCGGGCTCGGGCCAGATACGCACCCGGGTACAGGCCTTCCTGGAGATGCTGGAGGCAAGGAAGAGATGACCGGTCACGCAGAGGCCAGGACCCCGGAGACTAACAAGGTACGCGCCATCGTCAGGGCCTGCCGGCTGATCTCCCGCATGAACCGCCTGCGTCCCGACGTCACCCGGAGCGAGAACCTGTACTACCAGATGCTGAGCGACTACTTCACGCGGCTGCTTGATGCCCGTAACAATGGTGACTTCATTGCCGCACACACCGTTTTCTTCCCCGCCGAGCTGCTCTACGCGATGGATCTGGTCCCCATGCACACCGAGACCACAACCTGGATGACCTCCCTCTTCACGGGAGAGTGCAGCGACCTCCTGGAGGCGGGGTCCGCCCTGGGCCTGGCATCCGAGATATGCACACCGCACCGGGGCCTGGCGGGGGCATTCTCGCTGGGGGCAGTCCCCCGCCCGGACGTGATGCTCTGGTCCAACATGGTCTGCGACAATACCGCCAAGAGCGGCGAGCTCATAATGGAGCTTGCCCACTGCCCCGGCTTCTTCATCGACCACCCCTTCAAGGACAGCCCCGAGGAAAAACAGTACCTGGTCGGAGAGCTGGAGGACATGGTGGTTTTCCTCGAGGAGCACTCCGGGCGCAAGATGAACTGGGACCGTCTCTCTGAGATCGTGGCCCGCATGGACCGCCAGGTCCAGCTCACCCGCGAGGTGAACGAGCTCCGCAAAAGCGTACCCAGCCCCTTTGGCTCCCGCCGTTTCCTGGAGCTGGTCACCATGGACTACCTCTTCCCGGGCCAGCCTGCCGCCATTGAGTACCTGGAGACCTTGAAGCAGGAGCTCAGCGATATGGTGGCCCAGGGCAAAGGGGCCGTTGCCCGCGAGCGTTTCCGGCTGATGAGCCTGTTCATTCCCCCGATGTACCTCACCGGATTCCTGGAGAAGGTCTCTCAGGAGTTCGGCGCAGTCAGCGTGGTTGAGCCCTTCTTCACCTTCTGGGGTGAAGGACGGCTCGATCCCGCCCATCCCCTGGAAAGCGTCGCCCAGAAATCATACATGCTGCCCGAGATGCGCATGTACGGCCCGCTTGACGACCGCGCCCTTGATGCCATAACCAGCTGCGCGCGCGAGTACCGGATAGACGGCGCCATATACTACGCGGATGTCGGCTGCCGTCACACCTGCGCAACCATCAAGCTCTTCAAGGATACCCTGAGCGAGGTGGACGTACCTGTACTGACCCTGGACTGCGACGTGGTCGACCCGACCCTCACTTCCCAGGATGAGATAAGGGAGAAGCTGGAGCGCTTCTTCGAGCTTCTCGAAGACCGGTAGCTCCTGAGAATAGCATGAAGACCGCGGGTATTGACATCGGCAGCCTCACCACCAAGGCGGTGGTCCTGGGTGATGACGGCGCGGTCTTCTCCGCGACAGCCAGTACCGGTGATGACCGCGGGCAAGCTGCCCGGCAGACACTGCAAGCGGCCCTGGCGGAAGCCGGGTCCGGCCTCGGGGAGGATTTGTACCTGGTCTCGACTGGCGCGGGCGGCAGGGCACTCGCCTTCAGCCAGCTGCAGAAGGCCATCACCACCTGCCTGGCACGCGGCATCCACCACCAGTTGCCATCGACAAGGATGGTGATCGACATCGGTGCGGAAAGCTGTACGGTGGTCAAGCTCAACCACCGCGGTCGCGTGGACGACTGGGCCAGCCACGACAAGTGCGCCGCCGGCACCGGCATCTTCCTCCAGCAGATGTCACGCCTGATGCAGCTCTCCCTCGAGGAGATGTCCGTCCTGTCTCGCCGGGCGAAAGGAAGAGCGGACATCACCAGCACCTGCGCCGTGTTTGCCGAGTCGGACGCTATCTCCCACGTGCACCGCGACCCTCCCACCCCCACTGAGGATATCATTGCGGGGATCTACCACTCGGTGGTGAGCCGGATAGTGTCCCTGTGCAAGCGGGTGGGCATAGAGAAGGACGTGGCCGTGGCGGGTGGGGTGGCCCTGAACGAAGGCATCGTCCGCGCCCTTTCCGAGGCAGTCGGATTCGCGGTGATCGTACCGGAAGACCCGCGCATCACCGCCGCTGTAGGCGCCGCAGTACTTGCACGGGAAAGCATGGAGAAGGGAATGAGCTGATGCTGTTCGCGGGGATAGACATCGGATCAAGGGCAGCCAAGGCGGTGGTCATGAGGGACGACACCATCCTGTCCAGCGCAATCCGTGACACCGGCCCCGAGAGCGTGAAGACCTCGCAGGCGCTCATCGCCGCTGTCCTTGAAGGAACCGGCCTGTCCCCGCATGACATCGACTATACGGTGGCCACCGGGTACGGCAGGGTGCTGGTTCCCTTCGCCAATGAGAACATCTCCGAGATCAGCTGCCACGCCCGGGGAATCACCTGGTACTTCCCTTCGGTGAGGACCATCCTGGACATGGGCGGCCAGGACTGCAAGGCAATCCACTGTGACTCGCACGGGGTGGTGGATAACTTCGCCATGAACGACAAGTGCGCCGGTGGCACCGGCCGCTTCCTGGAGATGATCGCCGAGGTGCTCAACCTGCCCCTGGAAGACATCGGGGACCTGTCTCTGCAGTCGCAAACCACCATTCCCTTCAACACCGTCTGCGCCGTATTTGCCAAGTCGGACGCGCTCCAGTACCTGAGGAACGGAGTTGCCCGGAGTGACATCCTTGCCGGTCTCCACGAGGCAATAGCCGTTCGCTCACTCGGCCTGCTCAAACGAGTGGGGATAGAGCCGGACTTCACCATCACCGGGGGCATCTCCAAGAACCGGGGCATGGTCAGGAAACTCGTCGAGAAGGTCGGGCTGGAGCTGCTGCTGTGCGAGGATCCCCAGCTTGTCGGTGCCCTGGGCGCCGCCTTGTTCGCCGCCGAGCGGTATCGCGGCGCTGCTCCCAAGGAGGACTCCAGGATCAGCTACGGCTACTCCGACGGCACGGGGGAATACTTCATCACCGTGGACGGTTCCCGGTGCAACGGCTGCGGGGAGTGCGTCACCGCCTGTCCGGGCGGGGTGTTCACCCTATCGCCGGACGGTGCCGGGGAGCTAAGGGCGGTCGTCCGAGAGGCAGTAAGGCGGAGTCTTGCGTTTGCCTGCCCCGGGTTCGAGTCCTGCCGCCGGGCCAATGCTCTGAACTGCCACAGCGTGTGCCCGGCAGACGCCATCAGCCATACCTGGTAGCTGGACTACCGTGCCATACGAGTGGGGCCGGAAGGCATACCCTCCGGCCCCACTGCTTCAGGGGCGCTGCCACCCCCGCCGGGAGGCAGAGCTTCCGACACCTGGAAAGCCTAGTCGCCGGAGACCACCATCTCCGCCCCCAGGGTTTCTCCGCATATTTCCGGCTTGTAGTACGAATAGACCTCCGAGCTGACTCCCTTTGCCCTGACGGGGTACCGCGCCTTTACCTGGAAGCTCCAGGATAGCCGCTCGCCGGAGAGCATGTTCTCCACGTAGAAGATGACCTTGCGGCCGGCGATGTCGTAGCGTTTCAGCTTGGCCTCTTCCTCCACCGCGGCGGCCACCGTCTCAGCCACCGTTGCGAAACCGGTCGGCACCGAGACGTCAGCCACGATCATGCCCGCCTCCATCGGCACCGGCGGCCGGAACTCCAGCTCCACCGATACCGTTACCAGGTCATTCACCTCCACCTCGGTGACGTCGTAGTCCACCTGTATGCCCAGTATCTCCTCGTCCTTCTGCGCCTCGGGCAGGTTGAACCGGCGCACCACCTGGGTAACCGCCTCTCCCCGTCCTGCAGCACCTATCGTCACCTCGCTGTTGACGGGTATCTCCACCACCTGCAGGACATCGAAGTTGTCCTGCGTCAGCCTCAGTTGCCTGCTCTTGCCGTCGGTGGTCACGGTTATCGTCAGGTCCACGTCCGCCCTGGTGCCGGTGGAGTACTCGGTGAGCGCCTGGAGGGTGACCACGGTATCCTGGGTGGAGCCGTAGCCGCCGTAGGCGTTCCGGCGGGAGACCAGCCACTTGGCGGCACGGGAAGCGTTGAAGACGTCCCCGCGCTTGACCAGCGCCAGGGTCGCGTAGGCGGTGGTCTCGATCTCCGTGCTCCTTACCGGCCGGCCGGGCCGGCGCAGTGTTGCTTCATCTTCCTCCAGGGGCACCGGTCCCTCTCCGCCACCCCAGTGCAGGCCGTCTTCGTCCTCCTGGGCGATGGCCATGAGCTTCTGGTAGACCTGGTCTCTCTTGGCGCTGCCGGCTAGCTCCAGGGCATAGGCGGTTAATGCCAGTTCGTAGGCGTCGTTTATCTGCCCCAGCCTGCTCTCCAGGTAGCTGACTGCCCGGTTTGCGCTGGCCGTCTCGCCCGCTTCCATCAGGGCGATAGCAACGTAGGCCGTCAGGGCATCCTTGCCTGACAGACCGCCTATCATCTCCTGGTGATGCACGAAGCCTACCGCGTCAAAGGAGCCGTCCTGGTTCTGATGTGCCCTTATCCACTCGCTTGCCTCGCTGAGCACGCCGTCATCAATGTATATCAGGTCCCGCGCCTGGGCAAATGACTTCAGGACGAAGGCGGTCAGCCACAGGCTACCTTCCTGGTCACTCTGTCCGAAGGCCGAGAAGCTACCGTCATTGCGGCGAAAGGTGAGCTGCCGCTGGTAGCCGGTAATCATCAGCTTCTCCGCCTTGGCCATTACCTCCGGCTTCACCTGCCCGCTCTCCTGGAGGTACCGGGTGATGAAGATGTCCGGGGCAAGCATGATCATGTTCTGCTCGCCACAGCCGAAGGGCATCTGGATGAGCTCTTCCAGCCCTTCGATCGTCTGGGTCAGGAAGCTGGATGTGATTGCCAGGTAGGCACGGCCCGACCCCGCCACGGCGTCGAAGGGGATTGCCGTGGAAACCAGCCGTGACTGGTCGGCGGAGATGGTCAGGTTATCGACCGCCTCGCGAGAGACGCCCTCCGGCTCGATCAGCAGGGTCTTGATTACGGCATCAGCGGCCTGGCGGCTGCGGGCGGTGACCTTGACCTCGCTGGAGCCCAGCTGGGTGGGCCGAACCATGAAGGAGGCACCACCGATATCGTTGGCGGCGATGTCGACCGTCCGCGTGGGCTCGTCCAGCAGCTCGAACCAGTCCGCTTCCTCGATCTCTACCTGCACGCTCTGCGGCTCGTCCAGGTAGTTGTAGATGGCCACCTGCACGGGGAACTCCTCGCCCCTTATCGCCGAGTAGGGCAGGTCTATGGTGAGGAAGAAGGGCTGGAAGGCGCGCAGCTGGTCTTCAGCGATACCCAGTCCTTTCTCGCGGGATACCGCGATTGCCCGCAGCATCCAGGTCGTGATGCTATCCGGTACGGTAACCGTGACTGTCCTGCGACCGTCCGCGCCGGTGGTGAGGTCGGCCCAGAGCCACGTCTCGGGGAAAAACTGGCGCACCCGCTGCACCTCGGCCAACCCTTCCTCGGGGGGCTGGCCGATAACTACCGGGGCCGGGACAGCCTCTTCCCTCTCAGCCATGGCTGCTTTGTCTACCGCTACCTCACCCGCGAACTGGATTCCGCCTCGCGACTGGCGCGCCTCGTACTCCTTGCCTTCCGGTATGCTGTTGTTGCTGAGCACGACCACGCCGGCGTCATCAAACGTATCCCGTGCGCCCCTGGTAGTTATGGTGGGATAGATGGAGACCTGGTGCAGCTCCACCTGGGGCTTCATGTACAGCCTCTCCAGCTCATCGAAGACCTGCTGGAGGTTGAGCCGGTTCTCTGCCAGGATGAACACCGAGCGGTCCACGGCGGCTATGCCGACCCTGGCCTCACCCTCGGTCCTGATTTTGATGTCCACCTCAGCACCCGGCTCGGCCTCCTCCCGGCTGAACTCGGCGGTGACCTCGTGGGGATACTCCGGCTTCACCTGGAAGGGGATGTAGTCGGCGGCAACCTCGCTGTTGGGCAGTATCTGGTAAACCAGCAGCCTGGCCGACGGCGTCATCAGCGGGGTGGCATCAAAGGCAATCGTGCTGCTGCCGGTGTAGTCAGTGAACACTACCCTGTCCCGGGAGACCACCTCGTAGTAGAAGTTGGCCGCCCGCCGGGTGGAGTTCACCTTGAAGCGTATCTCCTCCCCAATGGCAGGAGTGCCTTCGCTCATCTGCTCCACGTGGATAAAGTGGCCCGAGGGCGAGTAGGAGGCCTCCAGTGTCAGGGTGGCATCTGCATCGTCCGCGCGGCCCTCGACTATCATCGCGGCGGCCTGCTTGGGAGGAGTAACGGTGACCAGCGCCTTACCCTTTCTGGTAGAGACTCTCTTCTCTTCGGTCTTGAGCTCCTGGTACTCCCCGTCAATGTAAGTAATGGCGAGACGCACCTCTTTGTCCACCGGGTCGTTGCCGGGCGTCTCTGTGACCACCAGGAAACCGAACGGCAGCCCCGGTTTGAAGACCAGCCCTTCGGGGATTAGCTGGAGAGTGAGCGGAGACTCCGCCACCGACAGGAGGCGGTTGGTTTTCTCCTGGTAGCCGGTACCGGTCTCCGTCACGGTGATGTCAAGCATGACGTTCCCCTGCCCGCCGGCGGCGGGCACCCCCGCCACGTAGCGCACCGGCGGCAGCTCGAAGTCCGTTTCGCCGTCGATATCCCCGCTGAAGGTGGCATACTCTTCCCACTCACCCACATAGCGGGAGGCCCTGATCTCAAGCTCACCCCGCACCGGCTTGCCGAAGCTGTATTCGGACGAGACCTTGCCGGTAATGGCCTCGTTTGCCAGGAACCACTCCCGGGGAAGCTGCACCTTGACCTCGTACTTGGGAAGGACGTACTTCTCCACGCGTACGTCAAGCTGGGTCCTGCCCTTCTCGGTGGTGGCAGTTATCTTCCACACGCCCTCGTTGGGCTCGGTGGAAACGGGCAGATCAAGGTTGGCCATGCCGAAGTCATCGGTGTCTACTTCCTTCCGGAAGAGCTTGATGCCCTTGGCGTCAAAGACCTCCACGGTAACCCGGCCCACCGCCGCCGTCAACTCACCGGTAAGCGTGACCACCTTGATATGGATCGTCTGGCCGGGCTTGTAGATGGGCTTGTCTGTTTCAAGGAAGGTCAGCAGGCTCTTCTCCACGGTCACGGAAGCGCTGTCGTCGAAGCTACTGCCTTTAACCCGCACCTGGTACTGCCCCTCCTCAACGTCAGGAACGGCAATGTCAATTGTACCCTTGCCCTTGACTGTGCCCGCCGTTCTGGCTATCTCCCTGCCCGCCTGCAGCAAGGATACCTCCACGTCTCCGGTGGCCAGCCTGTCTCCGGCGAACAGTGCCACCGAGACTGACTCGGTACTTCCGCTGTGCAGGACCTTGGGCACGACCGCCAGATAGCTCTCCGGCTCCCCTGCCGAACGGCACCCCGGCATGATTGATCCCACCAGGGCCAGAGCAAAGATCGCCAGCGCTGCCTTCATCCAGCTTGTACTCATTCTGATCCTCCCTCGCCCGGCGGTGCCTGTCATCGGTCGGGCATGGGTACGCCCCGTCCGAAGCCAGCCGCCTTGTTCGACGTCACTGCATTATACGCCGCCGCCGGGCGAGTATCACACACGATTCGCATGTACTTCGCGGAGCAGTGTCAAGAGCTGGAACAGGATGGTGCGATAAAGGGATACTCCCGGCGCTGGCGTCCGCTCAGCCCCAGAGTTCGCGGATGCGCGCACGGATATGCCGCTCGGTATCCACCGACACAGATGTCCCGCCGCTATCCGCCGAAAGGCCGCACCCGGTCTTCTATGGTAGCAACCACCTCTTCGGTTAGGAACCGACAACGCTGGGCATAGCTGTGCCGGTCAGTGAATGCGGACGGCTCGTGGTGGCAGCGCAGCTGCCACAGAACGCACAGGAAGCTGCGTGCCCGCTTCAGCATCTCCTCGGCGGCTCTGCGAGTGAAGGCCAGCAGCAGGATTCTGCCCGGCGGCGTGCCCCCACGTATCAGGTAGACGACGCGGTAGGCGAGCGGCCAGGTCCTGCCGCTCCCCGCACCGGCAACCACCAGCAGCGGCCCCCCGCCGTGGGTCACCGCCGCCCGCTGCTGCGGGTTCAGGTCGTCCAGCCAGGTCTCTGTCGTCACGGACATGTCAGTCCTGTCTCCGGCCACATCCGGTTCACAGTCCCCCGCGAGCATACAGTACAGCGTTACCCCGTTTACCCGCGGGGACAATGCATCCCAGCAGCCTCAGGCAGTAGGCCATTCTCTGGGCTAGCCCGCGCGGCCTGCCCAGGGCACGGGCCAGGTCAGCAGTGGAGAACGGCTCGGGCAGGTCCACGGGTACAAGCGCCACCAGCTCAGCGGCGGTTCCCACCAGC
>Ga0180434_10008195_pt1 | contig 11592 bp, 6 predicted proteins | sample SS_ome_7_FD_132453 | JGI IMG/M metagenome (GOLD analysis project Ga0180434, IMG submission 132453) | Hypersaline lake sediment archaeal communities from the Salton Sea, California, USA - SS_1_D_2 metaG | ecosystem: Environmental > Aquatic > Non-marine Saline and Alkaline > Hypersaline > Sediment... | reverse complement strand
ACTACGCGGCGGGATATACGTCGGTCGAGATGTGGCACGGTTCGCGCACGCCGGCGCGGATCTTCGTCTGGATCCACGGCATCCAGCTCTTCCCGCTGGTGACGTGGCTGTTGATCGAGGTGCTTAGATTACGGACCGCAAATCGCAGATTGCAGAGTGCGGAGCGGACATCGGTTCGCAAGTGGCGGCTGGCGCTGGCGCTGGGAGTGAGTGGCTTGCTGTGTCTCACGGTGGCCCTGGTCGCGTTGGGCTACCCGGTCGCGCTGGTGGTTGTGCCGATCGGGGCCGGCGCTGCGTGCCTGGTGCTGGTGCCCTCGATGCCGTCCGGCCGCCGCCTGGTGTGGCTGATGGTGTTGGGCAGCATGGGGCTGTGCCTGGCCGTCGAGATCATCGTGCTCACCGGCGACATCGGGCGCATGAATACCGTGTTCAAGTTCTACCTGCAGGTGTGGACGCTGCTCTCGGTCGCGGCGGCGGTGACGCTGGCCTGGGTGCGCGAGCGCGCGCGGCGCTGGCAGCCCGAGTGGCGCCAACTGTGGTGGCTAGCGATGGGGATCCTCATCTTCGGTGGCGCGTTGTTCTTGCCCTATGGTATCCGCGCCCGGGCTATCGATCGCATAGCGCCGCAGGCGGACGCCACGCTGGACGGCATGGCCTTCGTGGAGCACGCGGTCGTGTCCGACGGCGCTCCTGAGCGCGGCAGCCAGGAGATTCCCCTGTCTGGCGACTACGCCGCCATCCGTTGGATGCAGGACAACGTCCAGGGTTCCCCCGTGATCATGGAGGGGCTGGGCCACCGGGAGTATCTGTGGAGCAACCGGGTCTCAGTCTACACCGGGCTGCCAGCGGTGATTGGCTGGCGGTGGCACCAGGTGCAGCAGCGGGCGCTCCTGCCCGCCGAGATGGTCGACTGGCGGCGCATTGACGTGAGCGAGTGCTACAACACAACCGACGTCGCCCGCGCCCGAGAGATCCTCGCCCGCTACGGCGTGGGCTACGTCTACGTCGGCGCCTACGAACGGGCCTACTACAATCCGGCCGGCCTGTCCAAGTTCGACGCCATGGCCGCCCAGGGGCTGCTGCGCGTGGTCTACGACGTGCAGGGGGTTAGGATCTACGAAGTAGTTGGGTAGTCCTGTCTCCCCATTCCTTCCATCTCACGAATTTGCCGCTGCCTGTGTATATATAGGTAGACTGATGAAGCGGTAGAACTATGACGCCAGGAAGCTCCGACGCCGAGACGGTCGCGCGCGCGATCGAGGGGGACGATGCCGCCCAGCGGGCGCTGTACGAGGCGCACCACGCGGCCGCGTTCCGGCTGGCCTACCTGCTCCTCCGGGACACGTATGATGCGGAGGAGGTGGCGCAGGATGCGTTCGTGTACGTGTTTCGCAACCTGCATCGCTACGACGCTGAACGCGGCTCCTTCTGGGCCTGGCTGCGCACGGTGCTGGTCAGCCGCTGCCGCAACAAGCGCCGCCGCCGCCGATTGCCGCTGGTCTCGCTGGACGTGCTCGATGCCAACGGGCGGGCGCCTGCTGACCCGGCCCCGACCAGCGACCCGGCGGACGTAGTGGAGCTGCGGGGCACGCAGCGCGCCGTGTGGCAGGCGTTGCAGGATGTCAGCCCCGGCGCGCGGGATGCGTTGATCCTGCGCTATTACGAGGGGCTGCCCTACGCCCAGATCGCCGACGCGCTGGGCTGCTCGGCCGACGCTGCCCGGGCGCGGGTGGCCCACGGCAAGCGCCAGTTGCGGCGTTTGCTCACCGCGCCGGAGGAGGGGATGGCACGAGAAACCAGCGCTCAGGCCTCGGAGGCCTCGGCAGGATCTTGAAAGGATTGGCTGCATAGGGCGCCACCGAGAGGGGGCGGCTTGAGCGTCTTGTTTTGGCGGAGGACTGTAGTTGCAGGATCAAGGATAACACGATGAGCGAGCTTCATCCACAGGAAATCGAATTGGCCGGCCACGACGGGGAAGACGCCGGCGGTGACCTGGCACAGCACCTGCGCTGGTGCGCGCGTTGCCGCAGCGTCGTCGCCGATTATGCCTGGCTGGAGAGTGAGGTCGCGGCTACGCTGGACGCGGCCGCCGACACGGTGCCCGTGCCACGGCCCAGGTGGCACGCCCTGCAGCAGCGCCTGTCCGCCGGTCGGCGGCGGGAGAGGGTGGGGCGGCGCGTCTCTGCCCTGGCCAGCGTCGCGTTGGCCTGCTGCCTGATGCTTTCGGCCTCCCCGGTGCTGGGCGTGGGCGTCTCGGTGCGAACGCTGCCCCCGGCGGCCGTGTTTGCACCTGCGCCGCACATGGCCTCCGTGACCGGCGAGCACGCCGCGCTGCTGGCGACGCCCACGCCGGCCATCCCGTCCGGCGATTCGACTCCGGCGGCGACGCCGGCCTTCATGCTGCCGCCCACGCCGCCCCAGCTCCAATAGGACTTCAAGTAATGAGTCAGATTCTGATTGCCCTCCGTTGGTACCTCGTCGTCCAGGTCTTTGGCCTGGCAGCGCTGCCGCTGTGTCTGCGTCTATTTCGGGGTCTGCCGGATCGCGGCTACGGTGTCTCCAAACCGCTGGGCTTGCTCCTGACTGGCTGGGTTTTCTGGCTCCTGACCACCTTCGGCTGGCTGCACAACACCGCCGGTGGCATCGTCATCGCCCTGATCCTCCTCGCTGTTGCCGGTCTGGCCCTCACTCTCCGTCCCAAGCGCCCACCCGACCGCCCGACCACCCAGACCATCCTGGTCACCGAAGCGGTGTTTGCGCTTGCCTTCGTCGCCTGGTGCCTGGTCCGGGCGCACATGCCGCGTATCGAGACCGCAGGCGGTGAGAAGTGGATGGAGATCGCCTTCCTGCGCGCGATCCTGCGCTCGGACACCTTCCCGCCCCACGATCCCTGGCTCTCTGGCTTCGCCATCTCATACTACTATTTTGGGTACGTCATCATCGCTATGTGCACTCGGCTGGCGGCCGTCCCACCACCCATCGCCTTCAATTTAGGGATCGCCACGCTCTTCGCCCTCACCTGCACGGGCGCGTTCAGCCTGGTCTACAATCTTCTTGCAGCGGAGAACGATTCGCCGGGCAAGGATGCTGAGAATGCCCAGCGCCCCACAGAGCGCCGCCACCAGCGGCGGCTAACGTTGGCGCTCTTGGGACCGCTGCTGGTGGCGGTGATGGGCAACCTGGAGGGGCTGCTGGAGATGCTGCACGCCCGCGGCATCGGACCGGCCGCTGCCTGGGCCTGGCTCGATATCCATCGACTCGACCAGCCGCCGGTGCCCTTTGCCCAGGGCAGTTGGGTCCCGGCCCGTTTCTTCTGGTGGTGGCAGGCCTCCCGCGTGCTGCAGGACTACACGCCCTGGGGTGCGGAGCAGCACGTCATCGACGAATTCCCGGCCTTCAGCTTCATTCTGGGCGACATGCATCCCCACGTCCTGGCGCTGCCTTTCGGCCTCCTGGCCATCACCCTGGCGCTCAACCTGTACCGTCGCACCAACCTGAAACCTGAAACCTGGAACCCGAAACTCTTCCGCTACACAATCTCATTGCCCCTGCGCCCCTGGGAGCTGCTCGTCTACGCCCTATGCCTCGGCGGCCTGGGCTTCCTCAATACCTGGGACTTCCCCATCTATCTCTTCCTCGTCCTCGCCGCCTACGCCCTCGCCCTCCTGCGCGACGGGCCTCACGCGTCACGTTTCACGTTTCACGTTTCACGTCTAGCGTTCCTGTTTGTCGCGCTTCTGCTGCCCGGCCTCCTGCTCTACCTCCCATTCTGGATCGGTTTTCAGTCCCAGGCGGGCGGCGTCCTGCCCAACCTGTTTAACGCCACCCGTCTGTCGCAGTTCCTGGTGATGTTCGGGCCGCTGATCTTCGTCGGCGTTGTCTTCGTCACCGGCCAGGCCCGGCGGGGCAGTGTGCGCGCTCGCGAGGTGGCCCGGTGGACAGCGCTGACGGCGCTGGGCATCCTGGGCGCGTTTGCGTTGGGCATGCTCCTGGTCGTACTTCTCATTCGGCTGGGCGCGATCCCAGCCCAGGGGCCGGCGGCCTATCTGGCGGCCTGGCTGCGCGGCGGGCCGGTCCCGGGATTGGAGGACGTGCCGGACGCGCCAGCCCAGATTTTGCGCAGCTTGCTCGCGCGCCTGCTCAACCCCTGGACTGCCCTGGGGCTCATTGTTCTCCTGGTGACCATCACTCTCACCATCCTCAAACCTCCCATTCTCACTACAGAAGGGAAGCGCAGCGGCTCCTGCCTCTCTGTCTTTGCCCTCCTACTCTTCGCCACTGGTGCCTTGCTCACTCTCAGCGTCGAATACGTCTATCTGCGCGACAACTTCGGCACCCGCATGAACACCGTCTTCAAGTTCTACTTCCAGGCCTGGGTGATGTGGGGCGTGGCCGGGGCCTACGCGTTGGCGGATTTCGTCCGCCGCAGGCGCCTCCGCGTGGTGTTTGCCGCCGCGCTGCTCGTTGTCGCCGGGTTGGTTTACCCACTACTGGCCATCCCGGCCCGCGCCGGCGAGTACGGCGGCCCGCCCACGCTCGATGGCGCCGCTTACCTGGCCGAGGCGCAGCCGGACGATTACGTCGCCATCGCCTGGCTCAACGAGAACGTCGACGGTGCGCCCGTCATCCTGGAGGCGCCGGGCGATAGTTACCGGGCCTACGTCTACGAGGGCCGTGTCTCCGCCCACACCGGGCTGCCGACGCTCCTCGGCTGGGCCGGCCACGAGCACCAGTGGCGCGGCAGCTACGACGAACAGGCTCGCCGTGAGCCCGACATCGAGGCCCTTTATACCAGCGTGGATCCGGGGGAGGTCTTGACCCTGCTGGGTAAGTATGGTATAAGTTATGTCTACGTGGGGCCGCTGGAGCAGACGCGCTACCCGGCCGCCGGCCTGGCGAAGTTTGCCAGCTTGATGGACGTCGCGTACCAGACTCCTTCCGTAACGATCTATCGTCGCAAAATGACCGAGTCAATGACCAATGGGCAATGAACAATGAGCAATGAACAATGAGCAATGAACAATGAGCAATGAACAATGGCAAGTGGCAGGCGAAAGATCTGATCGATCAGTCAATCGATTGACTCGGTCCCCAGTCACGGTTGAGACCGCGCTGTGGGTCTTTGTCGGCACATTGGCGCTCGTGTTGCGGCTGGCTCACCTGGGCGCTGCCCCGTTGGGCGTGGGGGAGGCCCACGAGGCCACGTTAGCCTGGCGGGCCATCACCGGGCAGGGGATGCCGGAGACGGGCTACAGCCCGCTGCTCCTGACGCTGAACACGGTGCTGTTCACATTATTTGGGACAAGCGACGCGCTGGCTCGCCTGGGGCCTGCACTGCTGGGCTGCCTGCTGGCGCTCACGCCCTGGCTGTTCCGACGGCCCGTCGGGCGGGTGGGCGCGTTGGTGGCTGGTTCCTACCTGGCCTTTTCCCCGACCGCCCTCGCCGCGTCGCGCCGTGTGGACGGGGCGGTGGTGGTCGCCCTGGGAGGGATGGCGTTCCTGGGTGGGGTGGTTTGCTTCCTCGACTCTGACCGCCGCGCCTGGCTCACGCTATCGGCCGGGGGCCTGGCGTTGGCCGTGACCAGCAGCCCCTCGGCGTACGGGCTGTTTCTGACGATGGGACTGTCCTGGCTGCTCCTGGCCTGGGTCTGGCCCGATGGCGGGGTTGGGCGCCTGTGGGAGCGGGTGCGGCCGCACCTGGGCCACGTGCTTTTGGTGGCGGGGCTGGCCGGGCTGGCGCTTTCGACCGGGCTGGGATGGAACCTGCCCGGGCTCGGGGTCGCCGGTGGCCTACTGCCGGCCTGGATCGCCCGCTTTGGCCGGGATGTGGGCGGTGCTGCCTCACCGCTCACCGTGCTGGCCGTCTATGAGCCGCTGGGCCTGCTGTTTGGACTCGTTGGGCTGGTGCAGGTCTTGCAGCGCGGCGACCGCCCTGGGGTGCTGCTGGGGCTGTGGGCGGGCCTGGGTGCCCTGCTCGCGGCGCTGATGCCGGGCCGGATGGTGCTGGACGCGCTGTGGGCGCTCCTGCCGCTGGCGATGCTCACCGGCAGCGCGATCGAGTCGCTCGTGCGGGGACTGTGGGAGCGCGGCACATGGTTGAGCGAGGGTCTGTACGCTCCCGTGGTGGTGATTCTGTGGATCCACCTGGTTTTGATGCTCGGGAGGTATGCGGTTTCGGGAAACGCGGCGGATCTGGCGCTCGTTCTGCTGACCGCTGCGCTACAGGTGCTGCTGGCGATGATATTTGCTCTAGCAATGAGAGTGGATGGCGCCCTGCGCGCGTTGGGCGTCGGCACGGGCATCGCTCTCCTGGCGGTTACGCTCTCGGCGGGGTGGGGGGTGGTATATCTGCGCCCGTCCGACCCGCGGGAGCTCCTGTCCGGCAAGCCGACCGACCTGGGGGTGCGCGATCTGGTGCGGACGCTGCGAGAGCGTTCGTGGCGTGAGACCGGGATGCCGCAGACGCTGCCGTTCACGTATGAGGCATCCGCAGACTCGCTCCTGGCTTGGTATCTGCGCGATTTCAGCGCCGCGCAGCGTGTCGATCGCCTGGACTTGGGGGGAGAGGAGGAAACGCTGGTGACCACAGGGCGCGCCCTGCCCGGTTCGGTGGGCAGGACAGGGGCGGAGGGGACGAGCTCTGCCTTTGTGGGACAGGATTTCGTACTGCGCCGCCGGTGGAGCCCGGTGGAGGTGGGGTGCGCGTGGGAGTGGCCGCCGCAGTGCGGTGCGACCGTGAAATGGCTGCTCTTCCGTGGCACTCCGTCTATACCGGAGGTGGATCAATGGGCGGTTTTGTGGCTGCGCCCGTCGGTGGTCGAGGAGTGAGCGTTCGCAGGTGCTTTTCGCATAGTCATTATGATCGAGCAACTCATGTTCCCCTGTTCATCCTTGAATGGATAGATAGGCTATGCGAAAGGGCATGGTTTGTTGAGATGAGACAGGTCTGTGAGACTCAGGTCTCCTGGAATATGATACGGAGGAAACGTGGAAAAGTCGCTACTGGATAGACCGCTTGGCAGCTTCATCAAACTGGATTGGGAGAAGGCTCTCTATCTCGTTCTGATCGTCCTAGCCCTCTCCACGAGGATGTGGGCCTTGGGCGACCGTGTGCAGAGCCACGACGAGTGCATCCACACCAAGTACTCGTGGAACCTGTACGCTGGCCACGGCTTCCAGCACAACCCACTGATGCACGGGCCGTTCTTGTTTCACGCCACGGCCTTGTCCTACTTCCTGTTCGGCGACAACGACTTCAGCACCCGGGTGCCGGTGGCGTTGATCGGGGTGGCGGTAGTTGCCTTCCCCTATCTGCTACGGCGCTGGTTGGGACGGACCGGCGCGCTCGTCACCGCGTTCTTGCTCCTCATCTCCCCGTCCATCGCCTACTACTCGCGCTACATCCGCCACGACATCCCCATCATCCTCTGGTCGCTGATCGTCGTCTGGGCGATCTTCTCCTACCTGCGCGACGGGCGCGACCGCTGGCTGTACGTGATGGCAGCCGGGGTATCGCTGATGTTCGCCACCAAGGAGGTAGCCTTCATCTACAGCGCGATATTCGGCTTCTTCCTGGTGGGCCTGTTTGCGATCCAGGCCATGGGTCGGACGTGGTCGGACGAAAGCCTGAAGCGAATATTCCTGATCACGCTGGCGGTGACGGTGATCGGGATGGTGCTGCTTGGGGCAAGCCTGTTCCGACAGGAGGAAGAGCAACCAGTAATTTCTCCGTGGGCGATCGCTGGAGGCCTGGTGGCCGGGCTGGCGCTGCTCGCCGCGGTCGTCATGCTGTTGATCGGCACGTGGCGCGACCTGCGGACCTACCGCACCTTCGATCTGGTCGTCGTGCTGGGCACGCTGTGCCTGCCGTTCTTGTCGCCCATGCTGATCCAGGTGGCAGGCCGGGACCCGATCGACTACACCGCGCCCACGATCTACTACTCCGGCGCAATCACGGGCGCGATACTGGTGGTCTCAGCCGTCGTCGGGTTGGTGTGGAGCTGGCGGCGGTGGAGCATCGCGGCGGCTATCCACTACGCGATCTTCGTCGTGTTCTTCACCACTTTCTTCACCAACGGCACCGGCATCGCCAGCGGCCTGGTGGGCTCGCTGGGGTACTGGCTGGCCCAGCAGGCGGTGGAGCGGGGTGGCCAACCGTGGTACTACTACCTGGTGACAGTGCCCTTGTACGAGTACCTTCCGTTCCTGCTGATGCTGATCGCGCCGATCTACCTGGCGCTGCGCCCCAAACTGCGCTCATCGTCCACCAGCTCCACATCTCCAGCCTCCAATCCCCAATCTTCCTTACAGTTTGAAGGGAAGCGCAGCGGCGTCTTCATCCCGTTCCTCCTGTGGTGGTCAGCGATGGCGTGGGTTGGCTACTCGTACGCAGGCGAGAAAATGCCGTGGCTTACGGTGCACGTGGCGCTGCCGATGATCCTCATCGCTGGCTGGCTGATCGGGCAGTTGATCGAGGGCGTGGATTGGGCGCTCGTGCGCCAGCGGCAGGCGTGGCTGTTGGCGCTGATCGCCCCACCATTCGTGATGGCGCTGGCGATGCTGATCGTCGCGGGGCAGGCTGGCCCCTTCCAGGGTTATGGGTTGGGACAGTTGAACACGACGGGGCGCTTCTTGGGCGGAGTGGGAGGTGTGCTCGTCATGGGGGCGGCGCTGGTGTACCTGACGTTGCGCAGCGGGTGGCGGGTGGCCGCGCGTATCCTGCTGCTCGTAGCACTCGTGGTACCGGTGAGTCTCACCATCCGCACCGCCTGGCGCTTCTGTTACATCAACCACGACCACCCTACCGAGTTCCTGGTCTACGCGCACGCTGCCCCGCCGGTCAAGGAGACTATGCGCCAGATCGAGGATCTCTCGCGGCGCACCATCGGAGATCCAACGCAGATCCAGATCTCCTACGGTTCGGACGGCTCCACATTGTGGTATTGGTACCTGCGCGACTACCCCAACGCCACTTTCTACGGGGAGACGCCCTCGCGCGACGCTATGCAAGCGCCCATCGTCATCGCCGGGCGGGATCAGTGGGAGGCAGTGACCCCTTACATGACCAACGACTACATCGTCAACACCTACACGTATCTGTGGTGGCCGATGGAGGACTACCGCAACATCACGCTGGAGCGCATCAACCGCGCGCTCACCGACCCGGAGACTCGGGCCGCGCTGTGGGATATCTGGTACGATCGGGACTATCGCCGCTACGATGAGGTGACCGGGAAGAAGCACACCCTCGATGAGTGGCCACTGCGGGCCGAATACCGCCTGTATATCCGCCGCGACACGCTGGCGCAGATGTGGGAGCTGAGCACGACCGGCCCACGAGATCTTGAGCCGACCGACCCCTACAGCGAGGGCTGGCGGGACCTGGCCGCGCGGCGGGTAATCGGCAGCCAGGGGTTAGAGCCCGGCCAGTTCCAGAACCCGCGCGGAATCAGCCTGGGGCCGGACGGCTTCATCTACGTGGCCGACTCCGGCAACTACCGCGTCCAGAAGTTCACCACCGACGGCCAGTTCGTCGCTGCCTGGGGAAGGAACTCGACCATCGAGTCGGAGACAGGCGTGGCCGAGGGGTTCAACGAGCCCTGGGACGTGGCGGTCGCCCCTGGCGGCGCCTCGCCGTCCGCGGCAGGTGTCTACGTCGCCGACACCTGGAACCACCGCATCCAGAAGCTGGACGCCGAAGGGGACCTGGTCAGCGCCTGGGGTCTGTTCGGCCAGTATAGCCCAGAAGAGGCCGCCGGGCGGAGCGCCTTCTACGGCCCGCGCGGCGTCGCCGTCGGGGCGGATGGACGGGTCTACGTGGCCGACACGGGTAACAAACGGGTCCAGGTGTTCGAGCCCGACGGGCGATTTGCCTCCCAGTGGGGCGGGGGAGGCGCGCTCGAGGGCTACCTGGACGAGCCGGTGGGCATCGCCCTGGCTCCAGAGAGTGCCCCGCCCGGCGCAGCGGGCGTCTACGTCGCTGACACCTGGAATCAGCGGGTACAGGTCTTCGACGCAGATGGCACCTATCTGCGGGAGTGGCCGATTCACGGCTGGGACGCCGGTCTGCCCGAGGAGAAACCCTACCTGGCGGTGGACGCCCAGGGGTACGTCTATGTCACGGATCCGGGCTATTACCGGTTGCTGGTGTTCGACTACCTGGGCAATTACGTGCTCTCATTCGGCCAGTACGGCTTCGACGAGCGCTCCTTCGCGCTGCCCACGGGCGTCGCCGTCGCGGACGACGGCTCCATCTACGTGGCCGACGCCCACGGCGGTCGCGTCCTCGTCTTCGATCCTCTGGAACTCGAGTGACCAAGACCTGACAGGTTTCAGGGTCCCGTCCTGCCCACAGGCCCGCCGTGGATGCCCCGGTGCGTCCGGGCTTGCCGGACGCCATTGGACTCCCTCTCCCCCGTGGGGAGAGGGTTGGGGTGAGGGGTCAGGTCTGGATGGCCCGCAGGTGCGCGATGGCCCGCTCCGCCGCCGTGTCCGCGTCCGGCCTCGGCATGAACTCGCCCGAAACATAGCCCTGGTAACCGGTGGCGAGGAGTGCATCCAGGATAGATTTGAAATCCAGGTGCCCTGCGCCGGGGTACCATCGGTTGGAATCGGCCACGTGAAAGTGGAAGATCCGGTCGCCGCAGGCGCGGATGCTGTCCTCGACGACCGGATCCTCGATGTTCATGTGGAAGGTGTCTAACAATAGGCCGAAGTTTTCTGCGTCGACGCGCTCGACGAGGCCCAGCCCATCGGCGACCGTGTGGATCAGGTCTGTTTCGTAGCGGTTGAGCGGCTCCAGGGCAAAGCGCACCCCCGTTTCGACTGCCACGGCTGAGCACTCCTGCAGCGCCTCGACGAGGTAGCCCATTGATTGCTCGTGCGTCTGCCCTGCGGGTGTGATGCCACGGATCAAGCCCAGGATGATGATCGCGTTGAAACGCGCGGCCAGGGGCACGTGACTCTTGATCCGCTCAATGGCCGCCGCTCGCACCTCCGGGTCGTCACTGGTGAACGAGAGGCCCTCCTCGCCCCACGCCTGGCCGGTGCCGATGGCAGGAACGGCCAACCCCTGCGCCGACACGACGTGCTCCAGCTCGTCAGCGTCCACCAGGCTGGGATCGCGGATGGCCAGCTCGACACCATCGTAGCCCCAACCGGCGATCTTGGCGACGTTGGCTTCAAAGTCCCCCTTGAACGCCACGGCTTGAAATTGAGCGCTGTGCGTCGATAGAACGATGCTAAGTTTCACAGGACCTCCAGATCGAACCTTGCGAAGGTTACGAGGAGCCTCAGCCATCGAGGCTATGCCGAACAGAACAGGCTCTGTAGGCTTTAGGTCTCCCTGAACCCTTCGCAAGGTTCAGCGTGCTATCTACTCCAGTTATTGGACCCGGCAGGTGATCTTGCATTCCGTCCGGTTCGTCTGTAGCTCAATGACGTTTTCGGGCACTTCCTCCAGCTTGATTTTCTTCGTGATCATGCGCGTCATGTCCATACCGCTGGCCATGCAATCGATGACCCGTGGGAACGTACCGTGCCCGGAGTGGCCCTGGGCGCCCACGATGCGCGCCCGCCGGACCTGCAGGACTT
>Ga0180434_10008194_pt1 | contig 11592 bp, 10 predicted proteins | sample SS_ome_7_FD_132453 | JGI IMG/M metagenome (GOLD analysis project Ga0180434, IMG submission 132453) | Hypersaline lake sediment archaeal communities from the Salton Sea, California, USA - SS_1_D_2 metaG | ecosystem: Environmental > Aquatic > Non-marine Saline and Alkaline > Hypersaline >... | reverse complement strand
TGGGTTGGTACTGAGCAGGTGCCTGAGTCTCCACACCGTCGATGTCAACCGGCACAACTTCGGTGAAGAAGCGGTCGGTGTAATCAGCAAGGTGGTCAGGGTTGGTCAGGATGGTTTCCATACCGCGAGCACGCTCGATCACGGCGTCAGTTTTCCGGGCCTGACCGATCAACATGTCTTCCAGCGCACAAGCGTAGGAATTCAGGACCCCAGGAGCCTCGATACCGAAGTGATTAACGACGGCGGCGCTTTGTGGGCTGAGAGTTTTCGGAGCCGTAGAAGCCTGAGAGGAAGTTGGGGTCGAGGAGACGTTGGTAGGCGAGATCGGCTGAGCCTGCGGTGCCTGGTAAGCCCAGGGTTGGACCTGTGAAGGCTGACTGATCGGTGTTGTAACCTGCTGTGGAGCCTGGTACTGAGACGGTGCTACCTGGCTGGGGGAGGGAATCTGGCCCAAAACCCGCTCCAGGGAACCCATCGCTGCTTCCCAAGGGTTGCTGCTGGGGGAGGAGCTGAACGTTGACGGGCTGGACGGGTTGTTGATAGAAGGGTCCGAAGCCGGTGCCACCTGCGACGGCGGTTGGGCTGTAGGCACCGAAGCTACCGCCGGGGTAGACGTTTGCGCCACCCATTGCGGGTAGGCGGTTGAGCCCTGGTCGTTGGATACCGCCGGGGCTGCCGCCGGGGAGACCGGGCTCGGGGTCGAAGCTTGGATCTGCTGGCTCATAGCTACCCGAGTAAGTTAATTCTTCCGCAAGGTGATCAAACGTCCTGTAAAGGAGCGGTGTGATATTCAGTCTAGGATCAGCCGCTAGTGGTTGATCAGGCGCAAGAGGATGCGGAGACTGCAACATCTGATTTAATAATACCAGGAATTGCTGCATTGCCGACTGAACTTGTCCGACCATTCTGAAAGGAAATCCTTTCAACATTTCGGCTCGTTCAGCTTCATTTTTGTCAGGAAAAAGGTATTTAAGCGCTTCCACGCTTTCAACACCTAATTCCTGCATATTCCGCACCACCATTGACTTCTGAAGAACGTCGTAAGCGGTGTCCTCGTAAACATCGCCTTGATAGCGATACGAGACTGAGCGATCGCCATCTTCCGGAAGACCGATGACGCCGCGTGGAACTTTGTTTTCTGATAATGCTTTTTTAATTTCTTCGTCAAGTTTCATATCAAATCGCGCTAACGCTTTTTGATATTTTTCGACAGATTCAGTGTCAGTTTGCTGTGGCTGTTTTGGTTCTTTAAGACCAGAAGCCGCAATAAACGACTCCCGGAAAATAACTTCTTGGTGGTAAATCATCATTTCCAACAACTTACAGAATCCGTAAGTCAGGAAACTCTTATTCTTTCGAGTAGCCGTGGCCTGAGCCCGACCCATCAAACCTTTAATTTCCGTTGCAGTTGCACCTGCCGAAATAGAGATTTCATCTACACCGCCTAAGGCTGTGCGAATTTCCTCCCTAAGCAAGAGTGCATAGCGGTTCATATCCCCACTAATCGGGTCGGGCGTCATATACCCGACACGATCAGAAGGTTCAACGTTGGCAATAATCCTAGGAACCCTAAGACCACCACCCATAGCCGAACCAAACGGCTCACTTACGCGAGTCGAGGGAGTATCACGACCAGCAAAACCGCTCTGAGAGCTAATTGTTGGCCTGAAAGCACTACCCGCATCAGAAGACTCGACCAGATCCGATCGAGGGCGGCTAGAAATAAGAGTTGGGTTACCAAAAAATTCAATATTTTTAGAAATATTTTGAATCATGTTGTTATGGAGCACAATTTGCTCCATAAACGGATCGAAGTCACCCTCGCCTTCGGTCCCACTGGCGTTGGGTTTGTTTAAAACTTCAACTGCCGGAACAAAACCAAGAGGATTTGGTCTGGTTTTGCGCGGTGTTAAGGTCGCTGTTGCTTCTAAGTCAAAACTAAGCTCAGTGTCGGCCTCGACCTCACTAATTTCATCAGCTGTGATGGCTAAACGGACATAACGTTTGTTTTGGCCATAAGTATCGCCAGGAAGACCTAAAGTTTGATTCTTAACTTTGTAGTCGTACAGAATAACGACTTCTTCAATTTGACCATTCACATCGTGGTAAACACGATACTGTTTCTTATTGAAAAAATAGATCTGATACTTTAATTTCTTATCTGGTCGAAAGTAGAAAAGTCCACAGCCGTCGATCAGAAAATTACGAATGATCGCAGGAAAACGAATATCGAGCTTATTAAGCTCAATAATGTCAGCTATAAAACGAGTTCGACTTTTGTAAGTGTCTTGATCACAATAAAAAGACAAACCCTTCTTAATCATCAGAAGGGTCATCTGTTGGAGGTGGCTCAACACCACCATCGTTGCAGCTTGACTGGAACGATCTTGAGTTCTAGCAGCCTCTAAGATCTCTTCAAACTGGGTGCGGATTTCTGTAGAGGCTGTCATCTAGTGAAATTACTTCTTTTCTTTAAATTTGCGGGCTTTTTCTTTGGCTCGCTTCTTAGTATTCATCTTAGCCTCATCACCACTGGGAGCTTTCCTTTTTTCACGCTCTTCTTTAAATTTGGCTAAGACCTCAGAAGGCATTTTGTTATCAGCCATCGGGAAGGAGATAATTACGAACTCTTTCTATTTTAAGGGCACCTTGCGGAAGTTTATCGATTGGATACGACGTAATTAAGTGATCTACTCGACCCAGCATGTCTGTGTTTCCTTCTTCAGGCTCAAACTCGTCACAAAGCTTTTGAACTTCTGGACGATCCCAAATGTAATATTCAGCAATAGATCTAAGTTTAGTTTTACGCTTATCGGCATCACCCATCCAGCTTAAGTGCCATCCTGCATCCCGGTCACCGACATAAAAATTATTTGTGGAGGCTCGCAACGAGGATAAAGTTCCAAAATCTCGAAGTTGTCCCACCGTGGATGCGGTGCCGCAACGCCAGTCAAACAACTCACCTTTAGGTGAAACAAGCTGACGGTCAGCACGTCCGTAGTGCATAGACATACTCATGCGAACAACTTTGTCCTTATGTTCGTCTACTGCTTTTTTAATCTCATCTATTTTTTCAGGGTTAGTGATCTCATCACAATCTGAACAAATAAAATAAGTATCGTCCGGCATCATAAAAAGACCGACACTTAAAGCATCGCGCTGACCTCGCTCACGCACCCAAGGATCAGGAGCTTCTTCGTATGAAGGAAGCTCCACATGGAGAACCTGAACTTTGTCGTCGGGGATATTAAGCTCTTTAAGTGTATCTACACACGTAAATTCTTTTGGCTCACCTCGATGGGTGTAGTTTGCATCGGTTATCAGGAACCCATCTACGTGGTCCCGCAATGTGTTTATGCGCAGCTCTAAAATTTCCCGCTCATTAAAATACGGAAAGCAGTCGATTAGCACAGCGATCAGCCGATATAGCAGTATACTAACTCAATCTTCGGGTCCAACAACCGTATTCATACGCTCTCTGGATTTTTTTATCAAGTAATCTTTAGTTTCTTCGGCATTTACATCCACACCAGGATCAAACTGCTCCCCCGTGGCAGACGAAGACATACCAGTCGGAGCTTCAGGAGAGTCAACTTCAGAATTTAAATTATTCTGAACTTCGGTTCCGTAAGTCTCCCCAGGCTGTCTATCTCGACGCCTTTGCTGATTGGCAGCCGAAACCGCTTGATCATAGCGCTTAGATAGCTCATCTCCGTAGGAAGCAAAGTCAGCCATGATTAGTAAAGAACACAAATAGCTTGAACTGATCCGCCGCTTAAAGCAGTCGCCGCTAGGGGACAAAGATAATTCTCACTAAAGTTAGTCCCTTGTAGGTATTGACCAGGCATATCATTTAGCTGAACATAAAAATTATCGTCACCTCCGTTAGGGACAATAAAAATACCTCTTGCGGTAGGAAACGTCTTAGGGCCTTGTGCAGGAGACCAGACAAACCCACTTGCGTAGGGCAGCACAGAAGTTTGCCCGTAAACAGAACCAAAAGCTCGAATATCCATAAAGTATGAAATCGATGATGTAAGTCTACTCTGCTGACATCTGTTTGATGTAATTCAAGTAAACTTCAGCTTTCTCTAAAGAAGTATTTCCCCCTTTTTGTCGCTCTCTCCAGATGTACTTAAATGCATTTCCTTTGCAAAACCCTCGATATTCTTCGGGCGTTAACGCTGCACGAATAGCGTCGATGCACTCAATATCACCCTGATTATAGTGATCAGGGTGATTAACATTATCCTTTTTAGTAGCTGGAGTAAAAACTAAATCAAACTCGGGTCGATCATTAAAGTGAATAGTGTCGTCACAAGCGATAGGAAAAAAGGCCACGTCAGTATGCGAACATTGAATCCGTGTCAATGATACCTTCTTTTTTAAGAAGTGCAGGAGAATATTTAAGATCCATGTGCTCAACAAGCGCATAATCAGGAATCCGTAATTTATCTTTGTATCTGACGACAGGGACAACACGTCGGTGCTCTTGTTCCGGAAGTAAATCTTCAAAAGCTAAACCCATAGAAGATCTATCCGCAATGGGCCAGTTACGTTTCCCCGTCAAAAAATAACTCTTGTGCGGGTCACAGCTATCGCTAGTTACATACTTATCAGCCTGCTCTTGATCCAGAATCATCAATCCTCCGTAAGGGTTGCCTAAAGATACAAAGCCCACGACCTCACCATCAGTCGGGGCCAAAACAAACTGGCCTTTGTGAGGTACATCGCCCCAGCACTTTTCTGTCGGCCCTAATAAATTCCATTTTCTGTAATTATCGAAAGGTATTTTCTTGTCACCTACACGTTCAAAACGACAGAATCCAGGTTCAAGATTCAAGCGTTTAAGTTTATCTTTATATCTAATCCAATAATCAAAATGCTCAGCACAAAATAACATATCGTTTTCTGAGTACATGTAGTAATCAAAAGCTTTAATATCTACTTTATTTTTTAAACTATCTTTATGCGCCCAGCATAAATAATACCCTTCGTACTCTGGAGAAGCGATAGTAAACGAAACGGTATTTAAATGTATATGAGAACCAACAATTAAGCTAAACTCATCTAAATCTCCCTTATGATCAAAGTCGATAAAAATCTCAACATCGCACGTAAGAGGCAAAGTTTCGTAACCTTTTAAAACTTTTAAGGTGGTCTCAACCCGACTAAGAGGGTTGTGTGCTGTAAGAGCTATATAAATACTTTCCATTAGTACTCAATAGAGAAGTTGCCTCGACGTTGTAAGAAAGTCATAAGGTGAGTATATGCGTCTAGTAAGTCATCGTGAGACGTCGCACCAATATTAATTAGCTGATCGGTCAAGGCATCAAACTTTCTATATTTATTAAATGTTACTTTTTTGTTCTCAAGAAGGCCCAAAGTACCTCTAAAACGAGCCACCTTGTCTCCTCTGAAACCTTTAACCTCGTGGATGTGTATGTTGCCCAAACCACGTTCGTTCAAAAGGACCCGCCGCAAATCAGCAGCTAGTGAAGCTTGGTACGCAACAGCTTCGACAACTAATGTAACAGTTGAATACGTAGGGAAGTACTGATCATCTTGTAACGCTAAGATACCCCATTCGACAAGCATGTCACACAGCATATCGATCTTTTCCAGATTCCCAATAGACCTGACCTGGTGAGCGTCAATTATGTAGTATTTGTCGCCCAGTCTTCCTCCTAAAACAAACGCTGTGTAGTCAGAAGTTTCATTCTTACTGGCTGAAAGATCGATACCAACGGCTAGGGAATCGAACTCAGTTTCTACTTCCCCTTTAATAATCAGATCTGGTGAAAGAACCAGATCAGAAGTCATGACCGGTTGTTGCTGATACTGATAAGCGAAAGCGACTGGATCTAATTCTTTTTGACCTAACAAATAGTCAACGGACCACTGTTCTGGCCAGTAACTAACGGCTTCACCCTCTTTGTCGTAAGTCAGTGCTTCTTGAGCCACTTGTTTCCACCCCTTCTGAGGTATAAACATGGTTTTGTGGATATCAAGCGGATGAAAGCGAGTACCCAAACAAATCGATCGACCACCTTCAAAAACAATAGGAGCAATAACTGAAGACCAGTTATTGTTCATTTCTTCTCTAATAGCCGGGTTTTTAATATCTGAGCTGGATTTAATAGGGTCATCGACGATAACTAAATGGGCACGTTTAGAAGTGATCGAACCGCGTAGACCCGCTGCACGAAGAGTAAATTCTTCATCACCGATTCTTGGGATACCGGCGTAATCAAAATCGATCGACCAACCGATGTCGCTCTGCATACCCGCTTTAAGTTTTACTCTTGGAAAGACTTTCTTAAATTCAGTCGAATCGATAATTTGCTTAATAATTCGGCTCTTAGGTATAGCCGTGGCAATGTTATAAGAACAGTAGATAATTTGCAAAGGTCTCTGTGCTGTTGTGTGTCTGCCGATAACCCACGCTGTAAATAGGTTTAGGACGGTACTTTTGGCGCTATTATTACTCACAACATAGCTTTTGATAAGAAAACGATGCTGAGGATTATCTACTTCAATACAGCGCACAGAAGAGCGTCCAACAGATCGAATGTCTACGATAGATCGAACATTTGTGCTGTTGGATCGCTGAGGCGCTGGACCTAAATAGGTGCTTGCTTTTCGTTGACAGTGGAACGGCGCAATGCCTTCTGGTAGTCGAATCCCAATCCGATAAGTCAGATTTTCGCTGACAATTTTGACTTTGTTCCCTGCCTCATCAGTGGTGTAGTAGTGGGGATAATAAGGCTTACCCGGTAAGGCAATACCACCCAACGACTGTACTAATTCAGTGACATCTTCAATCAACTGAGGACTTGAGCTTCCAAACGCCAGGCCCCCAAGACCGGAATCGCAATCAGGTTTATTATTCCGGTTCATTCGTGTTCCGTCGGTATCCATCAAACCTTGTAAAAGAGCCACGCGCTGCTCGATAGACCCCAGTAAATATTCTTTAGGGATGCTCTTTTCAAGAGATCCTTTACCCATCATTCCCAGATCTCGCAAATCCGTAACAATTTGTTTTCTAACCCCTCCACGGCGTTCGTCTATTACGGGAGCTTTATTGCCGTCAATATGCTGAATAACGTAGGAATATTTCCTTGACTCATAAGCACGCTCGACGGCTACCAAGTCGCTGCTAAGCTCTGCATTCACTCGCTCAATAATATCGACATCCTTAGTGGTGATGGTTATATTGGTTCCGTCTGTAAGTCCTCCATCTCCTAGAAGAACACCAACGATATAAGGACTGACTTTGAAATCGCGATGAGGGTATTTAACAGGCTCTGTAACGGGAACCTGGTATCGAGAATTTCCCCGCGTGTCTAACCAAGGTGTTTCGCCAGGTGTAGCCATCCGTGTGGTTCGCTTAACCCCTGTACGCCAATTACCGGAAACTCCCGTTGTTACAAAACAGCGCAACTCCTGAAGAGTTCTCGTTTTAAAGGTTCCTTTCGCATCTGTGCCCATTCTCCGGCAATCGATTTTGTGCGAGTCGTCGCAGCGCATGGTCGTCCCATCGCTAAAAACAACTTCAAAAAGTTCAGTTTCCTCGTAATCAAGGGTATCCACCACCGTGGTGGCTAAGCCATCGTCACCATAAACTGTGTCACCAATTCGAATAGCGTGAAGCGGCGTCCACCCCGTCGGAGTCGCAACAAGTGTGTCTGGGTCTAGAGGACCTCTAGGAGCGAGAATATCCAGATTTGGACCAGCTATATCGATTAAATATTTATTACTGTCGCCCGTAATAAGTTCTCGGTGCCACTCAAGCATGTGTCTTGCAGGAGGCTTATCCAGAACCGTACAAAAAGTCAGGAAATCATCCTGAGCACGTGTAAAGACACTATCTGTCTTCTCTCCACCTGAATCAACAGCCCTCTGCGCCCTAAGTTTTAGAGCGCGCCTGTAAGCAAAGGTCTCTCTACTAGGCATTATCTAAAAGTGTCCGTATACTGTTATTGAATTCTACATCTGCATGTCAAAGATTCTTTGGTACGGGGACGCGGTCTCTAATACAGGATTTGCTCGTGTAACACATAGCGTACTAGAACACTTGTGTAAGGATAATGAAGTAGTTGTCTGCGGAATTAACTATACGGGAGACCCGCACGACTATCCCTTTAAAATTTACCCCGCCGCTGCGCACAATCCTCAAGATCGCTTTGGTATCGGAAGAATCCAGCAAATCGTAGAACAAGAAAAACCCGATTTCTTTTTCTGTTTAAATGATATTTGGATAGTTAATCAAGTCTGGGAAAGGATTCACCTTCTTCGTGATGTTCTTAAATTTAAATTTATTGCTTACTTTCCGACAGACTCAGAGTGGTATCCACTCTCGATGCTTCGATATATCAAAGATTGGGACTTTGCAATCACATTTACGATCGAACAAGCTCAGAGATTGATGGCTCACGGGATCCAGCCTAAGATGACGGGCGTCATTCCCCACGGATTAGATCAAAGTAAGTTTTACGAAATCGATAAAGAAGTTGCTAGAGGGAAACTCGGACTTCCCTTGGACAAATTTATCGTGTTTAACGGGAATAGAAACCAGCCGCGCAAGCTGATCGACCAGACGATTAAAGCTTTTGCAGAATTTGCTAAAGGAAAGAACGATGTTCTTCTCTACTTAAATATGGGAGAAAAGGATCTTGGTTGGGCGGTAAAAGAACTATTTGAAACTGAGATGCGTCGACGAGGCGAAGACCCGACGGCCAAGCTGGCACTGACTCCGAATATGAACTATATGTCGGCACCGCCCGACGAGCAGCTCAACCTTATATACAACGCAACCGACGTTGGTATTAACACTGCAAACGGTGAAGGCTGGGGTCTTGTTCCGTTCGAACACGCTCTGTGCCGAAAACCTCAGATTGTTCCTGCCCACACATCGTGTAAGGACATCTGGAAAAACAAAGGCTTACTCATCAACGTTGCTGCCTGGATCACTGATAAAGATTTAGGAGTCGAGCGCGGCATTGTTGATTACAAGCATGCAGCACAGCTCCTACAAGAACTTTACGAAGATAAGACGTACCGCAAACACGTGGCCGACGCTTGTTACGAGGTGACTCAAAATCCTTCCTACCGCTGGGATAAGGTAGCCGAAGGTTTTAATAAAGCAATGGAGATTCTGGCATGACCACTCAGCATGTACGTCACAACGCAGCTCTCAGTTATCTAGAGCATCCAGTAAACATTCGACCAGCGACAGGTTATCCAAACGTTTATCAACAAGCTGAGGATATTGGAGGCGAGTTCACTCGAATTCGATGGGGTTTACCTGACCAAGCGATTGCTAACTTTAGCCCTTGCTTGCTAAATCACAAAGGTCACAAACTTATCTCTTTTCGCAGTCAACCTGAGCCTTTTGTCTTCCGTCACGATCAAAAGTACTTCTATTACAACAACACTCCTACGGAAATTTATGTAGGTGAGTTGCTGTCTTATGACACTGTTGTTGGTGCTAAAAAGATCAGAAGTGGTCCACACCGTCTCAGCTACGAAGATGCTCGACTGTTTAAAGCACCAGACAATGAACTTTACATTCAGTTCATAACTAGCTCCTACGCGAGTAAATGGGATTCATCTAATCATCTACTCGTAAACCAACCTAAGGTTTGCGTGGGTAAGCTCGACGAGTTTGGTGAGGCTAAAGACTGTGTTTATCCACCAGCCGGTCAAAATTTAGTAAGAGACAAAGCCGAAAAGAACTGGTGCTTCTTCACAGAAGGCGAGAATCTCAGACTGCTTTACTCAACAATCCCAATCGTTATTAAAACTCCTGGCAAAGCTGACAAAATAATCGATTCAAGCTCTCTTAAATCGGTTGTCAGCGATTTCCCAACATTTAATTCTACAGCACCGATCAAGATTGGTGACGAGTGGCTTGTATTTTTTCACTGGAAATACATGGCTTATGACTCTAATAAACAAACTACGTACCTTCTGTACCACTTAGGTGTTTACACACTGGACGAAAATATGACCAAAATTACTCGTCAGTGCACAGAAGCATTGTTTAGTGGGTCCACAGAGGACCGATTGATCTGGTGGACAGACTGTGTGGGTATGCCAATTTCAAAACAACCTGCTTGTATACTGCCATTTGGTGGAGAGTATATTGAGGAAGACGACACGATTGAATTAGCTTTAGGAGTAAATGACTCCTTTATGGGTATATTCAAGTGTCCTCTTGTTAACGTTCTTGGTTTAATGGAGCCGGTAAAGTAATGTTGGAGTCTTACGTGCAACAACGCTACGAACGCTTAGCTGAAACACTCGATGAATATATCGGGTGCTCTGGTGACGAATGCGGAATGGATTTCTTTATAAGAGACGTAAAGAAAGCACTCCTAGATATGCGGTGCTATCACGAAAAAGTGACGGACGATTGCATTCTCTTAGCGGATTTACTCGGAGGTTAAGATTTTTCTTCGCGCTCGATAGTAGACCAGACCACCAGCGATGCCTCTTCCAAAAGATCGGCCATCGTTGGTGAGTCTTCAAAACTATTCATTAACTCACGTAAACAACGATCCGCGCCAGCAAGTAGAAGGCCACGGCGATCGACACCGTCCGTGAGTTGTCTGACTGCTTGAATGTGCGAGCGAAGTTCTTTTTGCAGTACCGAGATTTTTGTAGCCGCTGTGGCATGGTCAAGCATCCCAGTCAGAGTCATCTGACGCACGTTGTCGATATCGATTTTCAACGAATCGATCTCGATTAATAAGACTTTTCGAAGGTCTTGTTTAGGGTACTTTTCTTGGATCCACGCAGTTAGATCAGCAATAGAGCCGTCAAAACCTGGGCGTAAAAATCTCGCGTAGAGATAAGACTCGACAACAGAAGTGCTGTTCTTTACGTAGTGAAGAAAAGCGTCTTTTTGAGTCTTGTCTAAAGACTGTAACCACGCGGCTACGGTTGTTTCTGTTTCGGCTTGAATCATCCGAAGTAACGTTGGCCCGTAAAAGCCCTAGTCATAGCATCGTTTCGCAGGTCTTTTGTTGCAGCGGTGTTAGCTCGCAGACGAGCAATATCACTTTCTGTTTTAGCCTTATTCATTGTCAAATTACCAATAAGCTGCTGATCTAACTGAGCCATTGCAATATCACCTGCCTGACGACCTAAAGCAAGTTGCCCAGCAATGTTCTGTGCTCCGGTAGCCAGATTTCCTTCAGTTGCAGCCCGAGTAAGAAAAGCTTGGCCTAAATTCTGAGCATACTGCTGAGCTATGTTAAGTCCAGCCAACTCTTGAGCTGCTTTAATATTTTGATTTGTAGATGCAAGTCCTTGCTGTAAATCGATGTCTCCTTTTAACGCAGCAGCACCAGCAGCAGCGGCGGCTTGAGGGTTTATTAACGATAGAGCTATACGCCCCTGAGCCCCTGTATTAGCCAGGTTATATTGACCAGCAGTAGCTTGCTGTTGTACGTCAAACTTACCAGCGGTGGCCTCTTTAATCTCCGCTCCCTTTGCCAGATCGGCAATCTGAGCCCGGTTTATTGCGCCAGTTAAAATATCTCGATTGGAACCGGCAAGAGTTGAACCAAGTAAACCAAGAGCACC
>Ga0180434_10008192_pt1 | contig 11597 bp, 10 predicted proteins | sample SS_ome_7_FD_132453 | JGI IMG/M metagenome (GOLD analysis project Ga0180434, IMG submission 132453) | Hypersaline lake sediment archaeal communities from the Salton Sea, California, USA - SS_1_D_2 metaG | ecosystem: Environmental > Aquatic > Non-marine Saline and Alkaline > Hypersaline >... | reverse complement strand
CTCTCCTGCCCGATTGCAAGGGGCACAATGACTTTGCGATCAGGATGGGCCACGACGCCCTGCTGGTAAGCCCGGATTTCTCGAGCGAGCAGGTCGGGCCTACCGAGTATCTCTCCGAATGGGGATACACCAAGGACTACGGGCACGAGGAACACGGTATCGAGGTCCAGTGCCCGATCCAGACCATGGACGATTTTTTAGCGTGGTCCCCGCCCGACCCACACGCCCCGGGGCGATACGACACCATCGACAAGACCGTCGCCGAGTGGAAGGGCAAGATGGCTATCGGCGTGCATCTTAACGACGTCTTCTCAATTCCCCGCTCGCTGATGTCGATGAGTTCGATATTGATGGCGATTGCGGCCGACCCGCCGCTTGTCTCGGCGCTGGTCAAAATGTCCGTTGAAGTCAATCTCGAGATGGCCAAAGAAGTCGCCCGGCGCGGTGCGGACTTCGTCTGGACCGGCGACGATTACGCGTTCAACACCGGACCTTTCATGTCGCCCGAGTCGTTCGCCGAGCTGTTCAATCCCGGCCTGCGCCAGGTCGCTGCAGGCTTCAAGGAGTTGGGCCTGCCGTTCATCAAGCACTGCGACGGTAACATCTGGCCGATCATCGACATGATGGTCGACGCCGGAATCACCGCTCTCGACCCGATCGATCAGCAGGGCGGAATGGACCTCGGCGAGGTCAAGGCCAAATTCGGACATCGCGTCGCGATCAAGGGCAACGTCGACTGCGCCGAGACCATGACCAACGGTTCGGTCGAAGACATGGTCGTCGCCACAAAGGCCGCCCTCAAAGCCGGAATGCCCGGCGGCGGATACATCTGCTCGTCGAGCAACTCGATTCACTCGGCCGTCAAGCCCGAGAACTACAAAGCCATGATGGACACAATCAAGGAATTCGGAACGTACCCGATGACGCTGTGAGGCTATAGGAGACGACAATGGATTATTTGATGGGTATCGATCTGGGCTCCACGAGCCTCAAGGCTATCGTCTACGATTTGGACGGGAAGCTTGTTTCTTCGGCCTCGCGCCCTACTGAAGTACATCACGACGATCCCGATCATCCCGACTGGGCGGTCTGGCTGCCCGAGCAGATATGGGGCGACACCGCCGCGGCAATCAAGGAAGCCGTCGGTAAACTCGACAATCCGAGCGACGTAAAGGCGGTGGCTGTTACGGGCATGGGCATGGACGGCGTACCGATGGACGCCGAGGGGAAATGGTTGTACCCGTTCATCAGTTGGCACTGTCCGCGAACCGGACCACAAATAGACTGGTGGGTCGAGAATATCGGCCCCGAGAGGCAGTTTGCAATCACCGGTAATCCGATATGGGGAATCAATTCGGCACTTCGCATTCTCTGGATGCGCCAGCACCACCCCGACATTCTCGAAAAAACGGACAAGTGGCTGCTGATTGAAGATTTTCTGAATTTCATGCTCTCCGGCGAACTCGCCACCGACTATTCGATGGCCTCCAACACGCTCCTGTTCGATCAGAGAACCAAAGACTACTCCGATGAGTTGCTGTCGGCGGCGGGGATCGATCGCGGTATACTGGCCGACCCCAAACCTTCCGGAACGGTTCTGGGCCAGGTCCACGCGACTGCGGCAGAAGCAACTGGTCTATCCCAGGGCACGCCGGTTGTGCTGGGCGGACATGATTTCCTCTGTGCCTGCCTGCCTGTGGGCGCGTTCAAGCCCGGCGTGGTTCAGAACGACGTGGGCACGTGGGAAAAAGTCGTAGCCGCCATAGACGAACCGGTCCTGACCGAAGACGTGCGTAACATGGGCTGGTGGGTGGATTCGCACGTAGCGCGCGGCGCCACGGCGGCTATGGGAGCTGCCGTATCGGCCGACATGCTCGAATGGTTCCGCGGTCAGTTCGGGCAGGTCGAGTCCCAGAAGGCTAAAAGCGAAGGCGGCGCGGACTGGGACTACCTTATGGCGCTGGCGAGCGACTCACCGCCCGGCGCAAACGGCGTAGTATTCCTTCCCCACTTTTCGGGCAGTACGATACCCGTGCCCGACAGCAATTCCCGCGGAGTATTCGTCGGTCTGCGGAACACCACCACTCGCGGAGACATGCTGCGGGCAATCATCGAAGGCCTCAACTTCCAGTTCCTCGAGATTCTCGAAGGAGTGGAAACCGCATTGAAGGTAACTCCCGAAAAATTCGTAGCCGTTGGCGGAGGAACCCAGAACGCGTTCTGGATGCAAAACAAGGCCGACATGGTCGGACGCCCCATCGAGACCCCCGACATCGAAGAAGCCACCCCACTCGGTGCGGCGATTCTCGCGGGGATCGGAGTGGGACTCTACGCCGATGAGGACGAGGCCCTGGAAAGAGTCTACCGTCCGGGCAAGGTATACGAGCCCAACACGGAGCTTACACCTGTGTACGCCGAGCGTTTTGAAATCTACAAAGAACTATATCCGGCCACTAGATCGATCAACCATAAACTCGCATAGGACCCATCAGCCCACAGATGGCCATCTGTGGGTTTACCCGATCCAGCAGGAATCAGGTAAGGCTCAGCAAACGCCTTGTAAACGAGTGTTTAAGCGAGAAAGTTTTAGGCGCCTCTTGATTGATAATAGGCAATTAACACTTGCAACCGGTATCGGAGACAGTCATTATTGTGCAAAAGCCGCTCGTGACTGAAGTGAGCGGGAACGCTTTGAAACACTATTAAGGAGTTTCGCATATGGCAAGCCAAACCATGTCGATCAATGTCAGAATCAAGCTTAGTGTAATGATGTTTCTTCAATTCATGCTGGTGGCCGTCTTCTTCGTGCCCCTGTCAGCATACTTGACGAACCTGAAAATGACAGGCACGCAAATGGCGTGGATTCTAAGTTCCATGGCTTTGGGTTGCATCGGCTCACCCCTGGTCGGCATGATCGCTGACCGGCACTTCGCGTCTCAGCGCGTCCTGGCGGTGCTTAACATCCTGACCGGCGCTCTGCTGGTTGGCTCGGCGATAGTAACCACGCCCGGAGCGGTTTTCGTCATGCTGCTGCTGGCGATGTTGTGTTACATGCCCACGTGGGGTCTGACCAGCGCGATCGCAATGTCACACAGCCCCTCGGACAAATTCCCCCAAATTCGCGTGTTCGGTTCTATCGGATGGGTCGCCGCAGGACTGTTCAGCCTGGTGGCCATCAAGGTATTCAAGGTGGAGGTGTTCGACGGAACGGCGATCCCGATGTATTGTGGCGCCGCAGTCGCGGTGGTCGGAGCCTTGAACGCCCTGATCCTGCCGCACACTCCGCCGCCGGCCAAGGGGCAACCGGCCTCGCCGATCGATGCACTGGGCCTGCGATCCCTATCGCTGATGAAAGACTTCAAGTTCTTCCTACTCATCGTCGGCACGCTGATCGCGACGATCCCGTTCGCGGCATACTGGTCGTACTGCTCGGCGTTCCTGAAGGCCCAGGGCTTCAAGTACCTGACCGTCACGATGGGCTGGGGTCAGTTCGTCGAGATGTTCTTCATGCTGCTGGTGCCCGTCGCATTGAAGCTCATTGGGCTGAAGTGGACGATGGTCGTTGGCCTGACGGCAATGCTGGTTCGCTATGCGGCATTCGTGCTGGGCGGAACCTACGACATGAATTCGCTCTACTTCGTGGGCATCCTTGTCCACGGAATAATCTTTGGCTTCTTCTACGTCGGCGGACAGATATATAACGACCGCAAGGCCCCCAAGGAAATGAAGGCCCAAGCGCAGGGTTTGATCTTCCTGGTCAGCTTTGGCGTCGGTTTGCTGATCGGCAACTTCGTCAACGGCGCACTGCTTGAGACGGGCGTTGCGGAAGGCGAGGCAAAGAACTACTCCCTGATGTGGACGGTCAGCATGGCCGTAACCGCAGTCGTCCTCGTGATGTTCGCGCTGCTGTTCAACGACCCGGTGGCCGCCCGCGGAGGCGAGGCCCTGACCGCCAACGCCCAGGACGCTCCCGTTGAGGAACCCGCCCAAGAGGCGCCCGCCCCGGCGGAAGAACCCGCCCCTCCTGCTGACGAGTCGCCTGATGACGATGCAGCCGCCGCTGCAGCGGCGGACGAGGCCCAGGGCGACGATGACGAATAGTTCGACTTTGTTGAAGATAACCGCCGGTGCGACGATCGCCGGCCAGTAGATTCGCGCAGCCCGGTCTCGCTGTTTCACGCGGCGCGACCGGGTTGTGGTTTTTTACGTAACAGAGACTGCAAGGAGTTAGTCATGGCGAAATATCTGCTTGGAATCGATAACGGCGGTACGATGGCCAAAGCCGCCCTCTTCACCCCCGACGGTCAGGAAATCGCCGTCGCTTCACGCAAGAGCGAAATGCTCGACGTCAAGCCCGGTTGGGCTGAGTTCGACATGCCCAAGGTCTGGACGAACACCTCCGAGGCTATAAAGGAAGTACTCGAAACGTCCGGAATCGACCCGACCGAAATTGCCGCCGTCGCTTGCAGCGGGCACGGGAACGGTCTGTACCTCGTCGACGAAAACGCCCAGCCGGTTTACAACGCGATCGGTTCGGCTGACGGGCGGGCGCGCGAGTATATCGACCAGTGGACCGCCGACGGTACGGGCGAAAGAATGCGTCCCAAGACCATGCAGGCTATCTGGCCGGCCCAACCGAACGCCCTGCTGCGGTGGTTCATGGACAATGATGCCGAGACGCTGGGCAAGGCTCGATGGGTTCTGATGTGCAAAGACTTTATCCGCGCCCAGCTCACCGGCGAGGTCTACATGGAACTCTCCGACATGTCCGCCACCAGCCTGATGAACGTCGAGACCGCCGACTACGACGACGAAGTGCTCGAAGCCTGGGGCCTCGAATCGCTGAAAGACATGATGCCCCCGCTCAAGTTCGCCGGCGATCTTTGCGGTAAGATAACCGCCGCGGCCGCCGAAGCGACCGGTCTTGCGGAAGGCACTCCGGTAGCGGGCGGGATGTTCGATATCGACGCCTGCGGACTGGCCAGCGGGCTCGTCGACGACGACGCAATCTCGATGGTCGGCGGATCGTGGGGCAATAACCAGTACGCCTCCAAGACCCCGATCGTTCACGACGTATTCATCACGTCCCGCTACGTAATCCCCGGTTACTACTACATGCTCGAAGGATCGCCCACATCGGCGTCCAATCTCGAGTGGATGGTCACAGAGTTTTTCGGCGCCGAGAAGAAACTCGCCGAGGCCGAAGGCAAGAGTGTCTACGACGTCTGCAACGAACTCGTCGCTTCGACCGACCCGAAAGATTCCGGCCTGATCTTCCTGCCGTTCCTGTACGGGTGCAACGTTTCCCTGGACGGAAAGGCGTGCTTCATAGGCCTGGACGGCTGGCAGAAACGCGGGCACGTACTGCGAGCGATCTATGAAGGTGTCGTGTTCGCCCACAAGTGGCACATGGACAAGCTGCTCAAGCACCGCGACATGCCCGATTCCATCCGCCTGACCGGCGGCGCGGCCAGGAGCGTCGAGTGGGTGCAGATATTCGCCGACGTCTTCCAGGTACCCGTCCGCATCCCGGCGGGAACGGAACTCGGCGCGCTTGGCGCTGCGATGTGTGCGGGCGTAGCCGCCGACGTATTCGACTCGTACGAATCCGCCGCCGACGCGATGGTATCCTTCGCGCGCACCCAGGAGCCCAACACGGACCTCGCTGGACTTTACGAGAAGAAATACGCCCGCTACACGAAGATACTCGACCTCATGGCCGATCAGTGGTCCGACCTGGTCTGGAAGGCGTAGACCCGCCTGACGATATGTTATCTGGAATTCAGTACTCGGCGAGCGGTCGTGAGAGCGTCCGCCGAGTACATTTGCGGAGGCTCTAAGAAAAATGTCCGAATCGCCTGGAATTTCGCCTGTTATGGTTTCCCCACCGCGTCGCCAGGAAGTGCCCGGACCGGACCTTCCGCACTTCTCGGAAACATTCTCGTGGCGGATAATGGTGACCTTTATATGGGTAGCTATACTGGCGCTCACCGCCGGGGGGCTGTGGTGGTACGGGCGGGGCGCTTCGGAGAACTTTCTCGGCGACCAGTCACTCGATCTCATCTGGCGCAGAGCGGTCCCCCTACTGCTGCTGGTCGGGCCGACAACCGTGATAATGCTCGGTGGAGGGCTGGACCTTTCCGTAGGCGCCGTATTGGGACTCTCTTCGGTGGTCACGGCGTCCGCCCTGGCTGAAGGTAAAAGCCCTGAAGACGCCTTTCTGCTGGCGATGCTGTTCTCCGGAGGCATCGGACTGCTGCACGCCCTGCTGGTGGGCGCCGCGTCATTGCACCCCGTAGTGCTGACTCTTGTGACGGCGCCCCTGATTCAGAGCGCCGCAATGGTTTATTCAAACGGGCAGCAAAACGTTCTCGTCGCGCAAGACCATGGTTCTCTCGACTTTCTGCCCGATACTGTAATGCTCGTGGTCGCATCGGCGGTGATCTCACTGGTCCTGATTCAACTGGCCCAGATCGGCGGTGGTTCGCGCGGCGTCCCGGCGCGGCGCCAGAGGTGGCATCGCCGCACTCTATTCATATCCCTGCCTTACATTCTGTCCAGCCTGGCGGCCGGTTTCGCCGGAAGCTGCACCGTCGGTCGATTGCACATAGGCTCTCCCGGCGCGGGCGGTCAGTTGACCCTCACGGTGATTTTCGCCGCGTTGATCGGAGGTAATTGCACCGGGCGGCGATTCGGAACGGTCATCGGCGCTGTCGCAGCCGTAGTCATACTCGCAGCCGGCGAACACCTGATGATAATGGAGGCAGTGTCCCCCAGCTATACTGCTCTATTCATTGCGGCAAGCGCGGGGGCGGCGCTCCTGCTGAGCGAACTGGTCCACTGGATCGCAAACATTTTCTACCGCAACTCGCGACCGATTCCAGTCGCCTAGGGTTTGAGGACCACGCGGAGCGATTCTCCTGATATCATCAGTTCGAACGCCTTGTGGATGTCGTCGAGCGAGAGGATGTGGGTGGCGATTTTCGAACCGTCGACCCGCCCGTCGGCAAGCATCCCGACGCCCTCGGCGACATGGGCGGCCGTCGAATCGCTCGTGCCCACCACGCGAAGCTCGTTGTAGTGGATCGCGCGCGAATCGATATTCAACATGTTTTTTCCCACCGGAAGCGAGGCGAACAGGCAAACCGTACCGCGTTTTCGCACGAGATGCACCGCCTGCTCCTGCGGAGGCGCCGCCGGCGCCGCAACTATGCAGATATCCACACCCAGACCGTCCTGGGTTTCGCTTTTGACCACCTCGGCGAGATCCTGCTCGACGGGATTGACCGCCACGTCGCAGAACGCCGCACCCTGCGCCAGACGCGCCGCATTCGGCTCCGAGAGGATAATCTTGCCCGCCCCTCGACCCTTGGCGACGAGGACGTTGAGCAGGCCCATCGGACCGGCGCCCGCCACCAGCACGGTGTCGCCCTCCTGGATATTGCATTGCTCGAGCGAATTGACCGCGCAGCTGATTGGCTCGGCAAGGGCTGCATGTTCGGACGCCAGACCTTCGGGCACCTTAACCACATGTCCACCGACCAGCGCCCGGGCGGGAATAATCGTGTATTCCGCCATACCGCCGTTGTAGAAGAAGCCCATGGGCCTGATGTTCCGGCAGAGGTTCCGCCATCCGCGGCGGCAGTACATACACTCACCGCACCCCACGGAAGTAGCCATCACCATCCGGTCGCCTACTTTGAGGTCTCCGGCCTGTGCTTCGGGACCGATTTCCGCGACGATCGCGCAAAACTCGTGCCCCATTACGGTAGCTTCTTTCATTCGCGGATTGCCCACTTTGGAGGTCTTGAGGTCGGACCCGCAAACCGCACATGCCTCGATCTTAACGAACACTTCCTCGGCGCCGCATACGGGTATGGGTACCTGCTCGACACGGACGTCGCCGGGTCCGTAGTAAACAACCGCTTTCATCGTATCAGCCATGCTATTTCGCTCCGCTGTAAGTTTGTCCTTCAGATACCGCCGCCATCGAGGATATCGATCCAGTATCCCGTCGTATACGTCCCGCCGGCGGCGAGAGACATGATGCCTTCCTTGGTCGTAAACTCGCCGTCGGTATCGATATTGTCCATCACGCCGTGCCACGGTTCTATGCAGGCGAACGGTGCGCCCGGGGGCGCCCACAGCGCCAGGAAAGGTACGCCTTCGGTCCGCACGCGGAGGCGCCTGGTGTTGCGGGAGTTCATGATCGTCACGGATTCCGAAGCAGGGTTCTTGAAGATGATCGGACCGCGATCGAACATCGTGGCGGTCACGAATATCTGGCGGCTGTTGTTGAAAATCGGTTCGGTCTCATTGAGATGCATACCGTCCTTGTAGAAGTATCGCTCCATGTTCTCGGGGCGGCTGAAGTGGAAGTAGTAATGTTCCGGATAACCGCCGGCGAATGGGAGATTCAACGCAGGATGCGAACCGATCGAGAAGTACATTTCATCTTTGCCCGCATTCCTGACTTCGTAGCGGACGGCGAGGCTGGCGTCTTCGAGTGTGTAGCTGACCCGCAGGACGAAATCAAACGGATACATCTTGCGAGTCTCGTCGCTCGATACGGTCTCGAAGGTCGCCGATACGTCATCGGAGGCGACCGGCGACCATTCTTTCTTGCGAACTATCCCATGACCGCCCATGGAATAGCTTTGCCCGCGATACTGGTATTGCCCGTTCTTCAGACCGCCGATGATCGGAAAGAGAATCGGCGCCGCGCCGGTCCAATACGCCGGATCGGACTGCCAGATATACTCTCTGCCCGTGGAACGCTCGATCAGGCTCTTGAGTTCCGCCCCCGTCTCGACGACCCTGGCCGACAATTTCGCATTGCTTATGGTTACGCTCATACGCTGGACTCAATACGCCCGCCTGCCGACGCCGGAGCCGACAACCACCCGGGCGCGGGCGCCGTCAATACTGGTCTTCGGAGTATCCGCCCTGCCCTTCCTGGCCGGTTACAATCGCCACACTGGACACGGCGCCGATTCGATTGGCGCCGGCCGCCAGTATCGCAATGGCGCGGGGATAGTTTCTCATACCGCCGCTGGCCTTTACCCCCATTTGCGGACCGACTGTACGCCGCATAAGGGCTATGTCGTGAGGCGTGGCGCCGCCGCCGGCGAAACCGGTGCAGGTCTTGACGAAATCGGCGCCCGCGCGTTTGGAAATCTCACACGCCAGGACCTTCTCGTCGTCGGTCAGCAGGGAAGTCTCGATGATGACTTTGAGTACCGTGGTTCCCCGGGTCGCGCGGCGCACCGCGCGGATATCGTTCTCGACCAGCTTGATGTCGCCGGACTTCATCGCGCCGATATTCATGACCATGTCGAGTTCGTGGGCCCCGTCCGATATCGCGCGCCGGGCCTCGAACGCCTTGGCGGTGGAATCCATCGCACCCAGCGGAAAACCAATCACCGCCGATACCTTCACCGGCGTGCCCTGGAGTTTCCGGGCTACGTAGGACACGCGGCTCGAATTGACGCAAACGGAATAGAAGCCCCAGTGGACAGCCTCTTCGCAGAGCTTGTCAAACGCGGCGTCCGGGGCGTCGGGCATCAACATGGTGTGGTCGATATACTTCGCCAGTTCCGCCGGCGCCGGATCGGTCGCACCTGCGCCGTCAGGCGACGAGGCCACACCTTTCTTGCTCAGTTCAGCGGTGAGTCTTTTCATTACTTCGCCGGCAATCTTGTCGATCAGTTCCTGCTGGTCCATCTTACTTTCGCTCTCTTTCTGTAGCCATCAGCTTGTTCACTCTCGGCCAGTGCTTCCCGCCGGCAAACGGCGTTTCCAACCAGAGCCTCGCCATCTCGCAAAGCTCCCCGCTTCCGTGAAGCGGCCCGCCGAGCGCAAGGACATTAGCGTTATTATGTTCGCGGCTGGTGACGATCGTCCGAATATCGTAGCACAACGCGGCGCGAATACCGCGAACCTTGTTGCAAACCATAGAAGAACCGATTCCAACTCCGTCGAGCACGATACCGCGCTCGCACTGTCCGCTGGCGACTTTCCCGGCGACCGCGGCGGCGATATCGGGGTAGTCAACTTTCTCGTCGGAGAAGCACCCGACGTCCGTAACCACATAACCCAAGGATTCCAGATACGCCTTTATCCCGTTCTTACCGCTTACACACGTGTGATCGCAGCCGATGGCAACGCGCTTTACCTGGTCCTTGACAAAAGCGCCGCCGCCGGCGGCGACAGGTCTTGGCGCAGCGACTGAATTCCCGGCGCCAATATCGGTTCTGGCGACGATCTGGTCCACTACGACTTCCACGATCTTGTCTATGTCTATATCCGCCACTTACAACGTCCAAAGATTTTTAATTTTCAATTATCCGTTCAACCGTCAGGGTCCAGGGTGACTTCATCGACGATACCGGCTATGACCGTTCGTATGGTCATGATGGTCGGTGTGTCCAGGAGCATTCTGGCCGATCCGCCTTCATCGCAGATAATCACGGTATCGCCGATCCCCGCCTGGGCGTGGTCCACCGCCAGCACCATCTTACCGTTATCGCGACCGGTGTGGTCGATCTCCTGAACCATCATGATCTTGAGGTTCTTGTAGTCGTCGATCTTCGTGTCGGCAACAACGTTCGCTATAACCTTGGCAAGTAACATCACGCCCCCCCCGTGGTCTCGGCATCGATTCCCTCGATGTGATCGATAATACCCATAATCGCCACATCTCCGGGATGGAACCAGTTGGGCAGGGCCTGACCGGCCTCTTTCGAGGATTCGTAGAAGATCAGGTCTCCCTCGCCCGCACGCACCACGTCCATGCCCACCAGCACGTCGCCCGAAGGCTGGCGATGGCTGTCCAGCGGTTGGATCAGGAGCAGCTTGACCCCTTCGAAGGACTCGTGCTTCCTGTCGGCGACGACTCTACCTATGATTCTGCCTAACTTCACTTTGCTGTTCTTTTACATAACCTATACGATCCGGAAGTAATCGACGATAGTGCATCGCCTTTCGCGCGTGAACGTCCATGGGCGGGTGATTCCGTCGCCGGTGGGGCTGGCGATCGACAGCGAGGTGAACCCCGCCCCGCCAACACCGAGTCCGGCGTAGCTCGGACCGTTCTTGACGAAAATCGAACAGTCCATCACCTTGGCCATCTTCGACAGCTTTGCGATGTTCAGCGAGTGCATTACCGCGGTATGCCTGAACCCGTGCTCGCACTGGAATGCGAGATCGATTCCTTCGTCGACGTTCTTTACGCGGGTGAGAGGCATAACGGGCATTAGCTGCTCGGTCCACATCAACGGATGCTCCCGCCCGACCTCGCAAAGCAGCAGCCTGACCGAATCGGGGATATCCAGGCCGATTCCCTTTGCGATAACGCTGGCGTTTTTTCCTACGAACTTCTTGTTGATTGCCCCTTCATCGCCCGGGGAACCCGGTTTATCGATTACCAGTTCGCTCAGCGCCCGGGTCTGTGATTCGTCCAGCAGATGGGCGCCGTTGCTGCACATGGCCTGCTTGAGCCTGTCTGCCACCGAATCAACAACGATGACTTCCTTCTCGCAGATGCAGATGATGTTGTTGTCAAAGCTTCCGCCGGCGACGATGTCCTTGCCCGCTTT
>Ga0180434_10008189_pt1 | contig 11606 bp, 8 predicted proteins | sample SS_ome_7_FD_132453 | JGI IMG/M metagenome (GOLD analysis project Ga0180434, IMG submission 132453) | Hypersaline lake sediment archaeal communities from the Salton Sea, California, USA - SS_1_D_2 metaG | ecosystem: Environmental > Aquatic > Non-marine Saline and Alkaline > Hypersaline > Sediment... | reverse complement strand
CAAGACAGTCAAGGTTGAAGTCAAGCGCAAGCGAACTTTCGTCAAGTCGGATAACAAGGCGCAGGAAGCCGAGAAATTACAGCAGGAAGCTGAAGAAGCTAAAAAGGCCCTGGAGGCCCAGGCGCTGCAGCGTCAGCAAGTCGAAGCGCAGAACGAAGCACGTATTCAGGCAGAAAAGGAGCGTCTAAGAAAAGAGGCTGAAGAACGTGAAGCCGCCGAAGCAGCCAAGAAAAAGGCTGAAGAAGAGGCTGAAAAACAGGCGTTGAAAGAGCAGCGTGAAGCGGCTGAAAAGCAGGCGCGTGCCGAGCAGGAAGCCAAAAGCCAGAAGAAATCAGATTCGGGTAAATCACGCAAAGGCAAAAAATCCTCGCGTTTTGATGATACCGAAGATTCGCGCTATCGCGAGGAACTGCATGTTGCTGAGGGCAAGCGTGGTTCGCGTAAATCTCGTAAACAAAAACGTCAGCCTGTAGTCAAAGTTGAGCCTGAGCATGGTTTTACCAAGCCGACAGCTCCTGTTATTCACGAAGTGAAAATTCCGGAAACCATTACAGTTGCTGACCTTGCACAACGTATGTCGATCAAGGTAGCCGAAGTCATCAAGGAATTGATGAAAATGGGTGTCATGGCAACCATTAACCAGCCAATTGACCAGGATACGGCAATGTTGGTTGTTGAAGAAATGGGCCACAAGCCGGTTGCCTACAAGGGCGATGATGTTGAAGCCAACATCATGGAAACTCTTGAGGTTGAAGTTGTTGAAGGTGATGAAGAGCCGCGAGCTCCTGTGGTCACCATCATGGGGCATGTAGACCATGGTAAAACCTCATTGCTAGACTACATACGTGAAGCCAAGGTGGCAGCAGGCGAAGCCGGTGGTATTACGCAGCATATTGGCGCCTACCATGTAGAAACTGATAAGGGCATGATCACCTTCCTCGATACACCGGGACACGCGGCTTTCTCAGCCATGCGTGCACGTGGTGCAAAAGTCACTGATATTGTGGTGCTGATTGTGGCAGCCGATGACGGTGTAATGCCACAGACCAAGGAAGCCATCACACATGCGAGGGCATCAGGTGTGCCACTGGTTGTTGCAGTCAACAAGATCGACAAGCCTGAAGCCAACCCGGATCGTGTGATGCAGGAACTGGTGGCCGAAGAAGTGGTACCTGAAGACTGGGGTGGTGATACTCAGTTCATTAACGTTTCTGCACACACCGGTGAAGGTGTAGATGATCTGCTCGATGCCATCCTGCTGCAGACTGAATTACTGGAACTCAAGGCTGTGCACAAGGGTCCTGCTCGAGGCAGTATTATTGAATCCCAGCTGGATAAAGGACGTGGGCCGGTTGCGACCGTTCTGGTGACGTCTGGTGAATTGAACCAGGGTGATTCCATTGTCAGTGGTATTGAATTTGGTCGTGTTCGAGTGATGTACGATGAACTCGGTAACCAGGTCAAAAAAGCTGGACCTTCAATTCCGGTACAGATTCTTGGACTTTCCGGGGTGCCTGATGCCGGTGATGACCTGCTGGTATTACCTAATGAAAGAAAGGCGCGTGCACTGGCTGAAGATCGCCAGGAAAAATTCCGTGATACACGTCTGGCTGCGCAGAAAGCAGCGCATCTTGATGAGCTCTTCTCGCAGATGGGCAAAGGTGAGATGGCCTATCTCAATATTGTTCTCAAGGCTGATGTACAGGGCTCTGTAGAGGCATTGAAAGATTCACTGACCAAGATTTCCACTGATGAAGTCAAGGTCAAGATTGTTTCTGCCGGCGTCGGTGGTATCAACGAGTCTGATGCCAACCTGGCGATTTCATCCAATGCCATTATTTTTGGTTTTAATGTTCGTGCTGATGCCTCAGCGCGCAAGATCATTGAAGAGAACGAAATTGATCTGCGTTACTACAGTATCATTTATGAAATCATTGATGATGTTAAGGCGGCTATTGGCGGTATGCTGTCGCCAGAAATCAAGGAAGAGATTATCGGCCTTGCAGAAGTGCGCGATGTATTCCGTTCTTCACGTCTGGGTGCGATTGCCGGTTGTATGGTGGTTGAGGGTGTCGTCAAACGAAATAATCCTATCCGTGTCTTGCGTGACAATGTGGTTATCTATGAAGGCGAACTCGAATCATTGCGTCGTTTCAAGGACGATGCCCAGGAAGTCAAATCTGGTATGGAATGTGGTATCGGAGTGAAGAACTACAATGACGTAAAAGAGGGGGACCAGATCGAGGTGTTTGAACGCACTGAGGTCGCTCGCGTCGTCGAGTAATCTTTTATCCTCATACGGCGTTATAAATCGTACTCACTTGGTCATTTATTATTCATAAACTTCCTCGCTGTGTGCGTTTTATGTCTTGTCTGAGAATAAAATTTTTACTCGACAATATAAAAGGCCTGTGATGAGTTTTTTCAAAAGTGTTCGACAGCATGGATGCTGTCGATGAGCGTCCAGGGAAGGATTCACAGCGACTTTTGAAAAAATCTTGTTACAGGCCTTCAGAAGTTATTATTGTATTTTTTAAACATGCCAAACGATTACAAAAGAACAGACCGCATAGACTCGAGCATCCAGAAGGCTCTGGCAATTATTGTTCGTGATGAAATGAAAGATCCGCGGCTGGGAATGATTACCATTCAGGCCGTACATACCGTGCGCGATTTGAGTCAGGCTAAAGTCTATTTCACCATGCTGCCTGATGGTGACCGTAAGCAAGCACAGAAAATATTGCAACATGCGTCCGGTTTTATACGTCATGCTTTGGGCAAGGCGGTTCAGTTACGTAATGTTCCGGAATTGCATTTTGTCTATGACACGTCAATCGAAGAAGGTTCGCGGCTTCAATCCCTGATCGAAGAGACAGTACGTCACGATCAGGAAGCCAGTGATCAGGCCAGTGAAGAAACTGGTAAAGATAAAGGCTGATGGGCAGACGCCGTAAAAAAACTGGCCGTGCGGTCAGTGGTATTCTGTTACTTGACAAGCCTAAAGGGATATCTTCCAACAAGGCGCTGCAACAGGTCAAAAACTTATACAAGGCCCAAAAGGCCGGTCATACAGGGAGTCTTGATCCCCTGGCTACCGGTGTTCTCCCGGTGTGTCTTGGCGAGGCAACCAAGGTTTCCGGTTTTCTGCTGGATGCTGACAAGAAATACCGGGTTCAGGTCAAACTGGGTGAAAAAACCACGACAGCAGATGCAGAAGGTGAAGTGATAGCCACGGCATCGCTTGATGCTGTTTCAGAGTCTTCAATTACCGATATTCTGCCCGAATTCATCGGAGTTCAGCAGCAGCTACCACCTATGTATTCAGCCTTGAAGCATCAAGGTGAAAGGTTGTACAAACTCGCTCGCGAGGGCATTGAAGTTGAACGTGAACCCCGTGAGATCACTATTTTTGACCTTGAACTCATCTCTGTTGACTTACCGTATTTCGAGCTGGATGTACATTGTTCCAAGGGGACCTATGTCAGAACACTGGCCGAGGATATCGGTGAAAAACTGGGTTGCGGAGCGCATGTTACCGAGTTGCGCCGTACGGCAGTGGGTGTATTTGATGGCGAGCCATTGACAATGGAGCAGCTTGAGTCAGCGGCAGAGCAGGGTTTTGCAGGGCTCGACCCGCTACTGATGCCAACCGATAGCGCATTGTCTGACTGGGAGGGAGTGCATCTTTCAGCCGACATGTCCTACTACGTCAGGCAGGGGCAGGCTGTTATGGTGCCCAAAGCACCTGCTAACGGCATGATTCGCCTCTATGATGAAAAAAATGGTTTCCTGGGTGTGGGTATCATTCAGTCTGATGGCAAAGTGGCTCCCAAGCGTTTGATGCTTGAGGCCTGAACATTTTCCCCCGAAGAGGAAAAAGTTACTGACATTTCAGCCATTTTACGAGACAATGCGCGACCTTTTATGGGAATGCCTGAACTCATTGTCGGGTGTTTCCGGTTTCAACAAATATTTCTTTAAGGAGAAACAACATGACAATGAGTGCCGCAGACAAGCAAAAGATTGTCGAAGAACACCGTCGCAGTGAAACAGATACCGGTTCACCGGAAGTACAGGTTGCCCTGATGACCGCACGTATCGTGGAACTGACAGAACATTTCAAAGAACACAAAAAAGACCATCATTCCCGCCAGGGCCTTATCCGTCTGGTCAATTCACGCCGCAAGCTGCTTGACTACCTGAAAGGCAAAGACGTTGAGCGCTACCGCGCCCTGATTGAAAAACTGGGATTACGCCGCTAGTTGTCGTAGCAAACTGGAATAATTGAGGAGATATCCGTGAGTCTGATAAGAAAAGAATTTCAATACGGCGACAACAAGGTCACGATTGAAACGGGGGAAATAGCACGCCAGGCTGATGGTGCCATCATGATCGACATGGATGGTACCGTGGTTCAGGTAACCGTTGTTACTTCCAAAGAGACTGTTGAGGGCAGGGACTTTTTCCCGCTGACAGTTGACTACCAGGAAAAAACCTATGCTGCGGGCAAGATCCCCGGAGGTTTCTTCCGCCGTGAAGGTCGTCCATCCGAAAAAGAAATTCTGACCGCTCGTCTTATCGACCGTCCTATCAGACCACTGTTTCCGAAAGGTTATACCAACGAAACCCAGGTTATCTGTACCGTCATGTCACTCAACCCGAAGGTCGATCCTGAAATTCCATCATTGATCGGCGTTTCAGCAGCTCTCTCCATTTCAGGCATGCCGTTCGATGGACCTGTTGGAGCAGCCCGTGTTGGTTTCAAAGATGGCAAATACCTGCTTAACCAGTCCAAAACCGGTCTTAACGAAGACAGTGACCTGGATCTGATTGTTTCCGGTACGGCCGATGCGGTACTGATGGTTGAATCAGAGGCCAATGGCCTGAGCGAAGAAGAAATGCTGGGTGCTGTACTGTTTGGTCATGAACAGCAACAGGTAGCAATCAATGCCATCAAAGAACTGGCGGCAGAAGTCAACAAGGCGCCAATTCCTTACACTGAACCTGAAGTTGACACAGCGCTACATGATGCCGTGAAAGCTGCAGTTGGTGATGACATGGTTGCAGCCTATAAGATTGCTGACAAAATGGACCGTTACGCCAGGATTGATGAAGTCAAGGCGCGCGTGGTTGGTGAACTGTGTGAAGGTGATGATCCTCAGTGGGATGTCGAAGCGGTCAAAGGCGCTATCGAGAAAATCAAGAAAACCACGGTTCGTGGTCGTATTCTTGCCGGTGAACCTCGTATCGATGGTCGTGATGTGAAAACCGTTCGTCCTATTACGGTACGTACCGGTGTTCTGCCGAGAACTCATGGTTCCGCGCTGTTCACTCGTGGCGAAACCCAGGCACTGGTTGTGACTACGCTGGGTACTGAGCGTGATGCGCAGATCATTGATGCCCTGGACGGTTCTTTCAAGGATCCGTTTATGCTTCACTACAACTTCCCTCCATTCAGTGTGGGTGAGATAGGTCGTGTCGGCAGCCCGAAACGACGTGAAATTGGTCATGGTCGCCTGGCTAAACGTGGCGTGCTGGCTTGTATGCCAACCCTTGAAGATTTTCCTTACTCAGTTCGCGTGGTTTCTGAAATCACTGAATCCAACGGTTCATCTTCCATGGCTTCTGTATGTGGTACCAGCCTGTCTCTGATGGACGCAGGTGTACCTATCAAGGCACCAGTTGCCGGTGTGGCCATGGGTCTGATCAAGGAAGGCGACGACTTTGCAGTTCTTACCGATATCCTGGGTGATGAGGATCACCTGGGTGATATGGACTTCAAGGTTGCTGGTACGGCCGATGGTATCAATGCACTGCAAATGGATATCAAGATCAACGGCATTACCAAAGAGATCATGGAAATCGCTCTGGCCCAGGCTAAAGATGGCCGTCTGTTTATTTTGGCAGAAATGAACAAGGCAATCGAATCACATCGTGAAGAGATGTCCGAGCATGCGCCTCGCATCATGACCTTCAAAATCAACCCGGATAAAATCCGTGACGTGATCGGAAAAGGTGGTGCAACTATCCGTTCTATCACCGAAGAGACCGGCGCAACCGTTGATCTGGATGACAGTGGTGTTGTCAAGATTTTCTCCGTTGACAAGTCAGCCGGTGATGAAGCGCGTAAGCGTGTTGAGCTGATTACTGCCGAAGTTGAAGTTGGTACTATCTATGAAGGTAAAGTGGCCAAGCTGATGGACTTCGGTGCTTTCGTTACTATCCTGCCCGGTAAAGACGGTTTGGTTCATATTTCCCAGATCTGCGAAGAACGCGTTGAGAAAGTCAGTGACAAACTATCTGAAGGTGATGTGGTTCGTGTGAAGGTTCTGGAAATCGACCGTCAGGGTCGTATCCGTCTGAGCATGAAAGCTGTGTCAGAAGAAGAAGGCGAATCTTCTGAAACTGAAGAAGCCTGACGGCTAATCTCCATCCAGGCTGCGCAACGGTCATCCCGGGCGCAGCCGATGGATCTTAAAAAAACCGGAGCATTCGCTCCGGTTTTTTTATGGGGTAATTAACGCTCAGCCAGAATGACCTCGGACTCAATATCCACTGGAAAATTAAACGAGCGTGCGATCAAACAGGCATTATGTGATTTTTCAAGCACTTTATTGATCAACCTCTCGTCGGTATCAGCAACGGTGATTTTGGGTCGTATCACAATGCGCTTAAAACGGAATTTTCTGTCTGCTGCCTGTTCCAGTTCACCATCCGCGCTGGATTCATAGTTAACAATTTCCAGTCTGGAATGTTTGGCAATCAGCAAAACATAATTTGCCATACAGGTTTCCGCTGCTGCCACCAGTAAATGCTCGGGGCAAAACCGCTCTGGGTCATGTGGTGTGCCTACAGCCAGTGAAGGGCGTGATTCAATATGAATGTTTCCATCGGATGCCTGGCCTTGCCATTCATAAGTGGTCCGGTAATGCATGGGTAAATCTGACATTGGTGTGTCCTTAAAGAATTATAAGTGGTGAGGAATATTGGCTGTCTCATCATGTGTTGAGAGCAAATTTAACGCTTTACATAGAGCCTCATGAGCAGTGTCTACGTTCAGGATCGCTCATAGAGAGAAGCATATAGTCCTTTTTGTTCAATCAGTTCGTCATGATGACCCTGTTCCACGATAGAGCCATCTTCAAATACCAGAACCCGGTCAGCCTGTTTTACGGCACTTAAACGATGAGCAATGATGATGGTAGTACGGCCTGCAAGAAATGCTTTCATTGCTTCATGCAAGTTTGTTTCGGTCGTTGTATCCAGTGCGGAAGTGGCTTCATCAAGAATGACAATCTTCGGATCAGACAGAATCATGCGGGCGATGGCCAGGCGTTGGCGCTGACCGCCTGATAATCTGATGCCATCCCGGCCAATCAATGTATCCAGTTGATTATCCAGTTCAGCAATCGTGGGCTTGAGTTGTGCCACTTCAAGCGCTTCCCAGAGTTGTGCATCGCTGAAACTCTTACCCATGGTCAGATTCATGCGAACGGTGTCATTTAACAGGGCAGGGTGCTGTAACACGGTTGCGACATTGTCGCGTACCACATTCAGGCCGATTTCCCTGACATTGATATCATCAAAATAAACATCGCCACCGGAGGGGATGTAGAGTCCTATCAATACCTGAACCATGGTGGTTTTGCCGCCCCCGGATGCACCTACCAGGGCCACTTTTTCACCTGCCCGAATGTTCAGTGAAATATTGTTGAGAATGCGGGTTTCTCCATCATAGGAGAAACACACATTATCAAGCCTGATGGATGTTGTGGTTTTGTTAAGGAAAGGATTAAGCCGGTGAGAATATTCTGGTTCCAGGTTAATCTCCATCATGCGGTTAACCCTGTGCAGGGCGGCATCAGCGGAGTGAAAAGCGTACTGGATATTCAGTACTTCCTGGACGGGCCCCATCATGAACCACAGGTAAGCAAATACCGCCAGCATTTGCCCGATACTCAAGTCAGAATACAGCACCATGAACATGCTCACAGCTCTGAAAATATCAAAGCCAAAAAGGAATATGACAAAAGACAGGCGGTTGGCAGCATCGCTTTTCCACATGTAGGCCGAAGAACGGTCCTTCATATGTGCAGCGCTGTCGATAATACGCTGGATATAATGGCGTTCGCGGTTGCTGGCACGGATCTGCTGAATGGCATCAAGTGTTTCTGCAAGACTTTCCTGGAATAGCTGGTAGGCAGAATTTTCTTTTTGCTTGAGATTCTTGATCTTGTGGCCGAATAGCGTCGTCACGTAAATGACAATCGGATTGAATATCAGAATAAACAGAGCCAGTTGCCAGTTCATCCATAGCAAAACCACGGCCGTACCAACAATACTCAGAGAGGCAACAAGAAACTTGCTGGTGGTTATGCTGACGAAATCATCAATGGCATCCAGGTCAGTAACCAGGTGAGAGGCAACGGTACTGCTGCCTAGTGTTTCGTATTCGGACAGGCGGACTTTTTCCAGGCGTAGCAACAGATCACGACGCATGCGAAAAATGACATCCTTGGAAATAAAGGTAAATTGACGTGTTTGCCAGACATTAAGTATCAGCGCAGACAGTCTCAGAACCAGGGTTAACAGCAGAATGGCGATGATATAGAGATAAGGGCCATGCCAGGAATCAGGAAACAATTGATTCATCGTGCTGACCAGCTCTGCAGGTTTTTCCAGCAAAACCTCATCGACCAGCAGTGGAATCAGCAAGGGGACAGGCACCGCAACAACAGCACCCAGAATGGCAATGACATTGGCCAGCCACAGCTCTTTTCGATGGGCGAAAATCTTGTTTTTCAGCTCATTCCAACTGTAGATATTCTGCCGAATGGCAGAAACGGCATTGTCACTCATGGCAGGCATCGAGGCCGAGTATACCAGTACATTGTCCCCGAGTGTCTGAAGATGAATGGAAAAAATAAAAAAAATATGAAAAATCAATTTGCTATGGGACTTGTTTATAATTTCGTTGAAGATATACTTTGATTGAGAAATGGCCATGAAACGGCCTGATTAAATCTATAACTCGCTGCTTAATGGTGTTTAAACTGGAGGGAACAGTGAAAAACAAAAGATTCTTTTTAGCTTCAGGGCGAAAATTCACGCTGACGCTTTTAATTTCGGGCTTGCTGTTTCTGGCGGGTTGCTCAACCAATCAGGTTGTAAATGAATTGCCTTCGGCCTCGGGTAATGCCGAGCATACAACCCGTTACAAGATTGCGCCGGGTGATACGCTTCAGGTATTCGTGTGGCGCAACCCTGAAGTATCAACTTCTGTCACCGTACGTCCAGATGGTTTAATGACGGCTCCATTGCTTGAAGAAATTCCGGCTGCAGGTAAGACTCCTCAGGAACTCTCCCGTGACGTGGAAAAGCATCTGTCAACCTATTTACGTGACCCGTTGGTTACAATCATTGCCAGCGGTTTTCAGGGTACCTACAAGGAAAAAATTCGCGTGGTCGGTGAAGCTGCCGAGCCAAAGTCCATCCTCTACCGCGATTCGATGACCCTGCTGGACCTGATCATCGAAGTTGGTGGTATCACCGAGTTTGCAGCGGGCAACAATACCGTTATTGTCCGTACCGAAAATGGCCAACAGACTGAATACCGCGTACGGGTCGATGACCTGATTCGTGATGGTGATATCTCTGCCAACGTCGATATGAAACCTGGCGATATCGTTATCATTCCTGAAGCCTGGTTCTAGTCATAATCTACAGGTTGCAGGGAGTTTGCCTGAGTGAAGAAGTTCAACTATACATTTGTTGCAATATGCACGGTGTTGTCTAACTCTACAGCCTTACTGGCTGCCGAGTGGGATATCAGCAAGGAGATAGATCTATCGGTTGTTCATTCCGATAATATTGCCCTCGCAAATGCTGGTGCAGAACAGTCTGACCTTGTTTTTCAGGTCAAGCCATCCCTGGGGATTTCTGGAGAAGGGGCTCGCCTGTCAGTCGATTTCAACTACTCTCTGGGTGCTGTTATAACTGATGGTGACAATGGCCGTGATGAAATCGAGGATTCTCACTACCTCAATGCCAATGCCACGCTGGAGGCTATTGAAGACAATCTGTTTGTTGATCTTGAAGCCGATGCTGGTGTGACATCGGTGAATAACACTAATTCAGCACAGGATATTTTCACCCGTTCCAACAACCTCACACAAACCTACTCCTACAAAGTCTCGCCTTATTACCGTTATCATTTTGGTCCCATTGCAGATGCTGAATTACGTTACAGTTACGATTCTCTCGAGAACGACAAGGGTAATATCAGCGATAGTGAGAATAATCAGTGGGACTTTTCCTTAACCAGTGGCAGGCATTTCAGGGGGTTCAACTGGGTGCTCTCAGCCAGTCAGTCAGAGCTCGAATACAGCAATGGTGCAAAAGATGAAACTTCAGAGGTAAATGCTGATTTTCAGTTTCGTATCAATCGCCAGTTTACCGCAGACTTTGGCGTTGGTTATGAAGAAAATGATTTCAATAATGCATTAAGACAGTATTCCGATACTGAAGGTGAAACCTGGACAGTCGGTACAACCTGGACACCTAATCCGCGTGTGGTCATGAAACTGGCATACGTAGACAGGTTTACCGGTGGAGACTGGGATATGGATTTGAAATATCGACATAGAAGGTCGGTGCTGACGGCTTCTTATTCCACTTCTGTAACCAATTCGCGAAGACAGCAGCTTGATGATATTTCACTGATTTCGACTGATATTAACGGTGATACTGTCTTTATAGGTGATCAGGAATTACTCATCAACCAACTGCAGCCCACGCTGGCAAATGAAAATATTGTACAAAGCCAGTTCAAACTGGCTTACGAGTACATTTCCCGCCTCACTACTGTGAAATTCAATACCACCTACTCGGAGCGGGACTATCAGACAAGCCTTTCATCTACAGAAAACCTGGATAGCAAAGTTTCTTTAAGTCGCAAGCTGACATCGCTAACATCATTAAATACTTCAGTGAACTGGGTTAATCAAAAAGACGTCACTACATTGTCTGAGCAGGAGCTGATGAGAGTAAAACTGGGTGTTTCAACCGAGCTTGGGAAACAGTCTGAGGTTTCACTGGATTTTCAAAGAGCTGAAAATGAGGACAGTAGTGGAGCCAATGATTACGATGAAAACCGGGTAACAGCTAGTTTGGCTATGACTTTTTGACATGTACGAAGAGTACTACAAGCTTCAGGATAAACCATTTCAACTATCACCTGATGCTAAATATTTTTTTAGCAGTAAAGGCCATGACCGCGCTATGGCCTATCTCAGATATGGCATCGGCCAGGGAGAAGGCTTTATCGTCATCACCGGTGGCATCGGTACCGGTAAAACCATGCTGCTGCGCAATCTTTTCGAGGAGCTTGATCAGGACTCGATTATTGCAGTTGAGATACTCTCAACGCAGTTGAAGTCCGATGATCTTGTTATCGCAGTCGCTGAAGCATTTGGCGTCAGTGCTCAAGGCAAATCCAAGTCAGAAGTTTTATCCGCACTTGAAGAGTATCTCTTTAACAAGCGTCAGGAAGGCTACCGCCTGTTACTGGTTGTTGACGAGGCGCATAACCTTCCCGAGGAGACCCT
>Ga0180434_10008187_pt1 | contig 11609 bp, 7 predicted proteins | sample SS_ome_7_FD_132453 | JGI IMG/M metagenome (GOLD analysis project Ga0180434, IMG submission 132453) | Hypersaline lake sediment archaeal communities from the Salton Sea, California, USA - SS_1_D_2 metaG | ecosystem: Environmental > Aquatic > Non-marine Saline and Alkaline > Hypersaline > Sediment... | reverse complement strand
TAAGGAAATGGTTAAACCCTTTGATTCTTTTTTCTCTACCAATTGCTCAATATTTTTAAATTCCTCCGCGTCAAATGTGTTTTCCGCGAACCATTTATCAACCAGGACTGAAATTGCCTGAGCTGTGAACTGCGGTGTATGCGGCTCAGCCCTGTTTTTGGTTTTAATGGCAATCACATCAGAGTCGCAACCGTCCAATACCTTGGAGGTAATGTTCCCGAAAAAGGAGGGCTTATCATCAACCGGTGTTCCCGCGCCTAAGAGGACAATGTCATTCTTACACGTGGATTCAAGGATAGCCGTACTCACATCCCCCGCGATCGTGTTTTTCTGTTTTATTCCCGGAATCTCATCCAGAACACGCTGAATCGCTATGAAGTCCTCATCGATCTCTTTGCTCTCTTCTTCGCTTCCAAAGATACGCTCGACGGTGATCTGTGCGTGGAAAAATTCACTGAGTTTTAAAGACATACGCAAGGCCTCGATCGAACGCGGACCGCCGCGGATGGGGATGAGAATGCTTTCATACGGATTAGAAAATTGTCCCCGCGCCAGGGCGATGTTGCAGAATTGGTCTTCCAGAACCTGCTTGATATTAATCTGCATTTCATCAATCTGGTGCGGCCATTCCAGGATAAGGGTATGCACCTTCGGGTAAGTTTTTTTCACGGTTTCTTTGATCAGGTCCCAGGTGTTGTAAGTAACCTGCACTTCGCTGTATATCTGGGAGTCGTCCTCGTCGAATTTTTCCGCGAAATACGCGCGCAGTGTGCGCACATCATTGACGCCTTCGCTCAGGTCTTTGCTTTCCGGCAGGGTGACGATGCCCAGAACTTGGACAGCGTCAATCTTTGAGAAAAGCCTTGCGATTTGAATAATATTCTTATTTTTTTGCTGGTACAGCAGGGGGATTAAAAATCTCGGTCTTCTTTTGCTTGCCATTATTTATTCTTTCTTATTAGATAAAACCAGGGGTTCTATTTGATGCATGAATATATTATTCCAGGTGTATTTCTGCTTTACTTTATTTTTATGACGGATGGTTTCATGATTTTGGAAAATCAGATGCATGTCTTTGGCGATTTGCGCCGGGTCACCGTCGGGATCAAAATAATGGGCATTATCCGCCGCAGTCTCATGAAATGGCGGGATATTGCTGCAGAAAATGGGCATTTGAACCATCCCCGCCTCCAGAATTGGTATACCGAACCCCTCCTGAAAACTGGGGAACAGCAGCGCGTCGGTAAAACGGAACAGACCATAAATCGTCCGCATAGGCAGGAAGTCCGCCGAGTATTCCGCCAGAAAGATGGCTTTGGCTGCCCCTTTTTCTTGCGCTTGATCTAAACCGCTTTGCCGGGTGAGTTGTTTCAGTTCATCGAAGTAAACCCGGTTCTTTGGGTTGTGCGGCCCGAGCGGCCCGGAGATGACCAGCGTAGCGGACGGGTAATATTTTCGTAATGCGGCGGTGATCGCGATTGCCTGTTCAATGTTCTTGCGGCGGGTGATGCGCGCCGGTAGGAACAGCACCGGGAAAGCGTTCATTAGGTGATATGTATCGATAATATCGAGCGTTTGTTCATCCAGATTGAGGATGGATGCCCAATCAATCCCGGACGGAATAGCTTGAACCGCGGGATGCCCATTTCCAAGAAGTTTTTCTAATTCCTGCTTGCGCATCGCGGATACGGTTACGTGCTGGTGGCGCGTAGGGTGCCAGGTCTGCTTAAGCAGGTCCCAGGGATAGGCATCGTAAAGTTGCGGGCGGTATTGCTGGTTCATCCAGGCCAGGTCATGGTCCCAGCTCACCAGGTGAATAGGGTCATGCTGCTGAATGAATGCGTGTAATGCGGCAGTTAAGGGCAGATTTTTATGTAATGAGCAAATATTATGGGCGATGATGGTATCGAAACCGGACAAATTTTGGTTTAAATAATCCAATATCTCATTTTTGGTTGGCGCGAATGAATCCGGGATAACCCCTGTATCTAAAGCCTCTTTGATCGCAAGAATAGATGGTTCACTGGAATTGAATAAGGGGTATTTTTTATAGCCGACCTCGGCATCCACTTGTTCTCCGCGCCCGGAAAAGATCGTCACAGGATATCCGGCCTGAGAGAATAAACGGCTGTGCTCCCGCATCACAGATTCAACCCCGCCAACAACTGGCGCGGAAGAAAAATGTAAAATAGCTATTTTAGGAGCAGACATGCGTATTGATTATAACAAATCGGGCTCGCAGAATGTAATTCAGCCTCGCGCTTATACTTCCAGCCAGACACTCTCGTAAGCTGAGAGTGTAATTGTCTGTCCGTCTAATACGGAATTCGCCGGGTTATTATGATAGATCACACGGACTGGATCTGAAATCTCAGCAAGCCCGGATATTTCACCCAGGTTGACCTGTGTTTTTTCTGCCCGAATGTTATGCAGGCAGATCGCTTTCCTGCCGGTGCCACGCGCATGGCGCAGGATCGTGATCACGGAAGGGTTGACCCAGGGCACAGATTGGGACGCGTTGGGGTGAAACGCGGGGTGCAACCTGCGCGCCAGCAATAGATCCTTTAGCCCTGTATAGATCTGGTGCCGCAGGGAATTCTCGTTTGCCAGTTCAGCTTCCACTCGTTCTAACAGCAGCCGTTGGCGGTTGATCGTTCTTGGGGTACCGCTTTTCCGTGCGCCATCAAACCAGCTTGTGGAACCGAACAGGCTGTGGAAATAGATGCCGGGAACACCCTGCAGCGCCGCCATGATGGCATGCGCGGTTATAAAGCGCCGCACTTTTAATTTAACCGGGATGCCGCTTTCTTGCGGATCATCCAACGCGTCGAAATAATTGATGTTGAATTCATACGCGCTCTGGCTGCCACCCGCGTTCGTTTTGTATGACACATACCCGCCAGACGCTTCTACACGCTCTGCCATCCTGGTGATCTCATTCTGCGGGAGCAATCCATGGGCAGGGGTGATGCCGATCCCGTCATGCGAAGCCAGGAAGTTGAAGAAGGTAGTACTCTCTGACGGTGCCTCAAGCGTCGCAGCCCAGCGTGAAAAGATCTCGGAATCTCCCGTATGAAAGGCATGCAGGGTCAGAGGCGGGAGTGAAAAGTTGTAAACCAGCTGTGCTTCGTTCATCCCGTTGCCAAAATAGCTGATATTGTCCTTGTGGGGGACATTTGTTTCAGTGATCAACTTTACACCGGGTGAAACGGCATTCAGCAGCATTCGCATCATCTGAATGATGGCATGCACCTGCGGCAGGTGGATAGAGGATGTACCTAATTCCTTCCAGATATACGCGATCGCGTCCAGACGAATGTACCGCGCGGACTGGCTGGCATATAAAAGCAAGGTGTCGAGCATTTCCAGCAGTACCTGGGGCTCTTGATAGTTCAAGTCTGCCTGGTCTGCGGAAAAGGTAGTCCACACATATTTTTCTCCAGCTTTAGTTTCAAACGGTGTCAGCAGTGGGGAGGTGCGCGGTCGGAAAACAGAACGGGTGTCGCTGTCCGGAGAGATGCTGATGTAATAATTTTCATAGGCTTTCCTGCCTGCCAGGAATCCTTTGAACCATTGATGCTCTACCGAGGAGTGATTGGCAACCAGGTCCATCATCAGGCTGAAATCGACGCTTAGCGCATGGATGTCATCCCAGCTTCCCAGGCGCGGATTGACTGTTTTGTAATCGATTACCGAAAAACCTTCGTCAGAAGAATAAGGGAAGAATGGCAGGATATGGACCGTGTTGATCGCTTTTTTTGCGTGGTGATTGAGAAAACGGCGCAGGGTGAAGAGCGGGTCTTCATTGGGGTGGGTGACCATATCACCATAGGTGATCAGGATTGCATCGCGCTCGGAATACGAAATAAGCTGTGGCGGGAATTGATATTTGGCAATCATCTCGGCTAATTTTCGGCACATGTCTTCAGCACGTGCTTTGCCGTAAATTTGTTCAGCGATTTTTCTTATGGGTTCAAGGTTTATAGGCATTATTTTTTTCTAAGCATAACATAGGGATGATTACGTACGGTTTTGGCTGCTCGTCTATAATTGAATAAACACGAAAGATATTTTCTATTGAACCATACCATGAGAAGAAAAAATCCATCAGAATTAATCGCTGCGGATATTCCGGTTGAGCAGGTTCCCTGGACCGATCTGGGGCCTGCTGTTGAAATGCTGTATCGCGCCTTTGCGGAAAACGCCATGATGCGCTTTTTGGCATCTGCCGCGCGGGGCGGAGAGCGCGCGGTTCGTGAGAATTTTACCCATGTTTTGCGTCGCGCGCGGGTCAATGGGATAGTCATGCGCACCTCTCCGCGCTATGAAGGGGTAGCGGTGTGGTTCCTGCAGGGGTTCGCGCGCTCCAGCCCGCCGCTTGATATGCGTATAGCCTGGTATATGCTGCGCGCATTTCGTTTCCGTGACATCCGCACGTTGCTGCCTTTCTACATAAAGATCGAGCAGGCACACGCGCGTATCATCCGCCATCCGCATTATTATCTCGAGGTGCTTGGCGTGGATCCGAAGTTCCGGGGGCAGGGGTACAGTTCTAAACTATTGCGGCCGGTTCTTGCACATGCTGATCAGTATCGTAAAAAATGTTATCTCGAAACCCAATCCGCGCGCAATGTGTCGCTCTACCAGCATTTTGGCTTCGAAGTCATGGACACGATTCCGGTTGATTTTGACGCCGTGCCTTACACCCTGATGCTGCGCAAACCCATTCCGAAAAAGTCTTATTTTTTCGACTGATTATTTTATCGCGCAGGGTGGCTATGCTATAGTGAGAGCATGCAAGAGATGCCTGTAAAAAAGAGTGGAAAACGTATTTTCTGGATCGGAGCAGTCTGGATTCTGGGTGTGCTGGGGGTACTTTTTGCGCGTGAATACTACCTGGACAAAATATTTGACCCATCTGCGGGTTTCTTAGTTTTAGATACGGATGCGCAACTTTCGTTCAGTCAGTGGGTGTGGGCAGGCCTCATTCTTTTGGCTGCTTTCAATTTTCTGGCATGGCGCACACCTCATGGTTTTTTCAAAAAACGAAAATTGTATTTATCAGCGCAAATGCGAATGGCTATTGGCAGCCTGGTGCTTTTCCTTCCGGCTGTCATCATCTACTGGATTCCTTTTCCAGCCGGGAGGGTGTTCGGCTATTGGTCTGCCTGCTTTTTTGTGTTCGGCATGGCTTTGCTGGGCGTATTAATCAGCGCGGATCGAAGTGACGGTTGGCGGGATCTGATTTCCCGTCTGGGGCTGTACCTGTTGATCAGCGGGGCGGTATTCGCCATCGCATCACGCATGGCGCTGGTGAATGATTATCCCTTCCCGCAGTACTGGTCGGAAGGCAACCGCTTCTATGATTATTCGACCCTATTTGGTGGTTTTCGGTATCGGACGGCTGATGCACAAAGAATACAGGCTTTCATCACGCCTGGCATGGCTTTTCCCTGGGCGCTGCCGTTCGCGCTCCCTTCGGTTTCTATCCGCGCCTTCCGTCTTTACTACCAATGCGTGTGGATCCTGCCCGCGCTGTTGTTCGGCTGTTTGGCTGTGCGGACAAGAGATCATTCACGCCTGGATTGTTTCGCTATAATCGCGTTCACAGGTTGGACCTATCTTTTTCTGGAGCAGGGTCCGGTCTATCCGCCCTTGATCCTGGCTGGTCTGCTGGTCCTGCTGGCATTGCGCAGCCGCTCTGGATTGGCGATTCTCCTGGTTTTTGTGGCTTCATACTATGCCCACATTTCCCGTTGGACCTGGTCATACGCGCCGGGCATCTGGGCTGGTACGCTCAGTGTGTTGGCCATCGAGCGCGAGACGATCGCGGGCGACTGGAAGAAAGCGCTGATCCGGCCAATCCTGTTGGGGCTTTCCGGGTTAGCGGGTGGACTGCTGCTGCCAGCACTGAGCGCCTCCCCAATGGCTGCGTCGCTGGTCAATCCGCTGCCCTTCACGGAACGCCAACCGCTGCTCTGGAATAGGCTGCTGCCGAATGCCACCTATCCTCCCGGAATCTTATTGGGTTTAGCATGGGGAGCGGGCGCTGCGCTGCTGCTGCTGATCCTGCTGGTGGTGCGGAACAGACGCCGATTGCATAGGCTGCAGATCAGCGTGATCGGCCTTTCATTGGCTGCCTTCCTGGTTGTCGGCATTATTGCCAGTGCCAAGATCGGCGGGGGCAGCAACCTGCACAATCTGGATATGTTCCTGATCAGCATCGTATTACTGCTTGCGTTTTTCATGCGAAACGAATTCCTCAAGCCTGAAATCAACCAAACCCAATGGGTTGTCTTAGGGCTGGCAATGCTGTTAACGGTGGTGAGCCCGGTTGCCTATACCATGCGCGGATCACGTCCGGATGCGCTTCCCATGCCCGAAATTAGTGATGAAGCTTTGCTGCAGGTACGTGCCTGGGTCAATAAAATGAAGGACAGTGGCGATGTGCTGTTCATGGATCATCGCCAGCTCCTCACTTTTGGCTATATCACAGATGTAACTTTAGTACAGGAGTATGAGAAGAAACTATTAATGGATATGGCTATGGGTGAACAAAGCGAGTATTTTTCAGGTTTTTACGATGACCTTGCTGCCCAGCGCTTTGCTCTGATCATCAACGAACCCACCGGTCTATTTATCAAAGATATCGATGAAGCTTTCAGTGAAGAAAATAACGCTTATGTAGAATGGGTCACGTTCCCGCTGCTGTGCAATTATTATCCAGTAGTTACCATCAAAGAAGTCGGCCTTGAATTATTACTGCCGCGTACCGTTCTCCCGCTGAATGTGCCCCACTGTCTGTCGTATCTAGAGCGCTAAGGCTGTTCCTTCCGGGTGCGCAGCGATGCCAAAATCTCTTTAATAGCCGCATCCTTCTTTACCAGGGTGAGATAGTATCCGGCACACACAACGCCTCCGACCGCAATCAGAACCAGCGCATCTGCCAATCCTAACCAGGGCAATCCAAATCGAAGCAATAGCAGAGCCGCCGCCCATGGCAGAGTGGGAATTATTGCCTGCGCCCAGCTCGCCACAACTTTTCTCATCGGAATTTTCACAAGTGAAAACACCCATAGAATATTCGCGCTATACACCAGGCATCCGCCTGCGCTTAGCAGAACCCCTGCCAGCAACGGATCACGATAATACGCGCTGGCTGCAAGTGCCGCTAACCGCATCAACGCGTTCGCTGCCTGGAAAATGAGGATGTTTTCATTTTTCTTAATCACCGCCGGGATGCGCTCAATCATCAAGGACAGCAGCAGCAACAGCATCCACGGGCTGAGTACCTGTACGAACTCTCCGGCTAATGCCCAGTTTTCTCCGAATAAGGTGGTGATGATCATCTTGCCTATCAAGGCGAACAGCAATACAGGTGGAATGGCGAGTTTTAACCCGGTTGTGGTCAGCGCCAGGATATGGGAGTCTAACTGTTTTTGGCGCTGAGCCTGAGGCGCTTGCTGGTATAGCACCTGACCAACCGTGTTGGCGATCATCGCGAATGGAAGCTGCAGCAGGTTGAATCCAAGCGTGAACTGTCCTGCTACCGCGGGTGAGAAGAAAGCGGAAAACAACAGCACCGGCATGTACAGGGCAGCGTTATCCAGTAATTTACTCCAGATATTAAACAGCGGAAATTTTCTATATTGGCGCATACCTGCCATCAGTTCCTGCCAGGAAAAGCGCCAGTTTTTCGATCGCGCGAGAGTGGGAACAGTCAGAAACAGTGCCGCAGTTCCCTGCCCGGCAATCTGGGCCCAGATGATAGCCGCACTGTTGTTGAATCCGGCTAAACCCAATCCCGCACTACCCACGTCCCATACGAATCCTTCCGCTGCAGCTGCGGCGGATACCCGGCGGTAATGTGTCATTCGGATATGCCAGGCGCGCAACGCAAGGAATACGCCGCGCAGGAGGATAAATATCGGGATCGTGACCAATAAATTCTCTAATTGCGGCGCGTTCAGAATGCGGGAAATAGGTGTGCGCAGGGTAAGTAGGATCCCCAGGGAGATAATGCTGTTGGCAAGTGTGCACAACATCGTGATAATCATCTGCCGCGTAGCATCCCGCTCGTCTTCAGGTAGTTGGATAGAGTCCTCATACCGCAGGGTAGCGATGATCGCGGCGGTTTTGCCGATGGCAGAGTAGGCCTGTGCGTTGCCGAGAGCGGCTGGTGAGAAGAGACGAGCGATGAGCGGAGCAAGCAGGACGCGCAGTAGCTGCGCGCCACCGCTTCCCAGCAGCAGTCGCAGGGAATTGCCCCATAGAGTTTTTGCGTATGAATAGGGTTCGCGGGAATGTGAACGGGATCGCAGCCTGCCATCCTTCACATCGCGCATATTACCTTTGAGGGTGAGCGAAAGATTCGTATTGTGCGATCTTTTCTTTCAGGCGTTTGTTCAGGTATGGGCTGGCATGCCCCAGTTCCTTCTGGATCAACTTTGATTTCTCCAGATAATTGGTGATTTTCTTGTTATCCCAGTAGAAGGGTGGTTCTTGCAGGTTGCTGATGCGGTCGGCCAGCTTGATGGCCTGGATTTCCTTAGGTGCATCTTTCAGGCGTGTGATGTACTCGCTGAAGCGCTTTTCCTTGTTCTTGATTTTTTTCTTTTTTGTCAGCTGGTCAACCCCCTGGGCTACTTTTTCGCCAAATAACTCTTCGATTCTTCGTTTCTTGATCTTTGTGTCTTCGACCACATCATGCAGGATCGCGCACTGGATCATCAGATCCGCATCTTTAAAGCGCTCAACTTCCAGCATGGCGATCACTTCCATCGTGACGAAAGAGATGTGTATTAGGTATGGCAGCCCGGTGCGCGCGTATTTCTGACCGCGGTGGGCTTTGGCTGCGAAGTGATAAGCTTCTAAAAATATTTCCTGAGAAAAGTTGGGTGATTTTGGCATGGTCTAAATCATTCCTTTCAATAAGTTTACCGTGATGCTGCCGATAACTTCAGCAGAGAATTCTTTGAAAACCTTCCCCACGATGGGCCAGTACTTCTTTTTTGTTTTTGTAAGAATGGTTTTTGATCCTGCCAGTTCCTTGTCCTTCTGGGTCTTTACCCAGGCCTCAACGGACGCTTCAGTCTCTTCCTCCCCAGGGGCAGCGGATAATTCAAGACCGATCCATTCTTTGTAAGATTCAGAAAAAAGGAACATTTCATCATTCACATCTACCAATGATCCGCGCTTGATCAAGCTGCTGATATCTTTTGGCGCGCGCGGGTATATCTTACTGATTGTTCCAATGTCAATAAGTCTCGCGGGCGTTTTTTCCTTTTCAGCCTGTAGAGCGAAGATGGTCACCAGGGTGATCTTTTCGCTTTCTGAGGCATGTGACCATAAATATGAGAAGTGCGGTTCTGCCTGTTGAGCAAAATCCGAACGCGCGCAGGAAAATAGTGCTTCACCCTTCAAGCCTTTCTTTTTTGCGCTCGTCATATAGTGCCCGATCATCTGCATAAAGAACGGATATCCACCGCCGAATGATTTCATGAAGCGAATCTCTTCATCGGAGAATTGCATGTCAGTTGAAGAGGCGTATTGGGTGATGAGTAGGTCGGTTTCTGCTGGTGTGAACGGCTTCAGGATGACGGTGGCAAAGATATTGAAGAACGGCGAACCCTTGATCTCTTCTGAATGGCACAACTCTACCAATTCCCGCCGGGTGGCAGGCACCAGGGATAGATTGTAATGGATTGCTAATGAGCGCAAACCGCCGAAGAAATCCGAATCAAAATTCGGGTTTTGGGTGACATATTCAAACTCATCCATCAGCAGCACAACATGGATGCCATCGTCACCAATCTCCATGAAAAGGTCTTCCAGGTCAAAGAAATCGATATATTCTTCTTTGCTCAGGCGTTTGAATTGTTCCTTGCGCTCTGGGTTCTGCATCTTGCGCGCCATCAAGCGCAGAACGCGCTGCCAGAACCGTTGCGGTGTGATGTCGTTCAATCCTTGAAAATCAATATATACCAGGCAGAACTCGTCGTTTTTTAATCCGAAAGACGCGGCGATTTCAGGATCGGTGAGGTATTTCAACAGCGATGTCTTGCCGATGCGTCGTTCCCCCACGATAGAGGTCGATTCGCGCGCGGATGACAACAGGCGGTTGGTTACCTGGCGGATCTCTTCTTTGCGCCCAATGAAGCGTTCAGGATTGCGGATGGGATTGCCGAAGGTAAAAGGATTTTCAAAATGCTCCTTCATTGATTTTTCTTTTTCCTGTAATTGCTCCAGATTCTCAATGCCGATGAGGTTAATAATTTGTTTGATCAATTTATCCAGGTGTTGTTCCCAGGGCGATTGAAAGGCATCCAGCCATTGTGTACGCCCAATATAGTATTGCAGTGCGCTGGATGGTTCTATCTCTTCCAGCCTGAAAGGGATAATATCGATGCCGCGGTCGAAAGCTTGATTGATTTCGTTTAATATATGTTTGGATTTGTTGGCATTTCCAGTCCATAAAAGTATGAACACTTGGCTGGTATTAATTGCCTCTACGATCGATTGGGCAAAATTGGACCCAGCGGGAACATCACGCGGCGCAATCCACACATGTAAGTTGTTCTTTTCTAATTTTTCACAAACACGCTCAGCGAGAGCTTTATCTTTCGATGAATAACTGATAAAAATCTCATGCATCGGCAATCCCTTTCTTTTGTTGATACCTTGAATGGATAGCGATTAGTTCAAACACTAAAATTGAATATTCGAAATTTATCTTTATTTTCCACAGCGAACCCTTACGAATCAATTTAATTCCTCTAATTGGAATAACCCGTATGAGGAGATAGCATATATATTTTCAGGATTATCAGGATCTACTGCCACTTCATAGACGGCGAGCGCGCCAAGCAACCCTTCATTGATTGGATCCCAATGCACTCCGCCATCTGTCGATAAATAAACGCCGGCATCGGTAGCGGCATATACTGTATCAGGTTTGGCCGGGTTGATTGTTACTGCGTTCACGTAGTTTGTGTCTAACCCAACCGTTTTAATCGTGCTGACACATCCATCTCTGCTCACCTGCAGGCCATTGTCTGCTGATGCGTAAAAGATGATATTTCCATCGACTGGATGCAGCGCGATGGAGGATTTTATAAATCCGGTCCAACCTTTGAATGCCTTGCAATCAATCCAGCTTTGGCCGCCATCCCGATACTTATCTAAACCTGGCCCATACGGCGCGTATAAATCCCCGGACTGGCTGCGATAACTCCAGTCAACAAATTCATATCCCGCATCCATAAAAACATCCATGTCGCGTTCGCTTGTTGATTGAATCCCATAACAAATGGATTTTTCCCAATCATTGCTCAAGTTTGGCCCGCAGGCGTTTTCAGCCAGGAAGGTAAAACTTTTATCTTCAAAGTTAAATTGGAAATATGAATTGTTGTTTTTGAAATCCGGGTCTAGTCGGGCTAAATAGATTGCATTCGGTTGATTTCCAAACCCGATCGAAGTATGCCCTGCGCCGATCCCATTCGCCCTTTCTTCCCAGCTGCCCCCGCCATCATCGGTATAAAACACGCCCCCTTTGCCGTACAACATAGCGCGATTGGGATTATTGTCGGCCACAGTGATAGAAATATCCG
>Ga0180434_10008183_pt1 | contig 11618 bp, 11 predicted proteins | sample SS_ome_7_FD_132453 | JGI IMG/M metagenome (GOLD analysis project Ga0180434, IMG submission 132453) | Hypersaline lake sediment archaeal communities from the Salton Sea, California, USA - SS_1_D_2 metaG | ecosystem: Environmental > Aquatic > Non-marine Saline and Alkaline > Hypersaline >... | reverse complement strand
CTCGCGGAATTAATTCCATACTTATTCTCCTTATTTCATTATGGACTTGTTAAAATATATAATTTTCACCCCTGCGTGTCAATAAGCTTTATCGGGTTTTTTCTGTTTCGATTCCGGACAGGTTGACAGCTTTTATTCTTTCTGGTAATTTAGCTCTGTTCTCTCTGCGGTGATCGAACACGAAGAGCGGGCGTAGTTCAGTGGTAGAACGTCTGCTTGCCAAGCAGAAGGTCGTGGGTTCAAATCCCATCGTCCGCTCCAGATATAATCCAGAAGAAATTTTAAAGAAGAAAAAAAAGGAAAACGGCGCGGTACCCAAGTGGCTTAAGGGAGGGGTTTGCAAAACCTCGATTCGTCGGTTCGAATCCGACCCGCGCCTCCATGACGCATCAGACCACTCTACGGAACCATAAAAAACGAGCCTCTTCGCAAAAATGAGTACCTGACTTTAAAAAAGATGAATCAAAGAAGAGTGATGGAGAGCCGTGTCTCCGCCCGCAGCGGAAGGGTATGATTTTTTTCTACTTCTCCGGCCGAACCATCACATTGTCGCCGATTCTCAAGGCATCTCTGCATGACAAGACTTTTATGGTCGATGTCTCTTCTTGCACATCGATCACGACACTATTCCCGAAAACCTGAATAGGAGCATCTTCCTCAATGACTCTAAATAAAATGAGCTGTTGGCCCATCGTAATACCGGCCTGCCGACCGATATTGATAAGAGCCCAGTGACCGGTTCCTATTTGATTAAAATCAGTATCCAGGAAGACGACCTCACCTTTAACACCATCTGTCTCAAACGGGGGAATATCATAGCCGAGGTCTTTTCCTATCATTCCTTCCGCAGGCTTGAAAGGTACCAGATACTGGTCTCCCATTATCCAGCCGCAGGCTTTCTCAATTCTTGCAGTTGACTTATTGTCATCCAGCTCCTGTATCCGGGCTCTGCCTCTTTTGAATGCAATAGGGCCGACTCCGGGCACGTCTTTTCTGATTTCTATCACCATAAAAACCTGACCCTCATTTAATCCATGCGTTTGGCCCTGATTCAGATACACAACATCTTCATCGCTGAACATATCCCTCTCATAAGCTCTCTCCGCACCTATGACCTTAAGGTCCGGCATTTCCCCATCCAGGACATAAAAAGAACAATACAAATCTGATTCTGTTATCAACTGGTATTCATCTTCATATATTTTCGCCTTTTTTATTCCCTTCTGCTGGAGTCCATATGCAATGATACTTATGGAAATTAAGATTAAAACCAGATGTAATGCTAATTTTCCACCTGTTTTCCGTTTTTTATTCACTTTATCACCTCTTGCTACAATTGTTTCATATGTTTTTTCCTATTATATTTTGTCGTTACACCTGTGTCAAATATTAAAATTAAACTGACCTATTCATAAAAAAATGACGATGATCATTTTTAGTTTTGCTTTCAAGGATATACATGCATTTGACAAAGAAGACAACTGAAATGCTTTTGTTTGTTTTAACTTTCATTTTAATCGCCATTTTTTTACCTTGCAGGCGAGCCAATATTACCGCATCTGCTTCGTTACAAGGCATTCGCAGTGAAGGACCACACCTTCATGCCTCGTGCCTCGCATCTGCAGCAACCTTGACTCGTAAATAACCCAGGTAAATTGAATATAATAACTTTTGGGAAAAAGAGAAATGACCTATTTTGTGATTAGACATAACAAGAGGATTCTTATAGAATGAAAAGGAGAAATGAAAACAAAGAAAAACATAACCATTCTCTTCGGAGGCCGCTCCGCTGAACATGAGGTCTCAATCAATTCTGCATCAGCCGTATATGATCATTTAGACAAAAAAAATTTCGAGCCTATATGTATTTATATCAATAAAAACGGAATGTGGAAGGTCGTTGAGTCCCCAAAATGCTCCAATGAAATCCGAGAAAAAGGGCCTTTTTTTCCTTTCCTTCCCTGGAACGCAAGAAACAGAACAGAACTGCCGGAATCCTCAGTCTATTTTCCTGTGCTCCATGGGCCTTATGGTGAGGATGGGACCATACAAGGACTCTTGGAGCTTGCAGATGTCCCTTATGTGGGCGCTACGGTCATGTCGTCTGCAATCGGAATGGATAAAGCCATGGCTAAATACATATTTAAATCCAAGGGACTTCCTCTTGCCAGATATGATGTTCTTTATGAAGACAATTGGAAACAAAAGAGAAAAAAAGTCATGGAGGAAATTAAAAAAAAGTACAGGGCCCCCTTCTTTATAAAGCCCTCTAACCTGGGTTCGAGTATTGGAATAACCAAGGTCCAGAGCCTGTCTCAGCTTTCGGAAGCCATTCGTCTTGCCTTTAGCTATGACAGGAAAATACTCATTGAAGAAGCCGTGGAGGGAAGGGAATTTGAATGCAGTGTTTTAGGCAATGACAATCCCGTCAGCTCTCTTCCCGGAGAAATTATTCCTTCCAGGAATTTTTATGATTATCAGGATAAATACGTGGAAGGAAAAACAGGTTTTGGAATCCCTGCTGACATACCGGCATCCAAAGCCAAAGAGATCCAGAGAATCTCTATAGCTGCCTTCCAATCCATTGAATGCTCAGGAATGGCACGCGTTGACTTTTTCCTTCAACAAAAAAGCCAGAAAATATACCTTAACGAAATAAACACCATTCCCGGATTTACTGAAATCAGTATGTATCCAAAACTATGGGAAGAGAGCGGTGTGACCTTCACACAACTTCTTGAAAAACTCATCACCCTTGCCGTTCAAAAACACGCAAGCAAAAAAAGAAAAAAAGAAATATGAGAATACTTGGGATTGATTACGGAGACAGAACTATCGGCCTTGCTGTAAGCGATGAGATGCTCATAACCGCTCAAGCTCTTCAAAGCTATAAAGTCAAGAATAAAGAGGAAGATATCCAGTTTTTTAAAAATCTCGCTTCAAAATATAAAATCACTCAAATTGTCATAGGCCTTCCATTGAGGATGGATGGTTCAGAAGGAAGCAGAGTAAAAAAAACAAAACACTTTGCTTCCTGGCTGAATAAATCTTTGGATATACCTGTTGTTTACTGGGATGAACGGCTTACGACAAAACAGGCCTTGCGAATAATGAGAGAAAAGAGATTGAGCAACAAGAAGAAAAAAGAGCTTGTGGACCAGATCTCTGCAGTTTTGATCCTTTCAAGTTATCTGAACAGCTTATGAAATCACTCAACCTAAAAAGAACAATAATGGCGGCTCTGATGATAGCCCTTGTTCTTTTTGTTTTTTGTTTTAGCTGGTTTTTATGGGAATACAATCATCCCGGAGACAGGATCTCGCCAGGCACTATATTTGAAATTGAGAAAGGAAGCAGTGCCTCGTTGATTGCAAGAAAGCTCAAAAAAGAAAACATCATCGAAAAAGAGTGGCCTTTTTTGGCCGCATACAGATTATTTTATCCAAAAGAAAAACTCATTGCAGGAGAATACGAGTTCAACCCTCCCCTCTCTGTGAAGGAAGTGCTTAAAAAAATACGGGAGGGAGATACCATACTTCATGCAGTGACGATCCCCGAGGGATTGACCATAGAGGAAACAGCCGGGCTTTTATCACAGAAATACTCTTTCAACAAGGAGAGAATACTCCGCTATGCAGAGAGCACACAATTGATGTCTTCTCTTGATGCTAAAGCGCAGGACCTTGAAGGATATCTGTTCCCGGAAACATACCATATCCCTAAAAATACCTCTGAAGCTGAACTGATTGAAATGATGGTTGCCCAATTCAAAAAAACTTTTGTGCCGGAATGGAAAGAAAGGACCGAAGAAATGGGAATGGAAGTAAGAGACATTGTTACCTTGGCTTCTCTGATTGAAAAAGAAACATCTGTCCTAGAAGAAAAACCCCTGGTCTCTTCAGTGTTCCACAACCGTTTGAAGTTAGGCATGAAGCTGGACTGTGACCCAACCATCATATATGCCCTTAAGAAAAAAAATGAGTTTCAGGGAAGACTAAGAACTATGGACTTGAAACTGGACTCTCCTTATAATACCTATTTATATAACGGCCTCCCCCCAGGCCCCATATCAAATCCCGGGCAGGAATCCCTTAAAGCAGCCCTCTTCCCTATAAAAACCGATTACCTCTACTTCGTATCAAAAAATGACGGCACACATAAATTCAGCTCCACTTTCAAAGAACATCAGAGAGCTGTTATTGAATTTCAAATAAGAAAATAGACGGATTACAGACATGATTGAAAGTTTTCTATAGAAAACCTTTTCTGATTCTGATATATTATTGTTTTTTATTCAATAAATGATATAATTTATGTTTCAATTATTAGAGAGAAAAAATTATTACACTCAAGGAGGACCGATGAAAGAGAAAAAAATTATTACTCCGGTCTTAATGATATTCATCCTGATCGCAGTAATATTCATACCTGAATTGAACGCCCAGGAAGAAAAAGCACAAGCAAAAACAATCCCAGACGAAGTAAAAAACGCATTAATGCAGGGCATGGAAACCAGAGAAGTAAGGATGGACATTCCCTTTTCCATCACAGACTATTATTATCTCCCTGCAAGTCAAAATACCTATTTCATCCTTTTATTTAATGCTAAAAATGCAGACCTAGGATACACCCCGCTTTCCCCTGTTCAAACAGAGGAGAAAGAAGAACAGCAGGCTTTTGTTGAGAAAAGCCCGGATGTACTCCAGAGCAGATTTGATGTCTTTCTTCTCTTCGATCAGATAGACGGAGATTACACCAAGGAAGTTTTTATCCCGGCAGGCTTCCAGGTAAACCAAGCTTCCTATGACCCGGAGAAAGAAGAAATGTATTCAACAGGATATATTCTTCCTCCTGGTAAGTATCTGCTTTCAATGGCCATCGCTCAAAACAATAACCAAAAAATCGGAACACAGTATTTTGAATTTGAGCTAATAGATCCTGCCAGTCTCGGGGATACACTGGAGGTCGCGCCTGTTTTTTTCATTGATGACACCCAAAAAATGGACGGACCTGAAAACCGGACCTTTGTACATAAGGGCTTTTTCACTTATTCAATCCTCAAAATCAAGCCCGTACTTAACAACACGTTCCATTCCGGAGATGCCTGTGAGGTATTCTTCTATGTGATGGGAGGCTCTCCTGACTCCAATACTCAAAGATACGATTACACTGTCAATTATCAGGTCCTTAAAGAAGGCCAGGAAGAGCCTTTGATTCGTTTCGCCGAAGGAAATTATTCTTCCCCCATCATCCCCCAACCATTGAAATTCGAAAGAACCGTTCTCATTCAGAAGAAAAAAGGGGATGAGGTCATTGAAGAAAAACAAGAGACAAGAGATTTAGAACCAGGACAGTATATCCTTAGATTGGATATCAAAGACAATATTTCAGGAAAAACGGTTGCTAAGGACGTTGAAATAAACATCAAATAAACAGAATCCCCTGACCCTTTTTCTTTATTACATCCATACTATACTATTTTTCAGTCCTTAACAGGCTTATTGCCATGGGCGTCTCTTGACATTATCAGCTTCCAGTCTTATATTTAGACTTAGTTCTGGAGGGAGCTATGGAAATAAAAATGAGAATAAAAGGACTGGTCATAGATCCTATATCAAGAATGCCCATCATTGTTCTTGAAGACCCTAAAATGGAGAGGATGCTCCCTATATGGATAGGTGTTTTTGAGGCAAATGCCATTTCCCTGCAAATAGAAAACATAGAAACCCCACGGCCTATGACCCATGACCTAATAAAAAACATACTATCTAACCTTGACACAAAGCTGGAAAAAATCGTCATAAACGATATAAGAGACAATACCTTCTATGCGACCATTTACTGCAACCACAACAACAAATCAATAACTATTGACTCCCGCCCATCCGATGCCATTGCCATATCCCTCCGGACAAACACGCCTATTTATGTAAAGGACCAGGTTATTGAAAAAGCCCAGAGCTTAAAATTCGATGATAAGTTGGAAGATTCCGAAAAACTGAAAAAATGGCTTGAAAATCTGAAACCCGAAGATTTCGGAAAATATAAAATGTGATCTTAATCAGGTCAGGTTCTTAGATTAAAAATAAGATAAAGCCCAATCAAGCCAAAAACGAGATTGGGCCCCCAGGCACCGAGAAACGGACTCAAATAACCGGCATAACCAAGACTTTTAAAGATACCTATCGCACCCCAGTATACAATAGCAATAACGAAACTCAGACCTATCCCCACCAATGTCCCCCTCTTTCCCATTATGAATGCAAAAGGGATCCCAAGCAAAACCACGACCAAACATGCCAGGGGAAAAGATACTTTATAGTGCAGGTCAACTCTAAATCGGGTTGTCTCGAAATGGCTTTCCTTTAACTTTGCTATATATTCTCTAAGCTCCCCGAAATGCATCTGGCTCGCCTTTTTAACGCCCTTAACAAAATGGCTTTTCTCTTCATCCAGGGTAAGGCTCATGCTTTCCTTTCTATCGAAAGAAGCAGGCCTGTTCTGCTCAAACCGTCTTTCCCATAAATCGTATAAAATAAGCTTGTTTCCGCTTATCTCCGCCTTCTCAGCATAGATTCTTCTCACCAATACCCAAGTTGTCATATCAATGTCCAACATGGTCATGTTTTTGAAAAGAGCCTTATCCTGATCAAAATATCTGTAATAATACAACCTGTCCCCTTTTTTCCCTGCAACCCACCGCCTGTCCAGCCGATTGTAATTAGGGGGGGAAATATCATTGATCTTATTCCAAGTCGTTTCAGCTTTCTTACTTGAAAAAGGAAGGACATTTTCCTGTATATAGAAAGAAAAAAAACTGATTATGAGGGATAACACCAGCACAGGGACTATGATCCGGTACACACTCATACCCGAAGTCTTCATGGCTGTAATCTCGTTAAATTTGGTCAATATCCCAAGACATAAAAGCGCTGAAGAAAGAGCGGCCACAGGAAGTATATAAAGGATAAATTCAGGCATTTTAAACCATATGAACTCATAAAAAAGATTCAGGGACTTCCCGTGTTCATAGACATTATCTATGCTCTCAAAAAAGGTAATGATAATAAAAACACAGAGCAGGCTCATGAATACAAGCAAAAAAACGGATGCGTATTTCCTGATGATATACCGATCGATAATATTTGGGAAACGGATATATATCCGAGGCAGAAGAGAAGATACTCTGCTTCTTTTTCTCTTTGCTTCTGTCTTCCTTTTTTTTGAAAAAACTGTGTAAACAGAACTTAAAAAACCGCTTTCTCTTCGCGAATACGTAAAGGCATAAACACTCAAAACAGTCAATAGAATATTAGGCCCCCACATACCCAACCAGGGACTCAGACTGCCGTTAATGGCCATGTTTTCCCCGGCGGTAATCATGATATAATAGACCACGATAATGACAATACTCAGGGTAAATCCGCTTGTCCGGCCTCCCTTCTTTGTTGTAACTCCTAAAGAAATACCCAGAAAAGCAAAAATAATACATGCAAAAGGAAGCGCAAACTTTTTGTGCGCTTCTACCAGATACTTTGTCAGGCTTCTTTGTCTTTGTCTGAATAAGATAGAATTTTCATCTGAATCGACTGAGTGCTTTAAATCTCTCTTAAATCTCTTTATATCATCAAAAAGTTCTCTTATGTCTTTTTCTCTTGCCTTTTTTTCTGTGGAAATTTCCGCAAAAATACTTTTTACATCAAGTTCCTCCTCCAGCCTTTTAAAAGAGGTCATGCTGTAATTATCCGGGGTAGAGACATGATAAGAATGGATTATTCCGTTTCGCAGTTCAAGAGTCGCCCTCCTCTTCTCCGGAAACACATTTAACCTTCCCTTTTCAGCGAATATGATCCTGGGTTCCTGGGGCGGGCGGGAAAAATGGACAAATATGTTCTCCCATAATTCCCCTTCCGCAATATCCTGGACAAAGAGGGTCATTTGAGGGATCCTGTCATAAAACTCTCTGGGATTTATTTTAAACTGGGCTTCAGCTCTCACGGACTTGGAAAGGGTTTCTATCCATTTATAATTGGCTTGTGGGGCTAAATAAAGGGTGAATAAAGAAGTGACAAGCCAGCCGCAAAACGAGAACAGCAAAACCGGCCTTAAAATCTGACCCTGGCCTACTCCCAAGGTCCGGAAAGCTGTTATCTCTGCATCTGAAGAAAGGCGGCCTAAGCCGGCAAGAACGCCCATTAAAACCGCCATAGGAATGGTAAAAGCCAGCAAAGAGGGAATGAGATAAAGAAGAAGAGAAAGGACTGTATTAAAAGGAACCCCTCTTGCGATAAACATCTCGGAAAGAAGCAAGATCTGATTCATCAGCAGCACAAATGTGTACGCAGTGATGCCAATGACAAAGGGAGGAGTTATTTCTTTTAGAATATATCTGTCGAACAGTTTCAGCACATGCTTTTTATACCACAATCCTGCTCATGGAGCCAATAGAGAAGTCATGCGTTTCTAAAAAAAAAGCCCCTCTCCGGTAACGGAAAGGGGCTTGATATGACTCTCTAACTACAGCCGATTAATACATCCCTCCTGGAGGCATGGGAGGCTGTCCGGAACCTTCGTTTTCTTCAGGAATTTCAGATATAAGCCCTTCGGTCGTAAGCAGCACTCCGGCGATGCTTGCTGCGTTTTGAAGAGCGCTCCGCACCACTTTAGTGGGATCAAGAACGCCGCTTTTAACTAGGTCTTCATATTTTTCAGTCAACGCATTAAAACCCGTATCTGTTTCTTTTTCTCTGACTTTTTCAACCACAATCGAACCCTCAAATCCAGCATTATGGGCTATCTGGCGCAGGGGTTCTTCAATAGCACGCCTGACAATATCCACACCGATCTTAGAATCATCCTTTAATTTAAGAGAATCAAGAGACTTCTGGGCTCTGAGGAGGGCAACTCCTCCTCCGGGGACAATGCCTTCCTCTACGGCAGCTTTGGTTGCATGCATGGCATCTTCGACGCGAGCTTTTTTCTCTTTCAGCTCAGTCTCAGTGGCCGCCCCCACTTTGATCAAAGCAACACCGCCTACCATCTTAGCCAGTCTCTCTTGAAGTTTTTCTTTATCATAATCGGAAGTTGTCTCTTCGATCTGAGTTCTGATCTGCTTCACGCGTGCTTTCACATCTTCTGATTTTCCTTTTCCTTCCACAATGGTGGTATTGTCTTTATCAATGACTATTTTATTGGCTTCACCCAGCCAATCAACGGAAACATTCTCAAGCTTAACACCGATATCTTCTGTGATCACCTGGCCTCCTGTGAGAATAGCAATATCTTCCAGCATGGCTTTGCGTCTATCACCAAAACCAGGAGCTTTGACCGCGGCGCATTGGAAGGTTCCCTTCAGTTTGTTAACAACAAGAGTGGCCAGCGCTTCTCCTTCGACATCCTCGGCAATAACAAGCAGCGGTCTGTTCATCTTGGCAATGTTTTCCAAGAGCGGGAGCAGTTCCCTTAGATTACTTATTTTTTTCTCATGAAGAAGAATAACCGGATTCTCTAGAATACATTCCATCCTGTCAGGATCAGTTACGAAATAAGGTGAGAGATATCCGCGGTCAAACTGCATTCCTTCAACAATCTCCATAGTGGTTTCAAGTCCTTTGGCTTCTTCAACGGTTATGACTCCGTCCTTTCCGACTTTATCCATGGCTTCGGCGATAATCTTTCCTATGGACTCATCGTTATTTGCAGATATAGCGCCGACCTGAGCGATCATTTCACCGCTCACGTTGCGGCTCAGCTTCTTCATATCACTGACAACCACTTCTACTGCCTGGTCTATTCCCTTTTTAATAAGACTCGGATTCGCACCTGCAGTGACATATTTCAATCCTTCGGAATAGATAGCCTGAGCTAAAATAGTAGCTGTTGTTGTCCCATCTCCCGCAACATCAGATGTTTTTGAAGCCACTTCCTTAACGAGCTGGGCACCCATATTTTCCAAAGGATCTTCAAGTTCAATCTCCTTGGCCACAGTGACTCCGTCTTTGGTGCTTGTGGGTGATCCGAATTTCTTCTCCAATACAATGTTTCTTCCCCTTGGTCCAAGGGTTTGCTTCACAGCGTTGCTCAAAGCATTCACGCCCAATAAAAGGGCCTGTCTTGCTTCCGGGCCTAATGTTATTTTTTTTGCCATTTGAATTATCTCCTTTTCAAACTATTTGACTTTAGCCAAAATTTCTTCTTCGCGAACAATAAGGTACTCCACATCATCAATAGTAACCTCTGTTCCACTGAATTTTCCTACCAGTACTTTATCCCCTTTTTTGACTTCAAGAGGAATGACCTTATCTCCTTCGATCCTGCCTTTGCCGACTTCCACAACTTCTGCTTCAAGCGGTTTTTCTTTGGCTGTATCCGGGATAATAATCCCGCCTTTTTTTGTCTCTTTTTCTTCAAGACGTTTTAAAAGAACTCTGTCGTATAAAGGACTAATCTTCATTTAGACCTCCTTTTTTAGATTTATTTAGCAGTCATTTATAACGACTGCTAATATAAATAAAAATATTGATCATGTCAATAGAAAACATGGATTTTTTAGCAATCTTTTTAAAAGACTGCTAATTACTGCAAAAAACCTTTTTATTACCAGTATTAGTCACGAGCCGAGGTCTCTGCTGATGCGAGGCGCAGGGTATGAAGCTGTGGCCCTTCACCGCGAATGCCCTGCAACAAAGCAGATGCTGTGAGATCGGCTCGCCCGAAGGGTAAGATATGGTTGCATTAAAATAAAATTCACAACATGAATTAAAGTCTGAATCACATCCCTGATAGGCAGAATACTGTAAAAAGCATTGAACATGATTAATGTGTAAAGGGATGCAACCATATTTTATGAATAATCAGGATTATTTTATCTTATGGGACTTACACAAATTGTGCAGCGTATTACGGTGGATTCCAAGGGCTTCTGCTGTTTTTGTTTTGTTCCCGTTGAATCTTTTCTTTGCTGTCTCTATATAAATTTTTTCAAATTCTTTCAGTGCTTCCTTTATAGGGATCTCTTTGTCGACCAGCTCTTCGATCAAAATTTCCATCTTATAGTGAAGAGAAAGATTCTTAAACTCTTTTTGCATCTTTCTCTCCTCCTTTTATGATCTCGTGATAAGTTTTATTAAATTTTTCTTTAAGCTCCAAAGGAATAAGGTCAATGGCCGTCTCCGTAACTTTAAGACAGTAGGGAGCTAACTCTGATTCCTTTAAAGCATTGTTTTGGACAGGAAAAACCATCAGCGCAAAAATGGTAATACCGCATATCAAAACACCTTTTATAAGTCCGAGACCTCCGCCCAGCAAATGATTAAGGAATTTTAATGAACCCTTCATTGCTTTGGAGAACAGCCGTCCCAGCAGCCAGCCCAGAACAAGAGTCACAATAAATATGACCATAAATCCCAGAAAATGAGCAATGGCTTCATTGGAGAAGAGGGGTTTTAATATCTGCGAGACATATGGATAATAAGCCAGTGCAAGTATGACCCCCACTATGACAGCTATAATCCCAATTAACTGTCTCACCAGGCCCTTAATAAGACCCAGTATGGCTGTTATTAGAAGGATTATAAGCAGTATCACATCCAGCCAATTAAAAACCATCTATTCCTCCT
>Ga0180434_10008182_pt1 | contig 11619 bp, 9 predicted proteins | sample SS_ome_7_FD_132453 | JGI IMG/M metagenome (GOLD analysis project Ga0180434, IMG submission 132453) | Hypersaline lake sediment archaeal communities from the Salton Sea, California, USA - SS_1_D_2 metaG | ecosystem: Environmental > Aquatic > Non-marine Saline and Alkaline > Hypersaline > Sediment... | reverse complement strand
TCGAGGATTGGAGGAACTGGTCCGGCTCGTTGACAGCGGAAAACACGCAGTCGCTTTTGCCATGTACCCTGTCTCTATTGGTGAAATCATGGACATTGCCGATGCAGACAAAGTCATGCCTCCAAAATCGACCTGGTTCGAACCAAAGCTCAGGAGCGGGCTTTTGGTCCACACTTTGGGAGATTAAATTTCCAATCAAAGACGATTTTCAATACAATTATCTCTGGAGGCTTAAAAGGATGACCAATGTATGAAGGACTGCTTATCGGTTCCGCTGTCATTGCATTCGCCCTGGGATTTATGCTCTACATCATTTTTTGGAGCCGAAAGGCCATTGATTATATCCATAAGAATGACCTCAAATCCGCCCGCGAGATAAACAAAAGTCTCCATGAAAGACGATAGCGCATCCATCTCGGCTGAGCTTTCCCGGGAGCTCTCTCTCTTCCATATCACGATGATGGGTCTGGGCATGATGATCGGAGCCGGCGTCTTTCTCGGAATCGGGAACGTGATCCATGTGGCTGGCCCGGGTGGAGTACTTCTCACCTTCACACTCAACGGAATCATCGCTCTTTTCACTGCCCTGTCCTACGCAGAGCTCAGTTCAGCTGTCCCGAAAGCAGGAGGAGCCTATAACTATGCCAGACTGGCATTTGGCCGCGGTCCGAGTTTCACGGCTGGTTGGATGGAGTGGTTTGCCTCCAGCGTTGCCGGCAGCCTCTATGCTGTTACTTTCGGGATTTATGTCGTTCGTTATTTTGAGGGTCTGGGTCTGACCGGTTGGATTCCCCTCTCGACTTACACAACCGAAAAGACGGTTGCCTTCATCATAGCAGTCTTTTTTCTTTATATCAACTACAGGGGCGCTTCGGAAACCGGAAAGGTCGGCGCATTTTTCACATTAGGACAAACCCTGTTTTTAATTTTTATCGGCCTGGTGGGCATTATTGTCGTCGTCAAGGATCCATCCCGCATCCAAAATCTCACACCGTACCTTCCCTATGGCTGGACAAAGCTCCTGGTAGCCATGGGCTTCACCTATGTGGCCTTTGAGGGGTATGAAGTCATTGCCCAGGCTGGAGATGAGACGATAGATCCCAAACGGAACCTGCCCAAGGCCATGCTTTACTCCGTGGGCATAGTCACCTTCACTTATGTGGCTGTGGCGTTCGCCTCGCTGGTGGCTGTTAAGGCAGGAACTCCCGGAGTAGAGGGGCTGCCCTGGGAATGGATCGGACACTTCAAAGAGCGGGGATTTGGTGAAGCGGTATCCCGCCTCATGCCCTACGGGAATTTCTTCCTGACGCTGGCAGTGATTTTTGCCTCGGTCTCAGCACTCAATGCAACAATCTATTCGGCTACACGGGCATCCTATGCTCTGGGACGCGACCGTATGCTGCCCAAGTTCTTCGCCAAAATATCATCCAAACGCAAGACGCCGTCTGTGGCGTTGATGTTTACGGGGATTATAATTATAGGAGTGGCCATCCTACTGCCAACCATGGATGTGGCCTCCAGTGCGAGCATCATGTTTCTCCTCCTCTTTTTTCTCGTCAATATCAGCGTTATCAGAGTCCGCCTCAACATGGGTGATGAACTGAATTACGGTTTCATCATGCCTTTTTTTCCCTGGCTACCCATCATCGCCATCGTCTGTCAAGGATTTCTCGCCGTTTGGCTCGTTCATATGAGTAAAATAGCCTGGATCGTCGCGCCTACCTGGATCATATCAGGAATTGCCATTTACATTTTTTATTCCAAATCTCATGCCATATCGACTGCGGATGAAATTCAAGTCTTAGAGGAAGAGCACGCTCCACCTTCGGATCAATACCGCATCGTAGTGGGTGTGGCCAATCCAGAAAACGCCATCCCCATGATACGAACCACATACTATCTCAGCGAAGCAAAGGACGCGCGAGTGAAGCTCCTTCATCTGGTTCCGGTTCCGGAACAGGTGCCGCTCTCAGATGCCGAGAAATTCATGCTCGAGGGAAAGGAGGGGGTGACCGAGGTCATGCTTTCCCTCATGCTCAAATTCCCCATAACCACAACCATAAGATACTGCAGGAACATCGCCCGCGGTATTCTCAGTGCAGTAAGAGAAGAAAAAACAGATATGCTCATCATGGGCTGGCACGGCCGGCCGAAGCCTAGGAGTCATGCCTTCGGGCTCGGCAGCACGGTCGACGTCATTTTAGAGAGATCCCCCAGCAACGTCGTCATTCTTAAGAATTGCAGCAACCAACCTATCAAAAAAATACTTGTCCCGTGGGGAGGGGGCCCTAACGGAGCACTGGCTCTGGAAGTGGCGAGCATAATCGCCGAGAAAGACGACAGTGAAATCGTCGCCTTCACTGTGAACGATCCTAGGCATCATGTCAATATCCCTCCTGTTTCTGACTTGGACAGCAACCAGGCTCAGGTGAGTTTTGGCCGGATAAGATTCAAAGTTGCCCAGTCACGGGATGTGGTGAGCACGATCCTTGAAGAGGCAGAGGAACACGACCTTGTAGTTTTGGGTTCGACACGAGATCCCCTCATCCGCCAGATAACGAGAGATTCTGTGGCCAATGCCGTAGCCACACGGTGTCAAAAACCTATGATTATTGTCAAAGCCTCTGGCGGGCTCCGTTCTTGGATCAAACGCTGGCTCTAACCGTAGGGGTCGCGTCTCAACATTTAACATTCAGGCTCTAACCATACGGATCGTGCATCAACATTCAACATTTCTACTGCATCTTTTTCCGTTCAAAGCATATTGCTCGTTGTCCCAACTCAATAGGCAACTTCACATGTTGAAATTCAGGGAATATCATATTTTATTCTGAATAATATATAGTTTTTTCGAATTAAATAAGTATGATGTCCCCAGACCTAAATTAGTAAGATGTCCCTAGATCTGATGTCCTCAGATCCGATCTCTTCTTGATAGACAATTCTTGAGTGCTGCGAATGTTAAATGCGACCCCTTGATAAAATCGCCAAATTAGCTATTATTTTAGAAAGCAGATGAGAAGAGGACGCTATGAGTCATTCACCGGAAGAGGACGAAAAGAACAAAACAGCCGGCAAGAAAAAATCTGAACCGGCCGAATCGTTGGATTTTATCCGGACCATTATAGAAGAGGATATCCGGAACAACAAAAACGATGGCCGGGTTCATACACGTTTTCCGCCTGAGCCCAACGGCTATCTTCACATAGGCCATGCCAAATCGATATGCCTCAATTTCGGACTTGCCGAAGAATACAAGGGTCTGTGCAACTTGCGGTTTGACGACACCAATCCGGAAAAGGAAGAAGTGGAATATGTCGAATCGATCAAGGAAGACATCCGATGGCTCGGATTTGATTGGGAAGACCGAGAGTACTATGCTTCCGATTATTTCAACACGCTCTATGACTACGCCGTGCAATTGATCAAATCAGGAAAGGCCTATGTCGACGATTTAAGTGCGGATGAGATACGCGCATACAGGGGAACCTTGACCAAACCGGGCAAGGAAAGCCCTTTTCGCAACCGTTCGATCGAGGAGAATTTGGACTTGTTCCAACGCATGAAAGCGGGAGAATTCCCTGATGGAACACGCACTCTGCGAGCGAAAATCGATATGTCTGCCGGGAATCTCAACATGCGAGACCCGGTCATGTACCGCATCCTCCATGCCACGCATCACAGGACAGGTGACGACTGGTGTATTTATGCCACGTACGATTGGGCCCACGGGCAGTCGGATTCCATCGAAAACATCACCCATTCCATCTGCACCTTGGAGTTTGAAGACCACCGTCCCCTATACAATTGGTTCATCGAGCAATTGGGTATCTTTCCCTCCCGTCAAATCGAGTTTGCCCGGTTGAACCTGAGCTATACGGTGATGAGCAAAAGAAAGCTCCTGCAGCTTGTTTCAGAGGGGCGGGTGTCAGGATGGGATGATCCACGCATACCGACAATATCCGGACTCCGAAGACGGGGGTACACACCCGAGTCCATCCGGGACTTCTGCGATCGTATCGGTTTGGCCAAGAGAGAAAGCATGGTTGACATAGCCCTCCTTGAGCACTGTCTTCGTGTCGATCTGAATCAGAGGGCACAAAGAGTCATGGCCGTGCTGCGACCTTTAAAAGTCATTATTGACAACTATCCGGATGGACAGGTGGAAGAGCTGGATGCTGTGAATAATCCCGAGGATGACAGCATGGGAACCCGGCAAGTCCCCTTCTCGAAAGTACTTTACATCGAGCAGGAAGATTTTCGGGAAGATCCGCCCAAAAAGTACTTCCGGCTGGCACCTGGACGCGAAGTTCGTCTGAAGCATGCCTATTACATCACGTGTGAGCGTGTTGTCAAGGATAAGAATAACGGCGCAATTGTCGAAGTTCATTGTTCTTATGATCCTGAGACCAAGGGCGGCTGGTCCGAGGATGGCCGCAAAGTGATGGGAACACTCCACTGGGTTTCAGCCGAACATGCAGTCGATGCTGAAGTCCGCCTCTATGACCACCTCTTCACTGCGGAAAATCCGAACGAAGTCGAGGAAGGCACAGACTTTAAGGACTATTTAAATCCCGAATCATTGGTGATAATGACCTCATGCAAGGTCGAACCGAGTCTTGTGAACGCGCAACCGGGCAATCGATATCAGTTCTTGAGGCAGGGTTATTTCTGCATGGATCCAGATTCCAGCCAGAAAAAGCTCGTTTTCAACCGCACTGTCTCTCTCAGGGACACTTGGGCAAAAATTGAAAAAACGATTCAAAAAAACAAATAAGACATTGGCAATCTTGTCGCACTCCATGTCTTAGGGTGCAGATTGCTTGAGGAAAGACTGCAGCCGGCCTAAGACCTCAGCCAGCAGTGATTTCCTGCTCTGCAAGCTCAATTCAGCCAAAACCACATCTTTTCGGGCTTTCACTTCAGAGATGAACCCTCTACCTCTTTGGGAAATGGTAGCCACAAGCGGGATCTCTGCACCTAAGACAGCGGTTACCAGATTCATAAATTTTTCTGAAAAACATTCCATTTTCCCAATTTCATCGATGAGGATAAGATCGGGTTCCGGAATAAAAAATTGCTGTGCGTCCAAAAATTTCTCAAAACCATCCACATCCACACCGTATTTGCTGACACGAAGGCGGCTCTTGAAGCCAGTATGTGAAAGGATACTCCGCTCTCCATCGAGTCCAACCAATTCAAAACCTATCCTCACTCCCTTCTCTCTTATTTCCTGTGTAAAAAAACCCGCTAGGCGGACGCCTTCCAGCCTTGCGATGAGATTCCTTATGAAAGTCGTCTTGCCCACTCCGGGCATTCCTGTGATCAGGATATTTTTTTGATGCATCCTTTCAAAACCGTTCCGCTCACTCACGCTGATTGACTCTTTTCTATTCTATTGCCTTGAATGCCTGGTGTGCAACTTCTTCTCCCGGGAACAAAGGAAGCCGAAAAGAGAATATTGTTGTCACTCCCAAATTTCTGTGCTAGGTTAGGAGAGTCGGCGGGTCAAAGAAGAATGATTGAATTAAGGGATAAGTTCTCAGGATGCCTTGTCGGCAGTGCCGTGGGCGATGCCATAGGTGAACTGGCCTTTCATTTTTCCAGCAAAGAGCGGTTGGAAATGAAACTCGATCGCCTGAAAGAGCTTATCTATACGGACGATACAGCCATGACCATCGGTTTGGGCGAATCGCTCATCAAAAAAGGCTACCTGGATACCCAAGACTTAGGAGAAAGATTCAGACACAACTTCAAAAATGAACCTTGGCGCGGCTATGCATCAGGTCCTCCCACGATATTTTCCATGGTCGAACGAACAGGGGTGTCATACACAGAGGCCGCAAAATCACTTTTTGGGGGGAAAGGCTCCTACGGCAATGGAGCAGCTATGCGTACCGCTCCAGTCGGGCTCCTCTACGCAGACTCCCCTCATCTCTACCAGAAGGCTGATCTTTCCGCATCCGTCACCCACGCTCATGCGGTCGGCGTGGATGGTGCCGCTGTTCAGGCCAGAGCCGTGAGTCTGGCTTTGAATCAGGATCCTGCGGAGGGTTTTCCAAGGGCTGATTTCATCAATGAGCTCATTGCCTTTGCCAGAACCCAGGACATGAAAAGCAAGCTGCACATGCTGCAGAAACTAGTGCGGGAAGAGACCTCGCCCATGCGAGCGGCCCAACAGATAGGGCGTTCTGTCATGGCTCCGGAATCCCTTCCCTATGCGCTCTACTGCTTTCTGCGCTACGCCCAATCTTTCACGGACTGTCTTTTCTGCGCCATTCTCTACGGCGGCGACCGGGATACTCTGGGAGCGATGGCCTGTGCCGTATCAGGAGCATACTTGGGACTCGAGTCCATCCCTAAAGACTGGAGAGCAAAACTTGAAAACAGAGCCCATATTGAGCATATTGCACAGCGACTCTACGAAATGAGAACCAAGAACGAGTGATCAGAAAGGGAAAGTGCTGCCGTCTATTCTTCCTTCGCGGTTTTATTCAACATATCAAGAATCATCGTATTTCCTGGATTTAGCTCCAAGGCCTTGGCGTAGTTTTTTATGGCCATATTTTTTTTATCTTTCTTCATATAGGCCTCGGCTAGGCTGACGTATGTATACGCAAATTTGGGATGAGCCTTCGCATTCAGGTTTAAAATCTCAATGGCTCCATCGACGTCTTTCATCTTGTTCAACAGGTGATTCCCCAATTTGATCAACTCTGTCGGCCTAAAATTGTAGTCTTTGGGCCGTTTGTCTTTAATGTCATCGTACTGAGCCACAGCGGTCTTGACATCCTTCTTCAGGACAGTTTGATAGAGCACGTCAGCGATTGACTGGATCGGTTTCTTCGGGGTTTGGCCGTAGATGATATCCAAAATGCCCTTGCTCATGTTTCCCAAGCTGGCACCGGGCGCGCTGTTGAGCAGGACAACGAGATGCTGATCGGTAACCTGTCTGTCGATAAGGGTATTGAAACCGTTTATCCCGCCACCGTGGGAGATATGCCGTTTTTTATCCTCGGAGCCGGTGATTTTTCTCTCAGTGATTGACCAGCCATAGGCATAATGCCCTCCGAAGGCTTTGATATGGGGCTGGAACATGACTTCTTTCCATTTATTGGGAAGCAGCTTCTCGGTGTAGAGAGCACGATCCCAGATGTAAAGATCCTCAACTGTAGAATACAGGGAGCCTGCTGCATAGGGCAGAGACATATCTAGGTAAGGGGCATTTTCAAAGCCGTCTAGCGTGAGGTTGTAGCCTGTGGCACGATGAGGCATGATGGTGTCGTGGTGATCATAGCCCGTGCTTGTCATTCCCAAAGGGTCGAATATTCTTTCCTTGAGAGCTTCCTCATACGTTTTTCCCGCGATCTCTTCGATAATGGCACCCAGGAGAAAATATCCGGAATTGTTATAGGAAAATTTCTCTCCCGGCTCAAACTCGAAGTCATCACTGCAATATTTCTTGACAAACTCCTCGACACCATAGGGATCACGGCTTATGTCCTGGAAAAAATTGGGTTTATCTGTATAGCTGGGAATTCCGGAATTGTGGATGAGCAGGTTATGAACAGTGACTTTTTCACCGGTGTCTTTGCGGTAGTACGGGAGATAATCGGAAAGTTTCCCCTCCAAAGAGATCTTCCCCTCATTCACGAGCTGCATAATCAACATGGATGTGAACTGTTTGGTGATCGAGCCCAGCCTGAACTTGGTGTCAGGCGTGTGCGGAATATTCCACTCCACATTGGCCAGTCCGTATCCCTTTTTGAATATGACCTTCCCGCTCTCCGCCACAAGCACGGTTCCGTTGAAACCTTCATACTCTTGATAGAGCTTCATCAGCTCATCGATTTGGGCGACCTTATCTTGGGAAAAACTCCAGGCCTGGAAAATGAAGAGTGTCAGAGCTATGAGGACGGCTGCTCTGACCGAAAACACCCTTAAATTACGTTCCATGATGCATCTCCTTTTTTGAATGTTTGTATACTAGCCATTGCTGAGGGTGCTATTGTATTGCAGAAACCCATTCAACACAAATATTTTTGTGCGACTTCCTCTTGATAAAAAAGTGCAGAGGTCTATAAAATATAAGATGGTTTTTCTTGTTTAAGCTGGACGAACAAGCCTTCCAAAGAAGAGAGAATTGAAAAAACTCGTCTTCCCCATAATTGCCTCAACCCTGTTGGCCGCGCACTTTTCCCGGGTTCAGAATGACTGGCTGGCCCTTGCTTGCCTGATTTTCCCCCTGATATTCCTCGTGAAGAGACGGTGGATCCTGATGGTCTATCAGAGCTATCTGGCTGTTGGTGGAATCGTCTGGATTGTAAGAACAGTGGAACTTGTCCGCATCAGACAGAGCGAAGGCCAGCCGTGGCTGCGCTTGGCTGTCATTCTTATGGCTGTTTCCGTATTCACATTCCTTTCGGTTCTCGCTCTCCGAGATAAAAAAATACAAGCAAGGTATGAACAAAAATTATCAGACGCTGAGCGAAAGCCCTCATGGCCGAGTTATGCAGCATTCCTCTTTACAGCTGCTTTGCTTTCAATTATTCACATTAAGGTTTCCCCTCCGGTGCTCCTGTTGGAGAGGTTTCTTCCGGGAGCCGGGCCTGTGGAAATCGCTCTCCTCGCCTTCTACGCCGGTTGGGTTACGGAGATTATGCTTACCATAAAGCGGAGCGCCAAAACGCGCTCTCTAATCTGGAGCCTTTTCTCAGTTGTATTCTTCGCTCAATTCATATTGGGATTATCTGGTCTCGATAAATTCATGATGACGGGAAAACTGCATCTCCCTATTCCTGCTATGATCATAGCCGGGCCTGTTTTCCGCGGATCGGGCTTTTTTATGCTCATTCTGTTTTTGAGCACAACTTTAATCGCAGGTGCAGCCTGGTGCAGCCATCTCTGTTACATCGGTGCCTGGGATAACGTATTTTCCAAAAACACACATCGCCCAAGCAGTCTTCCGCGCTGGAGCAAAGCAGCCAGAATTGGCATTCTTCTGTCCATAGTCATAGCGGCAATTGTCTTTCGGATAATGGGAATGAATCCGGCCACAGCAGCGGTCATCGCCATCCTCTATGGCATCACGGGAGTGGGCATAATGGTTTTTATTTCCCGGAAAAAGGGGATTATGACTCACTGCACCGTCTACTGTCCGATAGGGCTGTTGGCCAACCTCATCGGAAAACTGAATCCTTTCCGGATTCGCTTCACAGACGACTGTGACGGCTGCGGGGCCTGCCAGTCCTACTGCCGATACAATGCCCTGACTAAGACAGACATTCAGCAACGGACACCGGGCTTGAGCTGCACGCTGTGCGGGGATTGTTTACCCGGATGTCCAAAGCAGGCTTTGAGATATAAATTATTCGACTTCTCAGCAAAAAACGCGCGAAACATCTTCCTTATCACGATCATATCTCTTCACGCGGTTTTCCTGGGTGTGGCCAGGCTGTAAGCCTAAACTAGAAATCTATACGCCCTCCTATTTGAATCAGCCTCGGATCCATGGCCGATATGGGTTCACCAAAGCCATCTGTACCTTCATAGGGATAGACATCAAAGAAATTGTTTCTGTTCGTTAAATTGTAGAATTCACCGAAGACCTGAAATCGGAATCGATCGATGTTGATGTACCAGGAAAGTCTGGCATTGATGAAGAAAGCATCGAATCCCTGCCGGGAGTTACGGTGAAAGTCCACATAGTCATTGGTTAAGCCATCTTTGTTGAAATCATAGGTATAAACCGCATTCCAGGGAGGAGCCGACTGATAGTACACAATACCACTCACTTGAAAGCCGAGAGGCAGGTCGACCGTTCCGGCAAATGTTATTTTATGACGGGAATCGGTGTTCGTCCGGCCATAGGCGCGCTCCCAAACATCGTCCTCATAGCTCCAGGGTCTGTTCGTGTCGTCCTCTGTGTTTCCCATGGATTTAGAAAGTGTGTATGACGCTTCAAAAGCCCAGCCGTGAGAGTAGCGCTTATTGAACGTGAGATAGAGGGCTTTGTAGTCACTTTTTCCCTGGTTAACAGGACTCCACACATCACCTCGTGCCGGATCTTCGTGCACGTATTGCGTGCCCACAATGATGGGATTGTAATTTTCCCAGTGGATCATATTGTAACCCCTTGAGTAGACCAAATCCGCACTCACGGAAAAATCGGTGATGATTTCTCTGTTGACACCCAAGGTCGCTTGAAAGGTCCAAGGAGCGACCACGCTCGTCTCGACATATTCAGCCACGGTCGCGGCTATTTCAACAGCCGGCGCAAAGGGATTGGGCTTTGATGGATCAGGATAGCCGGGATAATAGATATTTGTCTGTTGAACGTCGCTGTAGAACACAAAGGGGAATGCGGGATTCGAATTCATATTGGCTGTGTATGTCCCCAAACCTCCCCTGATTTGTGTCCTTCCATCTCCCACAGGATCCCAGCTGAAGCCGAAACGGGGATTAAAATGCTTGATGTTGAAATTGTCCTCATCCAAACCAATGCAATCATAGTAATTCCACCGTATGCCGAAATTGAGGGTGAGGCGGGGATGGATTCTCCAAGAGTCCTGCACATAGGGCGCAAAAACATGATAAGGAAGGTCAAAAGCCGGATCCCCCTGATTGTATATGAACAGCAACGGATAGGTCGTGGGATCATTCGCATCGAAGGGCCTATCCATAGTGAAGACATACAAACCGGGAATGAGAAGATCGAACACACTCACGCCGGAAGGGACATACATATATTCCGCCCCCGCTTTAATGGTATGGTTGCCAAGAAAGATATTGAAATTGTCGATAAACTGGAATCTATCCGAGTAGTTGTACTGGGCCAGATTTGTGTGCTTGCCGAATTGCCCACCAGGCCTTTGGATTGAATAGACAGAGTTGTCTATTGGATCCGATTCTCCCCCGGATCTGTGCCAGAGTGCGCGAAACTCATTCATGGTCTTGTCGGACGGATAAAACACCCAACTCCCGACAATTTGGTAGTTGTATCCCTTGTAATCATACGCTCTCTCTTTGGTGTAGATTCCGCCAACACCATAATTTTTTCCGCTGGCAGGGGAAGGTCCTCGATCATCTGCCGGTCGACGACACTGCTAATTTCCGATTTTGTCACCTCGATCATAGGAGATTCGGCGACGACGGTGACTTGTTCTTCAATCGTCGATGGAGAAAGCGTGAAATCGACCTTGAGCTTGGCTCCCACTTCAAACGTCATGCCACGTCGTATCTGAGTGGCGAACCCTGCAAGTCTGACTTCGCATTCATATTTACCAGGATCAATGCCAGAGATGATGTAGGATCCATCCTCCCGCGTCATACAACTGAGGACATAGCCCGTCTCCATATTCCTCGCAATGACTGTTACACCTGGAAGCGGCACGCCCTCATCGTCCATGATGAGTCCCTCCAAAGTCACACGCGTAATCTGAGAAAAAGCTGTGCCGTTCATAAAGAAGACCGCCAGGAATATCAGCACGGGCCCAAGGAAAAGCATTGTTTTTCGTTTAAAAATGTACACAATTTCCCCCCTTTTAAAAAGATTCCTGAAAAAAGAAAAAGTTTAGATTATCGTAAAACCCCCTTTTGCCTATTTACCTCATTTATCAC
>Ga0180434_10008181_pt1 | contig 11619 bp, 13 predicted proteins | sample SS_ome_7_FD_132453 | JGI IMG/M metagenome (GOLD analysis project Ga0180434, IMG submission 132453) | Hypersaline lake sediment archaeal communities from the Salton Sea, California, USA - SS_1_D_2 metaG | ecosystem: Environmental > Aquatic > Non-marine Saline and Alkaline > Hypersaline >... | reverse complement strand
CTTCCGCAGTGACAACAAAGCGCACCTGACCGACATCGCATTCATATTCATTTAAGCGGGTGAGGATATATGTGTAGGTGTCGCCGTCGATGGTCAGGATGTATTTGTATCCCTCGATTACCGTGTCAATATAGACGCTAAAGGAATTCATCAATGAACCATCCTCGAAGATTTCCACATTGTACATAAACTGCCCTGGATTGGCTGATTCCTCCGGCGTCAGCTTTGGGATGGGTATGAATGTCGCCTCGGTGAGGGCCTGCTCGGTCATAGCTGGAAAAGTTTCGATGTAATTGATACTGCCATCCTGGAGGACAATGGCGAGTGGGTCATGTGTTTTCGGCCGAGAGATAGCTGCACCCCTCTTTGGGGGAGTCCGAAATGACAAATATTATTTTTTTTGAGGGGGAGCAGCTTAAAAAATACGCACCTTTTGACAGATTGGCAGCGGGGCGCGGTTTTGCTATAGTGATGTCCGATGGAACGCATGTGCTAATCACGGCGTTTCAAAGAAAGGACTCACCCATGCTACCAGGTATTGATGTCTCTCATTGGCAAAAAGAAATCGATTGGACTCTCGTCAAAAAGGCCGGCGTACGCTTTGCGTTCTATAAAGCAACCGAAGTGCCCCTCGGAAAAACTGATGTGTTTGTTGATCCCCAACTCGGCAATAACGCCGCCGGCACGGCCGCTAACCGCATCCACGGCGCGCCCTATCATTTCTTCCGCACTCACATTCCAGGTGATTATCAGGCGGTCGCTTTTATCGAAACGGTTCGCGATCTGCCCTTTTCCCTCGCACCCGTGATCGATCTTGAGCTGGCCGGCCTGCGCGGTAAACCCATGTGCGAGCAGGTGCTCGCTTTCCTGCTCCGCGTTGAGGATGCCTTCCACGCCAAGCCCATTATCTATACCTCCGGCAGTTTCTGGCGGACTTATATGATCCATGACAAATTTACTAATGTGATCCCCTTTGCCGGTTATACCCTCTGGCAGGCTCAGTGGGGCTTTACCATGCCAAGACCGATCTTCCCATTCCCCATGGCTTCGTTTTGGCAGTACAGCGAAACCGGCAGAATCCCCGGGGTCATTACCCACGTGGACCTCGATTATTTCATGGGCGATGAGATCGGTCTCCTGCCCCTCATGTGCCTTAATCGCTATACCAAAAAGAAACCCCCCACCGAGGAAAGGTTGCAAACATGAGCATTTTCGATCGTGTGTTCAAAAATCAAATCGATCAGGCCGTCAAAGCGCGGCTCGCCGTGGCCGAGAATCAGGATACTTTCCTGATCGGCACGCGCTCTATGTCTCAATCTGATCGCGATCGCTTTTCCTACGACCGTGAAGAGATCCTCTCCCAATCTCTCGAAGCCTGGCGCGTCAATCCCCTTGCCCGCCGCATTGTTGAGCTCACCACGCAATACGTTGCCGGTGGCCTCTCGATCAACTGCAAAGGTGATCTCGAATCTAAATTCTTTGCTGATTTCTGGGACCACCGTTTAAACAGAATGGGAACGCGTGTATATGAATTAGCTGATGAACTCACCCGCACTGGTAATTTGTTCGTCCTGCTTTCAACTGATGCCGCCGGTATGACTTATCTCAGAGTCATGCCCGCTACGCATATCGAGAAGATCATCCCCCGCCCCAATGATATCGAACAGCCCCTCTTCTTCAAGCCCAAAGCTGATATTGAAAATCTCAATCCCGATCTCATTCGTGCCTATGATCCTCTCAATGATGCCAATGATCTCAAAGTCATGCTCCACTACACCATCAACCGCCCCGCTGGCGCGCAGTGGGGCGAGTCAGACCTCGCGCCGATGCTCGTTTGGCTCTCCCGCTATTCCAACTGGCTGCAGGACCGCGCCCGCTTAAATCGCTTCCGCAATGCTTTTTTGTATGTTGTCCAGGCAAAATTCGCTTCCGAAGCCCAGCGCAAAGCCCGCCAGAACGCCCTCAATGCCTCACCCCCCAAGCCCGGCTCGCTGCTTGTCGCCGATGAAAGCGAGGAATGGAAAGTCCTCTCGCCGCGCCTTGAGTCCGCTGACGCGGAAAAGGACGGGTTAGCTCTCAAAAAGATGATCTCAGCTGGAGCGGGTATCCCGCTCCACTTCCTTGCCGAACCGGAGAGCGCCACCCGTTCTACCGCCGAAGCGGCCGGAGGCCCTACTTTCCGCCGCTATGAGCTCCGCCAGAAATATTTTCTGTGGCTGCTCTCAGATATTCTGCGCGTGGCTCTCACCCGCCGTGCCCGCCTTGATCGTAAGCTCAATCCAGCCGTTGAGTTTTCGATCACCGGATCGGATATCAATACCAGGGACAACGGCAAGCTCGCTCAGGCGGCTTATTACATGATCAACGTCCTGGCGGACCTCAAAGACAGAGACCTGATCAGCAACGCCGAGTTTCTGCGCGTTGTCTATCGCTTCTTCGGTGAGACTGTCGATGCCGAGGACATGCTCCAAAAGGCAAAAGAACAGATCGATCACGAACAGGGCAAAGCCTCAAGCAAGAAAGATATACCAGATGGGGACCCTGGTAATTCCCATTTGTCCCCTATTGATGATGGATCTAAAGATGATACGCCTATTGATAAACCACAATGAAGATGATTGATTTGCATGAGATCAAAACCAGGTTTACTTATCACCGGCCCATCGAACAAACTTATAAAGACATGGACCGGATAAGGATCAAAGGCTTCCGCTTCGCGGAATCCCTGCTCGCTTGGCTGCCGCCCAGCCGTGAACGCTCGATCGCACTCCGCAAGATCGAGGAAGCTGTCCACTGGGCGCAGGCTGCTGTCCTCAGAAAAGAAGCGGAGAAAGGTTAAAGATGTATGCCAAATAAAAAAGCACTTTACCAACAGAGCCACCGTATCCCGCTTGACAGTTCTCTCGTCAACCAGGATGGAGAATTCGAGATCCTTGCTATCACTGCCGGTGATGGCAACGGTTGGCAGTTCTCACCTGATGTGCTCAAACAATCCCTTGATCTGTGGGAAGGTGCGCAGACTTTCATCGATCATCACTGGTACGGTCACAGTGTGCATGATCTCGCTGGGGTTTGCCATGCTCCCACCTGGGACGCGGAAGCACGCGGGATCAAGCTCAAGCTCCGCCCTGTGGGCCCATCCGCGCCGGTCCTCTCGGAGCTTGGCCGCCAGATGCTCGCCGATGGCGAAAAACCAAAGATCGGTTTTTCTGCGGACCTGGTCTTTACCGCCAACGGGAAACAGGTCGAGAATATCCTGCGTATTTTCTCGGTCGATCTGGTTGTCAATCCCGCCCGTGGCGGGGAGTTTCTGCGCGAGTTATATCAAAAGTTGAATTTATATCGAGAAGGAGTTAATATGCCAAAACCAAATCCAAACCAGGAACAAACAGCCCTGCAGGATCCCCTGCCGGGTGTACAGCACGTCCAAGATCAAATCTCCACCGATCAAAAAGAGGTGGAGAAGCTCGTTAGTGTCCAGCAACATCTCTCTCAGCTCAACCAGGAAGCCGAGAAAGCACGCGATATGCGCGTCAAGATGGGCGAACAGTTCCTTGAGTCCGCCCTCGCAGCTGCTAAGCTGCCCGCGCCTGTCTCCGATCGCCTGCGTAAACGCTTCGCCGGCACACTCTTTGAAGCGCAGGACCTCTCCGATGCTATCGATGATGCCCGTGAGATGGTCTCCCAGCTCACCGGCGCAGATACCGTTGCCGGTCCGCGCGTCCATAGCGTTTTTGATACGGCCGACAAACTACAGGCCGCCTGCGATGATCTCTTAGGTGCGCCCCGCGATGAAAATACCAAAGGGCTCAAAGTCGCTAAGCTCTCCGGCATCCGTGAGCTTTACCTCATGCTCACCGGCGACTATGACATGCACGGCGGGTTTGATGCCGAACGCGTCCAGTTCGCCAATACATCCGACTTTACCGGCCTGGTAAAGAACGCGCTAAATAAGATTGTCGTCAATACCTGGGACCAGCTCGGAGCTGCCGGTTATGACTGGTGGAATCGCATTGCACGCGTTGAGCATTTCAATTCGCTCAATACCATCACAGGCACGCTCGTTGGCACAGTTGGCTCTCTGCCTTCCGTCAGCGAAGGCGCGGAATATACCGAACTGGCGGTCGGTGATTCCCCCGAAACAGCGGACTTCACCAAATACGGCGGTTACATCCCGCTCACCCTGGAGCTCATTGATCGTGATATGAGCCGCAAGCTCGCTGCTTATCCCCGTGAGTTGGCTGCCGCCGGCTTGCGCAAGATCTCTGCCCTCGTGGCTGCCCTCTTTACCGCCAACTCGGACATCGGTCCTACCATGGCAGATACCGGCGCGCTGTTCAATGCCACCGCGGTTACCACCGCCGGCGGGCATGCCAACCTGCTCACCACCGCGCTAAGCGCTTCACAGTGGGACACGGTCTCCGCCGCTGTTTACGATCAGCCTATGCTCATCAAGAACGAAGCCGGATCCTACGGTGTCGGCCCAAAGATGGCCATCAATCCCCGCTATCTCCTCGTTCCTCGTGGCTTGCAACTGACAGCCATGAAGATCCTTTATCCCTCCCTGGAGAACGCCGCCAATATCTACAGCGAAAACCAGCAGCGCGGACAGCCCGGGGATGTCGTTACCGTCCCCGAATGGACCGATGCCAACAACTGGGCGGCGGTCTGTGATCCTCTCATTGCCCCTGCCATTTATGTTGGTGAGCGCTTCGGGATCATGCCCGAGATATTTATCGCCGGCGATAGCCTCAGCCCCGCGGTTTTCATGAATGACGAACACCGCCTCAAGGTCAGGCACTTCCTTGCCTGCTGGGTTAATGACTTCCGCCCGCTGCATAAGAGCAATGTCGCTTAGTCTTACTGATCGCGCGCCAGTCCGCAGGTGGGCTTCCCCGCCTCGGCATGCCTCGGCGGTCGCTCGCGACGTGCTGCTCGCGGCCCTCTGCGGACGCGCGCTTTATATAATCTTGAATAGGAGTTAATACTATGGGTTACGTACATGATGAAAACATGGCTAACTTTGTTCACCCCGGGGACTTTGAAATGTCCGCCGGCACATGGGCGATCACCGAATCATCCAACGTGGTCTCCAATGATCGCACAGCCGCGGATGCTTCTGTTACTGTCCTCGTTCCCATCCGCGTTCCGTCCAATGCCAAGGCACTCAAAGGCGCTAAGCTCGCTTCGATCGATGTCGGTTATCTGATCGGCACTGCCGCCGCGGACGACTTCGCCACCGTTGAGCTTGAAAAAGTCACCGTTGGTGCTGATAATGTCGCCGCGGCCGGTGAGGCTGTCGATGTCACCCTCGATACCGCCCACGATACCGCGGCTGAAAGAAAAGCCGCGGACGATCACACCATGACAATCACTATCGATGATCCCGAGTTCATCGATGATGGCGATTGTTATTGGCTCAAGATGGTTATCGATTGTGCCGCTACCACCGTGCTCAAGTTCTACGGTGCTATTGCGCATTACACACTGCGCGCATGAATTTCTTACTTCCCTTCATACCTCCTGATGAAGCTCTCCCCCCGCTGCCCCGGGGGGAGGGCAGACAGGGTGGTTAATAGGCTTGCTTTTTTCCCATCCTCTCCTTAGCCCCCCGGCGCCATTCCGGGGGGTAAAGGGTGGGGTAGATATATAAATGCTCTATCAATGCACTTTCGTTGCGCTAAACGAAGAAAAACACTCTTTTAGTCAAAATCAGAAAGGATTGTCAAATGAATACACAACCAAAATCAAAACTGCTCGGTTTGATCCGCTCAAGAAAATTCTGGGCGGCACTCGTTGGATTGCTGTTCGTCATGCTCGATGATTTCGTCCCCATGTTTCCCCTCGATGCGGAACAGGTCACCAACGTGGTCTATATGATCGTTGCCTATATCTTAGGCGTTGCGATTGATGATATGGGTCAGGGCATCGGCGGCAACCCCGCGTTTTAAATACCGCTCGCCCATAACCCCACTTATCAAAACCATCCCGCAAGAACGGCGGGATGCCCTCGCTCCGCTCGGTGGATTTCGATAAGTGGCTTGTTGTGGCAAGCGGAGGCGGGTTGCCGCCTGGTCTCGCCGTCTCTTGCCTGCTTGTTTGTTGGGCGTGTCCCAAACCGCGCCCCCCACGTGAAAGGATATAGTATGGATAAATCGAAAAATAAAAATGATGCCGCTCTCATCAAAAAGCTCTTTGATCTCGCGCCCGTGGATTGGGCGCGCTACGCGGACGGCTCGCTTGCTTTCATCTCCCCCACAGGGCAGAAGTTTGTTTATTCTGAGGAATCTCTCCAAAAGATGATCGATCAAGAAGATCAAAAAGCCGCCGTCGCGAAAGCCGCCCAGAAAAAGGCGGCTGCTGCTAAAAAATCAGCGGCGAAGAAAAAATCAGCGGCAAAGAAAAAATAAATATAAAGCCTGTTCGGGGCGGCGCTCGGCTGCGCCGCGCGTTGGGTCCCCCCCTTCCGCTGCCCGCTCCGCGTGCGCGCCGCCCCTTAGGAGTCTTTTATGTCTGCTACCCTTGCCACCTATCGCACCCGTATTCAAAATTCGCTTGACGATACCAGCTCGAAATACACCAATGATATTATCGATGAAGCCCTGCGAAAGGTGCTAAATTTATTTACCAGGGCAAACCCGAATATAAAAACTGCCACCCACTCCGTCACAACCGCCGGCCGGCGACAGACCATCACCGCCGCCGGCTTGATCGCTATCATTCAGCTGGTCCATCCCTACGATGCTTCGGTCGATGATCCCTTTACATACGAACGTGAAGATTTCTATCAGGTCTATGAAAACGGTGATCCCGTCATTTATTTCAGCGGACCGGATATTCCCCAGGTGGGCGAGGATATCTATATCAAATACGGTGCCGCCCATACGATCGATGATCTCGATTCAGCAGCTGCTACCACCGTTAGGGACGATCACGAGGATATCCTTGTCGTTGGTGCTGCCGGTCAGGCCGCCATGATGCGTGCCTCCGGTCTTAATGAGCAATGGGGCGGCCGCCCCGGTGAAATGTCTGCGCTCATGTCCTGGGGCACAGCCCAATATCGCGAATTCCTCGCTTTCATTGAGGAGATCAAACAAGAAGTGACCATCCCTATTTTCCCGTCCGACTATTGGCAGCTCGATGATTGGGATAATGTCTAATGCCTATCTTCGGTGATCCTGATGATATTCCAGCCCAGCCAGAGGGTTATAACGAGGATGATTACGACTTCTCGGAGCTCGGTTTTATCACGGCTAAATACGTTTGGAACGCGTGGGGCGATAATTGTGCTATCTGTGATTCCATGAATGGCAGGGTTTATACGCTTGACTATTGGATGAACGTTGGCATTTGGCCCGGCTTTCACTTGAATTGTGATTGCACCATGAAGCGCGTTTCAGCTACTGTCCCCACCTCCGATCCAGATTTCTTTGGTACTGCCATTCCCCAATATATCGGCATGTACACCCCCCGTGCAAATATTGTCTGGGATACCGGTTACATCATTGAACCCTGGCAGAATTCGATCGTTAAGCGCATCGAACAAATGCACCTTGATAGCGGCACGGATACCCCTTTCAGTGAGTTGATCAGTCGTTTAAAAGGCACAGGCATTTTCTCGCATGCCTACCAGACCCCCGGAAATACCGCCGGCTGGCGCACGCTCGCCACACAGCGCCATTATCAAAATATTGACGGGCATTATTCAGGATCTAAATTCTTCACCCCTGGCAATATTTCATACATCCTTGAGCCGCTCTGGCGCTGGCTTGAGTCCAAATGGAAAACAAAAAGTGTCTATGATCCAGAAAAGAAATTTTCTTCTATGCCCTCGCAATCAGCCCGTATCTATGATCCCAACAAGAAATACGCGCAGATGTCCCGCATTGACACGCCCATCATTCAGCATCAGCCCCAATCCCTGCGCCCCCGCAAACCCTATCAAACTCATTTCTCTGCGATTGATAATGTCGATAAGGGAGATCTCGATAATGATTCATCTACCTATGACCGCGGTTGGGGGCGCTGATTATGTTTCGTATAGTATTCCTTTTTCATGATATTTTTTACAGAGGTGCATTATGACAACACCGATCATCGGTGAAGATTGCTCTATCATCCTCACCCATCCTCAGGTCAATAGTGGGGACCCCTACGGTTTCATTTTATCCCCTGACCCCCAGAAAGCTGGGTCTGCTTTCTCTATCCAACGCAACCTGGATGCGGATGGAGATACACACATCTTTTTATTTGCAACCGTTCTCTTAGCAGATGATCTCAAGAATCCGGACGGATCAGATCACAGCGCTGACAAGCAAACCATGTATGAGATGTTATTGGAGTTCCTCGATCAGACAGAGGAGTTTGGCATCACCACCTTTGATGGCACGTTCACGGGGCTTGGTCAGCTCGGACACACAGCCACCGAGTTGCACCTCGTTGAGGCCACTTATATCTCACTCAAGTTTGCCAACCTCACCGCCTATCATCCGCCCACGGATTCAGATACGTTCTTCGCGTCTATCTGGCAGGGATCGCCGCTCACTGATGATGCCCTCACCTGGGATAGCTCGGTATGGAGATGAAACAGAATCGGTATTGTGTAACCAACCGAGATCCTTATGGTGTGCTCTGTAGCCGCGGGATGAGCGGGATTTGGAACATTCTAATTAAAGTGAAAATTTCCCAACGTGAACTTACAAATACCGGTTGTCATTCCGCGCCAACCGGGAAAATCGGCTGGAGTTCAAACTGCCCTATCAGGTATTAAATGAAAAATTATGGATCAAATAAAATGAAAGGAGCTCTACTATGTCTTATCCGCTAACTTCTCCAGTTTCCGCCGGGGACGCTACCCTCGCTTCACACTACAATAATCTCCGCAAAGATACTCTCTATCTCGGACAGGATTCTGCGGATGCCGTTGATCTCGGCACGGTCCTTGAAAGATTCCAGGCACGCTTACAACTCGAACGCCTCTCAACTGATCGCGTTCGCGTGCCTGCCACGGCATCCGCGCCTGTCTCGCTTATCGTTGATGGTTATCCCGTCCAGGCTGTCGCTGATGTCGATCTCGCTGCCGGTGACGCGCCATCAGGCGCTGCTAATACTTATTATGTTTTCGCGGAACGTGCTGATGATGCCACCACGTTCACGCTCTCGGTCTCTACTTCTCCCACTGAAACAGCGGATTTGCGCAAGATTGGGCGCTTTTATTGGGATGGGTCCAAGATCGTTAAAGATTCAGTGCGTACAGAGCTTGCCGGTCATGTCGCGGACCTGCTTTATCTCGTTGATCCACAAATCTGCAACCTGCGTTTGACGCTCTCAACTGGTGTTCCTGTGCCGGTCTCGGATGTATCAAGTTCTGCTAATGTTTATCTCACGCCGCACAAAGGAAATCGTATTGCGCTCTATGTGCCGGATTACGGCTGGCGCATTTACGCCACCGGTGAGCTGACTCTCGATGTGTCAGGTTATTCTTCTGGTGTCAATGTCGATGTGTTTATCTATGACAATGCCGGCACACTCACCCTCTCAGGTGTAGAGTGGTCCAATGATACTTTGCGGGCAACCGCCATAACCCGCCAGGATGGTGTCCTGGTCAAATCAGGATCCCCGGAATATCGATACCTGGGCACGGTGCGCACTTCCGGTGCTGGGGTTGTCTGTGATACGGTGCTTAAGCGCTTCGTTTGGAATTATTACAACAGGATCCTGCGCGATCTGCTTGTTACAGAGGATACCGATAGCTGGACCTATGCTGTTGCAGATACCTGGAGGCCGCTTAATAATGACACATCCAATCGCGTAGAGTTTGTGATCGGGGTCGATGAGACCCTCGTTTCTCTTGAGTGCTGTATCAGGGGCTGGAACGCGTCTAATAAAGCCTTTGGCATTGGCATTGGTCTTGATAAAACCGATGATACCGATTCTGTCATTTCTTCCGGCAATGTCGCTCTTGGCACGACCTATAATCGTCACAACTACGGATCGCTTTACCGCGGTTTGCCCGGGATTGGATACCACTATCTACAGCTTGTAGAGGTCACCGGCGCTGATACGACCACTTTTTTGGGTGATCGCGGTTGTTCTAATAATCAACAGCTCACCGGTGGAGCTGGCTATATTCTTATGTAGAAAGGTGCATTATGGAAAATATATATAACCCTTCCAAATTGACTAAAGAACTGATCGAGGCCGGCCTGCCTGTGGCGGGCGTGTCCTCGGATGGCAGGATCGACTATGCCCGTAAATTGACCAAGGCTGAAACGCAAACCTCCCAGGCGGTTGTTGATGCGCATGATACCTGCCCGCCGGATGTGGAGGTTGAACGGCTCGTGATCGCTGGTGCCGGTGTTTCGCAGGAAGATATATTGATGGCGCTATGGACGCAGGCGGTGCGCGGTGACAGCAGCGCGGTGGATGCGCTGGTGGAGAAGATCGATAAGGCGCTAAGCGGATTATAATTCATTGATGCTATTGAGCGTGCGGGTATAATGGGGTTAATGAAGAAACCACACCGAAGCATTCCTGTCTTGATGTTGGCAGCCCTGGCGCTGCTTGCTGTCAGTTGCGGCGCGGAAGAGCCCGCGGTGGAGACACCGGAGGTAATGCCAACGGCTTTGCCTACACTGGCACCGACGACAGAGACCCCCGAACCAGACGCGACCTGCGACCTGCCGCTGCGGGTTGGCGAGGATTGGGAAGTGGTGCTGTGTGAGACCTTTGACGATAATAGTGATGGCTGGCAGGAGGAGACGCAGGATAATCCTTACTCCGCTTACACCAGCGCGGTGGCGGGGGGTAAGTTTGTGGTCGATTACCGCGCCAAGAGTTTTGCCGGTTTCACGCAGAGCGCGCTGACCTGGTTTGACGTGGCTCAGGAAAAGAATTTCGTTATGTCGGTCATGGGGCGCATTGAGAGCGCATTCGCGGAATCGAGCTGGGGGGTGGCGTTCCGCGGGGATGCGGACAGCTTTTTCCTATTCTCGCTGCAGAATGATGGTACCTATATTTTCGAGATTTATGAGGATAACCGCTGGCTGCCACTGATCACGCGCAAACAGACCAACCTGATCAATGCTGGTGAAGATAATACGGTACGGATCGAGGCGGTTGGGAGTGATTTTTACTTCAGCATCAACGGCGAGATGGTCAACCAGTTCAGCGGGGCGGCGCTGCCGGGAGATAATATCCAGCTGGTGGTGAGCGCGAAGGAAGGTGCCAGAGCGGTGTTCACGTTTGATGATGTGGTTGTGCAGAAATAATTTTTAGTTTTGATCCAGTTGATGTCATCGCGAGGCTTCCGCAGGAAGCCGTGGCGATCTCCCCCTTATTGATCAATTTTTCTTTGAAATCGATCTTTGATCGTTATGTGGGAGATTGCTTCGTCGCATACTACGCTCCTCGCAAAGACAAGAAATGGAAGGAATTGTAGTTAGGCAGGGAGATTGCCTGGCCGCATACGGCGCTCCTCGCAAAGACAGGAATAGAAGGTGTGTTGTTGTGTTGGAAGGGAGATTGTCATCCTCCGAGGAGGCTGCGCGCCCACGTCGCGCTTAGCGCTCCTCGCAACACCACAAGATAGATGGTCATTGAAGGAAGCGGGGAGATGAT
>Ga0180434_10008180_pt1 | contig 11619 bp, 13 predicted proteins | sample SS_ome_7_FD_132453 | JGI IMG/M metagenome (GOLD analysis project Ga0180434, IMG submission 132453) | Hypersaline lake sediment archaeal communities from the Salton Sea, California, USA - SS_1_D_2 metaG | ecosystem: Environmental > Aquatic > Non-marine Saline and Alkaline > Hypersaline >... | reverse complement strand
GGTGGGCGGGCGTCCCGGTTTATCGTATACCATTGCTATTCAATTTAGCATCCTCGCGTGAACCGTGTGCCGGGTGATCTCGCCGTGGACTTCGTGGTGCAGAATCCCCTGCAATAGGCGGCGGCTCATATAGCCCTTCTCAGCGTGGTAGGCGTCCCGTGGCGGCAAGATCGGGAAGTATTCGACCGTCACGCCGTCCGATTCGTCGCGGTCCTTATACACGTCCCTAGTGCCGTGGTGGACGTGTCCGTTACGCCAGTGGTGGTGAACCGTCTCGGCCCATAGATGCTTGGCCTCAGTCGCCATGATAGACGCCAGTTGGTTTGCTTTGAGCAGGTGGCCGTGGGCGTTGCCGATCAGTGTATTCCCCCATCGGTGGTAGCGGTGCATCGCGGGCGATGTGTCAACCGTGACGCCCTTGCAGTTGCGAAAGTAGGCATCGACAACACGGGCCATCCAGTGCGCCGCGTGCGTGTTGTGGTTACCCGGCACCATCGTCACGTACACGCTGGGGAACTTTGACGCGGCATATTCCAACACTTCAACCCAGGCGTCACGGGCTTTGTCTACAACCCGCGTCCACCGGGTATCCATATCTAGGACGTTGCCGGACTTCTCTGTCAGGCCGAACCTGTTGTCGCTGTGCAGGAAGTCGCCGAGGTCGGTTAAAATAAGGTGCTTCGTTGTTTTAGGCACCAGGTCGATCAGGTGCGAGACGCCGCCCTTGAAGATTCGGCAGGCCCGGTCGGTGTCCCAGTTAGCGCCAGTTTCTTTGTCCCATGCGTACATGCCCATGTGCATGTCGCCAATCGGTATTTCAAGCGCCGTGTCACCCTTGACTTTCGGCGGCTTGATCTTCGGCCCCGCCTTGCCCGCCCTAGCGCAAAGATCATCAACCCACGCCTCGATGTCCTCGGCTTGCGGGTGAATCCGCCGCCACTCTTGGATGACGTTGCCCGCCGCATCGGACTGGACCGTCACCTTGCCGGTGGTAAAGCCGGGCGGGTTCTCGTAGGGTGTGAGGTTGATCTCGCCACGCTTAGCCGCCCGCTGGATGGACCGGCGAACCGTGGCCTCATCGACTTTGAGCTTGCGGGCAACTGCCCTGAACGAGCGAAGCTCTTGATATTCCCGCCAGTAGCCTTGCCATGCCTTGCTCATTGTTGCCCTTCCAGTTCAAGTTCAAGCATCGCCAACGCCCGCCAAGCTACCTTGGCCGTATGTCGCTGGCCGTCGTCGTCGATGGTCCCCGCGTCGATCAGGTGGCGCATCAGGCAGTCCGGGTGATCGCTTGACTTCTCTCGCGCCCAGTGCATCGGCTCGCCGGGGTTGTGCTGTTCGTTCGCCGCATAGCTCAAGTGGGCCACGGCAGCACACGCGCGGGGGAAGTACATCAAAAGCCCGCTGTATATCGGCGTCTCTTTGCGGGCTTGCTTGTCGGCGGGTAGTGGGCTATCGGGTTGAACTAATCGGGATTTCCGATGAGTTGACACATCCGGCGGCTCCAGCACATCCTGCTCAAAGAACTCATGCCGCTTTGATGAGGCAGCGTGTATCTGCTCGCGTCTTGCCCCCTGTGACGTGTGCCAGCCGCGAAGCATATAGATGGCATCACAGGTATCAAGCGCCTCCAAGTCGCGGGCCATCGTTTCCTCATAGTCCATGCCGGGCGGCATCTCGCTCCAGTCGTGGTCGTCCGGTAGGTGGGACATCATAAAGCCCGCCTCTAGGTCGAGACGGGCCGGGCTGACCACCTCGTAGCCGAGGTCTTTTAGATGTTGCTCGGCCTCGTGGAAGGCGGGGAAGTTGTAGAACTCGATCCGACGCATCGGACCCGCAATATAGACTCTCATTCTGACCATCCCTCCCATTTGTTGCCCTTAGATATGTTTTCGGCAGCGGGTAGCAGCCTTAGGTTCTCCAGCGACCAGCAGTCTAAAAAGTCTGCGTCTATCTCCCCGGTGAGGTTGTAACTGCTAATTGGGCGTATGTGATCTATATGCAACTTATTCCCATCAAGCGCATCCTCGGCGGTGTAACCATCGGGGAGTGTGGACAGTAAATGCTCAACCAGCTCATCTTTCGTGTACGGCAGGTTGCGAAAGCAGCCCGATGCGCCACTTCTAAGGCAGTCTCGAACCATCCACCGCGTGCGCTTGACCAAGGCAAATCCTGGGTCTGACTTATACCTCTCTCTAGACGACACTGACTTCCTAGCAATGATCGCGGGTTTGTTCTTCCGGTAATATGCAAGGTCGTATGCCCTCCTAGCGTCCTTTTCACCCTCCCGCTTTTCTTTAATGGCCTGCTTGTGGTCTTGGTAATACTTCGCAGCCCGAGACTTCACTGCCTCCCGATTGCGGCAGCGATACTCACGATGTTTTTGCGACACCCTCTCTCGATTGGCGCAGTAGTATGCCTTACCCTTCGCCGAATCGCAAGATTTGCACATGGATGCACGACCCATCCGCTTCCCCTTTGAACGATAGAAATCTTCAAGGGGCTTGGTTTTTAGGCATCGGCTACATGTCTTCGACTGATTCATTCCCAACTCTCATAATCGACTTCACCACCATCAACAGTTCCGCCGTCCTTGACCTGGAAGCCAAACGGCTCGGACTGCTCCGGCTCGTCCTCATCTTCGTAACGTCCCGCCGTCGCCATGTTCCACACCGTGCCGATGAGGAAGCATAGCGAGCCGAGTAGGTATAGCCAGTTGGCGGGATTCATGGAATAAGTATACCAACAGTTGCGGGCTATAAAAGAAAAACACCCCGCCAGCCTAAGCCAGCGGAGCGCAGGAGGAATCGTGATTCGCGGTGCTTTTAGGCGGTTCCGCCCTTAATTGTTTTTGGCCCGTCGCCGGTTGGGACGTTTGTGAATGTGGTATTAGCGGGGTCGTAGATGATTTTGGCCGACCCCTCGACCTTCGGGTTCGTTATCGTATGGGCAACGCCAGCGTCAATGAAGCTGATAGACCCGGTGCCGATGGCCTGGGCGTTTGTCAGCGTGCCGGTTGAGCAGTAGTTAACCGCACCCGCAGTGCATCGAAGCGTAACCCACGCATCAGTCCCGTTGATCTTGGACGTTCCGCCATCGTTGTAGAAGTCAACGCCGGTGCCGTGCCATTCAACCGTCCCGCCGGTGTTGCTTATGTTGTCCGTGCATGCCGATTCGGTGTCGGCGATCACCGTTGCCCCGCTCGCAACGAAGGCGTCATCGCATGAACTGGAAACAAGTTTTACCGTGCCCGATCTCACGTTCAGCGTTGTTAGCGCGGAGCAGTTGTGCAGGTAAAGGCCCGCCTGCCCGTTGCTCGCCGACCCCGTGCGGTAGACCTGGGCATCCGTGGCCGCGTCTCCCACGCTGATGTGGATTGTGCCGGTACTGTGGAACTCGAACTTGTCGGCGTTGGCCTTATCCAGTACTAGCGGGCTGCCGTTGCTGCCTACGCTCCCGGTGTGGCCCGGCAGAAACACGATGTCGTCTAGCTCGGTTGTGCTGAAGTTGCCGCCGTTGATGCTGGCCGCGCCAACAAAGAACACGTTATCGTTAGCGTTTGGCGAGTCAGTGAACGTCACGAATCCGTCGGTCTTGCTGTCCGGGTCGGCGTCGTCGCTCAGTCGCACATATATGGTGCTGTAGCCGAGCGTGTCATTGTCCGCCCAATCCCATGACGATGCCGCCAAGCTGCCCGCCGTGCCTGCTGTAAGGGCCGTGCCGTTGGCCTGAACGTTGGCCGGTTCAACAAGGCCGGTCAGCACGCCGGATGGGTCGGCCCCGCCAGCGGTGCGGAGGTAGTATTCGCCGGTGCCAGAGCCGGATGCGGTCCAGCTAAACAGGGCGTTCCTGATGCTAATGGGCTGCCAAGTCGCATCGCTGTCGTAATTTAGGTTGGTGCCGGTGGTTACGGTGTATTTATCGGTCATGGTTATTGGCCTTTTTGTAGGCGTTCTGCCTCGGTGTCCTAGCTAAAAGTTACATCGGCGGCGGTTTTTCTTGATCCCTTGGCAATCATAAGTTGGATATAATCGCTGGTGCCAGAAGTCGGCGCAGTGGTGGCGTCTACCTTCAGCTTGTAGCCGTCGCTAACGTCGATATACAGCCGCAGCCCGCCAGCGCTCACAAACTCTACGTCTACCGTTTCTGCGGTCCCGATCTTGACAAAGTTGACTTCGTTTGATACCTGCGTATTATCAGCCCAAAATGCTGCAGTTGCCCCGCCAGCGGTTGCAACTTCGCTGTAGAGGGACCGTCCAGAATAGTCGTCACTGTCTACCACCTTGGTTTGCGGAACCGTGTCGCCATTGTCTAGCTTGATAAGAACGTCAACAAACTCGATGCCGTTCACGCTGTCCGCATCACCCCCGCTAGCCCCCGTGATGTCTACCGTCACATCCCCCGCCGCGATGCTGGTGCTGATCGACACGCTACTATCGCTGCTATCGAAAATGATGTCGTGCGTGTTCGATACCGAATCACCCGTTACAACATGGCCCTTGTTGTCAACCGGCACGCTGGCGCTGTTGATGCGAACCGTGCCATCGGCAGGCTCGGTCAGGCTGGTCATCGGCGTAAGCGACACAACAGACGCCTGCGGGTTCTTATGTTCCAGCAGCAGCTTGTTGTCGTTCACCCCGCCTGGGTCAACCGCCTTGCTCAGCCAGAACTCGGCCCCGCCGCCGGGGTCGACGATGATCTCATCATCCAGAAATCCCTTGGTCGTGTCGTCGCCATCGGTGAACACCTTGCCGTCTGTGGCGGGTAGTTCATCCGGGTCAATCGCAAACCACGGCACCCAATTACCGTGCGTCCCGCCCGACTTCTCGTAATAGAAGTGGCCGGTCACATAAAGGTGGTCGGCGTTGGCGTAGCTGCCCGTCGCGTCTGTGGCGAGCGGGGCAGCCTCCGACCCGTTCAACTGCAAGCCGCCCGATGGGACTGAACCGCTATCGGTAATCATGCCCTCGGTTCGGCTGTATATGCAGCCCTCGACGCCCGTGTAGTTGGGTGCGAACTTCACATACATGAAAACATCGGTACTGATAAAGTCCAGATACAGCGATTTACGCATGGCGTTACGCCAGACCGTGATCGTCTGCTCTGACCCGCCGCTATCCAATATCGGGACGCCCGCCGCCGTCGTGATCGTAAGCTCAATCGTGGCAGCAATGGGCAGGTCGCTTGCACCGGATACGGGCTTGCCGAACCCCGTTTCAATCGCGGCGGTGTCGAACGCATAGACGGTAACGGGGTCTTGCCCCTCGCCAGCAACCGTGACCTGAGACGGGCGAAGCCAGACAACCGTTCCGGCGGGTGGCGGTCCCGTCTCAAAACCGTCGTCAGACTGCACGGCATACCCGCCGTCATCGGCAACGGTTCCCGACCGGCCATCGGCCTTATCCGCAAACGCACCGGCTACAAGTTCCTGCTCGGTCCACGCCCATCGGTAGGGCAGCGTCGTGTCGGTTGAGTTGTTCGTGGTTAGCTTGGCCCAAAAGCCATCGGCAGACCTGCCTTCAAGGTTTAAGTCTACAAGCGTTACCGCGTTTTCGTCGTCATCCTCTACCCCGTTATTGCGAAGGGGAGCGGCCCATATTACAGAAGCGTCCGGCACGTAGGGTGGCGAGACGCCCCAACGCTGATCCCCGCCACGCATGCCTACCGGCTTCGCAACCTTGTACTCTGTTTCGCCCGCCGTCTCCGTTGCGGAGTTGTAGGGAACGCAGGTTAGGTAGTCGTTTTCCTCGGTCTTGACTAGGAATTGGCGGGGGTGCCAGTTCGGGCCATGCCCGGAATAACGCCCACCCACACCCGAACCGACATAAACAGAGTTGCCAGCCTGCCGGACGTTATCGCCCCGGAACCCCTGCTGCCAGTCCCACATCGCACGGATGCGTTTGGCCCACTTGTCAGATACGGGGTTATTACTCACGGGAGTCCCAGCGCCCCAAAGTTGGCGGTCAAGTGTTTCTGATACAGCAGGAACGTCGCGCCCGTAGCCTGAATATCCCGCGTAGCGCCGGGGGCTTTGCCGGGCGGCGTCTGCGCTTGCCACCCTCGGCCATCGCTATCATCAAAGTTGGGGTTGTTTGTGATGTGGCTGTCTCGCTCAAGCGGTATGCCGTCCCTTAGCCGGATGTCGGACGACACCTGCGTAGGGTCGGTGCCGTCCCCGTTCTTGCTGTAGATGTCTTGGATGTTTGCCCCATCCCCCGTTGCATAGGCCCAACCTCGCCGCCCCTGGTCGAGCAGGCGGTGGATAAAGGCGGTTACGCGGTCCCCGTTGTTAAGCGCGAGACGGTCCCGTATCTCAAAGCTATAAACGACCGTTACATATGTATCGTCGAGCTTAAAATCGCTTTCCGGATGGATGCCAAGGCAGTACGCCTCGCCGGGCTGGATCGGGTAGCCAGCCAGCGAAAACACGTCGGCATTCACCTTGTTTGTGTACGCGATGGCCTGCGGGAAGTTGTACGCCGATTCGTTGCGGATCGCGTCAATAAAGATGGCCGATATGTTAGTTTGCACGGTTCCGCTAAACGGATCACCGGCAGAGTTTAGCAGGGGGTTCCCGTTAACGTCCGCGTCTGTCGCTTCGCTGGTAATTCCGTTGCGGACACGATACCGGACGGGGTTGTTTAACGGATCTTCTTCTTCTTGCTCGCCGCTGCCCTTGCCCAGCTTGTAGCTAATGGCAATCTCGGCAAAATGCGGGCCACGGATGCGGTGGTTGATCGACTGGACAAAGTAGCGCGAATCAAGCGGCGACGCCTGGCCGACAACCGGCAGCGGGGCATTGCTTGTCTGGTGCAGGGCAGAATAGACGTTGACGGGGTTCAGCACCTCGCCTGCGGTTGCGATCACCGTGGCAATCGTGCCAAACTCCCTTGCGTCGTAGCTGTCGTTGCGTGACGCTTCCCAACTTGTGGTGTAGACGATAGCCATTACTGCAACAGCCCTCCGAGTTGCGTTTGTGATGGGTTGCGGACCAGGTCGCGGAGCAGTTCGATTTGGTTCTCTCGCTGCCGCTTAGCTTCTGCGGCTTCTTTGCGTCGCTGTTCGTCGGCCTTCATCTGGATTGCCGCAAGGCGCTCGGCAGACGACTGAGCGGCCCCGGTCAGCAGCCGCCCGCCCGTAATGCCGGGCATGGCGGTGGGTGCTCGCCCGGCCTTTGCCGCCGCGTCTTGCCCCTCACCGGGGACTCCAGCGAACGGCTCGCCGGGTTCGGCCAGCTTGCCCGCTTGTGCGGCCAGCCCGTCCAGTAGCGCGCCGATCTCTTTTATCCTTGCTTCGTCATCCCTCGACAAGATAGACAAGTCCCGCACAACCTGCTCGCCTAGCAGAAATCGCCCGGCCTTGTTGTCAAGCATGAACTTCTCAAAATCCGTAATGACCTTACGCACCTTGAGCAGTTCGGCTTCAACCGTTAGCGGGATAGCTTGGATGCCAAGCCGCACCTCGATAAGAAACTGCTTGATCCACTTAAACAAACTGGTTAACCTTGGCGCAAGGTCAGCAACGGCGGTCTGCACAATGCCCTTAAACGCCTCTTTCATACGCCGCAGGTCGTCGTTCGCGTTCTGGACGTTGCCCGCAATTTCGTCATCAATAGCGGTGCCCAATATTTCCGTTTCGCGGATCGCCCCGCTGATCGACGTGCCGATAAGCGTCAGCCCCTGCGTTCCCGACCTGCCCATAATGTCATAAGCCAGCCGCACCCGGTCGTTTTTGTTTTCGACTTTGCCAAGAGCCTTAACAATGTCATCAAGCTGCTGCTCGACCGGCATCATGTTTAGCGATTTGGCGTCAAGCCCAAGTTCCTTAATGGCGTCTTGAGCTTCGCCGGTCCCCTGAGCCGCTTCGCTTACGCGCCGTGATGTGTCCCGCAGGATCGTCGTCATCTCAGACAAAGACATTCCAGCAAGGTTAGCGGCCAGTTCCAAGCCCCGGATATTCTCGATGCCGACGCCAAAGCGAAACGCGGTTTTTGCCAGGTTGTCGATCTCATCAAACTGCCGTTTGACATTCGCTGTGAACACACCAAACGCAACCGCGGCAGACGCTAGGCCGACCTTGAACGCCCGCCCGATAGCCTTGCTGGTCGCCTCGCTAAACTGGCGGACCCGCGCACGGATACCGCCCAGCGCCTTTTTGGTTTGGTCGCGAACCGAAACAACGATATTTAGTTTACGTGTGTTGTTAGCCATATAGCATCGCCATTGCGCCGTACTCGCTTAGGTGAGATTGCCGCTCACCGTCCACGAAGTCGCAAGCCTGATTGATCCAGTTGGTTTGATCGAGCGAACCGCCGACCACGGGGGGTACGCCCTTGCGGTATCGCTCCGCCACGCCCAGCACTGACCAGCACCACGACGGGACTCTGATCGGGCCGTCTATCTTGAACCGCCCACGCCCTTCGCAATCGCCGCAGCCACGTTTGGCACAGGCGGGGCATTCGATCCAGACCGGCTCAAGTTCGGTCGGTTGCTCGCTGCCGAGCTTGCCCCACCGCATCGCTGCGGCGATTCTTAGTTTTTTGCGTCGTCTCCGCCGATCTGCTGACCGGCAAGCATGTACTCAAGCAACTCAACCGCCTCGCCGATGGTCAGGATGTCGTCTAGGTCATCGACGGTATGCCCGCCCATGTTCCTCATCTCGACCAGGCCGGACTTGAGGCCGTTGACGATGACCTTCATCTTGCCCGATTCAGATTCGATACTGTCGATCCGTTCGTAGGCGTCAACAATCTCGTTAAACTTGCGCACCGATAGCGCACGAAACACGAACGCGGGGGGTTCGGGCTTCGCCTTGTCGCCCTCAAGCACAGCGTCAAACGTGCAGTCCGGGTCTAATAGCCTTGGCATGGTTGCCTCCTGGTTAGAATTAAGCAGAAACGATAGTCGCCGCCGTGCTGCCGGTATGCAGCAAGGTCAGTGGGTGGGTCATAATCCCCTCCCGGTCACCATCGGACACGGCGATCTTCTGGCAGTTGGGGATGGTGATAACGAGTTGGTTGCCGCTACTGCCCACGGTCATCACGAAGTTGCTCACGGCGTTGGATAGCAGGTTCCCATAGTCATCGCGGGTGGCGACGGTGGTGGCCTCGGGGTCAAGCTCAACCGTGATACGCTGCTGCGTGATAGCCGCCGCAATGTAGCCGGTGCTGTCGGTGTCGTCTGGACGCAGCACGACGTTGTTCTCGATGTTGATGGTGCCGCTCTGGAAGTTGAGGGCAGAGCCGCCCAGTTCAATCGTGGCCGACGCAACGCGGGGCGGGTCGGTGGTCAGGTAGGTCGGGCTAAGGATCGTCTGGTCTGTCGTTGCCGAATACTTGCCACGAAAGTCAACCGACCCTTGAAGCGGCTCGCCTACCGTAAACGGGATGGACAGGTTGCCCATCGCGCCCGCGATCTGCTTGCGGATGCCGTCTTGATAGATCGCAACTGTTGACGTGCTGGTGTTTTCCGAACCGTTGGCCGTGGCCGTCAGTGAGGACACGCTAAACCCGCACTGAACTAGGACATTGCTGAACCAATACGGGGCGGCGGAATTGGAGCCTAGCAGGTCAAAGTCAAAACTGATATTGCCCGCCCTTGTGCTTTGGATGCTATTAAGCGGGGCGTCGTAGGTGCCCTGGCTTGGCCGGTCAAACACGGGCAGGTCCGGCGTAAACTGTGCGTTGTAGCAGTTCATCACGCCGTTGGCGTTGGCTAGGGATTCGGCGGTGCCTTCGGTGCCCTCAACTTTGACGGCTACAACTTTTTGACGGGTAATCAGCGGCATGGTGCCTCCGTTATTTGGTGGTTAGGTCTGTTTTGTTAGTGCGGTAACGCACGACGACGCCCACCGTGCAGGCCAGCCGCTTGCTGCCGTACTCCGATGAGTCGTATCCGGTAACGATGGTGTCGATAGCCAGTGTGCTGCGCTGGGGGTCAGTCATCACTGCGCGGGCAACATCAGTAAACGCCCTTAATAGGCGCTGGTCATGCTCGCCCGCCACCCCCGTTCCAACCGGGATCGCCACGCGAATATCAAACGTATGCTCCCAGTGGTCGCGGGCCTGGGCGATTACATCGTCATCCACCCGCTCAACGCTCCGAGTGCTAATCAGGGCGTCTAAAGCATTAAACGTGTTCTGGTCGTATTCCAGATAGTCAACAGCTAGGTTGTAGAAGTAATCGCCCGTGCCGTCGATGTTGTCCAGTGCTGATTTGAGGTCAGCTTGTATTTGCCATCCAATCGGTTCGGGCATTAGCTTTTGCTTTTCTTTCGGTTAAGGAAGCGGTCTACCTGGCTGCGTAGGTTCTTTTCCAGAACGTCGCCAAGGTCTAAAAGCATCTTGTCCTCAAACTTGAACTCCTGGGCGATACTCACAAGACCCGGCCCGTACTTGATTCGGTAGTCGTCCGGTGCTTTGGCGTTGCGCCCGCCCCGGCCATCCGGCGAGCGGACCATAATGTGAACCTCGCCCCGCTTGTCGCGCTGGACAAAGTGGTTGCGTCCGGTGGTTTCGCCTTGGCTTTTGTGGATCGTCCACTTGGCGGTGGGCCTAGCCTCCCGCCTCGCCCGCTTGATGCCCATCTGCCTTGGCGGGGTGGTTGGCCTGCCCCGGTACTTGTGCAGCGGGTAGCCTCTATTGTTGATAATGATCCGGCCAACGATATTGGCGGTGGTAGGGAACTTCAACGCAATCCTGGCGTCTACCAGCTTTTTATTGAGCACGCCCGGCCCCATCTCTTTGCGGTAGAGCTTGCTGATCCGGGTCTTGCCGGTTTTTGTGGTTCGCTTAACCGCTTGGAACTCGGCCTTTTTCATCTCTTCGGGCAACGCCGCAAGTTCGCCAAGTATTGATCTAAGTTCTCGCTCATCAACCTTGACGCCAAGCTCAACGCCACCAGCCGTGCTGCGTTGTGCTGCCCTTGTGCTAATCGCCATCAGATAAACCTACAAAGCCATCCGCCCGCGTCCGATTCAAGAATGCGGTCTAGACTCTTTGTCTCCGTGCTGCCGTCGCTGTAGTCGTCTTTAACGGCGATGGTGTCGCCCTCGGCAGGCTTTGCTGTAAGGCCGTAGGCACTACTGTAGGGAATCCAGACCTCAAACTCGCGGGCGGGCTGGTCGCTGCTGATGTCGCGTTCACTGTCGAGGCGGTTAATGACTGCCCGAACAGTCGTAGCCGACCCGCCGTAACGGGTGTACTCCACCGCCTCCGAAGCCTGGTCCGTGTCCGCCGTGAACTCGGCATCGCTTCGCATTGCATCGTCCATTAAGCCCATTAAACGTCCTCATACCACGTAAGGGCTGCGGTAAGGTTGCCCGCCGAGCCGCCCGCGTTTTGCACCGCCGAGACGGTCAACGCAAGGCTGGGAGGTATGCGGATGCGGAACGGGGCAAGGTTGATAGACGCCGACTCGCCCGCCGCTACAACGAATGAAGCCAACTCGGTCCCGCCTGTTACCGTCGTGCCGGATGTATCCACCTCGGAGATTAGGTTGTCCTCATTCTCATAGGTGTAGTTATAGGTGCCGCCGAGCGTCGTATTGCCGAGCAGCCGGAACGTGGCCTGCCGGTTGCCCGCGTTTGCCAGCGTGATATATCGCGGCTCGATCTCGACCT
>Ga0180434_10008178_pt1 | contig 11620 bp, 9 predicted proteins | sample SS_ome_7_FD_132453 | JGI IMG/M metagenome (GOLD analysis project Ga0180434, IMG submission 132453) | Hypersaline lake sediment archaeal communities from the Salton Sea, California, USA - SS_1_D_2 metaG | ecosystem: Environmental > Aquatic > Non-marine Saline and Alkaline > Hypersaline > Sediment... | reverse complement strand
TCCTGGTAGTTGCCGAGCTTGCTCAGCACGGAGAAGCTGGTGGTCAGGCCCGGGCTCTCGCCCTGGCCGACCACGCGGCCGCCACTGCCGGTGGTGGCGTTCTCAGGTGGATCGAAGGTGTCCTGCCGGTCGGAGGGTGCTGCGAATACGCGGCCCGTGGCGACCTCATAGCTGATCACATCTCCCGCGGGCGTGACGGACGCGGTTGTTCCGGTGGCCGGCCGCGGCAGCGGCAGGGGTTCGTACCGGGATGGATCGAAGTCCTGGAACACCGGCTCCCGGGCCGAGGCATCGGGTTGGGCGGGTTTCACCCGGTCATCGACAGGATGAGCCACCCCCGGCACGGAGGGCACCTGCGCGTCCATACCGGTCGTGAGAGCGGCGAGGGCAATGAACAGGAAGAGTGAACGAAGGGGATGCAGCTGGATTCTCATGACGGATTCCTTTCGGTAAATAAAGGTCTGTGAGGAACTTCCCGCGACTCAGGATCGCTACAAGTCGAAGGCGTGCTCGGGTGAGCCCTCATGCCGCCGACTGCCTGAGTAATTCGCTCTACCCCCACACAGCGGGAGTCCGTCCTGGATCGCACACGACATTCAGAATATTTTCAGAATATTTCCGGCCGCGGGCGCCTCCGTGACGGACGGCACGCCCGCCTTGCCGTTGCAACACCGGGACACCCCACAGCTCGTCACCCGCCCCGCCCAGCGCCCGCACCCCGATTGTGTTCGGAGCCGGGGCAGAATCGTCAGGAAATGGGGGGGATTCCGCCGGCCTTGTCCTGGCGCCGTACATACCCCCTTGAAAACGCGAAAATTTCACCCTGCTCTCTTCATAATTCACACGGTGCATGAGATACTACGAGGAGATTTGTGAAGTCCTCAGGCGAGCGGCAAGAATAGCTTCCCATTCTCGGGGATCTTTATGCCCAGGTCCGCGCTTCGGGAAACCACTGGAATCTCTGATTCGAAGAGGATTTCCGGAGCACGAACCCGAACAGAAATCTCTCCCGAGAATGGGAAGCTATTCTAACCGCTCGCCTCAGCACGAGTTCTTTACCTGTTCTTTTCTTGGAGACCTACCGTGTCCAGACATGCACGCCTCGTCACGCTGCTCCTGCTTCTGTGTGCGAATGCTGCTTTCCTGGCCAGCAGCACGGCGCAGGAGGGAAAGCCCGACGTCCGGCCCGCACCCGTACCCGGCGAACTGAAAGAGGTCGTCTTCGGGGCCCGAAAACAAAAGCACGTCGATTTCACCATCGACGACGCAAGGTTCCGGGGCATTGCCACCCACGGCAACACCGCGTTCCTGATCTGGAATTCAAACCCCGCATCGCCTCTTGAACTGGCCAGGAGCCGTGAAGCGGTTGCCCGGTGGCTCCCGCGCATATCGAAGGCTCTGGGTTTGCACGACTTCGGACTGCGGTTTCTGCGCGTCGCGGACTGGCGCGGCACCGAGGTCTGGGAATACGAGTATGTTCGAAAGGGAACGCGCCTGCTCGACTGCAAGCTCCGGATCTACTGGAAGGGAAATCGCTTTCTCGGGCTCTTCAACCAGTTCCCGGCACCCATCACCGGCATCGACGAGATCCCCGACGAGGATCAAGGCGGTGCGGAAAAGGTCTACTTTGCCGAGCGAAGCAGCGCGGCCGGCCAGGAAGGGCAACGGTACCGCCTCGTCATCGCGACCTTGAGGCGCAAGGATACGGCCACGAGTCTCCAGACCGAGGTCATCACGAAGAGAGGTGTCGCTTACACGCTGTTCGAACAGAAGGAAGAGATGCCCGCCCAGGCGGCGGCCGGGACGTTCACGGAGCACAGCGTACCGGTGGGGACCTTCCCTGATCAGATCTGGGCCGATTCAACGGGGATCATCTGGTTCAGCCAGCCGCCGAACAATTACCTCACGGCCTTCGATCCGAGCACAGAACGGTTCGTGCAGTACACGACGACCGGGGGCCGCGGGCCTGATGGACTCTGGGTCGACGACCACGACCGTGCATGGACCGGCCTCTACTACTCGGGGCACCTCGGCATGCTGGACATCGCGACGAAGAAGTTCACCGCGATCAGCGCGCCCTACAGTCCGGCGTCCATGGCGATTCCGAGCCCGGGCCCCGGGCAGACGGTATGGATCACGGACCACGCGAACAACCGGATATCGCAATATGACCCCTCGGCGGCCAGGTGGATCGCCTCCCATGTCCTGCCTGTCTTCAAGATGTGGGTGACGGCCGGAACCCTGGATCCGGTGCGAGAGACCGTCTACTTCACGGGCTACATGTCGAACTCGCTCATCGTCCTCGAGCCCGGGAAGGCAATCCAGAGCATCCCCGTGCCGAATCTCAGCGGCCCTGCCTTTCTCGCCTACCACCACGACAAGGTCTACTTCAGTCTGTGGTCGACCAATCGCCTTGGCGTCTATGACGTTGTCAAGAAGTCGTTCACGGCATACGCCTTCAGGAGCGGGGAGATGGGCGGTCCCATGTCCATCACCCCCAACGGCGAGCCCGTGATCGGCACGCGTTCACAGGGCTACATCGTGGTCTTCGATCCGATGAAGAAGGTCTTTGCACACTACAAGATTCCGACGAGCATAGGCCTCAAGGACGGCTTGACGGTTGCACCGGACGGTGCGATCTGGTTCACCGGAACAGGCTCAAAAAAGATTGCCAGGCTGGAACTCAAGTGAGGTCGAGAGGAAGTGGAATGATGAGATGCACAGGAACAATCGTTCTCCTGATGCCGGCTCTGGTCTGTTGCTTCGCGGCGGATTTGCAAGTCCAGCCCCTGCAGCTCACCAACGGCAGCGGCGGAGGTGAACGACAGCCGATCGTCAGCGCGGATGGCAGGACCGTCGTCTATGGCGCCTCCGTGAACGGTGTCCGCGAGCTGTTCATGGTCCCGATCGACGGGGGCCAGAGAACGCAGATCACGACCGGCGGCCATGTCTGGTTCGGGTATGGAAGTTTCGACAGCTGGCCGTCGGTCTCCTGTTCGGCAGATGGCCGGAAGATCACCTACTGGAATGCACGGGGGGTGCACCTCCTGGACGTCAGCGAGGGGCATACCCGGATCCTGTCGCCGGCAAACCGGCTGCCCTATCCGCAGATCGATGCCGGTGGCAACATCGTTGTCTTTCAGGCGCCGGTTTCCGGAGCGATGGAGGTGTTCTCCGTTTCTCCATCTCTGAGCGGCACTCCCAGGCAGATCACGAGCAACAGCGGTGAAGGTCGGAGGTTCCCGCAGGTCCGGGGCAACCTTCTTCTCTTCCAGAAGCCCGTCGCGGCACAGCAAGAGCTCTTCCTGCATGACCTCGCCAGCACACAGACCAGGCAGCTCACGCAGAACAGCGGCCCCGGCAACCGGTACGGGCGCTTCTCACCGGACGGAACGGCTGTTGCCTACGAGGCCGTCGTGAATGCCGCCAAGGAAGTCTTCGTCATCGATCTGGCCACGAACATCACCGCGACACTGAGCACTTCGGACCGGACGGGAGACCGCCTGCCGTCTCCCAGCAACGATGATCAGGTCTTCTTCCAGGACAAGCTGCCCACGCTCGAAATCCAGCGGATCAACAGCGATGCAAGGGAACTCGTCCTTCTGACGAACAAGAGCGGAGGCGGGCTGCGCCGCCCGATGACCGACGAACACGGACACGTCGTCGTATTCCAGGCCCCGGCAGCGGCAGGGGTCAACGAGGTGTGGCGTTTGCGCCTGTGTACCGAGGCGATATGGACACGCTACGGCCAGCACGGGAAGCCATCCAGGGGTTCTCTCACGAGCACGACCCGCTGGTGGCGATGTGAAGTTGAAATGGGCATCGACACTGCGCTCACGCAGAGGAACTCGGCAATCTGGTTCCTCGGTGTCGAGCAGAAGAACACCCCGATCCCGGGAGCTCCGGGCAACTGGCTCTATCTGGTCCCCCTCACACTCCAGATCCTCACCCTCGACGACAAGGGGAAAGCCCGGATCAGCCTTCCCGAGCTGCCCCAGCTCAAGGCCAGGCTCTACTACCAGTGGGCGATCATCGATCCCATGGCAAACTCGCTGGGGATCGTCTTTTCCGAAGGAACGGCACTCGATTTCTTCTGATCGCGTGATTCGGCGGCACCTGGCCTGACCGCCAATCAGGGGTGAGGGCCGGTCCACCTCGGCGCATCGCTTTCCGGTGAACGCCCGGGGACAAGAGATTCACCTCCGGAACAGGCCCAGCTTCCCGGCGGCTTTCCGGGCCAGGATCTTCAGCTGGGGCCAGGGCTTCGCGTTTGCCTTCAGGGTGCGGACCTGAACGAGGAGATCCTGTTCATAGACCTCGTGCTCGTGCTGTTCCACGCAGATGTGGTGCAGGCACGCCATCAGGAAGTCTTCCCGGGACGCATCTTCCGCCTCCGGCGGGGGATCCTGCGGCCCCGCCAGTACGCTCCGGTATATCTCCTCGATGCGGTCCACGGTCTTTTCGCGTGTGAAGAGCCCGGCCCGATCGCGGGCACGCGCCGACATGCGGGCGCGTTCCTCAGGCGCCCGCAGCAGGTGCACCACCTTTTCGGCAATGTCCTCCGGATTTCGCGGCTCGACAAGGAGGCCGGTCTCGCCTTCCACCACCAGGTCAGGGATGCCTCCGATCCGGCTGCCGACCATCGGCAGGCCGGCGACCATGCATTCGTATGCGGTGAGCGGCGAGTTCTCGCACCAGACCGACGGCAGGACCATCAGGGTGGAAACGGCATAAAAGCGTTTCACCTCCTCGTAGGGGACCTTCCCGTGAAAGGTGACGCGATCCTGAAGCCCGAGTCGGCTTGCCTGGCCCTGGAGTTCACCTGCCGCCGGGCCTTCACCGACAAGGGTGAGGCGCGTATCCGGCTCCGCCTCCAGGATGCGCGGCATGGCCGCCAGGAGGTAGGCCACGCCCTTCTCGTGATCGAGGCGGCCGAGGTAGAGGAGGCTCCGATCCTCCCGCGACCGGGGTGGTGTCGCGATCTTCTCGGCATCCACGTAATTGAAGACCTGGCACACCTCGCGAAATCCGTGCTTTTCCAGCAATGCGGTCTCGTGGCAGCTGATGCTGATCACCACCCGCATCAGCCTGCGGAGCAGGCGGTGCCGGAGGCGGGTGACCAGCACCAGGCTGGCGTCGAAGGGATAGTTCTTTTCGCATTCATGCTCGAAGCACTGGCGGCCGGCGCCGCCCGGGCACTCCGTGCCGTCTCCCCGCACGCACCAGGCGTTGGGACAGACCACGGAGTAGTCGTGCATGGTCTGGATCACCGGCCGGCCGGAGGCGAGGAGGCACCGGTCCACCTCGAGAGCCAGAGAATACAGGTTATGGACGTGAATGATGTCCGGGTCGATCTTCCGGATGAACGCTTCGAGGGCGCGCGTCAGGTGCCTGTCCCGGACCAGCAGCGACGGATTCCAGCTTGGACGCCGGAGGATGCGGGTACGCGGTCCGTCCACTTCCCGGTCAGGGCTGGTCCCGAAGATCCCCACCGTGTGGCCCCGGCGCGCGAGTTCATCTGCCAGCCCGATCATGTAGATATTCGCCCCGCCGACCGGATCGGCGCAGGCATCCATCTGGAGCACTCTCATGCGCATTGTCCTCCTGGCCCGCATTGATCCAGGAATGATAATACCGCGCACCGGGAATATCAGGTATGATTCCGGATATGGATCCCGTGTGGGATGAAAACATCACGAAGACCGATGGCGAGACCGGCAGCGATTCCGTGAAGTGCCTCCTCACCCGATGAAAGTCGCCCTGGTGACCACCCCCCCCGAACCGGTCTCCGGTGTCGGGGACTACACCCGTCGCCTCCTGCCCTACCTCCGGGAACATTTCGAGGTCCACATTTTCGTGGCGACGGGCCTCGAGGGCGAGGCCTGGCCCGGAGAGACGCTTCACCCGGTGAGCGCGCTGCGGCAGGGTGGATACGACCATCTGCTCTATCAGCTCGGCAACTGGATCAACCACACGTTCATGGTGCCCCTCGTGAAGCAATACGGGGGCACAGTCGTCCTGCACGACTGGATCCTGTTCGACCTGGCGATGGCCGCCTGGCCTTCCCTGCACCGTTTCGGATTCGCAGGCCTGGTGCGGGCATTCAGGGAGGGCGGCGGCGAGGGTGTTCGCATCTGGCTCGAAAACCGGCTCCTCGGCCGCACCCGGCGCGCCTGGTGGAAGGCGGCCCGGCTCGCTGAAGACCTGCCCGGCACTCTCCTCTCGGGGTGGTATTCCAGAGAAGCCACCGGGCGGTGGATCGGAGACGTGGCCGGATTCCGGGTTCCGGCGAAAGGGTGCCATGGGGTGAAGATCCGCCTTTCAGGCGAACCGGGCCGTCGTGTCCGGCTGGCCCTCGAAGCCAGAGGCCTCGCCTCGGTTCGATTCACGAGGCGCCGGCGCACAGCGGAGCTCTCGGCCGCATTTCCCCCTCGCGATCGCCCGCGGTTGACTCTCGAGGTCGCTCCGGTCCGGTCGATCCCCTATCAGCGCAAGGTGGGGGACACGCGGCGGCTCGGGGCCATGGTTCACTCCCTGAGCTTCGTTGATCCCGGCGGCGAACACCCGATCGATCTCCACCTGCCTCCGGCCGATCCGCTGCCCCCGGGCGATATCCGGCGCGACCGCTTCCGGCTGGCTTTCAATCGTTCCGTCACCCGCAACGCCGACGCCTTCATCGTGCACTCCGAGCACCTGAGAGGCCGGATCGAGAACGCCCGCGGCCGGAGCACCCCCGTCGGTGTCGTCCCCCTGGGTGCCGGAAAGCGATGGCAGGACGAGATCCGACCCGGGGATCGGAACGAGACGCGCACCGGGCTCGGCCTGCCCGCGCACTGGAAGGACGGAATGCTCCTCACCTCGTTCGGCCATGTGCAGTCCCACAAGCGCAACCAGGTCTTGCTCCGGGCGCTCGCCGCCGTGCGCAGGATACGGCCGGCCGTGCGGCTGGCACTGGTGGGCGGCCTGGAGCCCGAGCAGTTCGATGTGGAAGCGCTGGTTGCGGAGCTCGACCTCGGGGACGCGGTCCATATCGCCGGCCATGTGTCGGAGGAGGCGGTGCGCGGATTTCTGCACGCCTCCGACGTCGTGGTGCAGCTGCGCGGCCCCACCACGGGCGGCTCCTCCTCGGCGGTATTCGAGGGGCTGGCACACGGGCGTCCGGTCATCGGGAGCGCCCTGGCGGAGCAGCGGGAGCTTCCGGACGCCTGTGTGGGCAAGATCCCTCCGGGTGGAGGCGAGATCGAATCCCTCACCGGGATGCTCGTCGATCTCCATGACCACCCGGAGAAGCGCCTGACGATGGAGGCCGCGGCCCGGCGATACGTGGAGGAGGAGTGCCACCTGTCTCATGTTGCGCACAAGTACGCCGCGTTCCTGCGGGAGTTTCCCGGACCGCGGGGATGGGGATGAGGAGGCGTCCGGGAACAGGGCGGAAACCGGTTCATTCCTTTTGCATCAGGGACCGATAATAGTCGGGAATAGTCGGAATCAACTGTGGAACCGGTAGCGCTGCGCAATTATCATGGGTGGGGGGAAGCACGGCTTCGTATCCGGTCTCGATTTGCGATTGAACCCTCCGGCTGAAGAGGATGGTCGATGAACTACCATAACATACTGTGCGTGGGAGACAGCCAGACCTTCGGTGCACGAACATACGGATGCTACCCGCTCCATCTCGCCAGCATCCTCACCGAGAAGAGCCCCTACGAGTGGCGTGCAGTCAACTACAGTGTCAACGGCCACACGGCACGGGACCTCTGGTTCATGCTGAACCAGATTCTCGACGGCGTCGACGACACCTGTCAGGCCTGCGTTCTCATCGGAGCCAACGACGCCGGTGAAGGCAAGGACCCGGCACTGTTCGAGGAATACTACCGGCAGGTCCTGCGCGCGTTCTTCGTGAAGAGATACAAGGCCGTCTACTGCGGAGAAATCCCCCCGATACGTCCGGACGGCCACGTCTACTTCGACCGTGGAACGGCCGATCGCAGGGAGATGCTCAACCAGGTCATCTCGAAGGTCGTCTCGGAATACCCGGGTGCGCGCCTCGTCCGCTTCGGGGAGCTCGGTGCGGACTTTTTCGAGGATCCGGTCCACTTCAACGAGGCCGGGAACCGCCGGGTGGCCGAGGCATTCGCCGAGGAGATCCTCGAGCGATGAGCGGGTCTTCTCTCCGGCTCGGTGTGGTCATGGGGACGCGCCCGGAGGTGATCAAGAACTACTCCATCATCAAGGCGCTGCGTCGTGCAGGGATCGAGTTCCACGTCCTGCACACGGGGCAACACTCCCGGCACGACATGAACAGGGCGTTCTTCGACGAGCTCGGATACCAGCCGGACTTCCAGCTCGAAGGCGACCACGAGATCGGGCGCGCCATCGACTGGCTCCAGGAGCGGATCCGGGCGCTGGGGCTGAACCTGATCCTCGTGAACGGGGACACGGCGGCGGCGCTTGCAGGGGCGATCGCGGCTGTGTACTCGGACGTCGGCCTCGCCCATGTGGAGGCCGGCCTGCGCTCCTTCGACACCGAGATGTACGAGGAGCGCAACCGGATCATGGTCGATGCAGCCGCCCACTACCTGTTCACGTACACGGCCTGGGAAAAGGAGCGCCTCGAGGGGATGGACGACCTGCGCGGGAGGATCTTCAACGTCGGAAATACCACGGTTGATCTGATCGCGGATTTCGATGAACGCCTGGCCGGGACCGGCCGGCCGGACTACGCTTTCGTGACCCTCCATCGCAAGGAGTTCACGGACCACCCCCGCATCATGCTGGAGGTGTTCGGGGCGCTCGCAGAGGTGGCGGAGAGGATCCCGGAGGTTCTTTTTCCCATGCATCCCCGCACCCGGGACGCCATGCTTCGTCACGGCATCCCGACGGGCGTTCTCGGCAAGGTGGAGGTGCTGGAACCGGTCGGGTGTCTGGAAGCCCTCACCCTCGAGAAGCACGCAAAGGTGATCCTGACGGACAGCGGCTGCATCCAGGAGGAGGCCTGCATCTTCAGCGTGCCCTGTATCACCATCCGGGAGAACACGGAGAGGCAGGGCACCGTCGCCATCGACGCCAATATCCTCACCGGTTTCGACCGCGGCGCGATCCTGGATGCCGTGACGAAGCAGCTGGCAGCGGGGGACACAGCCTATCCCCCCATCTACGGATCACCCGGCGTGGGGGAGCGGATCGTGAACATCCTGGCATCCAGGTTCACGAGCTTCAGGGACTATTGAGAGGGCACACCTCGAGCGGCCCGCTCTGTTCAAGAAAGACCGACTGCGAGCACCTCCGAGCCCGCCCCGGCCTCACTCGTTGTCGGTGCATCCGCGGGCTCTGGAAGTGGATGAAACGCGAGGGGCTGTTCAGGGAAGCTTGATCACGATGGGATCCGAGATGGTTCCGATCCCGGTCTCCGTCAGGGTCAATGCGCATGCCCACACAGGCAGGCCGCCGAAGGCGGGCAGGCCGGTCACGTCGAGGGTGGCCGTGGCGCGGTGGCCGGCGTCGAGGATCCCGGTTCCACAGTTGAAGAAGGGGTGGAGGAGGCCACGCATGGAGAGCAGGGTGAGGTCATCGATGGCGAGGCAGATCCGTCTGCCACCAGGGAGTACGGTCACCGGCCTGCATCCGGTGGCACTGAGGCCGATCACGTATCTCGCTCCGGCCTCACCCGGAAAGTGGATGTTGACCACCCACTTTCTCGGTCCCATCTTCACCGTGGCGAGGGTGCGCTGGCCCTCGAACACCATCTCGTAATGGGTGCCGGGCGGAGAAGTGGTCGTCATCGTGGTCAGCGTCTGCGACCCGGGCTCGTAATGGAAGACCCGGGTCCCGTACCGGCCCCACACCCTGGTTCCTGCCTCACTGGCCCGGCCGGTCTCGATGGCGTACCAGTAGATGCCGGTGCCGCCGGGCGTGATGGTGGACAGGGTTCCGCCCGGCGTGCCGCCCTTCAACACGCACAACTTCTGGAAAGCGGTGGTGTACACATCACCGGTGGCAAGATCCTGGGCAATGGAATATCGATTGCCGGCTGCCCTCGAAAGGACCTGGGTCGTGCCGTCGGAAGCGATGTCATAGAGGCCGTAATTGAAGGACCCGGCCCCGGCAAGATAGTTCCCGGTGTTGATGTTGATCTCGAGGCCCGCATCGAGGTAGACATTCGGGCCGATCTGCGCACTGGTGGCGATGGTGGAAATGATTCCGTGGCTGAGCTTGAACAGGCCGTACACGGCGGGGGAACCGGACTGGTCGAACCCGGTGAACACAATGTCCCCATCCTGGTTCACCACGACATCCCTGTAGCTGAAGAGGGTCGACGGGTACACGGTTGTGACCGCCATGGCCTGGGGATCGTAGGAGAAGATACCGCCCGCCGAGGGGGATCCCATGGTGAGAATCACCCTGGCGTTGTCGTGATCCAAGGCCAGTCCGTGGCATGTGGTTCCGTTGAGGTCGGCGATGGAAAGGGCCGGCCCTCCGACCTGTGAGGTCTTGACGAGGTACCCGGTGGAGGTGAGGGACAGGATATCGCCAGGATAGGGCTGGGCTCCGGAGAGGCCGGCAAACAGGACCCCTGCAGCAGCCAGTACCATACAGAACCGCATACCCGGACAAATACGCACTGGAGAGACCTCCTGGACTCTGCCTTTCCGCCGTGGTGAGCAATCTCCCGCAGCATGGATGGAAAAGCGCTGCCAATGGTGCTTCAAGGGAGAATCCCCTTCTCCTGACTCAAAAATCTCTGAACCCTTATACCAGCATACCGACCACAGGTCAACATGCCATGGCAGCCGGTACGCGGACTCTCCATGCATCATGAGATCGGTTCCGTATGGAACGGATCGCAAGGAATACGGGGATCCGAGTCCCGGAGGGTGAAGGAGGGAAAGTCTACCGGGCCAGCTTCACACCGGGCAACACCCGCTGCTTGCGCTTCGTTTCCCTGATCTTCCGAACATCGATGAGCAGCCCCCCCTGCTTCACCACCTCGTACTCCTTGCCCTCGTACGCAACTTTCCAGTCGTCAGTGTCGAGGTGGTAGGCCTGGTCCTTCGGATTATACCGGAAGGCGAGTGCATTGGTGGGGGTCGGGGTCTCGAAGTGGACGAGGAGAAGATCCGGTGGGTCGGACCCCTTTTCCGCGAGCACACCCGGAGTATGTGCAGAAATGATGATCTCCTCGATCCTCTTGCCCATTTCAATGCGGATGTGGTGCCGGTGGGACACCTTCCGTTCCTCGGAGCGAAGCACGCGGGACAGGATGATCTCGCCGGATGAATAATACTGAATCTTGTCGAGACAGTCCTTGAACTCGACTACCTGATCCCGCTCGAGCAACTCCAGGCTGCTGCATCCTGGAAGCGCCGCCGCCGCGAGGAGCCCGGCCACGATGATCGCCTGATTCATGTTCCCTCTCCTTTCATGATCAGGATTCAATCCGTGAGCTCATCCCACTTGTAGTCGATGAGCTCCAGCAGAACGCCGTTCATCTTCCTGGGATGCACGAAGGCGAACTCGCAATCACGGAAGGGCCGGGCGCCACCGATGAACGGGTAGTCCTTCTTCTGCAGCTCATCCATGGCGTCGCGGGTGTTGTCCACGTTGAAGCTGATGAGCATGA
>Ga0180434_10008177_pt1 | contig 11621 bp, 11 predicted proteins | sample SS_ome_7_FD_132453 | JGI IMG/M metagenome (GOLD analysis project Ga0180434, IMG submission 132453) | Hypersaline lake sediment archaeal communities from the Salton Sea, California, USA - SS_1_D_2 metaG | ecosystem: Environmental > Aquatic > Non-marine Saline and Alkaline > Hypersaline >... | reverse complement strand
GAGGATGACGTTCGGTCTCTCCCGAACCGTGCCCGCCGGTTTGATCGTCGGACCATCGGGGGTTTCAGTCTTCACTGCAAGAGGTAGAAGTACAACAAGGATAGAAATACCGGCAACGGGATGGGGATGAACGTTTCTCAATATATGCCCGAGCAGGGCTGCAGATCCGATAGCAAGACCCATGAGGAGGAACCCGAAACCAGATGTATGTGCTGCTCGCCCGAGGAATATAGAGCAGAGTGATACGTACAGCGGAATGATCAGGATCAGTGACCACCGATGGGAGCGGTTTTGTATGATCCGGTACAACAGAAAACCGATTACCATTCCGCAGAGTGCGTATGCGGTTACAAGATAACTGACCGTCGAGTCTCCGAAAAACGAGATCCAGGGAGGGCTCAAGAGTCGCCATTGGGCGTACAGATCAAAAACGGCGGCTGCGATCCACAGCGCCATGGAGAAACCTGCCCATGAGAGGTTGTTATACTGATGTTGTGACCGTCTTCCGAGCAGTGACATGAGGTATTCCTCTATCCTGAGAGCACTATTCTACCTCGTAAATAAGATCTATCCGGTACTATTCTAACGTTAGAATAGTGCTTCTGATTTGTTCTTTCTTACTAAGGAGGGCCATTCTCCGCAATGGCCTCAGTATCCCAATCAAAGGACGAGGTGGAACTCGTCCCTCCAACGGGGAATCGGTACCAGTTGCTATTTTCATCTTCTCAGGTGTCTCGTCCGCCAGTCATGACGACTGATGTTAGAATAGTACCTGGTAAAAACTTTCGGCTTCGCACAGCTACGCCGTGGTGTATCGACCATCGCGAGCCGTGGATGTTTACGGTTTGTATCCTATGTCCTTGAGGAATTTATGGCGGATGTCCCGGTGTTTCGGTTCCTCGACTCCAAGGGGGGACATACCATCTACTACGCCCAGGACGGCCTTCCCCTGCTCCGTACTCGTCGTTATTACTTGCACGGGATTCGCTGTTGCACAATAAATACAACATATTTCGTGCACATTTTTTAAAGAAACCATTATATTAATCGGAAACGCTTCTTTAATTAGGATAACAAATGTATGCCCTGATCCGATAGCCATGGCATTTCTGATTGCAGTTTCTTCTAAAGATGGATCATTTCCATCGTGTCTTATTAACCGTTCCTGACTTGCTTCATTGAATGCAATACCGAATTTAATATTCGGGACTGATCCGGCAAGAGCTTCAAATATATCATCAACCGTCTTGATGAAATGCGCATGTCCGATGATGATATTCGAGTCTTCCGGTAGCTCCAGTTGGACTAGTTCCAGTTTCATTCTAATCCTCCTCATTCTCGTGATCGTCATCTTCATGATCGTAGGTATAGGTACGTTTGTAGTATGCAATGATCCGGATACCCGCCAATTTTACAAGTGATGCGGCGGGTACGGCAATGATGACTCCCAGTGGACCGAGTAGTGCCGCGGAAACCATGATCGAGAAAATGATCACCGCCGGATGGAGACCGATGCGTGAACCCATGATATAAGGGGAGAGGATAAGCGTTTCAAGAAGTTGAACGGATGCGATAACCATTACGCTTTTCATGAGGTACGATAATGGCGTCTGTACGGTTGGCGTCAATACCAGCACGATACCGTATGTCATAATAATGCCGATGGTGGGAACGAGGTTGAAAATTCCCGCGATGAGACCGATCAATGCCGCGTATGGAGTTCCCAGGATGGTCAGGGCTGCCGTGGTCAGAATCCCGATGATGAGGGCGATGGTGAGTTGTCCCCTGAACCACTGGCCGATTATACTATCGACTTCCTTGAATACCCCGCCGATTCTTTCGCGGGAACTTCGGGGAACCAGCGTTCCGAACCACCGTATGATACCGTCCATTTCCACGAGCAGATAGAAACTCACGATGGCTACGAGAATCAGGTTGAGTATCGTTCCCAACGCGGATGTGACTGCTTTCGTGATATCGAGCGCCCCCTTCGCGACGTTCTCGAGCAGCGTGTCGGTACCCAGGATCCGTTCCCGGATTGCGGAGATATCCAATGTGCCGGAAGGAACTCCCAGCGGTTTCAGCCGGTCTTCAATCGATTCCAGGAAGCCCGATAGCTGATTTGCCAATGCGGGCAGATTGGTAACAACCAGCTTGATTTGATGCGCCACCGTGGGCAGGAATAGAATACTCAGGGTGACGATAGCTCCAAGGAGAGCGATCACCAGGATAATCGCGGCCAGCAATCGCGGGATTCTCCAGTTCTCGAGCCGGTCCACCAGCGGATCGAGGAGATAGGCCAGTGCCGCGCCTCCGAGGAACGGCGCAAATACCGACCATATCCGTGAGATGAGCCACAAGCCGAATAGAACGGATGTTGCCGCCAGGAGACGCTGCGTCCACGGGTACTTGCGTATGGGAAAGAGAAAAAACCAGATCGAGAGGAACAGGACCGCCGGTGTCAGAAGCGATCCTATCGACACCATGAACAACGCGAAAAAGGCGAGACCCAATACGGTGAGTATCAGTTCCTTATTCATGGTCTTCCATGAGTGGTTCATACCTGTTGAGAACATCGATGAGTTCATCGCCGGATTCAACGGTTCGTAGCGCGGAAAGGAATTCTTCCTGTCGGAACAGACGCGAAAAACCGGCAAGGATTTCTATATGCTCTCTATGGGCATCTTCCGGAAAGAGTACCAGGACCACGACTCCCACGGGTACATTATCCGGGGATTCAAAGCTAATTCCTTTACTGCTCAGACCGACCGCCGCGTACGTTCCGGGAATATGCGGAATTACGGCATGGGGAATCGCAACGCCTCTCCCGATTCCCGTACTCATGACGGATTCTCGTTCTACAAGGGACGTATACACCGATTCAAGATCATCAAAGGGATGCTTTCGATGTATAAGCTCCAGAAGCTCCCGGATCGTCCCGCGGCGCTGTGAAGAACGGAGCTCCAGACGAACAAGGTCAGGATGTATTATCGACGCGAATGAATACGTGCCGTTACTATTCAGCTCTGAACAATCCGTACTTGATGATGCACCAGAGGGCGCGGATCCCATCCTTCCATCCGATCTTTTTTCCCTCGGCGTAGTCTCTTCCCGAGTACGAGATCCCGACTTCATATACTCTGACGCCGAGGTGTGCCACTTTTGCCGTGATCTCGGGTTCGAAACCGAAGCGCTCCTCGCGGAGTCGAATTCTCTTAAGAACATCTGTTCTGAATGCTTTATAACACGTCTCCATGTCGGTGAGATTCAGATTAGTAATCATGTTGGAGAGTAGGGTCAATAATTTATTAGCCACCGAGTGCCAGAAAAAAAGAACGCGATGAGACTCTCCGCCGGCGAAACGGGAACCATAGACAACATCAGCCTTTTCCTTGAGTATAGGCTCAAGAAGCTTGGGATAGTCGTCGGGATCGTACTCGAGGTCCGCGTCCTGGACGATCACAATATCGCCTGACGCGACTTCAAATCCGGTTTGCAGAGCGGCGCCCTTACCCCGATTTTTTTCATGACGATGGATGGTAAAACCCGGGTTACCATCGAATTCTCGAATGATTTCCCATGTGCCGTCGGTGGAGGCGTCGTCAATGAGTACAAGCTCTTTTTCAAGACCGACGTCAACGGTGGTGACTCTTCGAATTATTTCGCGAACCGTCTCTCGTTCATTATAAATGGGAATAACCACGGAGAGGCGGTTCGCTTTTTTGTAAGGAACTGAATCGTCAGACATAGGGACGGTGGAGTTTACGGCCTTCCTATTCCGACGTACTCAAAGCCCAGGGATCGGATATCAGAAGGATCCAACATGTTTCGAGCATCGATGATTATTGGATAGTTCATCGTTTCTTTTATCTTTGCCATATCAAGATGTGAGAATTCATCCCACTCGGTCATGAAAATGAGGGTGTCGGTGTTACGGGCAACTTCATACGGATCCGAACAGAACTCAACATCCTGCAATAACTCTTTCGCTTCGGATACCGCCTGTGGATCGTACGCCTTGATTTTCGCGCCTTCATTCTGAAGTGATTGAATGATATCCACCGAAGGAGCTTCTCGCATATCGTCGGTGTCCGGTTTGAAAGACAGGCCCAGGATTCCAATTGATTTGTCCCGTACAATCCAGAGAGCCTTTTTTACCTTTGATACAACGAGATCCCTCTGCGTCATATTTACGTTTCGTACTTCCTGCAGAAGTTTGAAATCGTAACCGAGGTCTTTTGAAATGCGGTGAAATGCGGCTACGTCCTTGGGAAAACAACTGCCTCCGTAACCGGCTCCGGCCCTGAGAAAAGAACGGCCGATTCGATTATCAAGCCCGATTCCTTTCGCGACGAGGGTCACATCCGCACCTGAAAGCTCGCAGACATTCGCTACGGCATTGATGAAACTGATCTTCATCGCGAGAAAACTGTTGGATGCATGTTTGATGAGTTCGGCGCTTTTAACATCGGTAACCAGAAACGAAACCTCTCCGTCTTTATCCGGGGAGAGTTCGCAGCCATCGAAGGAGCGTTTAATTATCGGTTCATAGAGTTCCCGCATGATCTTTGCGGCCTTTTCGCTCCCCGAACCGACAACGATTCGATCGGGGTACATGAAATCGTAGATCGCGGCGCCCTCTCTGAGAAACTCGGGATTACTGACAACATCAAACTCCACATTATGGCGATTGTTCAGTCGAATCGTTCGATCCACCCACTCGCCCGTTTTCACCGGCACGGTACTTTTTTCGCTGATGACACGGTAGCCATCCATGTGACGGGCGACTTCACGGGCAACCATCTCTATATAACTCAGATCGGCTTCACCGTCGGGTTTCGGGGGCGTACCGACTGCTATGAAGATAACAAGGCCGTGATTAACGCCTTCCTTCAGTGAAGTCGTGACCTTCAGGGTGCCTCGATCCATGTTTCTCTTTACGATTTCGGGCAAACCCGGTTCATAGATCGGCATTATTCCCTGTTTGATTTTTTCTATCTTTTTTGTGTCATTGTCGACACACAAGACATCATTGCCCACTTCAGCGAGGCATGCGCCGGTAACCAAGCCGACGTGGCCGGCTCCAACAATGGTGACTTTCATGTGTTCTCCTCACGGGATATCGGTATTATGACCGCCTGGCCTACAAAACGGTCTATACTAGTATGGTTAACGCACTCTTGCTTCATCGGAGTATCGTCGTTCGAAACGATACTCGAGAAAAGCAATGAGCGCAGAAAACCAGATTAGACCTCTATGCGCGGGGCACGATAGGCCGAACGCCCCTATGCGTCAAGGAAATGCGACAAAATGGAATATGGATGATGAATGTTTCACGTGAAACATTTCTTACCTCATGCTGGACATCGCCCCGGTATCGGTGTAAGCTCCCGGGCACTGTTTCATGGATTCAGAAATATAACAGGAGGATCCGGTGGCTCGGATAATCGCGGTGGCGAATCAAAAAGGCGGTGTCGGTAAGACCACGACCGCGGTGAACCTTTCCGCGTGTATGGCCATGCTCGGCAAGCGAATCCTTTTAGCCGATGTTGATCCGCAGGCAAACGCAACAAGCGGAGTGGGAGTCAGGATCGAGCCGGGAGAGCCCACCGTATACGAATGCTTTTTCGGAGGTGAGGACCCGGCGAGTTGTCTTATCAAAACGCGCGTACCGAAACTTCATTTACTACCGTCGCATCATCGCCTGGTGGGGGCCGAGGTGGAGCTGGTTTCGGAACCGGACAGGGAGGTCAGACTTTCCCGGGTATTGCGCCCGCTCAGGACATCGTATGACTATATTATACTTGATTGTCCACCGTCGCTTGGTCTCATTACATTAAATTCCCTGGTGGCCGCACATAGTGTTCTGGTGCCCATTCAATGCGAATATTACGCATTGGAGGGATTGAGCCATCTCATGGAGACGATTGACCTCGTACGGGAGGGAATGAATCCCGGTCTCGCCATATTCGGTGTCGTTCTGACAATGTATGACCGTCGCGTGAGACTTACGGCACAGGTGGAGACCGAAATACGGGATTATTTTGGAGAGAAGGTTTTTAAGGCTATTATTCCTCGTAACGTACGACTGAGCGAGGCTCCGAGTTTCGGTCAACCCATCGTGATGTACGACATACTATCGAAGGGAGCGGAGAGTTACATGGCATTGGCGCGGGAGGTAGTCGAACGTGGCTAGAAAAGTATTGGGACAGGGACTGCGTGCACTTATTCCGGATGATTCCAAACTCCGGGAGGCACGGGATACGGAATCAGGTCTGCGTTTGATTCCAATAGAGCTTGTTGCGGCGAATCCGATGCAACCCCGAAAGAGATTCGATGATGCCGCCATAGAAGAGCTTGCCGAATCGATACGTCAACAGGGCATTCTGCAGCCTCTCGTTGTACGTCGGGCGGGAAGCGAATACGAGATAGTCGTCGGAGAACGACGATTTCGTGCGGCAGTGGCCGCGGGCTTGAAAGAGATCCCGGCACTCGTACGGGATTCCCTTACAGACGGGCAAATGCTGGAACTGGCTCTTGTTGAGAATATTCAGCGAGAGGATCTCGATCCTATAGATGAAGCGAAGGCGTATCGTGATCTCATGGACCGCGCAGAACTTACGCAGCAGAAGCTGGCTGAACGGATAGGAAAAAGCCGGGAAGCCGTGGCCAACTCATTGCGACTCCTGAAGCTTCCCAGGGATATTCAGGAACTGATCGCCACGGGCGCTCTTTCGTCGGGACATGGTCGGGCGCTTCTTGCCGTATCATCGGACGTCAGAAAGCATCAGCTTACAGCAGCGGCTCTGAAACGAGGTCTCTCGGTGCGTGAGCTGGAACGCATGGCATCCAGAAAGAAGAGCAAACGGAATAGCTCTCGCCGTGATCCGGACGTAGAAGCGCTGGAACTCAGGCTGGAAGAATATCTGTCCGCGCGGGTTCACGTTCGTCACAGCGGATCCAAGGGGCGTGTCGAGATCTTTTATGAATCCCTGGAGGAGTTGGACCGGATCGTAGCAATTCTAAAGCAATAAACTGCACTTCTCATCACGGTTCTTCCGCAACAACGGAACCAGGCGCACTATCAATGTCATACTCGTATGAAATTCGCCCGTCTTCGTCCGTTGTCTGACGGGAGCCTCACCGACTGGGTCGAAAGATCGAACGGGTGGAAGGTTCGAGGGGTTCGATGTCTGGAGATCGCGCGTACTATGGTGTTTTCGCTACAAAACCGGTGAGAAATGCCGGATAGTTACCATTCGAGACCGGTGAGTGTCGGTTCGCTGAATCCCGCGAGGTCGAGGGTCCTGTTCCCTTCGGGCCCGGGATCAGTCTCGAAGCGAAGGATGACGCGTTGACCTTCGTATGTGGATAGATCTATGGTTACATCATGCCACCGGCGATCGGCTTCAACGGCCTTGGGATTTATGTACGAAGAAAAAAGAACATCATCCTCGTCAGTACCCTGATCAATTTCAACTCGAAAGAGTACGCCATCTCCCTGGAATTTCCATATATGCGTCGGCATGCCCACACCGAACTTCAACTCTGCCCGAGCGGGAATCAATAGACTGAATTCAACGGTACTCGGTGCATGCATGAACAGGACACGTCGGCTATCCTTTCGAATATTGAAGACCTTTTCACCGACTTTTTCAGGGCGATTTGCCTGTACGGATGCCCGGGGCAATTCTTCGATGAGAGATATGGAAATTGAACGTTTTTCCTTTTCGCATCCGAATCCGAGTAGGGCCGCTCCAATAACAAGGTATATCAATAATCTCTGTCGCATGGTGTTATCCTCTCAGGAAATTAAAAAATCGGATCTCCCCGAAAATATGCGGGTTTGTTCTATTTACAAGTACACCCGTCTTTCTTGACGATCGGAATGAGCTGTTCTATTCTCCCGGGCCGCCATTGGATCTATTGTTATGTTCCGCCAAGGATTTTACATGATACGTTTCTGGAATACACATCACCGGATAATGGGTTTCATTCTACTCCTCGCATTGTCGGCGTGTCGATCACCAAATAGCGAATATCCGGTTGCGGATTTGATAGCTCGTTTGTCTTTCGCAAAAATCTCACCGGATGATTCTCTGGCAGTACGGGCGACAGCCGATGGACGACTCCTTTGTGAATCAGGATCATCGCTTCGATATACACTACCCAGATGCTCCGATGCGGTCCTTCGGCTCCTCTTTGATCCTGATGCGGGCAATTCATCTCTGACCGTACGATGGGAGGACGGCAATGAGATGGTTGTGTATAACTCCCCCGACCCCATCGAACTGGAGATCGGAGAACGGGATCAGACATGGCATGTGGAGATCCAAGCCAATTCGAAGCGCGCAGTACTCAGGGAAGCCCGAATCATAGACAGAATGAGGACGGCGGTATCCGCGGCCTATCGTGACGGTTCGGCGGTACCCAATGTTATTCTCATCATAATAGACACGCTCCGTGCCGATCATCTCGGCTGCTATGGAGCGGTGGAACCGAAAACCACGGCTCTGGACAGTATTGCATCGCGTGGTATTCTCTATGAGTCGGCAACATCGCAGGCGAATGGTACACTGCCCAGTATCTCATCATTATTAACCGGTGTGTACCCGTACATGCACGGCATCTACTCCAATGATGTGCGACTGGATGCTCAATGGGAGACAATCCCCGAAGTACTGAAGAGAGCCGGTTATACTACTGGGGCTTTTGTCGGGGCCTTTCATCTGAATCCACGAATTTCCGGTTATGGAAGAGGGTTTGATTTCTACGCCCGATGCCGACGGTCGCAACGCCGGGGTGAAGAAGTGGTGAATGATGCACTGGAATGGCTTGATGCACATCGGCACGATCGATTCTTCGCTCTGGTTCATATGTTTGATCCGCATACGCCGTATCAGCCTCCCAAAGCATTTCAGTATAACTATTACAGCGGTGATCCTCGTGATCCTGATAACAAAACCATGAAAAAAGCATGGTTCCCGCCCGCCAAGCAGGAGTATATTCGAAGTTGGCTCGGCGGTATCACCGACATAGAGTGGCCTCTCGCACAGTATAAATCGGAAGTTGAATACGCATCGGTTCAGACCGGGCGTGTGATGGAATGGATCGTTGACGCAGGATTGTCGGATCAGACCATTGTCATTGTTACCGCGGATCATGGCGAGAGTCTTACTGAGCATGGTATCTTTTTCGAACATGCGGGACTGTATCAGGAAGCGATCAATGTCCCGCTCATTGTTTCATTTCCCGGTATTCTGGAAGAAGGTCTTCGTATAGAGTCACCGGTGGAGAATTTTTCAATCTTCCCGACTATCCTGAATGTGTTGAATGTTCGGATTCCCAATCAGGTTTCAGCTCCTCCTCTTCCGCTCGTGCGGGGAGGGGTTGCCTCTCCTGAGATAATAAGTGAGGCGGGATTTGAGCAGGCGATCATGGTCCGTCGAAGTGATCTGAAGTATATACTCAATACTAAACGATCGTATTTCACACCTGGTGAAGAAGAGCTCTACGATCTATCCGTGGATCCGAGGGAAGAAGTAAATCTGGTTACAGAGAACGCGACGGTTTCCCATAATCTCGATGTCATCGCGGGAGCCATTGAAGCGAAACGCGAAATGGTACGAGAACATCGAACCATATTGATCAACGACGATGATAGAGAACGACTCCGCGCCCTCGGGTACGTTGAATGATTTTTGAGCTATTTATTAAACCATAATTAGACACATAAATCTATAATTAAACAATATAGCAGATATTTCAACAATATATTGCGGCAAGAGTTGGATTCTTCATAGTAAACAGTGGCTCCGTACGGACTGAACCGTCGTACATGAGAACCGGCTGTTCGAGACACGATCCGGTCAATTCGACCAGGCTCGCACCAGAGACACTGCATGCACGACCGGGCAACGGTACTGATTCGATGCACTTCTCCACCATGCCTGATTGCCCATGCGCGGGAAATGTCATATTGAAGTCCCGTTTCCATGGGACGGGCATATCTTGGTACGGGACAAACGAATTTGACTGTCGATGATTACGATACTGTTCATGTGAAGGAGGTTTCATTGTGGTTGATTTGACGGTAAACGGCGTACCAGTGAAGGTCAATGCGTTCGTATCGGAAGTGATTGAATCACAGCTGATTGCTCTGGTGGGCGCATTACGGGATATTCCCGATCCTATCGAAGAGATTTCGGTGACGGTTTCAACCGGTGAGCGATCGACATCCTGACTCCGAACCGTTAGTTTCGGTCGTCATACCCGTCAGGGATCGGCCGCTGTTCATTGGTGAAGCGGTTCAATCGGTACTCGGCCAGAGCTATTCCAGGCTCGAGTGTATCGTGGTTGATGACGGATCGGCGTCACCGCCGGAGCTGCGGGATTATGCACAGGATTCGAGACTGCGAATAGTTCGAACGCGCCCGTGTGGCGTATCATCCGCACGAAATCGTGGCATAGCCGAGTCCGCTGGGGAGTATATCGCATTCCTGGACTCCGACGATTTGTGGATGCCGGAGAAGCTGAAGAAGCAGGTTGCCGCGATTCGTCGCATGGCCCACGCGGGCCTGTGCTACACCAACGAGGCATGGTACAAAGATGGGCGGTGGATGAATCAGAAAATCCGCCATATGAAGTATGACGGGTGGATATTTCCTTTCTGTCTGCCGCTGTGTATCGTTAGTTTTTCATCGGCCCTTCTCCCCGCATCCGTTATGCGACGGATCGGGCCGCTCAATGAACGACTGCCGGTATGCGAAGACTACGAGTATTGGATCAGGCTCAGTCTCCGTTTTCCCGTACGCTACATTGAACAACGGCTCATAACGAAACGTGGAGGACACGACGATCAACTCTCGTTCCGATACTGGGGAATGGATCGGTTTCGCATTCATGCGCTCCTCGGTATTCTTGATACAGAAGAGATGACACCGCTTCAGCGCGAACTCCTGATCCGCGAACTCGTTCGAAAGTGTACGGTGGTGGCCGAGGGAGCGCTAAAACGGGGCTATCGTGCCCGGGCGGAACACTATGAGCGAATTTCAAATTGGGCGCTAACGCAGACGGATATTATCCGATGAATAGAAAATACTCACAACTCACCATCGGCGATTTACGTCCGGGGCATGGACCATCGGCATATCGGGAGCCGGTCTGCCCTCCCCTGCTATACCGTTCACTCAAGCGACACGGGCAGCTGTTTCCGCTTATGGTCATGGAAGGGGATTCCGGTTTCATACTCGTATGCGGTCACCGCCGTGCCGCGGGATTAATTGACCTCGGATTCTATTCCGTTGATGTCAGTATTGTTCCCCCGGCAGACGATCTCGAAGCACTCCGATTGAGTGTTGCGGACAATGGTACGAGCGCCGGATTCACCGACGCGGAACGGATACGGATTCTCAACCGGCTATTCACGACTCATAGAGTGGCGGAATCCGCCGTGGCGGAGCACTGGATGCCGCTCCTATCACTTCCCGCATCCCGCGATCTTGCCACAAAGTATAGACGTTTATGTTCAGATCCTGCATTGTTCCAGGCAGTGGATACCGGTGCTATACCTCCGGCGACCGCGCTCCGGATTCTCATTATCCCTGACGAAATCAGACCCG